>Ga0182008_10002474_pt1 | contig 11561 bp, 7 predicted proteins | sample Sormic07211129_1_FD_120482 | JGI IMG/M metagenome (GOLD analysis project Ga0182008, IMG submission 120482) | Rhizosphere microbial communities from Sorghum bicolor, Mead, Nebraska, USA - 072115-129_1 metaG | ecosystem: Host-associated > Plants > Roots > Rhizosphere | place: USA: Nebraska...
CCGTCCGGGTCCTTGAAGTACATGAACGTCGCACCGTCCTGCGGCGCGAACTGCTGCGGCTCGCTCACCTCAAGCCCGCGCGCGGTCAGCTCGTCGTACGCCGCCTTCGCGTCCGTCACGCACAGCTGCATACCGTGGTACGTGCCCGGCTGCGGGGTGCCCGTCGGCACCTGGAGTCCGTCGACCAGGGCGATCGAACAGCCCGATCCCGGCGGCGTGAGCTGCACGATCCGCACCCCCGGCATCACCTCGCCGTCCAGGTCGACATGGAAGCCGACCTTGTCCCGGTAGAACTCCTTGGCCCGGTCCACGTCGGAGACCGGCAGCAGGATCACTTCGAGGCTCAGGTCCATGGAACGACTCCTTCGTCCTACCTCACGCGGATTCGTCGTACGTCATGCGGACGCCGTGCTCGCCGAGCGCCCCCACGTCCCGCTCGACCACTCCCCTTCACCGAAGCCGAAAACGGCTCCGGGCGCCACCGAGGAGACCGAGGCGGATCCGGAACACGCCGGGAGAACTCGTCGGTGTCTGCCCAGGCGCTTCTGTCAGTGGCTGCGGTTAGGCTCGGGCGAGTACGACCTTGATCCGACGGCCGTACGGCGGTGGACCGACGGGAGGGCCGGGGATGACGGTGCCGGGGCGCAGGAGCAGCACCTTCTCACGGCTGCTGCGGCACGGCTTCACCGATCCCTCCGCCGCCGAGCGACTCCTGGACAGCACCGAGCTGATGCCCGTGCGCAGCGACCCGGTGCTCCTTGAGGCCCTGGGCGCCACCGCCGACCCGGACCAGGCACTGCTCGGTCTCGTACGACTGCTCGAAGCGCAGCCCGGTCCCACGGCCCGCCGTGAGCTGCTCGACACGCTGATAGCGGCCAAGCCGCTCCGGGACCGGCTGCTGGGCGTGCTCGGCGCCTCCGTGGCGCTCGCCGACCACCTCGCCCGGCACCCGCGGGACTGGGAGGCGCTCGTCATGTACGAGCCCCGGGACCTGCACCCCGGGGTGGAGGAGTTCGAGCGGGGGCTGGCCGAGGCGGGCGACCCGGTGTCGCTGCGCGTCGCCTACCGCCGCTGTCTGCTGTCCATCGCCGCCCGTGACGTCTGCGGCACCACCGATGTCGCCCAGACCGCCGCCGAGCTCGCCGACCTCGCCACCGCGACCCTGCGCGCCGCCCTCGCCATCGCCCGCGCCGCCGCCCCCGACGACGCGGCCGCCTGCCGGCTCGCGGTGATCGCGATGGGCAAGTGCGGCGGCCATGAGCTCAACTACGTCTCCGACGTGGACGTCATCTTCGTCGGCGAGGCGGCGGACGGCGCCGACGAGGGCAAGGCCCTGCGCTCCGCCACCAAGCTCGCCTCGCACATGATGCGGGTCTGCTCGGAGACCACCGTCGAGGGCTCCATCTGGCCGGTCGACGCCAACCTCCGCCCGGAGGGGCGCAACGGCCCGCTGGTGCGCACCCTCTCCAGCCATCTCGCCTACTACCAGCGCTGGGCCAAGACCTGGGAGTTCCAGGCACTGCTCAAGGCCCGCCCGGTGGCCGGCGACGTCGAACTCGGCGAGGAGTACGTCACCGCCCTCGAACCCCTCGTCTGGAAGGCCGCCGAGCGGGAGAACTTCGTCGCCGACGTGCAGAAGATGCGCCGCCGCGTCGTCGAGAACATCCCCGCCGCCGAGATCGACCGCGAGCTGAAGCTCGGCCCGGGCGGCCTCAGGGACGTCGAATTCGCCGTGCAGCTGCTGCAGTTGGTGCACGGGCGGGCGGACACGTCACTCCGGAGCGGCACGACCCTCGACGCCCTCCAGGCGCTGGCGGCGGGCGGCTACGTCGGCCGCGAGGACGCCGTGCAGCTCGACGAGGCGTACCGCTTCCTGCGGTCCATGGAGCACCGCATCCAGCTCTACCGGCTGCGGCGCACCCACCTCGTCCCCGAGGACGAGGCCGACCAGCGGCGCATCGGGCGGTCCCTGGGGCTGCGGGCCGATCCCGTCGCCGAGCTGAACCGCGAGTGGAAGCGGCACACCAGTGTCGTCCGCCGGCTGCACGAGAAGCTCTTCTACCGGCCGCTGCTCGACGCCGTGGCCCAACTGGCGCCCGGCGAGGCCCGGTTGAGCCCGGAGGCGGCGCGGGAGCGGCTGGTCGCGCTGGGATACGGCGATCCGGCCGCCGCCCTGCGCCACCTGGAGGCCCTCGCCTCCGGGGTCTCCCGCAAGGCCGCGATCCAGCGAACTCTCCTGCCCGTGCTGCTGGGTTGGTTCGCCGACTCCGCCGACCCGGACGCGGGGCTGCTCAACTTCCGCAAGGTGTCGGACGCGTTGGGCAAGACCCCTTGGTACCTACGGCTGTTGAGGGACGAGGGCGCCGCCGCCGAGAACCTCGCGCGGGTGCTGTCCGCCGGGCGGCTCGCCCCCGATCTGCTGATGCGGGCGCCGGAGGCGGTGGCCCTGCTGGGCGACGGGGACGGCGGGGGCCTGGAGCCGCGCGGGCACGAGCACCTGGAGCAGGAGATCCTCGCGGCGGTGGGACGCGCCCAGGACGCGGTGCAGGGCGTGACCGCGGCGCGCGGGGTGCGGCGCCGGGAGCTGTTCCGCACGGCCGCCGCGGACATCGTCGGCTCCTACGGCACCGAGACCCGGCCCGCCGAGGCCGACCAGGGCGCGCTGGTGGACCGGGTCGGGGGCGCGGTCTCCGACCTGACGGCGGCGACACTGGCCGGGACCCTGCGGGCGGTGGTGCGGGACGGCTGGGGGGATGAACTGCCCACCCGGTTCGCGGTCATCGGCATGGGCCGCTTCGGCGGCCACGAGCTGGGCTACGGCTCCGACGCGGACGTCGTCTTCGTGCACGAGCCCAGGGACGGCGTCAGCGAGCAGGAGGCCTCCGAGGCGGCGAACAAGGTCGTCTCCGAGATGCGGCGGCTGCTCCAGCTCCCCAGCGCGGACCCGCCGCTGCTGATCGACGCCGACCTGCGGCCCGAGGGCAAGTCGGGTCCGCTCGTCCGCACGCTCAAGTCCTACGAGGCGTACTACCGCCGGTGGTCCCTCGTCTGGGAGTCGCAGGCGCTGCTGCGGGCCGAACCGGTCGCCGGCGACGAGGAGCTGGGCCGCGCCTTCATCGAGCTGATCGACCCGCTGCGCTACCCGGAGCGGGGGCTGGGCGACAACGCCGTACGCGAGATCCGGCGGCTGAAGGCCCGGATGGAGTCCGAGCGGCTGCCGCGCGGCGCCGATCCCAAGCTGCACACCAAGCTGGGGCCGGGCGGGCTGTCCGACGTGGAGTGGACCGTGCAGCTGCTGCAGATGCGGCACGGCTCGGCGGAGCCGGGGCTGCGGACCACACGGACCCGGGCGGCGCTGGCCGCCGCGTGCGCGGCCGAGCTGATCTCCCGGGAGAACGCGGAGATCCTGGACGAGGCATGGGTGCTGGCCACCCGGGTGCGCAACGCGGTGATGCTGGTGCGGGGCAGGGCGGGGGACACGTTCCCGTCGGACGGCCGGGAACTGGCCGCCGTGGGGCGCTACCTCGGATACGCGGACGGGCATGTGGGGGACATGCTCGACGCGTACCGCCGGACGGCGAGGAGGGCCCGGGGCGTGGTGGAGACGCTGTTCTACGGGGGGTAGTGCGGGCTGCACGGGCGTGGTGAGCAAGGCCCTCGCATGGTTCATGAACCCCACCAGCCCCACCTCGAACGCCCGGTCCGCCCGCGCCCGCCCTTCCCCCGCTGCGGCCAGTGCCTCCGCCAGCCTCGGTGTGGGTGTCGTGTCCGTCAGTTCCCACATCGTGTCGGGGGCCGTCAGATCCAGCGCCGAGCCCAGCACCAGGTTCTCCAGGGCGACGATCAGCGGCATCACCTCGCCCACCGCGAACCCCGCGTCCAGCAGCAACCTCACCGCACTGGCGTGGTGGCTGCGCCGTGAACGGCCCGCGGTGTACGCCGACGGGGGCGCGGGGGCTGTGTCGGGACTTTCGCTACAAGCCCCAGCTAGGGCACTACCTGCGGCAACGCATACGGCAGACGCCCGTACCAGACCCGCGCCACCGTGAAGCCGAACGCCAGGCACATCATGCCCCCCACCGCGTCCAGCCAGAAATGGTTGGCCGTGGCCACGATGACGATCAGGGTCGCGGTCGGATACAGCAGCCCCAGCACCCGCACCCACGGCGCCTTGGCCAGCGCGAAGATGGTCAGCCCGCACCACAGCGACCAGCCGATGTGCATGGACGGCATCGCGGCGAACTGGTTGGACACGTGCTTGAGGTCGCCGGAGGCCATCGAACCCCAGGTCTGGTGGACCATGACCGTGTCGATGAAGTGGCTGCCGTTCATCAGCCGCGGGGGAGCGAGCGGGTACAGGTAGTAACCGACCAGAGCCACACCCGTCGTCGCGAACAGCACCAGCCGCGTCGCCGCGTAGCGCCCCGGATGACTGCGGTACAGCCACACCAGCACACTCAGCGTCACGATGAAGTGCAGCGTGGCGTAGTAGTAGTTCATCCCGACGATCAGCCAAGTCACCGAGTTGATCGTGTGGTTGACCGACTGCTCGACGGCGATGCCCAGATGGTGCTCGACCTTCCAGATCCAGTCGGCGTTGCGCAGCGCCTGTCCGCGCTGTTCCGGGACCGCGTTGCGGATGAGCGAGTACGTCCAGTAACTGACCGCGATGAGAAGGATCTCGAACCACAGTCGAGGCCGGCGCGGAGTGCGCGGTCGCCGTAGGAGTCGAAGGTGTTTCGAGGCCGTGCCGGAGTCCGGAACGGCCGTCTTCTCACGGTCTCCCAGACTGGTCACGGTCGTGTCACCCATAGGCACAAAGTCTGCCAGAAATGCCTTCCGCCACCGATCATCCCCCGGTCGGGTTCAGGTCGCACTTCCTACAACGGACGGACCCCCGCGCCTACTCCTGACGTACTGCGCGAATTCCCGGAATCTCCGCCCTGCGGACGAGTCAGGGGCGATTCCGTTCCCCCGGCGCCGAAGCCGTCGAACCCCGCACCACCAGCTCCGGCATGAACACGAACTCACTGTGGGGCGCGGGCGTCCCGCCGATCTCCTCCAGCAACGTCCGTACCGCGGCCTGTCCCATCGCCGGCACCGGCTTGCGGATCGTCGTCAGCGGCGGGTCGGTGAAGGCGATGAGGGGCGAGTCGTCGAAGCCGACCACGGAGATGTCCTTCGGCACGTCCAGACCGTGCTGCCGGGCCGCCCGTATCGCGCCGAGCGCCATCATGTCGCTCGCGCACACCACCGCCGTGCAGCCACGGCCGATGAGCGCGGTGGCGGCGGCCTGGCCGCCCTCCAGGGTGTACAGCGAGTGCTGGACGAGGTCCGTCTCGATCGTCTGCGCGGGCAGGCCGAGCTGGTCCTGCATCGAACGTACGAAACCCTCGATCTTCCGCTGGACGGGGACGAACCGTTTCGGGCCGAGGGCCAGACCGATCCTCGTGTGGCCGAGGGACACCAGATGGGTCACCGCGAGCGTCATCGCCGCGCGGTCGTCCGGTGAGATGAACGGCGCCTGCACCTTCGGCGAGAAGCCGTCCACCAGCACGTACGGCACGCCCTGCGCACGCAGGCGCTCGTAGCGCTCCATGTCGGCGGTGGTGTCGGCGTGCAGTCCGGAGACGTAGATGATCCCGGCGACCCCGCGGTCCACGAGCATCTCGGTGAGCTCGTCCTCCGTGGAGCCGCCCGGGGTCTGGGTGGCGAGGACCGGGGTGTAGCCCTGCCTGGTCAGCGCCTGGCCGATGACCTGGGCCAGGGCGGGGAATATCGGGTTCTCCAGCTCCGGGGTTATCAGGCCCACCAGGCCCTCGCTGCGTTGCCGCAGCCGGACGGGGCGCTCGTAGCCGAGCACGTCCAGCGCGGCCAGCACGGACTGGCGAGTGGTGGCGGCGACGCCCGGCTTCCCGTTGAGGACGCGGCTGACGGTCGCTTCGCTCACCCCCGCCTGGGCAGCGATGTCGGCAAGCCGTGTGGTCACAGGGGTGGACTGTACCGGTCGAGCCTCACTTTGCACACCAATCGGACGCCGGGCACGAGCGGCTGCACGGCCCCGTGCGGGTTGCTGCGTCATCGCGGGTCCCTCGTGTTCTGATCGGCTGCTGATCGATGTCGGTCGGCAAGAGCTTGCAGAGTCTTGCACAAGACTGCCTCTGCCCGCCCAGCCGCGGCAATACGCACCCGCGAAGGCATGGGGGACAGGTCACGGGCAAGTAACTCTCGCGCCTTCTTGCAATTTTTTGCTGCAAGGTCTTTCGAAGCCGCTTACATGGCTGTTACTTTCGGCGTCGCCCGGCGGCCGCAACGGCGCAGTCGGCACGATGGCCGGAGCGGCGGACGGGGCCGCTCCGGCACCACACGGGCTTAACCCTCAAGGAGAACTCATGCGGCGTGGCATAGCGGCCACCGCGCTGGTGGCGTCCCTCGCCCTCGCGGCGACGGCCTGCGGCGGAAGCGACAGCGGCGACAAGGCCGACGGTCCGGTCACCATCACCTGGTGGGACACCTCCAACGCCACCAATGAGGCGCCGACGTACAAGTCCCTGGTCGGCCAGTTCGAGGCCGCCAACAAGGACATCAAGGTCAAGTACGTCAACGTCCCCTTCAGCGAGGCGCAGAACAAGTTCGACACCGCCGCCGGTTCCAAGGGCGCCCCGGACGTGCTGCGCTCCGAGGTCGGCTGGACCCCCGCCTTCGCCAAGAAGGGCTTCTTCCTGCCGCTGGACGGCACCGAGGCCCTCGCCGACAAGGACAAGTTCCAGTCCAGCCTGATCACCCAGGCCCAGTACGAGGGCAAGACCTACGGCGTCCCGCTGGTCACCGACACCCTCGCCCTCGTCTACAACAAGGCGATCTTCCAGAAGGCCGGCATCACCGAGGCCCCGAAGACCTGGGACGAGCTGAGGGCCGACGCCTTCAAGATCGACGCCAAGGAGCACGTCTACGGCTACTGGGGCTCGACCCAGGCCTACTACGCGCAGACCTTCCTCTACGGCGAGGGCACCGACACCGTCGACGCCTCCGCCAAGAAGATCACCGTGAACTCGGACGCCGCGAAGAAGGCCTACGGCACCTGGCTGAGCCTCTTCAAGGGCCAGGGCCTGCACAAGGCCGACGTCACCGCCGACGCGTACTCCCACATCCAGGACGCGTTCGTCAACGGCCAGGTCGGCGCCATCATCCAGGGCCCCTGGGAGATCACGAACTTCTACCAGGGCTCGGCCTTCAAGGACAAGTCCAACCTCGGCATCGCCACCGTCCCGGCCGGCTCCACCGGCAGGTCCGGCGCCCCCACCGGCGGCCACAACCTCTCCGTCTACGCCGGATCGGACAAGGCCCACCAGGCCGCCGCGCTGAAGTTCGTCAACTTCATGACCTCCGCCAACTCCCAGACGCAGATCGCCCTGAAGAACTCCACGCTGCCCACCCGCGACGACGCCTACACCGCCCAGGTCAAGGCCGACCCGGGCATCGCCGGCTTCCAGAGCGTCCTGTCCGCCGCCCAGCCGCGCCCCGCGCTGCCGGAGTACAGCTCCCTGTGGGGCCCGCTGGACACCGAGCTGCCGAAGATCGCCGGCGGCAAGGAGTCCGTGGACCAGGGCCTGAGCAACGCTGAGCTCGCCATCGCCAAGCTGGTGCCGAACTTCAGCAAGTGAGCCCCGAGTGACCGCCGGACCCCCTCCGGACACGGGGGGAGGGGATCCGGCGGTCACCGGTCTGTGCCCAACCACTTCTCAGTGCCGTAGAACTTCCAGAAGGTGTCGAACATGACAGTCGCCATCGACCGCGCCACCGGCAAACGCCACGGTGACCGTGCGCCGCGGCCCGGGTTGGGCGGGCGCCTCAAACACAGCTACCAGAAGCACTGGTACGCCTACGCGATGATCGCCCCGGTCGCGATCGTCCTCGGCGTCCTCGTGCTCTACCCGTTGGTGTACGGCCTCTACCTCACCCTCACCGACGCCAACAGCCTCAACACCGCGCGCACGATCGGCGTCAACCACATCGACGCCACCTACAAGTTCATCGGGCTGGACAACTACAAGGACATTCTGTTCGGCCCGACCTCCTACGACCGCTTCTGGTCCCACTTCATCTGGACGATCGCCTGGACGGCCATCTGCGTCGCCCTCCACTACACGATCGGACTCGGACTCGCGCTGCTGCTCAACCAGAAGCTGCGGGGACGGACCTTCTACCGGCTGATCCTGATCCTGCCCTGGGCCGTGCCGACCTTCGTCACCGTCTTCGGCTGGCGGTTCATGCTCGCCGACGGCGGCATCATCAACATCGCCCTCGACGCGCTCCACCTGCCCCAGCCCGACTGGCTGGAGAGCACCTTCTGGCAGCGGTTCGCCGCCATCATGGTCAACACCTGGTGCGGTGTCCCGTTCATGATGGTCTCGCTCCTCGGCGGCCTGCAGTCCATCGACGCCTCGCTCTACGAGGCCGCCGAGATGGACGGCGCCACCGCCTGGCAGCGCTTCCGGTACGTCACCCTGCCCGGCCTGCGCTCGGTCAGCTCCACCGTCGTACTCCTCGGCATCATCTGGACCTTCAACCAGTTCGCCGTGATCTTCCTGCTGTTCGGCAACACCGCCCCGGACGCCCAGATCCTCGTCACCTGGGCCTACTACCTGGGCTTCGGACAGCAGCCGCGCGACTTCGCGCAGTCGGCCGCCTACGGCATCCTGCTGCTGGCCATCCTGATCGTCTTCACCTCCTTCTACCGCCGCTGGCTGAACCGCAATGACCAGCAGCTCGCGATCTGAGGCAGGAGCTCCCATGAGTACGACCACTGTCGAGACCTCCGCCACGGTGAGCGGACCGAACTCCGCGGCCGCCTCGGTGCGCCGGCGCGGCGAACCGAGTCCCGCCGGGAGGTTCGCCTCGCACGGCGTCCTGATCGCCGCGAGCCTGATCGCGTTCTTCCCGGTGGCCTGGCTGATCTATCTGTCCCTCGGCCCGGACAAGGACGACTACCTCCACCCGGGCGGCATCTGGTCCAAGATGTCGTTCGCCAACTACTCGTTCGTGCTCCAGCACACCGGGTTCTTCGACTGGCTGAAGAGCTCGCTGATCGTCTCGCTGGGCACGACGGTCATCGGCGTCATGATCGCGGCCACCACCGGCTACGCGGTGTCCCGGATGCGCTTCCCGGGCTACCGGAAGTTCATGTGGGTGCTGCTGGTCACGCAGATGTTCCCGGTGGCCGTACTCATGGTGCCGATGTACCAGATCCTGTCGGACCTGCAGCTCATCGACAGCTACCTCGGTCTCGTCCTCGTCTACTGCTCGACCGCCGTGCCGTACTGCGCTTGGCTGCTCAAGGGCTACTTCGACACCATCCCGTTCGAGATCGACGAGGCCGGGCGCGTCGACGGGCTGACCCCCTTCGGCACGTTCGCACGGCTGATCCTGCCGCTCGCCAAGCCGGGCCTGGCGGTAGCCGCCTTCTACAGCTTCCTCACGGCCTTCGGCGAGGTCGCGTTCGCGTCGACGTTCATGCTGTCCGACACGAAGTACACGTTCGCGGTCGGCTTGCAGACCTTCGTCAGCGAGCACGACGCACAGCGCAACCTGATGGCGGCCACCGCGGTACTGATCGCGATACCTGTTTCCGCGTTCTTCTACCTGGTACAGAAGAACCTCGTCACCGGCCTCACCGCCGGCGGTACAAAGGGCTGACCGCCCCCACCGGAACCCGAGGCGGTCGCGGTCTCCATCCGACCCCGCTGTGACCGCGGCCGCCTCGTCCTCCGCCCGCACGTACAACGCCCATGACCCCACCCCCCTTACGCATCAAGGACGCCATGAGCCAGCAGCACTCCCTCATCGCCCCGGCACCGAGCCCCGCCGAAGCCAAGCGCAGCGACTGGTGGCGGGACGCGGTTATCTACCAGGTCTATCCGCGCAGCTTCGCCGACAGCAACGGCGACGGGATGGGCGATCTGGAAGGCATCCGCTCCCGACTCCCGTACCTGCGCGACCTCGGCGTGGACGCCGTGTGGCTCAGCCCCTTCTACGCCTCCCCGCAGGCCGACGCCGGCTACGACGTGGCCGACTACCGGGCCGTGGACCCGATGTTCGGCAATCTGCTGAACGCGGACGCGCTGATCCGCGACGCCCGCGAGCTGGGCCTCAGGATCATCGTCGACCTGGTCCCCAACCACTCCTCCGACCAGCACGAGTGGTTCAAGCGGGCCCTGCGGGAGGGGCCGGGCTCGCCCCTGCGCGACCGCTACCACTTCCGCCCCGGGAAGGGCGAGAACGGCGAACTCCCGCCCAACGACTGGGAGTCCATCTTCGGCGGGCCCGCGTGGACACGTGTCGACGACGGAGAGTGGTACCTGCACCTGTTCGCCCCCGAGCAGCCCGACTTCAACTGGGACCACCCGGCGGTCGGCGACGAGTTCCGCTCGATCCTGCGCTTCTGGCTGGACATGGGGGTCGACGGCTTCCGTATCGACGTGGCCCATGGGCTGGTGAAGGCGGAGGGCCTGCCGGACCTGGGTTCGCACGACCAGGTCAAGCTGCTGGGTAACGATGTCATGCCGTTCTTCGACCAGGACGGCGTGCACGAGATCTACCGGCAGTGGCGCACCATCCTCGACGAGTACAGCGGAGAGCGCATCTTCGTCGCGGAGGCCTGGACCCCGACCGTCGAGCGCACCGCCAACTACGTTCGCCCCGACGAACTCCACCAGGCCTTCAACTTCCAGTACCTGGCGACGGACTGGGACGCGCGGGAGCTGCGCGCGGTCGTCGACCGCACCCTGGAGGCGATGCGCCCGGTGGGCGCCCCCGCCACCTGGGTGCTGTCCAACCACGACGTCACCCGCCACGCCACCCGCTTCGCCAACGAGCCCGGCCTCGGCACCCAGATCCGCCTGGCCGGCGACCGGGAACTCGGCCTGCGCCGGGCCCGCGCCGCCACCCTCCTCATGCTCGCGCTGCCCGGTTCGGCCTACGTCTACCAGGGCGAGGAGCTCGGCCTCCCGGACGTCGTCGACCTCCCGGACGAGGTCCGCCAGGACCCCGCGTACTTCCGCGGCGCCGGCCAGGACGGGTTCCGCGACGGGTGCCGGGTGCCGATCCCGTGGACGCGGGAGGGGTCGTCGTACGGCTTCGGGAGCGGCGGGAGCTGGCTCCCGCAGCCTGCCGGGTGGGGCGAGCTGAGCGTGGAGGCGCAGACCGGTGTCGCCGGCTCCACCCTGGAGCTGTACCGCGCCGCGCTGGCCGCCCGCCGCGCCCATCCCGATCTCGGCGCGGGTGACGCGGTGGAGTGGCTGCGTGCCCCGGAGGGTGTACTGGCCTTCCGGCGCGGGGACTTCGTGTGTGTCGCGAACACCGGCGGTGAGTCGGTGACGACCCCGGCCTACGGCCGCGTCCTGCTCAGCAGCGGCGAGGTGACCGAGGCGGACGGGGAGACGAAGGTACCGGCGGACACGACGGTGTGGTTCACCACGGCCTGACCCCTCGGCTGCGCTGAAATTTCTTGCATCAACTTCACACGGCCCGCTGCCTTTTCAGGCGGCGGGCCTTTAACACGA
>Ga0182008_10002475_pt1 | contig 11559 bp, 9 predicted proteins | sample Sormic07211129_1_FD_120482 | JGI IMG/M metagenome (GOLD analysis project Ga0182008, IMG submission 120482) | Rhizosphere microbial communities from Sorghum bicolor, Mead, Nebraska, USA - 072115-129_1 metaG | ecosystem: Host-associated > Plants > Roots > Rhizosphere | place: USA: Nebraska...
CAGCGTCGCCGGCGAAGGCTGCGGCGAGGGCTTCTGGATGGGCGGCACGCTGTTCGACCACGTCACGCCCGAGATGCGGATCTACAAGGAAGAGATCTTCGGCCCGGTGCTCTCCTGCGTGCGGGTGCACGACCTCAAGGAGGCGGTCGACCTGATCAACGCCCACGAGTTCGGCAACGGCGTCTCGTGCTTCACGCGCGACGGCAACGTGGCGCGCGAGTTCAGCCGGCGCATCCAGGTCGGCATGGTGGGCATCAACGTGCCGATCCCGGTGCCGATGGCCTGGCACGGCTTCGGCGGCTGGAAGAAAAGCCTGTTCGGCGACATGCACGCCTACGGCGAGGAAGGCGTGCGCTTCTACACCAAGCAGAAGTCGATCATGCAGCGCTGGCCGGAGAGCATCGGCAAGGGGGCCGAGTTCGTGATGCCGACCGCGAAGTAGGCCGCGCACCGCCGCGGGCGGTGGCCGCATCCCCATAACGACAAGAGACAAGCAAGACCCGAATGAGCGATACGACCTTCGACTACATCGTGATCGGCGGCGGCACCGCCGGCGCGCTGATGTGCAACCGCCTGACCCGCAGCAAGCAGCAGCGCACCCTGCTGATCGAGGCCGGCCGCAAGGACGACTACCACTGGATCCACATCCCGGTGGGCTACCTCTACTGCATCGGCAATCCGCGCACCGACTGGCTCTACAGCACCGAGCCCGATGCCGGACTGAACGGCCGCACCTTGCGCTACCCGCGCGGCAAGACGCTGGGCGGCTGCTCGAGCATCAACGGCATGATCTACATGCGCGGCCAGTCGCGCGACTACGAGAACTGGGCCGCGCTCACCGGCGACGACACCTGGCGCTGGAACAACGTGCTGCCGGCCTTCAGGCAACACGAGGACTACTACCTCGGCGCCGACGAGATGCATGGCGCGGGCGGCGAATGGCGGGTCGAGAAGCAGCGCCTGCGCTGGGACATCCTCGACGCCTTCGCGCAGGCCGCGCAGGAGGCCGGCATCCCGCACAGCAGCGACTTCAACCGCGGCAGCAACGAGGGCGTGGGCTACTTCCAGGTCAACCAGAAGGACGGCTGGCGCTGGAACACGGCCAAGGCCTTCCTGCGCCCGACCTGCTACGGCCGGCCCAACTTCGAGATGTGGGTCAATGCCCACGTGACGAAGCTGATCGTCGAGACCCAGGCCGACGGCAGCCGGCGCTGCACCGGCGTGCAGGTCTGGGACGGCCACGAGATGGTCACGGCGCACGCCACGCGCGAAGTGCTGCTGTGCGCCGGCAGCATCGGCTCGCCGCAGCTGCTGCAGCTCTCGGGCATCGGCCCGGCCGACCTGCTGCGCCAGCATGGCATCGAGGTGGTCGCCGACTTGCCGGGCGTCGGCGCCAACCTGCAGGACCACCTGCAGATCCGCGCGGTCTACAAGATCAAGGACGCGCCGACCCTCAACGTGCTGGCCTCCTCGCTCTATGGCAAGGCGAAGATCGGCATGGAATACCTGTTCAAGCGCAGCGGCCCGATGAGCATGGCGCCGTCGCAGCTTGGTGCCTTCACGCGCAGTTCCCCCGAGCACGAATGGCCGAACCTCGAGTACCACGTGCAGCCGCTGTCGCTCGATGCCTTCGGCGAGCCGCTGCACAGCTTCCCGGCCTTCACCGCCAGCGTCTGCAACCTGAACCCGACCAGCCGCGGCACGGTGCGCATCAAGAGCGGCAAGTTCAGCGACGCACCGGCGATCGCGCCCAACTACCTGAGCACCGACGAGGACCGCAAGGTGGCGGCCGATTCGCTGCGCGTCACGCGCCGCATCGCGGCCCAGCCCGCGCTCGCCAGATACGCGCCCGAGGAATGGAAGCCAGGGGTGCAATACCAGAGCGACGAGGAGCTGGCGCGGCTGGCCGGCGACATCGCGACCACCATCTTCCATCCGGTGGGCACTACCCGGATGGGCGCCGACGGCGACCCGATGGCGGTGCTGGATTCGCGCCTGCGGGTGCGCGGCATCCAGGGGCTGCGGGTGGTCGACGCCGGCGCCATGCCGACCATCACCAGCGGCAACACCAACAGCCCGACATTGATGATGGCCGAGAAGGCGGCCGGCTGGGTCCGCGAAGCCGCAGTGTGACCTCGCGATGTATCAATTGGTTTCTGTTGGCGGGTAATCCCCGATGCACTGCCACGGTGCGCCGAATTAAAGTATCGGTACTCGCAAACGGGCCAGCCCGCAGCGCGGGGGACCGAGGAGACAATCTTTCGGAGAACCAGAAAAAGATCACACAAGGCATCCGCACGAGATGCCGTTTTTTTGACAAGGCGCCGCTGGTCGGCGCCTTTTCTTTGGGCGATCGTCAAGCGCGGGCGCCGAGGGCGCGCTATCAAATGAATAGCAACCCGGAATGAGACAATCCCGCCCGCATGGAAACTCTGGTGCTGACCCTCGCCTCGCTGTTCGCGGGTTTCATCGATTCCATCGTCGGCGGCGGCGGCCTCATCCTGGTGCCGGCGCTGTTCAGCGTGCTGCCGGGCACCGCCCCTGCCACGCTGCTGGGCACCAACAAGAGCGCCTCGGTCTGGGGCACGGCCGCGGCCGCTGCGCAGTTCCACCGCCGGGTCGGCCTGCGTTGGCGCAACCTGCTGCCGGCCGGGGTGCTGGCCTTCGCGGGCTCGCTGGCCGGGGCTTGGGCGGTGACGGTGGTGCCGGGCGAGTTCCTGCGCAAGCTGCTGCCGCTGATCCTGGTCGCGCTGCTCGTCTACACGCTGGCGCGCAAGGACATGGGCGTGCACCATTCGCCGCGCTTCAGCGGCCGCGCCGAACTGCTCGCCACCGCCACCATCGGCGCCCTGCTCGGCGTCTACGACGGCTTCTTCGGGCCCGGCACCGGCAGCTTCTTCGTCTTCCTGTTCGTTCGCTGGCTGGGCTACGACTTCCTCAACGCGGCCGGCTCGGCCAAGCTGCTCAACGTCATGACCAACCTGGGGGCGCTGCTGCTGCTCGGGCTCAAGGGCCACGTGCTGTGGCAGCTGGGGCTGACGATGGCGATGGCCAACGTGGCCGGCAGCGTGGTCGGCGCCCGGGTCGCCATCAAGCATGGCGCCACCTTCGTGCGCAAGGTCTTCATCGGCGTCGTCGCCGCGCTGATCCTGAAAACGGCCTACGACGCCTTCCTGCGCTGACGGTTCAGGGTGCGGCCGCGCTCTGGGTGGCGCTGCCGGCGGGCGGCCAGGCGACTTCGCTCGCGACCCTCGGCTTGCCGATCGGCGCCGTCGCCTTGCCGACCTGGATCGCCGCCATGTCGGCCTCGCTCGGGTACTGGTTCATGAGCCAGTAGTCGAACACCCGGCGCGCGATCGGGGCCGCGGCGCCGGCGCCCCAGCCGGCGTTCTCGACGATCAGGGCGACAGCGATCTTCGGGTCGTTGACCGGCGCGAAGGCCATGAACAAGGCGTGGTCGCGCTGGTGCTCTTCGAGCGCCTTGGCGTTGTACTTGGTGTTCTGCGCCTGCGTCACGGCCTGGGCGGTGCCGGTCTTGCCGGCCGCTTGGTAGGCGGCGCCGGCGAACACGCCGCGCGCGGTGCCGCCGGTGACGACCGCGGTCAGGCCCTCCCGGACCACGGCGATGTCGGCCGGCCGGTAGCCGAGGTTGATGGCCGGCGGCTGCTCGACCGGCTTGACCTCGCCCGTGACGGTGTCGCGGATGCCGAGCACCAGGTGCGGCTTGTGCTTGATGCCGCCGTCGGCCACGATCGCCGTGGCCTGCGCCAGCTGCAGCATCGTGAACGCGTTGTAGCCCTGGCCGATGCCGAGCGAAATGGTCTCGCCCGCATACCACTTGCGCTGCTCGGGCCGGCGGTAGGCATTGCGCTTCCACTCGGTGCTCGGCAGCACGCCGCGCACCTCGCCGCCGATGTCGATGCCGGTGATCTGGCCGAAGCCCAGCGGCTTCATCGCGTCGTGGATCAGGTCCACGCCCATCTCGTTGGCCAGCGAGTAGTAGTAGATGTTGCTCGACAGCTGGATCGAGCGGCGCATGTCGACATTGCCGATGTTGCCCTCGGGGCTGCCGAAGCGGTGGCCGCCGAAATTGAAGTAGCCGGGGTCGTTGACCAGCACGCTGGGGCCGCGCTTGCCGGTCTGCAGCGCCGCCAGCGCCATGAAGGGCTTGTAGGTCGAGCCCGGCGGGTAGGTGCCGCGCAGCGCCCGGTTGAGCAGCGGCTTGTCGAGCGATTCGCTGAGTTCCTTCCAGCTCTCGACGTCGATGCCCTCGACGAACAGGTTGGGATCGAAGGTCGGCTTGCTCACGAAGGCCAGGATCTCGCCGGTCTTGGGATCGAAGGCGACCAGCGCGCCGCGGCGCTCGCCGTACATGTCCTCGACCAGCTTCTGCAGCTTGATGTCGAGCGACAGCATGACCGTGTTGCCGGGCGTCGCCGGATGGGCGGCCAGCCGGCGCACCGCGCGGCCGCCGGCCGAGGTTTCCATCTGCTCGACGCCGGTCTGGCCGTGCAGCGTCTTCTCGTAGCTCTGCTCGATGCCGAGCTTGCCGATGTACTCGGTGCCCTTGTAGTTGGCGAGGTCCTCGTCTTCCCAGTCTTCCATGGCCGTCTTCTCGGCCTGGTTGATGCGGCCGATGTAGCCGAGCACGTGGCTCGCGAGTTCGCCATGGGGGTAGTTGCGGAACAGCCGGGCCTTGATTTCGACGCCGGGGAAGCGGTAGCGCTGGGCGGCGAAGCGGGCCACCTCCTCGTCGCTCAGGCGGGTGCGGATCGGAACCGAGTCGAAGCTGCGCGAGTCTTCGCGCAGCCGCTTGAAGCGCCGCCGGTCGCGCGGCGAGATCTCGAGCACCTCGGTCAGGGCGTCGATCGTGTCCTCGAGGTTGCCGGCCTTGGACGGCGTGATCTCGAGCGTATAGGCCGAATAGTTGGATGCCAGCGTGATGCCGTTGCGGTCGAGGATGAGGCCGCGGTTCGGCACCACCGGGACGATCGCGGTGCGGTTGCTTTCGGCCTGCTCGGCGAGGTCCTCGTGGCGCACCACCTGGAGGTAGCCCAGCCGCGCGCAGAGCAGCCCGAAGCAGACCAGCACGACCGCGCCGATCACGAACACCCGCCGCCGGAAGCGGGAGAGGTCGGCGGCAACGTTGCGGATCTCGGTCATTTGGGAACTGGAGCTTAGGCCGCCGATCGGCCGCAGGCAATGGGCTGCGGAACGGCGGCGGGCAGGCTGTCAGAGTGGTCTGTTGGCGTCAGGTTCCGGCGTCCGGCGCTGCGGCGCCAAAAGAACCAGGCTGACCAGCGGCCACAGGGCCGCTTCCAGCGCCGGTGCCACCAGCAGCGACCAGCCGGGGAAGGCGCCGCCGCCGATCATCCGGATTGCGAGCTCGATCAGGTGCGACAGCGCGAACAGCGGCAGCACCTGGAGGGCCTGCGAGACCAGCGGGAACCACAACAGGCGGCGGTGGATCATGGTCGCCAGGAAGCCCAGCGTGGTGTAGGACAGCGCATGCTGCCCGAGCATGGCGGCCTGGTGCACGTCCATCAGCAGGCCGAACACGAAGGCCGCTCCGATGCCGATGCGCGCCGGCTGGTGCACGCTCCAGAAGACGATCACCAGCGCCAGCAGGTCGGGTGTCCAGGCGGCTCGGCCGATCGGCACCATGTTGACCAGCAGCGCGACGACCAGGCTGGTCCACATGAACAGCGGGCTGACGGGCAGCAAGAGCTGCTGCTGGCCGGGGCGCATGATCATCGCGGACCCGCTTCCTTCTTGTCGGCCTTCTTGGCGGCCTTGGCGTCCGCCTTGGCATCGGCCTTGGCGTCGGCCTTGTCGGCCTTCTTCTTGGCGGCGACCGCCGAGGGCGTGTTGGCCGGCGTGGGCTTCGGCACCGACTGGGCCCCCGTGGGCGCCAGCACCAGCACGTAGCGCGCCGCCGTGACCTTGGCCAATGGCTCGCAATGGATGCGCGCGAAGGCCGAATCGGCGCGGCGCTCGATGCGGTCGATCCGGGCCACCGGCAGGCCCGGCGGGTAGACCCCGTCGACGCCGCTGGTGGTCAGCACGTCGCCTTCCTGGACATCCGAATTGGCCTGCATGAAGCGCAGTTCGAGGCCGCCGCCGTGGGCGCTGGCATCGCCGAAGGCGACGCTGCGCGCACCAGTACGCACGTTCTGGACCGGGATCGCGAGATCGCGGTCGATCACCAGGGTGATTTCGCTGGAGAACGGCTGCACCTGCGTCACCTGGCCCAGCACGCCGTGCTCGTCGATCACCGGCGAGCCGGCCGCGATGCCGTTCATGAGGCCCTGGTCGATCACCAGCTTGCGGGTGTAGGGGTCGGCGGCGTCATACAGCACCTCGGCCGCCCGGCCCGGCGTCTGCGTCATCTGGCGCAGCTCGAGCAGCGAGCGCAGCCGGGCGTTTTCCTGGGCCAGCGTGTCGGCCTGGCTGGCGCGCTCGGACTGCAGCGCGAGCGCCTTGCGGGCCTCGGCCTCGTTGCCCTGCGCGGTCTGCAGGTCTTCGAGGTAGCGTCCTCCGCCGACCACCAGCTGCACCGGCTTGAGCGCCAGCCACTGCACCGGGTACAGCACCGTGCCGATCGCCAGCCGGATCGGCTGCACGAGGTGAAAGCGGGCGTCGGCCACCATCAGGAACAGCGCCAGCGCGCTGAAGAAGATCAGTTTGCTCAGCGCCGACGGCCCCTGGTTGAAGAGGGGCGGAGCGGTGCGGTCCAGAGTGCCGAGCGGCATGACGCGTTATGCCACGAGAGCTGCGCTGTTTGTAGGGGTGGAAAGGTGTGGTGGCGGATCCGGCTCCGCCGGGCCTTCACTCGCTGGTGAAGATGCTTCCCAGTCGGTCCATCCGCTCGAGGGCGATGCCGCAGCCGCGCACCACGCAGGTCAGCGGGTCTTCGGCCACCAGCACCGGCAGGCCGGTTTCCTCGGCCAGCAGGCGGTCGAGGTCGCGCAGCAGCGCACCGCCGCCGGTCAGCATCATGCCGCGCTCGGCGATGTCGGCGCCCAGTTCGGGCGGCGTCTGCTCGAGCGCGTTCTTGACCGCGGACACGATGTTGTTGAGCGGATCGGTCAGGGCTTCGAGCACTTCGTTGCTGCTGATCGTGAAGCTGCGCGGCACGCCTTCGCTCAGGTTGCGGCCCTTGACTTCCATCTCCTTGACTTCGGAGCCCGGGAAGGCCGAACCGATGTTCTTCTTGATGACTTCGGCCGTCGGCTCGCCGATCAGCATGCCGTAGTTGCGGCGGATGTAGTTGATGATGGCCTCGTCGAAGCGGTCGCCGCCGACCCGGACGCTGCCCTTGTAGACCATGCCGCCGAGCGAGATCACGCCGACTTCGGTGGTGCCGCCGCCGATGTCGACCACCATCGAGCCGCTGGCTTCGGAGACCGGCAGGCCGGCGCCGATCGCGGCGGCCATCGGTTCTTCGATGAGATAGACCGAGGTGGCGCCGGCGGCTTCAGCCGCGTCCTTGATGGCGCGGCGCTCGACCTGGGTCGAGCCGCAGGGCACGCAGATGATGATCCGCGGGCTCGGCGTGAGCAGCGAGCGCGGGTGCACCATCTTGATGAACTGCTTGATCATCTGCTCGGTGATGACGAAATCGGCGATCACGCCGTCCTTCATCGGCCGGATGGCTTCGATGTTGCCGGGCACCTTGCCGAGCATCGCCTTGGCCTCGCGACCCACGGCCTGGATCACCTTCTTGCCGTGCGGGCCGCCTTCGTGGCGGATCGCGACGACCGAGGGTTCGTCGAGCACGATGCCCTTGTTGCGGGCGAAGATCAGGGTGTTGGCGGTGCCGAGGTCGATCGCCAGGTCGGTAGAAAAATACCGACGAAAAGCTCCAAACATTGTGGAATCCTCTGGGGCACGGCATGCGCGTCGGCAGGCCGTCGCCTTATTTTTGGTCGTGTGACGGGTGGTTTGAAAGGTTTTTGCGGCAAAAGCCGGCGCGTTCGCGGGGGTTGCGGCAAAGGCGGGATAATAACCGAATCCCCTGACAGCTCCGCGTTTCCGAGCCCTTTTGCGGGGTGCGAAAGTACCTCGATCCGGTCCGGAAACGCCAATTTTCGATGTCCCTCACCTCCACAGATATCGCCCGCATCGCCTCGCTGGCGCGGCTCCAACTGGCCCCCGACGAAAGCGAGCGGATGCGCGGCCAGATCAACGGCTTCTTCGACCTGGTCGAGCGCATGCGCGCGGTCGACACCACCGGCGTCGAGCCCCTGGCCCATCCGGTCGCCACGATCGAAGACATCACGCTTCGCCTGGCCGAGGACGTGGTGACCGAGCCCGACAACCGCGAAGCCAACCAGCGCAGCGCGCCGGCGGTCGAAAACGGGCTGTTCCTGGTCCCGAAGGTGATCGAATGAGCGCCGAAATCCACCAGATGGGCGTGGCCGGGCTGGCCGCGGCCCTGCGCGAGCGCAAGGTCTCGGCGGTCGAGGCCGCCCACCACCACCTGTCGCGGATCCGCGCCCACCAGGATCTCGGCGCCTTCGTCGCGATCGACGAACAGCTGACGCTGTCCCAGGCCCGAGCCGCCGACGACCGCATCGCCGCCGGCTCGGCCGCGCCCCTCGAAGGCGTGCCGATCGCCCACAAGGACATCTTCGTCACCGCCGACCTGCCGACCACCGCCGGCTCGCGCATGCTGGCCGGTTACCGCTCGCCCTTCGACGCCACCGTGGTGCGCAAGCTGGGCGAGGCCGGTGCCGTGACGCTGGGCAAGCTCAGCTGCGACGAGTTCGCGATGGGCTCGGCCAACGAGAACGTCGCCGTGCCGGCCATCGGTTTCGACCACGCGGTGCCGGTGCGCAACCCCTGGGACACCGGCCGCATTCCCGGCGGCTCCTCGGGCGGCAGCGCCGTGGCCGTGGCCGCAAGGCTGGCACCGGGCGCCACCGGCACCGACACCGGCGGCTCGATCCGCCAGCCGGCCTCGTTCTGCGGCGTCACCGGCATCAAGCCGACCTACGGCCGGGCCTCGCGCTACGGCATGGTCGCGTTCGCGTCCAGCCTCGACCAGGCCGGCCCGATGGCCCGTTCGGCCGAGGACTGCGCCCTGCTGCTGTCGGCCATGTGCGGGCCGGACCCCGAGCGCGACTCGACCTCGCTGGCCCGCCCGGCGGAAGACTTCTCGCGCCAGCTCGCGGGCTCGCTCGACGGCCTGCGCATCGGCGTGCCGAAAGAGTTCTTCGGCGAAGGCGTGGCGCCGGGCGTGCGCGCCGCGGTCGATGCCGCGCTGGCCGAATACGAGAAGCTCGGCGCCCGCCGCGTCGAGATCACGCTGCCGCGCACCGAACTGTCGATCCCCGTGTACTACATCATCGCGGCGGCCGAGGCCTCGAGCAACCTGAGCCGATTCGACGGCGTCAAGTTCGGCCACCGGGCCAAGAACTACCGCGACCTGGCCGACATGTACGCCCAGACCCGCGAAGAGGGCTTCGGCGACGAGGTCAAGCGCCGCATCATGATCGGCACCTACGTGCTCTCGCACGGCTACTACGACGCCTACTACCTGCAGGCGCAGAAGGTGCGCCGCATGATCGCCGACGACTTCCAGCAGGCCTTCACGCAGTGCGACGTCATTGCCGGCCCGGCCGCGCCCAGCGTGGCCTGGAAGCTCGGCGAGCACGGCGGCGATCCGGTGGCCGACTACCTGGCCGACATCTTCACCCTGCCCGGCTCGCTCGCCGGCCTGCCCGGCATGAGCGTGCCGGCCGGCTTCGACGGCGGCCTGCCGGTCGGCCTCCAGCTGATCGGCAACTACTTCGCCGAGGCGAAGCTGCTGAACGCGGCACACGCCTTCCAGCAGGCCACCGACTGGCACCTCCGCACCCCGGGAGGCTACTGACATGACCCAGCAGCAACAAAGCACCACCGAACAACTGCAGGCCGGGCGGCCGACCGGCCCGCTGGTCCGGGGCTACGAAGTCGTGATCGGCTTCGAGACCCACGCCCAGCTCTCGACCGCCTCGAAGATCTTCAGCCGTGCCTCGACCGCCTTCGGCGCCGAGCCCAACACCCAGGCCTGCGCGGTCGACCTGGCGCTGCCGGGCACCCTGCCGGTGATGAACAAGGGCGCGGTCGAGCGCGCCATCAAGCTCGGCCTCGCGCTCGGCTCGACGATCGCGCCGCGCAGCGTGTTCGCGCGCAAGAACTACTTCTACCCCGACCTGCCCAAGGGCTACCAGATCAGCCAGTTCGAGATCCCCGTGGTGCAGGGCGGCTCGGTGAGTTTCTTCGTCGGCGACGAGCCCAAGACCGTGCGCCTGGTGCGCGCGCACCTCGAAGAGGACGCCGGCAAGTCGCTGCACGAGGACTTCGTCGGCCAGTCGGGCATCGACCTGAACCGCGCCGGCACGCCGCTGCTCGAGATCGTGACCGAGCCCGACATGCGCTCCACCGCCGAGGCCGTGGCCTATGCGCGCGAGCTGCACAAGATCGTCACCTGGATCGGCATCTGCGACGGCAACATGCAGGAAGGCAGCTTTCGCTGCGACGCCAACGTGTCGGTGCGCAGGCCCGGCGACAAGCTCGGCACCCGGCGCGAGATCAAGAACCTGAACAGCTTCAAGTTCATGCAGCAGGCGATCGACTACGAGATCCGCTGGCAGATCGAGGAGATCGAGGACGGCCGCACGATCCAGCAGGCCACGGTGCTGTTCGACCCCGACACGGGCGAGACCCGCGCGATGCGCACCAAGGAAGACGCCGCCGACTACCGCTACTTCCCCGACCCCGACCTGCCGCCGCTGGCGATCGCCGCCGACTGGATCGAGCGCGTGCGCGCCGAAATGCCCGAGCTGCCGCGCGCGATGGCCGAGCGCTACGTGCGCGAGCATGGGCTGTCGGACTACGACGCCGCCCAGCTCACCCAGAGCCCGGCCCTGGCCGCCTACTTCCAGGGTGCGGTGGCCGCCGGTGCCAACGCCAAGCTGGCGAGCAACTGGATCACCGGCGAGATCGCCCGGCGCCTGAACCAGCAGGACATCGCGATCACCGAGGCCCCGGTGACGGCGCAGCAGTTGGCCAAGCTGGTCGCGCGCATCGGCGACGGCACGATCTCCAACAATGCGGCGCGGCAGGTGTTCGACGCTCTCTGGACCGGCGAAGGCCTGGAGGTCGACGCAATCATCGAGGCCAAGGGCCTGAAGCAGATGAGCGATTCGGGCGCACTGGAAAAGATCATCGATCAGGTGCTCGCGACCAACGAGAAGAACATCGCCGAATACCGCGCCGGCAAGGACAAGGCCTTCAACGCGCTGGTCGGCCAGGTCATGAAGGCCAGCCAGGGCAAGGCCAACCCGGCGCAGGTCAATGCGCTGCTGAAGTCGAAACTGGGCTAGCCAGCCCTGGGGCGGCTCACTTCGACTTCTGGGCCGCCGCCGTGTTCGCGGCCCAGAGCGGCGCCAGCTTGGCGTGCTCCTCGTCGAAGCGCGCATTGACGCGCTTCTTCTCGTCTTCCTGCTCGCCGATGAAGCGGTTCTGGACCGCCACGCTGCGGGCGATGTCCTCGGTCCGGCGCCGCAGCGC
>Ga0182008_10002476_pt1 | contig 11556 bp, 11 predicted proteins | sample Sormic07211129_1_FD_120482 | JGI IMG/M metagenome (GOLD analysis project Ga0182008, IMG submission 120482) | Rhizosphere microbial communities from Sorghum bicolor, Mead, Nebraska, USA - 072115-129_1 metaG | ecosystem: Host-associated > Plants > Roots > Rhizosphere | place: USA: Nebraska...
AAATAGTGGTAACATACTGATAGGCTCTGTTATTGGGTTTGGCCTTCACTTTTTACTTCTTTCAGCATCTGGAAGGATCTCTTCTGCCTTGTCTTCAATACTTGATGACTAGCTAATTAACAGTGTCCATTGATATTTATCAACCCGCTTGCTTCAAAAAAAATCCTAAATATTAAAATTGATGCTTCTCCTTAAGAGAAGAGTTGGCACAGAAGATATGAGAGGTGTTATTTGATAAGGTATGAGCAAAATTAGTATGCCAGCTAAAATTTTTGGCACTGTCCTTTCACACGGTTTGAAAGGAAGGATGCTTACGAAAAGCGAGCTTCAGACGCTTGCAGAAGCTCGCGACATGGAAGAGTTAGTTACTAGAATGAAGAATACTGTTTACCTTGATGCATTTGCAAAACTTACCAAGCCTTATACTGCTGAAAAAATAGAGGGCGCACTGAAAGAATATTTGGTCAATGCACATGCAAAGATGGTTAACATCACAGGGGGATCGGGAATTCTGAATGCGTATTTTATAAAATATATTACGTGGGATTTGAAGATAGTATTGAAAGGTAAGGCATTAGGAAAGTCATATGAAGAGTTGCTTCCCAAGGTAAACCTTAGAGCGGAAGAGCTCGTAGGTAGACGAGACATAATAGTAAAAGCTTTAGTGGCAAAAAATTTGGAAGAGGCAGTCGCTGCTATTTCAGGTAGTGAATTTGGCGAAGATACAGCAAAGGCGGCAGCAGTATACAAGGAGAAAGGCGACTTGAGAATATTTGATACCTATCTCGATCACGTATTTTATCATGATTTGGGCAGAGCTATGACTGCTGAATCTCAATCTCCGGATGTCAAAAAGGTTGCATCCACAGACATTGATTCCTATAATGTGCTTGCTGTCCTTAGAGGGAAGTTCTGGGGCCTTAATACAGGTGACATCAATGACCTAATAGTAGCGACGACGCCAAAAGTTACAAGAGATACTTTGCAAAAGATGATCAATATAGAAAAGATCTCAGAAGCAATTGGAGAATTATCCAGTACTGTATATAATGGGATAATACCTCAGGCAGCCGCTAATGATATCGATGCAATAATGCAATTAGAATCCAGTTTTGAGGCTATAGGATTGAAGCGCGTTATCGGCTCATTTAGAACGATGTTCAGCGTCGGAATTATGCTTGGTGCCCTAAAGCTGATGATGATAGAAGTCAGAAACTTGTCTGCTATAGCCTCTGGAATAGAACAAAAGGTTCCTACTGAAACTATTGCATCTCGGCTCATTAGACCCGAGTGATAGATAAGAACGAGGTTAAATTAATCCTCTTTTGCGAACGACTATACCGTCAGCTAGTAAAAATAGATATCAAAATCCATTGTCTATTCCCCTGTTGTATCTGTGCCTTTGTATACATTTGATTCCTTTAGAATGCTTATTACCAAAGGGATCTCTAAGTCCAGTTGCATTGCAATGAATTCCTCGCCTATGCCAGATACGTACAGATTCATCACGATTTCCTTCTTTTCTTGAGAAACGTTCTGCATGTATCATTAGTTGTTTATTCGTAATTTAAGAATTTGTCTCGCTTGGCGGCCAAACATAGTATCATTTATTTTTTTCTTCAAGAGGTATCAACTGTTTTTTTCTTTCATGAACCTGATGATCTTTCCAGATAAGATTAGAATAGAGCATCTTTGGCACAATTTTTTTGAACTCTGTGCCCTCTCCCACATACCATTTTGGAAACCATTCGTATAGATGCAGCCTTATAGTCTGAATATAGACTATCAAACCTTCGATTAACATTATTCCAATGTTGCCTCCGATCAGTACTGCGTAGCCTCCTCCGTGTGCAAATGATTGATTTACTGTTACCAACAACGCAGCGTGCACAAGTAGCATAATACCAATTCTGGTATAACTAATGACATTCGATAGTACTTCTACAATCCTTACAAGGATAACCTCTATTACGATTCCCATAAAACCTCCACCCTCTTCCTGACCATGTTTTCCAGCTAGTTTTTGCTCCTGCATTCCTCCGTAGATCATTATTCCTACCGTACCAAAGAGTACTGGTGGCATAGCCTTTGCTACCAGATCAACTGTAACCCACTTACCAAATAGGAAAGTAAGCCATGGAACTGGTTCTTTGTGTATATGTCCGCTAATTCCAAACATTCCTATGATATCATAACCTGATCCTATAGCAGCGAGTATTAGCGCAACCACAGCAAGGAATTGGATGATAGTGGGAATATCATGCGTCAATACGAAGAGTTTATTGCCATCCTGGATGTTCTTCCGCAGTCTAAGGAAGAAAGCCATCAATAAGTGGATAATCCCCACTGCCACTGAAACTTTGAGTATTTTTACTACCTGGACAAAGGTAAGTTCAGATACATTGAGCACCCCTACAAAGGGCAAATGGGAGAATAAAGGGCCCAATATAGCCAGTTCCTTTAGATGGAATCCAAAGAACTCTCCCGTTCCTAATCCTGCTAGAGCAGCAGCTGCGCCACTAGTGGCCAGCAGTGTTCCCCATGTTTTTACAGAGCCATTTCCTCTTTGTTTTATAAGCATGCCAAGTCCAAACAGCAATAGGCCGTGGCCAAGATCAGCAAACATTAAACCATAGAAAAGAGGCCAGACAAACGCTATGATAGGAGTAGGATCGATTTCGCCATATCTTGGTATTCCTTGGGTCTCTGTTATAACTTCAAATGTGCGTGCATAGGACTTGTTAGTAAGAAGAGTAGGTAACACCTGACCATTTTCATCGTATTCATTCTCATATGTTTCTTCTACTATCGAGACATAATCACGTGTAAGATCCTTGAATTTATTCTCCATTTTCACGGGTAAGTATCCTTGTATCATTGCAAAGTTTTTTGTGCCTCCAGGCTTTCGGGTAGTTTCTAGAACATCTTTGGCAACTTTTGCGGTTTCATGAAGCGATAGAATACTAGTCAACAATGATGACTTCATCTTTTCCATGTTTTTGGTATTTTCTTTGGATCTCGCTTCCAGTTCTTTAACCTTCGCCTGAGACTGAGTGTAAGCGATACTTGGGTTCTGTGGCATGTCGGTTGGAATTTGAAGAGGATGAACGCCAAAACTTCTTAGAACCTTGATCACTCTTTCTGAATCCTCTGTAGAAGTAAATACTACAAGCGAAGACTTTTGCTCGTTAAGTTTATTCACGTATAGAGGTAGGTCGACAAGGCTTTTTTTGATCTCTTCTTCGTCTCTGGAATCAATAATAAAAATTTCAGCAAAGAATCTTTTGAGCTGTCTGAATGATACCAGATCCAGATTGAGGTTTGCCGCCATCTTGAGAGCAGCTTCAACAGTGCTATATTCTTCGATCTGCTTCAAAATCTTGTTCTGTTCGATCAGAACTTTTTTTGGCTCGTATAATAATGCCTTACTCTTATCTTCAAGATCGGCAACGAAATTCTCGATATCGTTAATGACGTAGTCTGTCTTTCCCTGTGGAGCACCTTTAAACATGGTGGCCATGATTCCAGTCTCCAAGGGAATCCCCAGAGCTCTGACTACCTCATCGATATCTTGAAATAATCTCTGAGCCTTTAGTAAAAGGTCGTCAAGATAAGGATTAGTATGCTCAGAGGTAGCACTTTGAAGGGGATGGAACCATTCCAATTCTGCTAGCTTGCTTACTGCCTCCTGCGTTTCCATTCGAGGCAGGATTATCGTAGCTTTCATCAGTTTGGCCTGTCCCATGTTATCGCCCGCCTAGCTGTAAATCTCAATCGCTTTAAAATCTTTCCGTTTCAATCACTGGATGCCAGACTTTTAAAATGTAAATGTGCATCCAGATACATCATGCGTAAAAGGAAGAGAAAAGGTAAACTTTCGCTCGCTATTTCTGGCCCAAAATAATAAACATCATGACGATACCATAGATCGCGATTGACTCCACCATACCTACGAAGATAAACACTCTAGACTGCATCTTTGGATTGTCGCTTATGGCGGCTAGACCTGCAGCTCCTACAAAACCGAGTCCTATGCCTGCACCTGCACCCGCTAAACCGAAAGCCAGACCTGCACCTATGAGTTTTGAGGAGGATCCTCCATCTGAATTAGATGTGGTAGAGGGGGCCTGGGCGTATGCATTTGAGCCCGTTGCGATTAAAACTGTAAAAGTGACAGTGATAAGAACAGCCGAAATTACAATCGTGGTGGGTTCTTTCATTTGCATAATAAAGTTTCGAATATAAATGCCCTATTTAATTATAACTAAAAATGTGCCGTATTTTAACCCCCCATTTTAGGAGGGGCTCTGTTAGCTTACTTATATAACTTACTCGAATTGCTAATATGCCCGAGAAGATATTAGGAATGTCAATAATGATTAGCAATGGAAGAGTTAGTGAGTTACTCTGCCAAAAGATGCTAGGGAAAAACTATGTGAAAATTGGCGATTGCTAACAGTATCTATTAATTAAAAATGGATATGTCAATAGTAGAGGTTTGACGCAGAGGATGCACTAAGACAGGTGGAGGAAATGAGGCTAAAATCTCCGACATTAACAGGGCCTAGGAAGTTGTAAATCCTTTAAATCCTAGACAATGTCTTTTTTTTGCTCTGCAAAATTTCTTCCTTGACCTTCGAAACCATTGAATCGTGTTCTGACTTTAACATGGCTCGGGCCTTCTCAAAATGACTTGAAATAATATCATGGGTCATGTCTTCACAACCTTGCTCCCTTGTTGTTGTTCTACTACCTTTCTCTTTTCAATGACTACTTTGACCTTTTTCAGACGTACAAATTCTTCACGTTCCCGTTCCTCGAGGGTTGCACGTATAAAAGCTACGGCTCCCTCATACTGTGGGATGATTACAAATTCAAGAGCATTAATTAATTTCTGGGTGCGTTCAAGCTCCTTTGCTAAACTGAATATGGCGTTTTCATACTCTGCGGCTTTGCAGACCTTTGGAAGCATATTCTTAATGAGTTTTGCAGCTTTGTCTACTGATGAATTCGTATCGATGAATCCATAAGAGAGATCCTGACCGCCCTCTTTAGTCTTTACTTGAAGTGTTGGGATCTTCACATCTACAATCCTTCTAACATTAACGTCGACTTCCATAACACTTGGAGTAGAATCTGAAACTGACTCCAAGGTACCGGTACCAAGCGACATGTAAGCATCATATACAGCTGTATAAATTTCCCCTAGTGGGGACCATATATCTCCTCTTGCCTTGTTAGCCTCTTCGATCATTTCATCAATTTTTTTTAATAATACTTCACGCTTGTCATCGAGAATCTTGTGAACCATTTTTGCTACTTGCATTGATCGCCGGATCTTGATAAGCTCGATTTTTGTGGCGCTGACTCTTGTTCCAAACGACATGTCTTACTTACTTCCTTTATAGTACTGTCTAACATTCTTCTCCTTTATCTTTGTCAATTCTCCCTCAGGAAGAGTAGACAATACGTCCCAGGCCCTGCTCAACGTTTCATCTAAGCTCCTATTTTCATCATTGCTCTGTTTTAAAAATTGGTTTTCAAATATATCGCCTGAGTCCAAATACTTTAAGTCAATGCCAGTCAAACCTGCTCTTCCGACTATCTCCGAGAGCGCTCGCACTTCTTGTGTCCTTGAATACGCGTCGTACAACTGGTTTCCAACTTCCATGTGATCAGCTCTTGTCTTTCCCTCTCCTACTCCATCTTTCATCAACCTTGAAAGAGACATAAGAACATTAACTGGTGGATAGACGCCTTTTCTAAATAGATCACGGCCGAGAACAATCTGCCCTTCAGTAATATAGCCAGTAAGATCTGGAATTGGATGGGTTATATCATCTGCAGGCATTGATAAAATCGGAACTTGCGTTACGCTTCCGTTCTTACCTTTAATCCTGCCCGCACGTTCATAGTTGTTTGCAAGATCGGTATACAGGTAACCCGGATATCCCTTCCTGCCCGGAACCTCTTCTCTTGCAGCGCTAATCTCTCGTAGCGCTTCAGCATAGTTTGTCATGTCCGTCAAAATTGCTAACACGTGCATTCCCAAATCAAATGCCAAATATTCAGCCACCGTCAGGGCAACTCTTGGAGTTATGATTCTCTCTATAGCTGGATCGTCTGCAAGATTTAAGAATAAAACACTTCGTCTGAGCGCGCCGGATTCCTCTAGGCTGCGTTTAAAATACTGTGCCTCGGAATACTGGACACCAATGGCTGCAAATACTACGGCGAAGTCTTCCTTTGTTCCTACTACCGCTGCCTGGCGTGCAATCTGCGCTGCCAGAATGTTATGAGGCATTCCAGAGCCAGAAAAAATTGGAAGTTTCTGACCTCTAACTAGTGTAAGCATCCCGTCAATCACTGAAACACCTGTCTGGATGAAAGATGTTGGATATTCCCTACGTTCCGGATTCATTGGTTCTCCGTTAACGTCAATAAATCTATCTGCTACTGGTTCGGGCAGTCCATCATTGGGCCTTCCAAGCCCGTCAAATACCCTACCAAGTAATTCCTGTGAAACAGGCATTGTCATTGTTTTACCAAGGAACTTTGCTCTTGTGCCACTTATGGCAAGACCAGTAGTACCTTCAAATATTTGAACTACAGCTTTTCCATATCCTACTTCTACCACTCTACCCAATCTTTTTTCTCCCTCAGATGTCTCTACTTCCACTAACTCGTCAAATGATACCTTTGTGACTCCATCGATAATCATGAGGGGCCCTTTGATTTCAGCAACCTTGTTGTATTCAACGCCAGCTGTAGTCGTCTCAGACAACGACCTTTACCTCCTCACGTCCAGATATCTTTTGGAATTGATCGCTCATCTGTCCATTAATGGAATCCAATTTGGCTACTTGGTCATCAGGAATTTCAAATTTTGCCTTTAGAAGAGTTGTTATAATTGGCATGGCTCTGATGTCTGGTAGCGAAGCGCCTTCCTTAAGGGATTTTTGCGCTTCCTTGTAGAAGTTTACCATTAATTTTACTAATTTTAGCTGTTTTTCTGGACCACAGTAGGTGTCTACCTTGTCGAAAGAGTTTTGTTGTAGAATTCCGATTTTGATCATCCTTGCGACTTCTAGTACCAATTTTTCTTCATCTGGTAGTGCTTCAGGACCTAGTAGCCTAACTATCTCCTTTAAAGTATCCTCTCTCTGAAGTATGTGATATGACTCTGCTCTTAGATCGTACCACTCTGCACTTACGTTTTGCTTCCACCATTTTGATACATCTTCAAGATATCCTGAATATGATTGCATCCAGTTAATGGATGGATAATGTCTTGAATAGGCTAACCTTGTATCGAGTGCCCAAAAAGTCTTGATAAATCTGATGGTGTGAGTCGTAACTGGCTCGGTAAAGTCTGCTCCTGAAGGGGATACTGCACCAACCAGTGTTACGGAGCCTGCCCTTTCGGGTGAACCTAAGGCCCTTACACGTCCTGCTCTTTCATAGAATTCAGCCAATCTTGAAGCGAGATATGATGGATAACCCTCCTCGGCAGGCATCTCTTCCAGACGGCCAGACATTTCCCTTAGTGCCTCTGCCCACCTGCTTGTCGAATCTGCAACCAGTACAACGTCAAATCCCATGTCTCGGTAATACTCCGCTATTGTAACCCCCGTGTAAATAGAGGCCTCTCTTGCTGCGACTGGCATGTTACTTGTATTTGCCACAAGTACAGTCCTCTCCATAAGTGGACGTCCGGACCTAGGATCTATTAAGTGTGGAAATTCTACTAGCACCTCTGTCATCTCGTTACCGCGTTCACCACATCCTATGTAGACTACTACTTTAGAATCGGCCCACTTTGCAATTTGGTGCAAAGTCACGGTTTTACCCGTTCCAAACCCACCAGGAATTGCACCTGTCCCACCCTTGGCGATGGGGAAATACGTATCAATCACACGTTGTCCTGTAACTAGTGGAACCGACGGATCGTATCTCTCAGCATATGGCCGCGGTTTTCTAACTGGCCATTTGTGATACATTTTCAGTTCAGATTTCTTGCCATTCTTCTCAACAGTAGCTATAACATGCTCGATATCATAATCGCCTCCAGCTGCAACATCCGTGATTTTACCACCATCATGGTCAGGCGGGACTAGGATACTGTGAGTTAGCAGCGGAGTTTCTTCTACAGCACCAAGAATGGACCCTCCAGTAACCTCATCTCCTTTCTTAACACTACTTACAAATCTATATTTTTTCTTCATGTCTACCGCGGTGGTCATTACGCCTCTTCCAATGAAGGATCCGGATTTCTGTGCTATATCTTCAAGTGGTCGCTGAATTCCATCATAAATCTTGCCTATTATACCCGGACCTAGCAAAACTGAAAGTGGCTGACCTGAACCAACTACTGGCTCGCCCGGCTTTAAGCCAGATGTAGATTCGTAAACTTGGATAAAGGCAGTATCTCCTGTTAACCTGAGGACCTCTCCAATTAACTTTGATTCCCCTACTTCGACGGTTTCATACATTTTTGTAGAAGACATACCATCCGCCCTTACCGCTGGGCCGCTGACCCATACTATTCTTCCTTTAGATACCATAGCCTCATTCTTCGCTCCTCAGCATTTGCACAATATTCTTCCTTATTAAAGGTTTGAACCGTTCAATACGTGAATCCAAAGTATTATCATATGTCGTTGATCCATCAACGGATCTTACACGAATCCCACCAATAACGTTTATCGGCTGTTCAGATAACGTCATCCGCACATTCTTATTAGATAGATTAGCAATCGCCTTTTTGACTAGGTCAAAATCATTTCTATTGCATAGTATGATGACTTCGTCTGCTCCTATAGCAGCAATACTTTCTTCAAGCATTTTTGTAATCAGTATTGTGTAAACTTCTTGTTTATCTGAAGATCTCAATTTTGTCTTGGCCTTCTCAAACGCATCATTTACAGCTGTCTCGATAAGTACAAGTTGCTTGTTTCTGGCGGCCAGGCGACTTGAACCGACAATCTGTCTTCTGAGGTTTTCCGCCTGTTTCTTGGCTCCTTCCAAAATTCTTGCATATTCAGATCCTAATTTTGTTCTAGAGGATTCTAGGTTGGCTACCGATTCATTGTAAGCAGAATCGAGTTGTTTGATCAAATCTCCTTCTTTCTGGGAGAGAACTTTGTTTATTGTTTGCTCCAGAGCAGAAGTTGAACTCATTATATAACCTGGTCTTGCGTTACGTGATTTTAACCTTTTGTTGAGTGAGTCAATAAAGAGATGGGAAGAAAAATAAGTGGGAATAATGTGTTCTCAGTTGCAGCAGAACAATTTAATCTTGTGTGGCGCCATTGATAAATAATGTTAGATATCTTGTATTTTCTCCACCTGGTCCAATGAAAACTAACCGTTTTCCCAATGCGTTATAGAATTAATTTAGTCAGTCGTCCTGCGTAATCCGGAGTCATACATAATTTTACGAGATTATAGACAGGTTCGAGGATTTTCTTTTGATTAGGAAAAGTCATTGAGAGTTGGGAATTCTAAAGTATCATAAGTGTATTTGGTTATTGCATTTCCATTTCCGTTAATTTTTCCTTGATCTTAGTATCTATATTCTTTGCCAAGGATCGAATGCGGGTAAGATGACTGCCTTCCCAGTAAATTTTATGACAACCATCACATCGAAAAAACTCTTTCTGCCGTTTAATGATGTTGGGATGTACATATTTCTTGGACTCTTCATGTGTTTCTCTTGACAGTAACCCATTGCATTCAGAACATCTTGAATTCACCGTATCGAAATTTACGGAGGAGATTCCGTATTTCGATAATGCGTGAACTAAATCTTTAGAATCGTTTGAACCTTGAAGCAAAACTCCATGCGCCCCTGCTTTTACGATTCTTTTGAATAGCTCTTTATCACGGGTCAAAATAATTCTGTTCTGCGCAATCCCAATTTTTAATACATCATCATCATGGACATGATTAAGGTATAAGGTGTCAAAGCCGAAAATGCGTAATTTGCGAGCAATGCTCCCGAGCATTGCATCTGCTAAAAAAGTTGGCTTTGAGCTAACTAACTGATTCGCCCCTACACTCTTCACACATAAAGGTTCCTTCATTGAACTGTAGAAGGTCGGACCATTCACCGCATTCGTCGCAGTATCCTGAAATGTTGCCAGCCGATCGTCCTATTTCTCCTCTCATGACTGCTGCCTTCTCAGAGATTACGTCAACTAGATCTGGGGTGACGGCAATAACATCCGAAGCAGAAATAATGCCAACAAGTCTGTTTTTATAAACTACGCCAAGACGTTTGATGTTATGTTGTCGCAGGACTCGCGCAGCCTCGGTGACCCCTTCTTCCCCTTCAATAGTATGCAATGTTTGCATGATGTCTGAAGCTTTAACCTCAGTTGGTTTGACGTCCTTAACAACAGCATTTGAAACTATATCCCAATCGGTAACAATACCCGCTGCCTTTTCATTTTCCATAATTACAATGCTTCCGATCCTTTCCTCTTTCATCTTTGTAGCAATATCCTTGATAGTATGCTGAGGTGAAGCCGAGATAACAGTGCTATTCATAATATCTCTGACGAGAACCCTAGTCGTCATATTAGCATCACCGTGTTGCCTGACTGGCTTTTTTACCACAATACCAGATCAATTAGTTACCTTTAATTACTTTGCTCGGTTGATGTAGCCAAAGCTTCTGTCCGTCCTGTTCTTCTTTCTTCTCCTTTTTCAGTGAAAGAAATTTTTGATTTTCCATACGGAATAGTTCTGACAAACTCATCCACACTCAATGATTTGATAAAACCCGCCAATTCATTATCATCCCCAGATTCTCTAACAAACTCACTTTTGATTTTTTTAGCAATATTCGCTGGGTCAGAACCGCCGGGTACCAAAATCGAATAGATCAAGGACCTTTTCTTTATGGCATCAGCAGGTCCACAGAACAGAGTGTATCCGTTGTTGGTCTTCTGTATAATTCCAAGTGCGAGCCTTATTTCGACGCCCTTTATGTAATTACGTTTGCCTTCAATGACAAATGAGCCTTTTGGAAGAAATTGCCCAGTCGGGGCACCCTTCTTTATTTGATCTGCCTTGACCCAATACGCATCTGCACTGGATAATCCGTCCTTCCATCCTCTACTAAAAGAGACGGTTGCCTGGGCTACTTGGTGTAAGCTCTTCTCTATTTCACCACTACCAGCCGAATTCTTGAGAATAAAGAAAGGCGAACCATAAATTTCTGCATGAAATACAATATCCTGTTCAGTTAAATGTTTACGAACGAGGGCAGAGTTGGATGAAGAATCCCTACCGCCGACCGCCAGCAGTCCGTCACTTGTTATGAACCAGTGATAGCGTTCATACCACTCCTTGCTGACATGCTGTTTGATAACAATCCTACTATGGATCAAATCTTTTTGATTCCGCAGTTTATCTATCTGAGTAAGCAGCATTGCTTTGGCTTCTTCTATAGAGGCACTACCTCTCTCCATCTCCTTAGCTCTAGAATATAACAAAGATGCTACCTTCGGCAGATTATTGTATCCGATCGAAACACGTTCATTTACTACT
>Ga0182008_10002477_pt1 | contig 11543 bp, 9 predicted proteins | sample Sormic07211129_1_FD_120482 | JGI IMG/M metagenome (GOLD analysis project Ga0182008, IMG submission 120482) | Rhizosphere microbial communities from Sorghum bicolor, Mead, Nebraska, USA - 072115-129_1 metaG | ecosystem: Host-associated > Plants > Roots > Rhizosphere | place: USA: Nebraska...
AACCGGGCGGCGAATCTCAATAGTGTGAAATAGCGTGGTGGTTATTATTTATCGTTGGATGACGTTTCACATTTCTGCTCTTTAAAGGAAAGGGTGTTATCGCCAAAATAAGCAACGGAGACCACCCCTTTTTCCAATTCAGCGACTGTCGCTTCAGGGGGAAGATTATTACATTGGTAGTTGGGGTGATAATGAAGCTCAACAAGGAATTTTTTTGCGATAAGACTGAGGGTTGGTGAGCTGATGTCATAAGTACTTTGCATGCCTATGACCATTAAAGAAGCCAGTATGAGAGGCGCCGCTATGCGCGGCAGTATGATGAGCTTTTTCACTTCTAACTCTTTGTTCGCATCGGGTGAGAGATGTTTCTTCCCGGTAATAAGACGCTGCGCCGTGCGTTTAATAAAGTTCGGTGCAAATATTTGCAGCGGCATGGTGACGAACATTGGAATGAGAATGGCTAACCATTCCAATACGGCCATTGTGATAACGCACAGCAGGATGATGCTCAAGTAAGCGATGGGTGTATACAGAGTCGCGACTATCGTGGTCATTTCCGGGAAAAAACGCGCGTTAGTGTGGGTGAGTTCTGTTAGCCAACTCTTTGACATGGCAGTTGAAATGTAAAAGGCTAACGTTCCTATACCGGCTAGCAGGACTTTTCCTGCCAATCTTGCCCAGGTTTTTCTTATCACCCATTCACACCTGGATTTTAAATCTAACAGGGCTGCGAACGCATAGATCCCAATGCTGATCTGTAACATCAGCAGGCTTTGAGCGTTAATCAGGAAAGCGTAGGGAATTTGCAAGGTAATGAGAAATGTGGCGACATAAAGCAGGAACTCTGTCGCAAGCGATAGCTTATAAAATTGCCGGGTGTTGATCACTAAACGCCAATAGCGTCTGATTAGCTTTTTTTTGATTGTGGGAAACAGAGCAACGGTTCTAAGCAACAATAAGGTCGGCATCGCCATAAGCAAGCACAGGGTTATGGCATAAATAATATAATTTTTGTTGTAGAGAAATAGCGCGAAGAAGACCAGTAAAACGCTTACCACAAATTGGATGCGTCGTTTCCCCGGGGGGATCCTATTTAAAATGGATTTGAGCGAGAGGCGGCTCATCATTAATTCCTTGAGAATCAAAAAATGGACGCCGCCCAGAGTAGCATTTTTTAGTCTGTCCTCATAACCAGAGCAGACATTGAAATTATTTCCGCCAGCCGCTTTTTTCCAGTGCCGTCAGCAACTGTTCGGCGCTCAGTCCCTCCGCCCGATGGCCATTGCCGGAAACGGTATTGGCGGCCAGCAGGGCATTGATAATCGCCTCTTCCACCGCTTCTGCCGCTGCTGCAAACAGCTCGGAGATGTAATCGTTGTTCACCATGCGCACCGGGGTGGTAAAGGCCCCTTTGTTGGCGTAGTCGGCAGGGGGGAGGGTGTCATTGCCGGTGGCGAAGGCGATAAAAATGTCGCCGCTCGAGTCTTCGGTACCGCCGCCGGTGCGGGCAATGCCGATGCTGGCGCGTTGGGCCAGACGGGCGCATTGGTGCGGCAACAGCGGGGCGTCGGTGGCCAGGGTGACGACGATCGACCCCATTCCCGGGTGCGGCAGCTGCGGTGTAAACGGCGAGTGAATATGTGCCAAATGACGGCCCACCGGATAACCGCCCACCAGCAGCGACGCGCGTTTGCCGTGGTTGGCTTGCACGATGGCACCGACCGTCCAGCCACCGCGATCGGCAGGCAGGCGGCGCGAAGCGGTGCCGATGCCGCCCTTGAACTCATGGCAGATCATGCCGCTGCCGCCACCGACGGCACCTTCCTGGGGTAATCCTTCGTGTGCCGCCTGCAGTGCTTGCCGCACATGTTCAGGCTTGACGTGAAAACCGTTGATGTCGTTGAGCAGGCCATCGAAGGTTTCCATTACCACCGGCATATTCCAGTACACCGCGTCGTCGGCCGGCAGCGCTTCACGTTCCAGCGCGATCAGGCTGTCACGTACCACGCCGACGCTGTGGGTGTTGGTGAAGGCGATTGGGCTGGTGAGCAGGCCGGCTTCGCGGATCCACTCCAACCCGGTGGCATCGCCGTTGCCGTTAAGCACATGTACGCCGGCAAAGCAGGGGGATTGCCGGGCTTGGCCGGCACGCGGTTCGATCACCGTGACGCCGGTACGCACGCTGCGCCCGTCGGCCAAATCGGCGTGGATGCTGGCGTGGCCGACGCGAACGCCGGGCACGTCGGTGATGGCGTTCAGCGGGCCGGCAACGCCGTGGCCGATTTTAATGCCCAAATCCTGAGCGCGCTGCGACATGGTTATTCTCCTTCAATTGAGGGTTCAACGTGCGGGATAGCCTGCCGGGTGCGCATATAGCTCAGCAGCAGCCCAAAGCAGAGGATACCGGCAATGATAATAAAGTCTTTCAGGCTGCTGGCGATCAAAATTGTCCATAACACATACAGGCAGCCGATCAGCGCGATCGCCACCGGCAGCGGCCACAGCGGCATCAGATACGGGTGGTGGAAACGTACGCGGCGGCGACTGATCAGCGCGGCGACGGCCATGATGATGTACACCAGCAGCAGCAGGATCACGGTAAATGAGGTCAGATCGCCGAGGTTGGAGCAAAAGGCCAACAGCGCCGAGGGAATACCGAACAGCAGAGTGGCAATCCACGGCGTGCCGAAACGCGGATGGATGATTTTCAGCGCCCGGTTCACCTGCGGCAGCCAAAAACCGTCACGCCCGCTGGAGAACATCATGCGGCTAAACTGCGCCACGATGGCGATAATGGCGTTGAACACCGACAGGTAAATCGCGCCGCTGACTACCCGCGCCAGCGTCGGCCCACCCAGTTGGCTGACCACGTAGCCGACCGGATCGGCCTGTTTGGCCATTTCCGCCAGGGACGGCGCGCCAATCAGCAAAGCGGTGAAGGGCAGCAGCTCGACCAGTACCACGATCGCCAACGTCAGCATGATGGCGGTGGCCATGGGTTTGCCCTGCTCGCGCATGTCCTCCGCCATATACACCGCGGCACCGTAGCCGTTATAGGAAAACAGCGCGACGCCGACCATGGCGACGATCAGCGGTACGGAAACCGGTGCCAACACGCCTTCGGGGTTTAGCATCACCGGCGCGACGAGGATGTCCGCACTTTGGTGCGGGGTGCTAAAGCCCAACCAGGCGATTAGCCCCAGCACCGCGATTTCAACCACCAAAAAGGTGCCGGTCAGCAGCGCATTGGCCTTGATGTTGAAAATGGCGCAGGCTCCGCCTATCAAGATGGTGATCATCCCGGCGGTAGAGGCGTCGAACTGAGTCCCCAGCGCGGTGTTCAAATAAGGCACGGCACCGGTGGCCAGCACCGCCGGTACGAACAGCGCGGCGCTGAGAATAAACAGGTAAGTTTGCAGCCCGCACAGGGTGCCGAACAGGCGTTTGATAATGCTGTATTCGCCCCCGGCGCTGGGGTGCGCCGCACCGAGTTCGGCGTAGCACAGGGCAATAGTGGCGGCGATAAAGGCAGCGATCAGAAATGAGATAAAGGCACCGCTACCGGCGCTGGCGATCGCCAGCGGAGCAATAACGAAAATTGAGCTGGCGGGCGTGACGCCGGAGGCGGTAATCATCACCACGTCGAGGACGCTGAGATTACCTTTGAATTTGTGTTCTGGTGTGGGCTCAGTCATTCAAAACTCCATTAACGCGTTAGTGGGTTATTTTGCGGGCGGCGATCGTGCGGTAGAGCCTTGCGATGGCATGCCGCTGCCCGTGCCTGATTAAATGGAGCGCGTGGAAAACGAGGCGAATTTCTTCGCCTCTAAAAAATCATTATGATTATTATGAAATTACCCTTGCCCGGACGGGAAGCTGAAGGTGGCATGCTGGGCGTCATGGGAAGAAGGCCAGCGCTGGGTAATGGTTTTGCGCTTGGTGTAGAACCTGACGGCATCCGGGCCGTAGGCGTGCAGGTCGCCAAACAGCGAGCGTTTCCAGCCGCCGAACGAGTGATAAGCCACCGGCACCGGCAGCGCAACGTTGATCCCCACCATACCGACCTGAATATGACTGGAAAAATAACGCGCCGCCTCGCCGTCGCGGGTGAACAGGCAGGTCCCGTTGCCGTACTCGTGGGCGTCTATCATCGCCATCGCCTCCTTCAGCGATCCGACCCGAACCACGCCCAGCACCGGGCCGAAGATCTCCTCCTGATAAATCCGCATGCCCGGTCGCACGTGGTCAAACAGCGTTGGGCCAAGGAAATAACCCTGGCTGATTTGCCCGCTGTCGTCCCGCACCGCCAGCTCGCGACCGTCGACCACCAGGGTAGCTCCCTCCTCAACACCCTGATCGATATAGCCTTTCACTTTCTCATAATGCTGTTGGGTGACCAGCGGCCCCATGTCGTTGCGGTTATCGTTACCGGCACCGACCCGCATGGCTGCCATTTGCCGCTGTAACCCGGCAACCAACGCGTCGGCCGTGCCGTCTCCCACCGCCACCACCAGCGGGATGGCCATGCAGCGTTGTCCGCAGGAGCCGAACGCCGCACCCATCAGCGCACTGACGCTGCCGGCGATGTCGGCATCCGGCAGCACCACAGCATGGTTCTTCGCGCCGCCCAGCGCCTGCACCCGTTTGTTCTGGCCACAACCGGTGTGATAGATGTGCTCCGCTACCGGCGTAGAGCCGACAAAGCTGACGGCTTTGACCCGGGGATCGTGCAGCAGGGTGTCCACCGCCTCGCGGTCGCCGTTGACCAGGTTCAGCACTCCCGGCGGCAGCCCGGCTTCGGACGCCAGTTGAGCGATATACAGCGTGGAGGAAGGGACGCGTTCGGAAGGTTTCAACACAAAGGTGTTGCCGCACACCACCGCCATTGGCCACATCCACAGCGGTACCATCGCCGGGAAGTTAAACGGCGTGATGCCTGCCACCACTCCCAGCGGTTGAAACTCGCTCCAGCTGTCGATGCCTGGCCCGGCATCCTTGCTGTGTTCGCCTTTCAGCAATTCCGGCGCATAGCTGGCGTACTCAATATTCTCGATGCCGCGCTGCAGTTCGCCCAGGGCGTCGCTGAGCACTTTGCCATGTTCGGCGGTGATCAACCGGCAGATGGCATCGGCATGCTGTTCCAGCAGCGTTTTTAGACGCATCATCACCCTGGCCCGCTTTAGCGGTGGCGTATCGCGCCAGGCTGGGTAGGCTTGCTCGGCGGCGTCGATGGCGCTTTCTACCGTGGCGCGGTCGGCCAGTAACACCTCCTGATGCGACAGCCCGGTAGCCGGATCGTAAACCGGCTGGCTGCGGGTTCCGCCGGTGGCGGACTGGCCGTTGATCCAATGTGCAATTGGCATGGCTTGCGCTCCTTTATTATTCGGTTGCGTTGATAGCGTCGCCGAGGGCGTTGATCAGCGAGTCGATCTGCGCCTCGCTGCTGATAAACGGCGGCGCCAACTGCAGGGTGTCGCCGCCATAGCGGACATAAAACCCGCTTTCCCAGCAGCGCATCGCCACTTCATACGGCCTGCGTGCCGCTTCGCCCGGTCGGGCCGCCAGCGTGATACCCGCCGCCAGACCGAAGTTGCGAATGTCGCTGACGTGGTTGCTGCCCTGTAAGCTGTGCACTGCACGTTCGAAATAGGGGGCCAGCGCCTGCACCCGTTCGATCATTTGTTCGCGTTCAATGATATCCAGCGTCGCCAGCCCCACCGCACAGCTGACCGGATGGGCGGAGTAGGTGTAGCCGTGCGGGAATTCGAGCAAATATTCCGGTTCATCGGTGGCCATGAAGGCCTGGTAAATTTCGGGGCGAACTACCACGGCCCCCATCGGCTGTGCGCCGTTGGTGACCTGTTTGGCAATATTCATGATGTCCGGCGTGACGCCGAATGCCTCGGCGCCGGTCAATGCGCCGCAGCGGCCGAAGGCGGTGATCACTTCGTCAAAAATCAGCAGAATATTGTGTTGAGTGCAGATCTCGCGGATGCGTTGCAGATAACCGACCGGCGGTACGATCACCCCGGCCGAGCCGGAGAAGGGTTCGACAATCACCGCGGCGATGGTCGAGGCGTCACGCAGTGCGATGATACGGTTGAGTTCTTCCGCAAGCTCGGCGCCTTGCTCGGGCATGCCGCGCGAAAAGGCATTTCCCGCCAGTTGGGTATGGGGCAGGTGGTCCGCTTCGGCGCTGGCGCCAAAGGCTTTACGATTGCCGGCAATGCCGCCCACCGCGATGCCGCCAAAGTTAACGCCGTGGTAGCCCTTCTCGCGACCGATAAAACAGGTTTTACCCGCCTGGCCCTTGGCTCGCCAATAGGCACGCGCCATTTTTAACGAAGTGTCTGCCGCTTCGGAGCCGGAACCGGTGAAAAACACATAGTCCAGCCCGGCCGGGGTCATGGCCTTGATTTTGTTCGCCAGTTCGAAAGATAAGGTATGGCCGAACTGAAACGCCGGGGAATAATCCAATCGCGAAAGTTGCCGGTGAGCGGCATCGGCAATTTCCTGGCGGCCATGGCCCAATCCGCAGCACCACAACCCGGATAACCCGTCAAAAATCTTGCGACCGTCCTGGCTGGTATAATAAACGCCTTGCGCGTGGCTTATCATTCTCGGGTTGGCTTTAAAATTACGGTTGCCGGTAAAGGGCATCCAATGTGCTTCTAACCATTCACGGTCGGCTTTATTTTCACGTTGATTTAAATCAGCCATTTTTCCCTCCGAGGGGGAGAATAGGTACGGTTAATTAACTATGCCCGTCATCTTTTAAATTGCAGCGTTGTTATCTGCACCAGCTCACCCCAGTCACTTACTTGAGTAAGCACCTGTGCTGAGTGAGCTGGCCGCCTGGCTGCAACTATAAAAGCTAGAGGGTATAAATAAACGTGTTAATGAATTGTTGAGTGAAATTGACTATGTTCTGCTTCTTCACTAATGTGAATAATCATATGTCGAAACTTACTTAAGGTTTTATGCAAGTAAAAAAGCGCGCATTGTTGGGCCAGTTATCGGATATGGATCTGCGGTTGCTGCGGGTATTTAAGGCGGTGGTCGACTGTGGCGGCATGAGCGCCGCCGAGCTGGAGCTGAATATCAGCCTGTCGACCATCAGCAAACATATCAAGGATTTGGAACAGCGACTGGGCCTGACGCTGTGCCACCGCGGGCGCGAGGGGTTTGCGGTCACTGACGAAGGGCTGCTGATATATCAGGAAACCGTGAATCTGTTGGCGGCGACCGAGGCCTTTCGCCGTGGGGTGGATGATGTGCATCAACGCCTGGGTGGGCAGCTGCACGTGGCGATATTCGACCATACCGTCAGTAATCCTCAGGCACATATCGGCCGGGCGATTGCCTTATTCAGCGAGCAGGCGCCGGATGTCTCTTTGCAAATGTATGTGGAACCGATAAATACCATTGAACGCGGCGTCATTGACGGCCAATTTCAAATTGGCATTATTCCCATGCACCGCAGTGCGGAAAGTTTATCTTATAGTTCGTTATTTCATGAGAGGATGTTCTTATATTGTGGCGCGCAACATGAATTATTTTCCGCTAACCATGAAATACTGAATTGGGATCTGTTGCACAATTATGCCTTTGCCGGGTTAGGCTACCATTCGCCGAATATGGAACTGAGCCTGCAGCAGCATTTACATCGCAAGGCAACGGGGTTTGCCCAGGAGTCGATCGCGACCCTAATTCTTTCCGGTAAGTACGTCGGCTTTCTTCCCGACCACTATGCAGCGTTTTTTGTCGCGCAAAATATGATGCGCGCCATCAAACCGACGCTGTTCCGTTATCACTGCGAATATTCCAGCGTGCTGCGGCGTTCGCCCAGCCCGCAGCGGGTGGTCAAGCTGTTCCACGAATGCCTGCTGGCAGCTCATGGAACAGCTTGATGTTTACTGATCTTTCTTCTTGCCAAAAATCTTGATCAGCAAGCCGACCAGGATGCCAATCGCGATGCCGGTGAAAATCCAACTGATGATGCCCATGTCCAATCTCCCGCTATTACTTTGATCTGATTATATAATCATTCGATGCGGAATGCGCCTTCGATCATCTGCTGCCGCTGCGGCGCGCTGTAGTCGATCAGCGAGTTTTTGCTGTTGGATTTTGCCAGCGTCACTGCCAGTTCGTCGGCGGAAATCGGCAGGTCATCCTGCCAGAAACTGGCGATGGCATTGCGGGTAATAAAGTCGATCAGGTAGCGTTCCGGGCTGTCATGCTGCTCGGGGAACAGGCGGGCGGCAAGCTCAGCCATCAGCGCCCGCTGCTGCGGTTGTTCGCTTTTCGCCAGCAGTTCGAGGAACGGCAGCAGCAGGCGACCACAGACCTGGCCGTGGTGATAATCGCGCAGGGCGCCAATCTCGCCGGCGATGCCGTGGATCACTCCCAGCCCAGCGGCGCTCAGCGTCAGGCCGCCAAGGTAAGAGGCTTGCATAATCGCCTCGAGAGCCTCGGCGCTGCGGTTGAGCGCAGGCCAGGCCTGCAGGAAGTGGCGAATGCCGGTCAGCGACATCTCGCGCGTCATGGTATTGGCGGTTTTGGACAGATAGGCCTCGAACAGGTGGGTAAAGGCGTCGATGGCGCAGTAGGCCAGCACCTTGTCCGGTGACCCTTGCAGCAGCTGCGGATCCAGGATGGCGGTGTGTGGCACAAAGTTGTTATGGCGCAGCGAGGCTTTCACCTTGCTCACCTGGGTGTCGGTGATCACCGCATTTTGCGTGACTTCACTGCCGGTACCGGCGGTGGTCGGGATGGCAATGAGCGGCAGGGTTGCACCGCTGATTTTTGTGTCGCCGATCTTTTCCATATAGCGCAGGGTGGGCAACGGGTGCTCGACCAGCGCGGCAAAGGCCTTGGCAGCATCCAGCACGCTACCGCCGCCAATAGCTACCACGCGTCTTACCTTGCCGCGCCAGCGCGCGACCCAGGCGTCTATCTCTTGCGGTGAAGCCTCGTGACTGACGATTTCGGTGCCGAGCAGCAGTGGCGTCAATGCGTCTGCCAGTGAGGAATACACCGCGCCATTGAGGAATGATCGGCAGCTAAACAGCAGCGTCGGCTGTGGCTCGGCGGTCAGTAGCGGGATCAGTTGGCGGATGCTGCCGTGGCCGAACCAGGTCTGGCGGTTGGCAATGGTCAGGCTGGTAGTCATGTTCTCTCCTTGGCACGCGAAAACCACAGCATAAGCCAGCCTCTGCGGCTGAACCACTGCTTTTCGCTGCCTGAAAGGGATTCCGTTAATATATTAATCCAGCCTCGTTCGGCCACGCCGCAATAATCTGGCGAAGGTGTGATTTGTTTAACATGTAAACGATTCTGCTGTTGCATTTGGCGCTATTGAGTGTTTTCTATAACAAACAGGCCACGGCGTAGCCGGAATAAAGTGATTGTTAATTTATTAATAATGGCGGGGCGAAGATGAATATTCAGGTGGAACGGTTATCCGCAGTGATAGACGCAGTCGCAACCCAAGGTTTCTATCCCAACCTGTTGGCCTGGCTGGAAGGGTTCTTCGCCTTTGATAGCGCCATTGTTTACGCGTTTGAACGCGGCCAGGCACCGCGTTGCCTGATCAAAACCGAGCGAGAAAACAGTGACGCGGTCAATCAGCTCTATCAACAGGGCGCTTACCTGCAGGATCCGTTTTACCAGGCGCTGAATGATGGCGGCGGCGGCGAGGTGCTTACCCTGCGCCAGTTGGCTCCCTGCGGCTTCTACCATACTGATTATTACCGTAACTTTTACCGCAAGACCGGCTGGCATGATGAAGCCGGCGTGCTGCTGCCCCTGACGCCGGAACGCGGGTTGGGGGTGTTTTTCGGCTCGGCGCGCCAGTCGGTGGGCGTGCGTTATCCGCAGTTGGCTGAGTTGCGTGATGCGCTGACGCTGCTCAAGAGCGTCGCGCGGCTGCATGGCGAAGTGGTCGTCGCCTCGGCAGAGCCAGAAAGGGTGACGGATCATGCGGTGCAGGCACGTTATCTGTTGACGCCGCGCGAGCGCGAAATAGTGGATCTGATCCTGGACGGCTGCGGCTCGCAGCAAATCGCCGATCGGCTGTTCATCAGCCTGGGAACGGTGAAAAACCACCGCAAGAACATCTACAGCAAGCTGGCGATCGGTTCGCAGGCCGAACTGTTCAATCTGCTGTTGGCCACCCCGCTGCGCCGCAGCGCCTGAGTGTTAATTATTTGTTGCGAATGTCCCTAAAGGGACATGGCGACGTCGCGCCCACCTCCTGATAATCCGATGTTATGGCATAGGGTCTTCGGGAGTGCGACAGTGAACAATAATATCGAATCGTTAACCTACTACGCGGCAACCAAAAAATACGATCTGCGCTTTCCGACGCTGGAAGAAGATCTGGACGTTGACGTGGTGATCATCGGCGGTGGTTTCTCCGGCATCAATACCGCCCTGGAGTTGGCTGAGCGCGGCATCACCAATATCGCCATACTCGAAGGGCGCTACCTGGGCTACGGCGGCACCGGCCGCAATGGCGGGCAGGTGATGGCCGGTATCGGTCACGATTTGGAAAAAATCAAACGCCACGTCGGCCCCTCCGGGCTGGAAACCATCTTCAAAATCAGCAACCTCGGCGCCGGGATTATTCGTGAGCGCATCAAGAAGTACGCGATTGATGCCGATTTCTGTTTTGGCTATGGCTACCTCGGCAGCAATGCACGCCAGGAGAAAACCCTGCGCAGCTGGCTGAAGGAATTCAAGGCGGTATCGCCGGATGAAGAGATTGAACTCTACACCGGCGCAGAGGTGAAACAGGTCGTGGGGTCAGATGCCTATACCTGCGCATTGAAACACATGGGCGGCGGCCACGTGCATTCGCTCAACCTGCTGTTGGGCGAGGCGAAGGCGCTCAGCGGCTACGGCGTAAAAATCTTCGAAAACAGCAGCGTGCTGGGCGTGGAATACGGTTCGCGCATCAAAGTGCGCACCGCCATGGGCTCAGTACGTGCCAACAAGATGCTGTGGGCGTGCAACGGTTTCCTCAACGGCATGGAGCCGTTCATCTACAACAAAACCATCAATACCTACGCGTTCCAACTGGCGACCGAACCCTTGCCTGAAGAACTGATCCGCCAAATCAGCCCGATCCGCGGTGCCTACAGCGATATCCGCCCGGTGATCGATTATTACCGGGTGACCAATGAAAACCGGCTGCTGTTTGGCAGCGCCACCCGCTTGATCGAATACATTCCGTCGGATCTTAAGGCCTGGAACCGCAACCTGATGCTGAAAGTGTTCCCGTACCTGCATGACGTGAAGATCGACCTGGCCTGGGGCGGGCCGCTGTGTTGCAGCGCCAACCTGTTCCCGCAGATCGGCACCTTGCCGCAGCATGACAACGTGTTTTATGTGCAGGGCTATTCCGGCTTTGGCGTAACGCCGAGTCATATCGTTTGCAAAGTGTTGGCAGAGGGCATGAGCGAAGGATCGGATCGTTACGATCTGATGAGTTCGATTCCGCACGTCAATATCTTCGGTAAAGACAAGCTGCGACGGGTAAT
>Ga0182008_10002479_pt1 | contig 11536 bp, 9 predicted proteins | sample Sormic07211129_1_FD_120482 | JGI IMG/M metagenome (GOLD analysis project Ga0182008, IMG submission 120482) | Rhizosphere microbial communities from Sorghum bicolor, Mead, Nebraska, USA - 072115-129_1 metaG | ecosystem: Host-associated > Plants > Roots > Rhizosphere | place: USA: Nebraska...
AAAAGCAATTAAAAAGTATAGTGATAATATGACAAAAAACAGGCCTACAATTTTAACTGCACGGCCATCTGCCAAATCGAAGTTTGGCAAAAAATCCATTTTTCCTTTTGGCTGTCTGCCCAATGATGATCTGCCAGGTGCATTTTCTGCACCTTTATCCCTGAATGTATTGGCTTTAAACTGGTTACCCCTTACCGACATTTTCTATCCTAAATAATTTAATATTGAACAAACTTAGATAAAACTGCGCAGCATTAACGAAAGCCTGACAAAAAAAATAATCACATTTTGTAAGCATCGTTTTTCTACACTTTCCACTACGCCTCCTCTTTTTAAAACAATGTAATTAACCAGAGGAAAATATATCATAATAATTTATAATGTGCCTTAAATTAAATAAAAAATATTCATCAGGCATTAAACCTTAAACAGAAATTCTGGTCTATTATTTTAACAACACACAAGTTGTAACGTTTTGTTAAATGAAACGGATTTTGTTTTAGGTTTTATCCCGTTTTTACCTGGAGAGGTTAAACGGGATTTTTTTATAACCTGGTAACCTCAGCCCGATTAATTTTTATTCAAATCGGCCAATTTTTAGCCTTTTATACCTAACATGGTCGTCATGCTGAACTTGTTTCAGTATCTTTCAGGTTAGATAAATCCTGAAATAAATTCCGGGCGACGACAAAGCGCTAAAAATAGATATAAAGTCTTTTAAAGGTTATAGTATATTGAACTCAAACCTTGTATGCTACATTGATGGTCATATTATTTGAAAAGCAGGGTCCGCTTTGCTTCGGTTACGGTAGTCCTGCTCTACCTTCAAGTCCTCTCCCGATGAAAATCGGGATCCGGGCTTTACGTTCGATCAGGTTTATTTAACCCGAATCTGTCATTCTGAACGCAGTGAAGAATCTTTTTTAAATGTTAATATTATGGCAGCCCAGATCTAACTATTGCTCAAATCCGGTATCTCCTATGATTAACACCAGGTAGATAATCAGCGCGTTGTCCCGATTTTTCACCCGAGCGCAGCGCAGCCCTGTAAAGCCCGCCCATTGCGTAGATTGGGCAACGCCCAATTGAATTAGCAGCATTCAGTTGGCAATTTTAAGCAGATGACGCTTTTTCGAGACATCATAGTTTTTTAACCACTGAGATCTTGATAGATTACCTTACACTGTATATATTTAGGCAATAAAGTGTACAATTCCTTAATTTTCGTTAATTTAAAGCGATTTTTCAAACAGTATGATGGGCATAGCACAACTCGAAGAACAAATTGAAGCCGGAAATTTACAAGCCGTAAAAGAAATTTTGGTTGAAAATCCAAAATTGGCAAATGTGGATACTTCTCATCACATTTCGCCATTGTTATTGGCTTGCTATTACAAAAAGCAGGAAATAGCTGAGCTAATTGCCGAATGTGTAGACCATTTGACGCTATTTGAAGCCTGTGCTGTAGGTAAATTCGACGCAGCTACCTTATTGATTTTTCAAAACCCTGCCAGTGTCAATGAATTTTCTGAAGACGGTTTTACGCCACTTGGTTTAGCCTGCTATTTTGGCCATGAGGAATTGGCCCGCTTTCTGGTTTTAAAAGGAGCAGATGTTAATCTGGCATCAAAAAATGGCTTTAATGTATTTCCCATCCACTCGGCAGTTGCAGCCAATAATTTTAATATCACTAAAATGCTGTTAGATGCGGGTGCCTATCCAAATGTTTGTCAGAAAGCAGGCCTGGCCCCTTTACATACCGCTGCCCAACTGGGAAATATCGAATTGATCATTTTACTGTTGGAACACGGAGCAGAAGTTTCTCTACGGATGGAAGGCGGAAAACGGCCGGCAGATTTAGCTGCAGAAAAAGGCTTTAATGAGATTGCAGAAATTTTAAGAGACGATGACTAGAGAGTTCACAGTTTGTAGTTCACAATTTTCAGTTGATTTAAACTGAAAACTACCAATTGAGAACTGCTTGTAGTTCACAATTTTCAGTTGATTTAAACTGAAAACTACCAATTGAGAACTGCTTGTAGTTCACAATCTTCAGTTGATTTAACTGAAAACTGCCAATTGAAAGCCGCAAACTGAAATCATTCCCAGATCCGCAGCCGCATTCTTTTCATATATGTTCTGATATCGAGCACAACAGCAGCTAGGAAATAAAATAATATAGGAAAACCTACCGCCAAAAATGACGAATAAATAAAAAACAGGCGCACTTTAGCCGTACTCATATTCAGCCTGTTGGCTAAATAGGTAGAAACGCCAAAACTCTGCTGTTCAAAATAAGTTACAATTCTCTGGAACATTTTAAGCTTATTTTAAAATCTTATTACTCTGCACGAATAAGAACGCTCCAAAACCGAATTCATTATTTGCTTAGAGATTCTAATTTACAAAATTTAATTGGTTAAATGCAAGGGTAAACTTTAACCCAATTATTGTAAGATCAATTTTTCGAAATCCTGTTTATTTTCGTGTTTAATAAAAAGCGTCTGTTGTTCTTCCAGTCCCGAAAATTTTTTGATCAGTTCTGCCTTAAACTGATGGATATCAACATCCCCATTTAAAATAATCGTCAAGGCATCGGCGTTACCCCTCACCTCAATAATCTGATTAGGATATAGTTCTTTTAGCTCGTGTGGAAATTCCATGATGGATAAACAGATTATAAAGTATAAAGTTTTACCTAAAAGTGGAAACAGCTTAAGCCTGTTTCAAAATTTTAATTCCAATACCGCAACATAGGCATTTTTTCTCATCACAATATTGCTTTTTTAACTGCAAAATTCCCTGCGAGGCAAAGGCGCTTGCCACCCTCACCCCCGCCCCGGTAAATTTATCGGTAATGGCATTTTGTTCAGCGGGCAAACTTTCCAATAACTTTATCGCCCTGCTGATGAAAAAGGATGTTGCGGTATGTTTTCCATAAGCAAATAAAAATAAGGCTACAGTATTCAGCAGAATATTATCTACTGATATTTGGCCTATCTGGGTGTTAACTGAAGAGGCCACTTTTTTAAAATGATAATGTGTTTTCCAGTAATCGTTCACAGGTAGATTTTCAAATAAGGTGCGCAGCGCTGCTACATCCTTTATTTCCATAATTTTGGAAAAGAGATGATTGGCTTTTGTAATTAATGCAGCGAATTGAGCTAAACGGATGGTTGGAAAATTTTGAGGCCGCATGCGCATAAATTTCCACATCGAAACATCGATCGGTGTGATGTTATATTTCTTTTGAAGAAACTGAAACTCTGCTTTTAACTTTAGCGGGTATTCTTCGTCAAAATGATCATTTAAAAATCCTGCCGCACCAAAAACCAATGCTTCGATTTGATGCGAATTGTTTTTGTGCCGGGCATAAATTTGTTGCGGAACTGCTTTGGCAAACAGCTCAAAGGGCAAAGCATTTATTTTAAATCCGAAATTACGCGCCATAAAACGGTAGAAAGTTTCATCCCAATTCCCATGTAATTCGTTCAGAGTTTCTGTAACCGCATTTGTTTTTTGTTCAAAACGCTCGATTAAAGTTCTCGATAAAAAGGAATCAACAATCAACTCATCTACTTTTCCGATCTGGGCAATGCAAGGAAAATCAGTCAAGGTAAGGAAAAGGTTTTCGTACTTGCTGATCAGATCAGGAGAAATGCGGTCTTTCAGTTCCAAAACCGGCAAAATGGTTCCGTCCATCCTGCTTATTTCGGCATCATGCCGGTAAACAACATGCAAGATTACATTTTCGTATACGGGGTTAATATGGTGATTATGTTTTAACCAATCAGAAGATTTTAAATGGATTTCTACATTTCCGGCCCAGGTGGTTTCCCCTATTTTAATCTTGGCATGGTTAAAATCCGGACCTGCATTCCGGTTGAGCAATCCAGTATTGATGATTTCCAGGTTTTCACCATCGCAGGTCTGCAATCCGTTATAATCAAACGACCTGAACTGCCATACATAATGAAGAAAATCTTCCGGAAAATTCATCCTTGAAGATAATAAATTTATTTAGCTATAACTAACTTATAAGTTTAAATTTTAGCTTTTAATTACGCGAGAGGTCACCCTGACCTGTAGCGCAGCGAAAAGCTACGAAGTAAATTTATTTCAAGGCCTTACACGCAAAAAAAGATGCTGACCACGAAGTAGCTATTAGGCCTTTAAAACAATAGAAAACACCTGATAAAACAAGTTCAGCATGACGTTTTGAAGCGAAGTTTGGTTTAATTAAATTAGTTCTGCGTTATTCAAAATCTGCTCCATTTCCTGTTGCAGTTTTAAAGCTTCTGCTCTGGCCCTTTCGGCAAAATCTTCTCCCTGGCCGGCATAAATAATTCCCCTTGATGAGTTGATCAATAATCCACATTGCGAATTTAATCCGTACTTACATACTTCACGTAAATCTCCCCCCTGTGCACCAACGCCTGGTACCAAAAGAAAATGATCTGGCGCCAGTTTACGTACATCACCAAATGCCGCGCCGCGTGTAGCACCAACCACGTACATCAGTTGCTCATCTGTAGCCCAGGTTTGTGAAGTTTTAATCACTTTTTCGAAAAGCCTGTCTTCCCCAATTTCCTGCAATTGAAAATCAGCATGCCCTGCATTCGAAGTTAAAGCCAATAGAATTACCCATTTATCTTTAAAGTTTAAAAACGGCATCACCGAATCGCTTCCCATATATGGGGCAACGGTAACGGAATCGAAACTCATTTCAGACGATGTTGCATTAAAAAATGTTTCAGCATACATGGCAGAGGTATTGCCAATGTCGCCACGTTTGGCATCTGCTATAGAAAAAATATCCTGCGGAATATATTTCCATGTTTCAGTTAAGGTTTCCCAACCCTTTTTACCATAACACTCATAAAAAGCAGTATTTGGCTTGTAGGCAACGCACAAATCTTTCGTGGCATCAATAATCTGTTTATTAAATTCCAGAATCGGATTTTCGTATCTTAATAAGTGTTTTGGTATCTTATCTAGCGAAGAATCTAATCCGACACATAAAAAAGAACGTTTTTTTTGTATCTGCTCAAAAAGTTGTTGCTTGGTCATATATACGCTTATTTGCTGCAAATATGAAGATTTTTAAGTTTTCAGCACGATAAAATAATCCTCATATTAATTATTTTTATAAACATTTTAAACTTTTGCTTGCAGATTACGTTTCAAATACATACAATTGCACCATAATTTCTCAACCGTTTATCTGAATATCCCAGAAAAATTTATCAAGACTTGTTTTTTGTTACCATTTTTTAAAGGCAAATATTGCTTTTTATTCAGCTTGTAAACAATTATGAAACAATTTTGAGCATTATCCCTAATGAACTCATTTACTGTTTTATAGCCTTAAGAACTTATGCACAATAAAAGCCGGGCTTACGTTAACACAAATATTTTTAAGCCCGTGTAAATTTATAACAGAAAACATCCGTTATAAACAAATGAAAAATTTCTTGAAACATATATATTTAGAATGTTTAGTAAAACAGAATTAAATGATAAGCTCACAACAGAATTACGTGAGCTGGCAAAAAGCTATGGCATTGAAGGTGCCGATTCCCTAAGAAAAATTGACCTTGTTGAAGTACTTTTACACCAGCAAGAAATTATAAATGCCGCTAAATCTGGTGCAGACCCTTATAGCGAAACCGAACCTGTTGCGGCCACGCGTGCACCAAAAACCAAAACGGCAAAAGCACCAAAAGTTGCCGCAGCAGCAGCAGCAGCTTCTGTAGTTGCCGAAAAACCTGTTACTACAGACCAAAAACCTATTGCTACAGATGAAAAGCCAGTTAAAAAAAGAGCAAGGTTAACAAAAACTGAGTCTGCAGCACCTGTTGAAAAAAGAAGAGATGCTGTTACGTTATTTGACGAGCCTCAGCATGAAAAGCAACCCGACAGAATTGTCGAACCTGAAGAAAGTGTAAAACCGATCTCAGCTTTGATAGAGGAAAGTGCTGAAGTACTTCCGGTGGCCCCCAAACAGAAACAAGAACCTAAAGAAAAACAGGAAAAACCACAACGCGATGAAAACCGCCAGCAAAAACAACCGGGCGGTGGCAATCACCACAAAAACGAAAACAGTTACTCTAACCTGGACTTCGATAACGTTATTACCAATGAAGGCGTTTTGGAAATTATGCCCGATGGTTATGGTTTCCTGCGCTCGGCAGATTACAACTACCTCACCTCTCCTGATGATATTTATGTATCTCAGTCTCAAATAAAACTTTTTGGATTAAAAACCGGTGATACCGTAAAAGGCAGCATCCGTCCGCCAAAAGAAGGTGAGAAATATTTCCCTTTGGTTCGTGTAGAAACGATTAACGGCAGAGTCCCTGCTGAAGTTCGTGACCGGGTTCCTTTTGATTACTTAACGCCACTTTTCCCAACTGAAAGATTAAACCTGTTTACGGATACGAGCAATTACTCTACCCGTATTATGGATTTATTTACACCAATTGGTAAAGGACAGCGTGGTTTAATTGTTGCGCAGCCTAAAACGGGTAAAACCAATTTATTGAAAGAAGTAGCCAATGCCATTGCCAAAAACCACCCGGAGGTTTATTTAATTATCTTGTTAATTGATGAGCGCCCGGAAGAGGTTACCGATATGGCACGCAGTGTAAGGGCTGAGGTAATTGCCTCAACTTTTGATGAGCCAGCTGAACGTCACGTTAAAATTGCCAATATTGTATTAGAGAAATCGAAACGTCTGGTAGAAAGTGGCCATGATGTAGTTATTCTTTTAGATTCGATTACCCGTTTAGCCAGAGCATACAACACTACAGCACCGGCTTCAGGTAAAATATTATCTGGTGGTGTTGATGCCAATGCCCTGCACAAACCAAAACGTTTCTTTGGTGCCGCACGTAACATCGAAAACGGCGGTTCGTTAACCATTTTAGCCACTGCATTAACCGATACCGGTTCTAAAATGGATGAGGTAATTTTCGAAGAATTTAAGGGAACGGGTAACATGGAGCTTCAGTTAGACCGTAAATTATCTAACAAACGTATTTTCCCGGCTATCGATATCACGGCGTCAAGTACCCGTCGCGACGATTTATTGCACGACAGAGATACGTTACAACGCGTTTGGATTTTACGTAACCACCTTGCTGATATGAACAGCCAGGAAGCAATGGAATTTGTTCAATCTCAGATAAAAGGAACAAAAAGTAACGAAGAGTTCTTAATTTCGATGAACAGCTAAGATAAAGTTTGGCGCTTGGGGTTTGGAGTTATGCGCTTCAAACCCCATGCGCTTAGCGCCTAACCCCATGCTAAAAAAAAATCTTCCTAATGCGATTACCTGTGCAAACCTCTTTTCTGGCTGTATCGGAATTGTTTTTGCATTTAAAGGCCATTTAGAAACCGCAGCTTATTTCGTTATTTTATCCGGAATATTCGATTTTTTCGATGGTATGGTTGCCCGTTTATTAAATGTAAAATCGGCAATCGGAAAAGATCTTGATTCTTTGGCCGATATGGTTAGTTTCGGGTTCCTGCCCGGTGTGATTATGTTTCATCTATTACTGGCAAGTGATTATTCATCTGAATACCTTCCCTATCTGGGTTTTATCATCACTGTTTTTTCGGCAATCAGATTGGCTAAATTCAACAATGATACCAGGCAAACGGAAGATTTTATCGGTTTGAATACGCCAATGAATACCTTGTTTATTTGTTCGCTGCCTTTTATTGCACAAGATTATCCACAAATTATTTCTTCCAGTATTTTATTGATAGCCATTACGGCTTTGACCAGCTTTTTACTGATCAGCGAAATAAAAATATTTTCTTTAAAATTCAGCAATTTAAGCTGGGCGAAAAATAAAATCAAATTTATTTTCCTCATCCTATCGGCAATATTAATTGCCTTTCTAAAATTTGCGGCAATACCTTTTGTGCTGGTACTGTATATTGCTCTATCTTTTCTTCATTTTAAGGGTGCAACTCCAAGTCAGCAGGTTTAGCCTTTCACCGCCCTAAATGATCCGGCTGAATGCTTTAGTCATATACTGACGGACTAAAGCCTTTTAACCTCAAGCGGATCGCTTAAATTCCGGCAGATCGACAAAATCGTTTCTCCCAGCACAGGATGTAAAACCTCAGGGGCAATCTCGGCCAGGGGTTCCATCACAAATTTCCGGTGTTGCATATGCGGATGAGGCACCTGAAGTTTATCGGGAATATTGATGACCTGATCTCCAAAAAGGATAAGATCGATATCAATTAAACGCTCGCCCCATTTGTCTTTCCTCACCCTCCCCAGTTCCTGCTCTATACTCAATGCCAGATCTAAAACTGCTAAAGCACTTAAACTTGTTTGCAATGCTACTGCCTGGTTTAAAAATGCAGGCTGATCGGTTTTGCCCCATGCAGCCGTTTCATAAAGCGATGAGATGGCTATTACCTTACCAATTTTATCGTTCAACAGTTCAATGGCCCTTTTCAAATTTGCCTCTCTATCACCTAAATTTCCACCCAGTAACAAATAAGCCGTACTGTACTCTAAAGCTTGATTAAGCATCATGTATTTTTATATCTTTACAGCACAAAATTAAAACATTTAAATGAGAGAATTCTTTAAGTATTTATTTGCCTCAATGTTAGGCTTTTTCTTATCAATCATCATCGTATTTATTATCTGCTTCGTAGTGGTTGTGGGGTTGGTATCTTCTATTGATAGCGATAAAACAATTACGGTGTCTAACAATTCGGTGCTATTCTTAAATTTAGATCAGGCCATTACCGAGCGTACACCAAAAAAAACATTTGGTAACCTTCCGATTGTTGGAGGTGATGAAAAAGATGCGATAGGCTTAAACGATTTCTTAAAAGCGCTGCAAAAAGCCAAAACAGATGATAATATTAAATGTATCTACCTGAATGTGAGCAGTCCAAATGCGGGTTTCGCTACTTTACGCGAGGTGAGGAATGCGCTGATCGATTTTAAAAAATCACATAAAAAAATTATTGCTTATAGCGAAGTATACACTCAGGGAGCCTATTATCTAGCTTCAGTAGCTGATAAACTATATTTAAACCCAGAAGGCGCTTTAGAATTTAAAGGATTTAGCTCCGAGCTCACTTTCTTTAAAGGGACTTTAGAAAAAGTTGGCGTAGAAATGCAGGTTATCCGCGTAGGAAACTATAAAAGCGCTGTAGAACCTTTCATTTTAGATAAAATGAGCGATTACAACCGTAAGCAGGTAACAGCTTACGTTGGTGGTTTGTACAATACATTTTTAAGTGATATTGCAGCGAGCAGAAATATCCAGAAAGATAGCCTTTACAGCATAGCTGACAATTATAAAGTACAAAAGCCACAAGATGCGGTAAACTTTAAAATGATTGATGCTTTAAAATACAAAGATCAAATTTTAGAGGAGTTAAAAGGATTATCTGGCAGAACCAGGGGAGAGAATATCCGTTCTGTTTCGATTAACGATTATGCCAAAAACAATAGCGATACAGGCGAAGGAAAAGACAAAGTTGCGGTAATTTATGCCAATGGGGAAATTAATGGCGGAGAAGGTTCAGATAACCAGATCGGCTCAGAACGGATTTCCAGAGCGATCAGGAAAGCCCGTTTAGATGACGATATCAAAGCGGTTGTATTGCGTGTAAATTCACCGGGAGGTAGTGCTTTAGCATCGGATGTGATCTGGAGAGAGGTTGTACTGACCAGAAAAGAAAAACCGGTTATTGCATCGTTCGGTGATGTAGCCGCTTCAGGTGGTTATTACATCGGCTGTGCTGCCGACAGCATTTTCGTACAGCCGAATACCATTACAGGATCCATTGGGGTATTTGGTATTATTCCCAACTTCCAAAATTTAATGACCAATAAATTGGGGATTACCTTTGATGGTGTTAAAACCGGTAAATATGCAGACATTATGGCTACCAACCGCCCGATGACTGCAGGTGAAAGATTTATCATTCAAAATGAATTAAACAGAATTTACAGTGGCTTTGTAAGTCGCGTGGCCGATGGCAGGAAAAAAAGTAAAGCCTATATTGATAGCATTGGCGGCGGCCATGTCTGGATCGGAACAGACGCCGTTCAGATTGGTTTAGCGGATAGAATTGGTGGTTTTAATGACGCCATAAAGGCTGCTGCTAAAAAAGCCAAACTGAAGAATTATAAAGTAGTAGAATACCCGGATGTGATAGACCCATGGAAATCGCTACTGGATGAAGGTACAGACAGGATTAAAACCTATTACACCAAACAAGAACTGGGTGATAATTATCTGCTTTACCAACAGATGAAAAAAGTAATGTCAAGTGCTGGAATTCAGGCCAGGATGCCATTTGAAGCAGTAATTAAATAATGTAAGATGGAAAACGGATGATGGAAAATGGAAATACCCATAGCACTACATCATCCATTTTCCATTTCGCCTCTTACCTCATTCCACTATTTCCCATTCCGGATGCAGGATTAAATAAGTTCCGTTAACCACAGTATTCGTCGGATGCACCGTTAAGGAAATGCTTTTAAAAATATAAGATAGAATTGGAGGATGGAAATAGCACTACATCATCCATTTTCCATCTCCCCTCTTACCTCATTCCACTATTTTCCATTCAGGATGCAAGGTTAAATACGTCTCGTTAACCGCAGTATTTACCGGATGTATGGTAAGGGATATGCTTTTACCTTTTAAAAATTCAAAACTGATCCCATCTTTTTTAGCATCATAAACAGCTACAGTATCTTTCTTATCGTTTAAATAAGATGAAAGTTTTTTGATCTGCGGGAATTTTAGCTGAGTATCTTCGAGAGAAGCACCTGTAGTTAAACCATCCTGAGTTTTAAATTCATTTGAGGTGATTCTGATCTGTTTAACATCTTTTATCCGCATACTGGTATCGCGATAAGAAGAATAAATGGCAATTTCATTTTTTTGCTTTGCGGTCGAATCGCTGCCATACCATATCCCCCAGGCTTTCCCCATTGCAGCATCGCCTGCATCCGGTCTTCCGAGTTTTTCAATTACCTGCTCCATATTTTCTCCTAATGAGATTTCGCCAATAGATTTACCAGCTACGATCAGAAACCGCCCATCTACCTCCTGTATTTTGGCCGCTTTTAGGTTATTTACTGAATCTGTTTTCTGCTCATCATTTTTCTTGGCAGATTGACAAGCTGCCAAACTTATGCTTAATCCCAAAAGGACAAATTTTATATTTTTCATGCGTGTAAAACAACAATTGATAAAATTGTGTTTTTAATTTCTTTGCCAGGTAAGATTTGAGCCATTAATTTCTAATTTTACCCCCTATGGAAAATAAGACCATCGCCCGCACTTTACGCCTCTTATCGCAGCTTATGGAACTGCACGAAGAAAATCCCTTCAAAATTAAATCAGTGGCTAATGCCTATTTTAAAGTGGATAAATTACCTTTTGCTTTAAAAGACAAACCCCTTGATGAACTGGATAAAATTGACGGTATAGGCAAAGGACTGGCTTCCAAAATAATAGAACTGCTGCAAACC
>Ga0182008_10002480_pt1 | contig 11535 bp, 9 predicted proteins | sample Sormic07211129_1_FD_120482 | JGI IMG/M metagenome (GOLD analysis project Ga0182008, IMG submission 120482) | Rhizosphere microbial communities from Sorghum bicolor, Mead, Nebraska, USA - 072115-129_1 metaG | ecosystem: Host-associated > Plants > Roots > Rhizosphere | place: USA: Nebraska...
ACCTTCGAGGAAGTCCTCAAGTGGCAGGACGAGCAGACCCGCAAGCGCGGCAAGCAGGTCTGGATCTACCCCGAGACCAAGCACCCCACCTACTTCCGCAAGCTGGGCCTCGGTCTGGAGGAGCGGGTCGCCAAGCTGCTGCACAAGTACGGCAAGGACAGGCGCGACTCGCCGGTCATCCTGCAGTCCTTCGAGCCGAGCAGCATCCAGCGCCTGAACACCCTCGTCGACAACCCCCTCGTGGTGCTGCTCTCCGCGGCGAACACCCGCCCCTGGGACTTCGTCGAGGCGGGCGACCCGCGCACCGTCGCCGATCTGATCACCCCCAAGGGCCTCCGGGAGATCGCCGGTTACGCGCAGGGCCTCGGCCCGACCCTCGACCTGATCATCACGAAGAAGGCGGACGGCAGCCTCGACAAGGAGACCACCCTCGTCTCCGACGCGCACAAGGTCGGCCTGATCCTGCACCCGTACACCATGCGCAACGAGAACCCCTTCCTGCCGGCGGAGTTCCGCAAGGGCACCGCCGCCGACGGCTACGGCGACCCCTTCGGCGCCTTCAGGACGTACTTCGCCACCGGCATCGACGGCGTCTTCACCGACAACGCCGACACCGGCGTCCTCGCCCGCGCGGACTTCGTCAACGGCTGAGCGGCCGACGCCGGTTGGGGTGATCACCGGCCGCCCGGGCAACCCAGGGCCGGGCGGCCGCGTCGTGCCGCACATGACACCCGAACTCCTCGCCACCCTGCGCCCCCTGCTCACCGCCGAGGCCTCCGCGGAGGCACATGCCTGGGGAACCGAGCCCGCCGACCTGGAACAGGCGGTCTGGCTACGACTCCTGGAGCGCCTCCAGGCGGACGGCCCGCCCGTCGACCCGCCCGGCTGGCTGCGCCGCGCCGTCCGCTCCGAGGCCCGCCGCAGCCGCCGTACCGCCCGTTGTGAACGGCCCTACGACACCGAGCCCGCCGCCGACACCGACGGTGACCCGGCCCACCTCGCCCTGGCCGCCGCCCGTCGCCGCGCCCTGCGCGACGCGGTCCGCCGGCTGCCCGGCCGCTGCCCCGGTCTGATGGAGGCCCTGCTCTCCCCGAAGGACCTGACATACCGGGAAATCGCGGGGGAGTTGGGTATGTCACAGGGCAGTCTCGGCCCGGAACGTTCCAGATGCCTGGGATGTCTCCGTCGTTTGCTCACACCGGAGGTTGCGGCGCGCGAAGGGCGGGGATAGGAGTGGGGGACAACGTGGCGATCAGGTGAGCGGGAGGCGTGCGCACATGGGCATGAGCGTGACCATCTCGGTGGCGACCGAGCAGGATGCAGAGCAGATCTTCAGGCTCCAGTACCTGTGCTTCCAGAGCGAGGCGGCGCTGTACGGCAACTACCGCATCGACCCGCTCGTCCAGACCCTGGACTCGGTCCGCCAGGAGGTGGCCGCCGACTGCGTCTTCGTGGCGCGGCTCGGCGAGGAAGTGGTCGGCTCGGTGCGCGGCCGGGTCACCGAGGACGGCTCCGCCGCCATCGGCAAGCTCTGCGTCCACCCGCGTCTGCAGGGCCACGGCATCGGCGCGCGACTGCTGCGCGCGGCCGAGACGGCGCTGGTGGAGGAGCGCGGCGCCACCAGCTTCCGCCTGCACACCGGCCACCGCAGCGAGGGCAACCTCCGGCTGTACCGCCGGGTCGGCTACCAGACGGTGGGCACGTCCCAGGGCGCGGACGGCGTACCGATGATCGTCCTGGAGAAGCCGGCCGGGGCGTACGTCACTACGGCGTGACGGCGCGGTTCTTCCGCAGCCAGTAGAGCGCGGAGAGCGGCAGCAGCACGGGGATGAAGACGTACCCCATGCCGTAGTCCGACCACACCGTGGAGTCCGGGAAGGCCCCGGGGTCGACCAGGGTCCAGGTGCCCACGGTCAGGACACCCGCGAGTTCGGCGGCGCAGCACACCTGCGCCGCCCTGCGGGCGGTCTCGCCGCCGCGCACCAGCGAGTACGTGATGAATCCGTAGACGACACCCGCGACCGCCGACAGCGAATAGGCCAGCGGCGCGCGGTCGAAGTCGGTCGCGATCTGGTACACGGACCGCGACACCGCCCCGACGACCATCACGCCGTAGAACCAGACGAGCAGCATTCCCGGCCCGCTGATCAGCCGCGTCCTCGCGGGCTTCGCCCGCTTCTCCTCCGCCACGGCCACCTCAGCCTCCCCAGATGTCATAGAGCCGTACCTCGAGGACGGCCAGCACCACACCGCCGGCGGCGACCGTGACCGACCCCCACCGTGTCCGCTCCGCCAGCGACATGAACCCGGCGGCCGGGACACAGGCGAACGCGCCCAGCAGATACGCCACGAAGATCGTCGTGCCCTGATCCGGCTTCTCGCCCCGCGCCAGCAGCACGATCCCGACCACCAGCTGCACCACGGCCAGCAGTGAGACCACGGCCATGCCGATGAAGTGCCAGTCCTTCGTCGGCTGGTCACGGTAGGCCGCCCACCCGCACCATGCGGCCAGCAGCAACGCGGCGACGCCGGTCACCAGCGTCAGGACATTGAACATGCGGCGACCCTATTACGGCCCGAAGAACCCGCTGCCGTCGCCCCCATGTCGTTGTCCACCACTGTCCGCGATGTGGACCGCGGGTTCTTGGTCAGCCCTACGCGTCTGATTTACTGATCTCATGACCACGACGAGCTGCCGCACCTTTGCGACCGAGGCGATCCTGACGCCCGGTGCTCGTTGTCTGTGTCGAATGCGCGCCTTCTAGAGGGCCCCGCCCCACCCCTGAGCCTCGCGCCTCGAAGCGAGCCGCCGCGGCATGTCCGCCCGCGCATGACTTCTCTCCCGTACCAGGGCACACCCACGCCCGCGTACTCGACAGCGACGGAAACCCCTGTGATCACGACAACGGACCTGACCAAGGTCTACCGCTCGCGCGGTCGTGAGGTCACCGCCCTCGACGGCGTCGACCTGCACGTCCGCGAAGGCGAGGTGTACGGCGTCATCGGCCAGTCAGGCGCCGGCAAGTCCTCGCTCATCCGCTGCGTCAACCTGCTGGAACGCCCCACGTCCGGGACGGTCACCGTCGCCGGACAGGACCTCACCGCCCTCGCCGGGCGCGGCCCCCGGGCCGGCAAGGAGCTGCGCCGGGCGCGCAGCCGTATCGGCATGGTCTTCCAGCACTTCAACCTGCTGTCCTCCCGGACCGTCCAGGACAACGTCGAGCTGCCGCTGGAGATCCTCGGGAAGTCGGGGAAGGAGCGCTCCCGGAAGGCCCTGGAGCTGCTCGACCTCGTCGGGCTCGCCGACAAGGCGGGCGCCTACCCGGCGCAGCTCTCCGGCGGCCAGAAGCAGCGCGTCGGCATCGCCCGCGCCCTGGCCGGCGACCCCAAGGTGCTGCTCTCCGACGAGGCGACCAGCGCCCTCGACCCCGAGACCACCCGCTCCATCCTCCAGCTGCTGCGCGACCTCAACCGTCAACTCGGCCTGACCGTCCTGCTCATCACCCACGAGATGGACGTCGTGAAGTCGATCTGCGACTCCGCCGCGCTGATGGAGCACGGCCGGATCGTGGAGTCCGGGACGGTGAGCGAACTGCTCGCGACCCCGGGCTCCGAGCTGGCCTCCGCGCTCTTCCCGGTCGACGGCGAGGCCACCGGCGACGACCGCACCGTCGTCGACGTCACCTTCCACGGCGAGGCCGCCACCCAGCCGGTCATCTCCCAGCTCTCCCGCACCTACAACATCGACATATCGATCCTCGGCGCCGCCATCGACACCGTCGGCGGCCTCCAGGTCGGCCGGATGCGCATCGAACTGCCCGGCCGCTACGAGGACAACGTCGTGCCGATCGGCTTCCTGCGCGAACAGGGCCTGCAGATCGACGTCGTGGGCCAGGAGCCCGTTCTGCTCGTGGAGGGCGCCAAGTGACCTGGTCGGAGATGTCGCCGCTGCTGTCCCAGGCGTGTTGGGACACGCTCTACATGGTCGGCTGGTCCGCGCTCGTCGCCGTCGTCGGCGGACTGCCGCTGGGCATCCTGCTGGTCCTGACGGACCGGGGCGGTCTGCTGCAGAACGTCCTCGCCAACAGGGTGATCGGGCAGATCGTGAACGTCGCCCGGTCGATGCCGTTCATCATCCTGATGGTCGCGCTGATGACCTTCACCCGCTGGATCACCGGTACGACCATCGGCCGCGAGGCCGCCATCGTGCCGCTCGCGATCGGCGCGATCCCCTTCTTCGCGCGCCTGGTCGAGACGGCTGTCCGCGAAGTGGACGGCGGGCTCGTCGAGGCCGTGCAGTCGATGGGCGGCGACACCTGGACGATCGTGCGCAAGGTCCTCGTACCGGAATCGCTGCCGTCCCTGATCGCCGGCACCACCACCACGATCGTCGCCCTGATCGGCTACTCCGCCATGGCCGGCACGGTCGGCGCCGGCGGACTCGGCGACATCGCCATCCGCTACGGCTACCAGCGCTTCGAGACCGAGCTGATGTGGATCACCGTGGCGATCCTCGCCGTCGTCATCTCGCTGGTCCAGTTCGCCGGCGACTTCGCGGCCCGCTCTCTGCACGGGCGGTCCGGCCGGTCCGGTCCGGCACCGAAGCTGCGGCTGCTGAAAGCCACGTAGCCCCTCCCGGACTCCCCGCACCACCCATCGCGGGGTCGCTGCACCCTTATGAAAGGCACTTTTCGTGCGTAACACCGCAAAACTCTCCACCGCCGTCCTCGCCGCCGGAGCCCTCACATTCGGGCTGACCGCGTGCGGCTCGGGCTCGGACTCCGCCGCCGGCTCCTCCGACCACAGCGGACCGCTGATCGTCGCCGCGAGCCCCACTCCGCACGCCGAGATCCTGGACTTCGTCAAGAAGAACCTGGCGAAGAAGGCCGGACTCGACCTGGAGGTCAAGGAGTTCCAGGACTACATCGTCCCGAACACCGCGACCGAGGACGGCTCGGTGGACGCCAACTACTTCCAGAACCAGCCCTACCTCGACGACTTCAACAAGAAGCGCGGCACCCACATCGTGCCCGTCGTCACGGTCCATCTGGAGCCGCTCGGCCTCTACTCCCACAAGGTCAAGAAGGCCGACGCCCTCAAGAGCGGTGCGACGATCGCCGTCCCGAACGACGCCGTGAACGAGGCGCGCGCCCTGAAGCTGCTCGCCGCGAACGGTCTCATCACGCTCAAGGACGGCACCGGCAACGAGGCGACCCCGCAGGACATCGCCAAGAACCCCAAGGACCTCAAGTTCAAGGAGGTCGAGGCGGTCCAGACCGCACGCTCCCTGGACGACGTCGACGCCGCGGTCGTCAACGGCAACTACGCCATCTCCGCCGGCCTCAAGCCCGCCAAGGAGGCCCTCGTCCTGGAGTCCGCGAAGAACAGCCCCTACGGCAACTTCCTCGCGGTCAAGAAGGGCAACGAGAAGGACCCGCGGGTGAAGAAGCTCGCCAAGCTCCTGACGTCCCCCGAGGTCAAGAAGTTCATCGAGGACAAGTACCAGGGCTCGGTCATCCCCGCCTTCTGAGCACTCGGTCCACTGCACGTATACGGCGTATCGCCACGCACGGGGTCCACTCGCTCACCGGCCGTGGGCCCCGTCGTGCGTTTCGGCGGCCGCATGCTGCATGCTGGGCAGTTCAGCAGGACTTGAAGGTTTTCCGAAGGTTACGGAGCGGCGCATGAGTAGCACCTTCCCCAACATCTCCATCAGCACGGAGCGGTTGGTGCTGCGTCCCCTCGACGAGGACGATGTGCCCGCCCTGGCCGAGATGATGAACGACGAACAGGTCGGTGCCTGGACGGACGTCCCCCAGCCCTACTCGGAGGACCAGGCCCGCGCCTGGATCACCGAGTACGCGCCCGCCGAGCGGGAGTCGGGCCGCGGACTCGATCTCGCCGTGACGGAGTTCCTCACCCAGCGCCTGGTCGGCATCGTCCAACTCACCAAGACCAACTGGCACGTCCGGTCGACCGAGCTGTCGTACATCATCGCCCCCTGGGCCCGCGGCGAGGGCTACGCCTCCGAGGCCGCGCTCGTCACCGCCCAGTGGCTCTTCGGCGACCAGAAACTCGAGCGCATCGAGCTGCGCACGGCCGCCGACAACACCGCCTCCCAGCAGGTCGCCCAGAAGATCGGCTGTATCAGCGAGGGCGTCCTGCGCAACGCCTGCATAGCGCACGTCCGTGCGGAGGACGGCACCTGGAGCGACGTGCGCACCGACTACATCGTGTGGAGCCTGCTGCCCGAGGACCTGGACGGAGCGGGCGAGCACCTGGCCGACTTTGGTGGTTTCACCTCGTTCACCGACTGGAACTGAACCCAGGTACCCTCTCGGAGCCCGACCTGCGCAAACCCCCTGGAGACCGAGGACTATGGCCGACCGCGTCACGGTGATCGGCTGGGACGGCTCGCCGCTGACCGCCGCGGCGCGTTCCGCCCTGGGCGCCGCCACCTTGGTGGCCGGTGCCGCCCACCACCTGGCGCTGCCCGAGGTGCCGCCCACCGCTGAACGCATCCGCCTCGGCAGCGTCGCCCTCGCCGCCCGCCGGATCGCCGGCCATCGCGGTACGGCGGTGGTGCTCGCGGACGGCGACCCCGGGTTCTTCGGAGTCGTACGGACCCTGCGGGCACCCGAGTTCGGCCTGGAGGTCGAAGTCGTCCCCGCGGTCTCCTCCGTGGCCGCCGCCTTCGCCCGCGCCGGAATGCCCTGGGACGACGCACAGGTGGTCGTCGCACACCGACGCACCCTGCGACGCGCGGTGAATGTGTGCCGAGCCCACACCAAGGTCGCCGTCCTGACCTCACCGGGCGCCGGCCCCGCCGAACTCGGCCTGCTCCTCGAAGGCGTCCACCGCACCTTCGTCATCTGCGAGGAACTCGGCACCGAGCGGGAGCGGGTGACGATCCTCACCTCCGACAAGGTCGCCGACCACACCTGGCGCGACCCGAACGTCGTCATCGTCATCGGCGGCACCAGTGCCGCGGCCGACGGCGGCGGATGGATCGCCGGCCGCGACCCGGCCGTCGCACCGCGCGGCTGGACCCTGCCCGCCGAGTCCTACGGCGGTCTCATGGGCGAGGGCGAGCTGGAGCCGCTGCGCGCGGCCCAACTCGCCCGTCTCGGACCACGCGTCGGCGACCTCGTCTGGGACATCGGCTGCGGCAGCGGGGCCTTCGCCACGGAGGCCGCCCGGGCCGGCGCGGCCGTCATCGCCGTCGACAGCGACCCTCGGGCCTGTGAACGCACCGAGTCCAACGCACGGGCCTTCGGCGTCCAGCTGCAGACCGTCCGCGGCACCGCCCCGCACGTCCTGGAGAACCTCCCCGAACCCGATGTCGTCCGCGTCGGCGGCGGGGGAGCGGCCGTGGTCTCCGCGGTCGCCGACCGCCGCCCGCAGCGCATCGTCGCCCACGCCTCCACCCGCGACGCCGCCGAACTCCTCGGCCGCGACCTGACCGAGCACGGCTACGAGGTCGAGTGCGCCCTCCTGCAGTCCGTGGAACTCGACACACGGGCCTGGACGGAGAAGGAGCGGAGCGTGGTGTTCCTGCTCAGCGGCGCACTCCCGGAGCGCGGCGCGTGACTCCCCCCGCGTCCCAGTGATCCTGTTTTCTGCCCTCCCGGTGATCCTGTAGTCGTACCACGCGCGGTAGGCTGGCCGACCGTTGTACCGCACCGGGTGGCCCGGCACTTCGTTCGCCAATGTCCGGAAAACGCGCCCCTTTTGGGGTGGGTGTGGTACGGCAGAACCGGAGGACGCGCAACGTGGCGCAGTCCACAGCGGGCCGTCGCGGATCAAGCTGTCGCGAGGGTGGGACGACCGGGACAATGCCACTGAATGGCTTTGTCGCCTTTTACGGGCGGGTCGTTCGTGCCGCTGGGCACGCATGCTCGTTCTTCACTACGGGGGCGGTCGGTGCGCCGTTCCCGGTGCGCTTGACCGAGAAGCACTAACCGATGGGCGAGGGGTACGCATGACCGACACCGGCCAGGTCCCGGGCGAGGGACTGCCGGAGAACTCAGGCATGGTGGAGCAGCCGGGCGTCTCCGCGCACGGCGCGTACACCTACCTCTCCGAGACCACCGCCGAGGACGAAGACCTGTTGCTGCTGCCGGGTGCGCAGAGCCCCTGGGGCAACGAGGTCGCCCCGCCTGCGCCGGAGCCGGTCGTCGAGACCGTGCACGAGCCGGGCCCGCACGAGATGGCCGGCCGCGACAGCGGCTCCGTCGACCTCGGCGGCGTGCGCCTCCCGACCGCGCCCACCACGCCGATCCCGCCCATCACCCCACGCCGCCCGCTCCACCTCGGCCCGCCGCTCCCCGACACCTCCGCCAGCCCGGTCCGCTCCCTCGCCGACCGCGGCCCCGCCGGAGCCCCCGTCCGCCACCCCGGCCCGCCGACGGTCGGCCCCGAGTACCTCGACGCCGGCCAGGTCCGCGAGATGGCTCCGCAGAGCGCGATCCCGTGGAGCGCCCAGGCGCCGGGCGCGGTACAGGCGCCGGTGACCGCGGAGGCACCGGCTGCCGAAACGGTTATTCCCCCGCAGCAGCACGCCGAGCCGGTGGGCGCGGCCCAGGCCGTCGTGGCCCGTGTCGCGACGGAGGCGGGGACCGCCGTCGGCGGGCTGTCCGCGGATACCGGGCAGGCGTCGGGCGGGTTTCCGGACGAGACGGCCCAAGCGGTCGCCGTCGATGCCGCCGGACATTCCGGTATCGCTGGACATTCCGGTATCGCCGGGCACTCCGGACTCGGTGCCGGCTCCGGCGCCGGCCTCCCCGCTGACAACGGTCATGTCGCCGCGGCCGGTTCCGCCGCGCAGAACGCGCACGCGGCTCTCGGCGACGCCGCTGACGGCGGTGGACACATCGGTGCCGACGGCGCGCACGCCGCTCCGACCGGCTCGGTCGCCCCTGACGGGCACGCTGCCGCGGGCGGGTTCGCCGGGGAAGGCGAGCAGCTCCCGCAGGACGCGGCGTCCCCCGCGCACCTCGCGCACACCGACCCGACCGGAACCGGCGCGGAAGCGCAGCCGCCGGCACCGGAAGCCGGGGTTGCCTCCGGCCCAGGGCCGGTCGATACGCCGCCGCCCGCTGCCGAGGCTGGTGCGCCCGCTGCCACGGAGGCGGACGTCCAGGCCGCCGCCCACAGCGCGGAAGACGAGGCTGCGCTTCCTGGAACCGCGCACGCGGCCGGCGCTGAGCAGGCCGCCGACGGTGTCGTTCCTGGCGGCGCCCCGGTCGCGGACGGTGTTGCGTCCGGCGGTGGGCAGGACGCCGAGGGTTTCGTTGCCGGTGCGCAGACCGCCGAGGGTTTCGTTCCGGGTGATGCGCAGGGCGCGGATGGTGTTGTGTCCGGCGGTGCGCAGGGCGCGGATGGTGTCGTGTCCGGCGGTACGCAGGTCGCCGAAGGCGTCGTGGCCGTGGGCGCGCAGTTCGTGGAGGGCGCTGGGTCCGAGGGAGCCGAGGTCGTCGCGCCCGAGGGAGCCGAGGTCGTCGCGGTCGCCGCTCCCGAGTCCGCCGCGCTCTCCGATGCCGGAACGCCCGAGCCGGGGCAGGTGCCGGAAGCCGGGGTGCTCGAAGCCGGGGCACCTGAAGGCGCGCAGCTGCCGGACGCCGTTGACTCCGAGGCCCCGCAGCCGGCGGTGGCCCCTGGGGCCGACGGCCCGCAGCCGCACGCAGCCCCGGCGCCCGAGGTTCTCCAGACGCCGGAGTCCGCCGCACCCGACCCCACCGGGGCCGACCACCCCGCCACCCCGGCCGATCACTCCGCCGACCAGATCGGCCACGCGCCCGCTCCCGCCGATCACCAGGGCCCCCGGCTCGACCACTCGGCTGTGCTTGCCGGTCACCCCGCCCAGCAGCTCGGCGACTCGCCCGCTCCCGCTGGTCACCAGGGCCCCCAGCTCGGCCACCCGACCACTCAGGCCGACCCGCCCGCCGCCCTGCCCAACCACCCCGTGTCCGCCCCCACCCCCGCCCACGCGTCCGGCGTCGGCTCGGCTGAGGGTGTCGGCGTGGCCGTACCCGCGCACGTGTCCGGTGTCGTCATGACGCCGGGGTCCGCGGGAGCCATCCATGGGTCGGCTCTCGACGCGATGTACCCCTTGCAGCCGACGGACGCCTCCCCGGCACCGACCGGAGACGCCGCCATCACCAACGACCCCTCCCTCCAGCCGGCCCCCCAGGTCCATGACCTGCACGCGGTGGCCGACGCGCAGTCCGGTACTGACGCCGTAGCCCCACAGGAGGACCCCGGCGTGCACGCCGACCCCTCGGCGGACCCGGCGGAAGCAGGCCATGCCCCGGCCACGGCGGAAGCAAGCCATTCCCCGGCCACGGCCGAAGCCGTAGCGCCCCAGGCCGCGGCGCAGGTCCCGGGCACCGTGGCAGCGGCCGTTCCCGAGGATCAGCCGGGCGCCCGGGAGGCGGATTCCGCCGAGGGCTCACAGCCGCTCGCCCCCGCCGCGCAGTCCGCGCCGGGGGTAGAGCCGGCCGATCCGTCCCCGGTGGCCCAACCGGACCAGTCGCTGGGGCAGTTCGTCCCCGTGGACGGTTCGATCCCGACCACGCCCCACCTCGCGCCGACCCCGCCCCACGCGCTCGTCCTGCCCACGGACGAGGCACAGGCGGACGGTGCCTCGGTCCCCTCCCCCCGCGAGGCCGACCCCGAACTCGTACAGCGCGCGGACGACCTGGACACCCGGGCCGCCGACCAGGAAGAAGAGAGCACGGCCGCAGTGGAAGATGTACGGCAGTCCGCCGGTCCGGCCGCCCCCGCCTACGACGAGGCGGAGCGCGAGGCCGTGATGAAGGTGATGCGCGAGCGCCGGGACATCCGCAACGGCTTCCGCAGCGACCCCATTCCGCACGAGGTGCTGCTGCGGGTGCTGGAGGCGGCCCACACGGCGCCCTCCGTCGGCCACTCCCAGCCCTGGGACTTCGTCGTCATCCGCTCCGCCGACACCCGGCGCAGCATGCACGAACTGGCCATGCGGCAGCGGGACGCCTACGCCAAGTCCCTCCCCAAGGGCCGGGCCAAGCAGTTCAAGGAACTGAAGGTCGAGGCCATCCTCGAAACCCCCGTGAACATCGTCGTCACCGCCGATCCCACGCGCGGCGGCCGGCACACCCTCGGCCGGCACACCCAGCCGCAGATGGCCCCCTACTCCGCCGCCCTGGCCGTCGAGAACCTCTGGCTCGCCGCCCGCGCCGAAGGCCTCGGCGTCGGCTGGGTCAGCTTCTTCGACGAGCGGGAGATGGTCCGGGCGCTCGGCCTGCCCGAACACCTCGAAGTCATCGCCTACCTGTGCGTGGGATACGTGGACGAATTCCCGGACGAGCCCGAGCTGATGCAGGCCGGCTGGTCCAAGCGCCGCCCGCTGTCCTGGGTCGTGCACGAGGAGACGTACGGCCGCCGCGCGCTGCCCGGCGAGGAGCCGCACGACCTGCTCGGCGAGACCGTCGCCCAGATCCGCCCGCTGGACGCCAAGGCGCTCGGCGAGGCCTGGGAGCGGCAGAAGCGGATGAC
>Ga0182008_10002483_pt1 | contig 11527 bp, 5 predicted proteins | sample Sormic07211129_1_FD_120482 | JGI IMG/M metagenome (GOLD analysis project Ga0182008, IMG submission 120482) | Rhizosphere microbial communities from Sorghum bicolor, Mead, Nebraska, USA - 072115-129_1 metaG | ecosystem: Host-associated > Plants > Roots > Rhizosphere | place: USA: Nebraska...
CGCCCGTGCGGTTCACCGAAACCGTTCGCGAGATGGCCCGCCGGATCGAGCCGGTCGCCGCGATCGCCACCGGGCAGGACAAGGTGCACCTCGCCGGCAGCGGTCAGGGCCCCGCAGCCCTCCTCAACGCCGCCGAGATCGAGGCCGCTGCCGTGGCGCGCGGCTTTGCAATCGTGCACCCGGATGATCTGAGCTTTGCCGAACAGGTTCGCCTGATCCGCCACGCAGAATTCATCGTGATGTCCGAAGGACGGCAGGTGTTGCTGTCCCTGTTTGCCAAGCCCCGCACAAAGCTGTGCTGCCTGTTGCCGGATGGTGCAAACCCCGTGTTGCGGCTACGCCTTCTGGACGAACTCGAGGTCGACTTTACCGTACTGAATGGGCCCTTCCCTGATTCCGAAGATTATCCGGATCAAACAGGATATCGGATCTATCTCGCGACATTCCGCGAGTTGCTCGATGGCTGGCTGGGGGGCGAGCGGCAGACTCCGAATAGCGCGCAGGAGGAACTCGAATACTTCCTCCGCCTGTCGGCATCGGTTCCTGGATTTGCGCGGCGTGAGGAAGCGCGGGAATTAGCCCGGGTCAGCTTTTCTCTCCCACAGGACGCCATTGTCGTCGAGATCGGCTCATTTCTCGGGTCTGGTACGATCTTACTGGCGGGTGCACGAAAGATCCGGGGATCGGGCAAGGTCCATGCGGTGGATCCGTTCGACGGCTCGGGCGATCCGGTTTCTGTTCCCATTTACGAGAAGATCCTGGCAGAGGCCGGAGGTGGTTCCCTCCGCGGTCACTTTGACGCAAACATTCGACGCGCCGGGCTCGGCGATTGGATCGAGGCGCATCAGGGTCGCGCCACTGAGGTCGCGGCGCATTGGACAACACCGGTCGATATGATCTTTTTCGACGGCGATCAGTCGCGGGCCGGAGTACGTGAAGCGTATGAGAGCTGGTCCCCCTTTTTGAAATCCGGCGGTGTCATCGTCGTCCACAATTCGGCTCCCAACCACAGGTCCGGCCAGGACGGCAGCCGGTGTCTTGTCCAAGAGGAGATCCGGCCGCCGGACTACGAGGATATCCGCTTAGTTTACTCCGCGACGTTTGCGCGAAAAGCCGCGGGCAGCGGATGGCCGATGTTTTCATATTGGGACAAACCCGATCTCACGCCCATTCGAGCGACGCTCGATGATTGGCAATCGCATTTCCCCAATTTCACCATTTTCGGTGACCCGGATGTGGAGTCGATTATCGAACAACTCTTCCCGCAGCATCTAGAACTGTTTCGCACCATCCGGATCCCGACCTGCAAGAGCGATATCGCCCTGCTGCTGCTCCTCTATAAACTCGGCGGGCTGTACGTCGACTGCCATTGTGGGGTGCGCGACTCTCAGGCAATCCGCCAGCTAGTGTCGTCTTTAGATCAGTGGGAACTCATACTTTACGACAAAAACCGACAAGAGGCGCCGAGGGCGGCGACCGAGCTGTATCCCCTCAACAGCGTGCTCATTGCTCGCCCACATAGCTCGATTATTCACGCTGCCGCTGAAGCCGCCTTCGCTAATCTGGCTGCGCATCGGTCAATCGAGAAAGAGCACGGTTTTCGCTGCTACCACATCGCCACCCTCAGCGGCCCCCAAATCTTCAGCGACGTTCTGTTCCTTGATCCAGACGGCCAAATTTCGGTACTGAAGCCGGAATGGGAGGGCCGTGTGCGCTTCCTAGAGGAAGGCGTGAACGAACCGATCGGCCGGTACATGCATTACGGATACCGAGTTCCCGGGATGCACTGGAGCGAGCGGCAAAGAAGAGAGCTCCTTTTCGGTTGAGATCTTGAGCGCGGGGGCCGTGCCAATGCCCAAGACTAGGATTGATATGCCCTCCGATCCCGATGTCGTCCGCGATCAGCTGATATCCGAAGCGGCATCGCACTTCGCGAACTCGGAACCAAGGATGGCAATCGAGCTCCTCCAAAAGCTCAGAGGATGCGATATCGACGAGACGATCTTGCGGTCGACCGATGTGTTCTTTCGTCCCTGGATCGTGGGCTACAAAAGCGTGATCGCGAGCTTCGACCCGAAACGTCTCCCGGGTGAAGACGAGATTATCGTCATCTACGGCAATTACCCGCACATGTACGAAAACATCGTGATCAACAATCCGATCAAACGGCATTTCTCGACGTTTTGGGATCTAGCGCATGATAAGACCGAATATGACGCCCGCTGGGAACCAGTAGAGCAAATCTACATCATCAACGCGGATAGCCGGATTGACCGATACGATTCTATCTTGCGGGAATTGGCGACAGCAAAGGCGCCGTTCGATCGCATCACCCGAGTGCCTGCGTTTGTCTCGCGCGACGGAACTTATTCGGCACTGATCAACGGGACAATCGGCTGTCTCGAAAGCCATCTTGATGTTTTGCGGCGGGCCCGCGATTCCCGCTTCGGCCACATACTCGTGCTCGAGGACGACTTCTGCTTCACCAGCGATCTGGAAAGCCACTTGCACGATCTAAAAACGTTTTTTCAGCGTGGTTATTCTTATTGGATCTGTTTGCTCGCCACGAGCAAGTACGGTCCGATTGTAGCAAAAGATGATCTGCTGTCGCTCACCCTGCAGAAGTGCACGAACGCCGCCGCCTATCTCGCGTCACATTCCGGCGTACTGTCCTTGATCCCCGTATATGAAGCTGCCTTGCGGGATCTCACGATGACAGGGGATGTCGCTCGTTATGCTGCAGATCGATGTTGGTCCGTGTTGCAGCCATCTGGAAAATTTTTCGTCTTCAAGCGAAAATTCGGCTTCCAGGCAGCCGGATTTAGCGACATCGAAGGAAAAATCACCCGCTACCTCGATTAGGCGCGCCCGGCCTGAAGCACGGCCGCGGTCCGCACGGCTTAGCGTCTTGCGTTATCGCTGTGCGACCACCGCCGTTCCGTCCCGCGCGATTGGCAGCCGCGGCACACGCCGGCCACCACCGACGTGGCGCACGTAGCCCTTGCCCCCATTGTCCGCCAGAACGGCCGCGAAGAACCCTCGCTTTTGGTAGAATTCGCTCGCGCAGCTCTCGACCTCCCACGTATGCTTTTTCCCATTGGGATCCAGTGACGTGAACGTCCCGATCAAATCGTACTCGCGGCGGCGCCGCAGCCCCGGATTCCACGAGAACCCATGCCAAACTCCCCACTCGCCTGCGTCATGATGATGGCGGAGCATCTTGTACGGAGGCGCGTCCTCCGGCTCGAACAGATGATCGAACACAGGCTGCCGATTTGTGTCATCCAATGCGCGCAACCATACCTGTAGAATCTGAGGATCATGCTTAAGTATGGACAGCGACTTCTCGAGGAAACCAGGCGCCGTGAATTCCCAGTCGTCTTCACAATGGAAGATGTATTCGGTTGCGATTTCGCTGTACGCCGTATCGATGGCCATTATTTGGCCAACTCGGTGGCCTGTGGCCAGCCAAGTAATTGGCATTCGGTAATACTTCTCCCGCAGCAATTGGTTTTTCGATCCGTCCCCATCTTCGATGATGATAAATCGGCGAATCGGAAACGTGTTGTGTTTCAAAAAGCTGTCTAGCGTCGTTTCTAGGAGATCCTGACGACCGCAGCTCGTGATCACGACAGTGATTTCATCGGGGTGTTCAGCTGGTGAGCCGCCCGGGCTGTCCGATAAAATTCCGATAGAGGAATCTCGGAAGAGTTTGTCAGCCGGCACGCATTCGACCGCGTCGTGCGATCGCAAAAAGGGGAGGAGACGCTCCAGAAACCGCCATGCGTCATCCTCAAGTACCGGATGGTGAGTCAGCAACCCTATCGGCTGCTCCGGTGGCAGCCCACCGGTACGCCGCAACCGCAGTTGCTGGACGATTTCCTCGACCACCGCATCATCGCCCCAGAACTTTCGTGCCGGCCAGTTCATGATGTCGATGTCAGCATTCACCTCCGGGATCGGCGCGATTCTGGGCGTCAGCGGAGATCCGGCTGAGACCCCGCAGTAACCAAGGGTCGGAATCAGCGCCTTGAACGACACTGATAGGGCATGAAATGGCGGCACAAACACCCGCTGCCAGCCGTCCGGCCCAAATACCTGGTCTAGCGCAAGCTGGCCCAGCTGCGCATCCGCCGCCATTGCCTGCAACACCCGCCCTTCACCGAATTCACCGTCCGTGTATCTCTCGCCGCCTTGCTCGTGCCGCCAATGGTGCCGATACCCGTGCTGCCAGATGCAACACGGCGCATCCGATGCGAGCCGGGCCAGGGTATCGTCCGCACGCTCGGGGATCGTCGCCAGCGCCACGACGAGCCCGGTATCCCTGGCGAGCCCGAGAAGCCGGCGCAGTTCCGGCGTGTCGGCTGCCGCATCGTCATCGCGCCACCAAAACCGCGCGGTCATGCCGGCCCTCGACCAGACATCGAGCTCTCGTTGCAGCGCAGTATAAGGCTTCGTCGAACGCGATGGCGCGCTATTGACCATGCTGCTTAATCGGCTGGTGCCGGCGGCCTGCGAAATCTTGCAGAGATTCGACCGTCCGGCCGTCGCCTTACCGACAAACTGTCGTAGTTCATCTTCATCGAGATGCTGCGCGTAGAAATGCGATCGGCTGAAATCGATCGGTCGGGAGCGACCATACGGCACCTGGATGAACTCGAAGGGGGCCAATTGGCGTTTCATAATTTCCTCGGGCGGGGCCTCACCGTCGCTCATCGGCGCGCTAAGCAACCCTGTCAGGAAGCGCTCTAGACCGGAACGGCGCACGACTACCAGGCTCTGTTGCAGCATCGGCGCAAGAGGCAAGCCGCTCAGCCCTCTGCCATTCTCCGGCGGCGCGCCAACGAGGATGTCTTGCACTGAATCGCCTATAGCGTACTGGAGGAAATCCTCGCCATAGAGAAGACAATCCTGCTCGACATAAACATAAAGGTCAGCATCACAGCAAAGCGCATGCATCGCGCCGTTGATCACCGATCGGGTGAATCCGCTGTACTTCGTTCTAATGCGTCCAGTACGGATGTCGTTCGCATGACCGTAATTGCGGTCGAGTTCGATCCAGGTAAGCAGCGGGCGCGACCGGTTGTCCGGTTTGATCGGAGAGGCGCTGTCGGTGACGACGATGCGATCGGGCTCCAAGCAGCGGACCACTTGGCGGTACCACAGTTCGAAGAATTCGACCGAGCGCGTCGCCGGCGAACCGAGCGCCCAATCATGCGGGCGCTCGTCGCACCACCAGCCGCTCCCGACGACAATCTTGCCGAGCGTCGCCCCGCCCGGGTGTCTCTTCAGCTGCACAATTCCGGGATCGGATTCTGCCTTATCGGCAAAAACGACAACAACATCCCGGTAGCCGCCGAGAACCTGTATCCGTGAGAAGGCACCATTTCGCCTGAGAGCTTCCGTAATCGGCAGGTAGTACCTCGTTATTTCCGACGTAAATGAGGGCGCTCCCTCGTAGCCGCTTACGATCAGTCGAGATTGCGTTGCCTTTGTTAGCCGCTCGATGAGGGAAAGGAATGCAGCCTCTGTTGGCTGATGAATCAAGACATCTAAACATAATACAACATCGCCCTTTGGGAGCGCTTCTTCGGGCGGAAGGACATCAAATCGCCATTCCGGACGCTTCGTCTTGGCTATCTTGATCGCTTCTTCGGAAAGATCGACGCCGCAATAACGCTCGAGATCAAGATGCCGCGTCGTTTCGAGGTCTCCGCAACCGACATCGATTACGTGCTTGCCTTCGAACGATGCAAGCGCCCGGCTGATTAGCTCTCGTTTCTTTGTGAGCGCCTCTCCCCTCGATCCTATTCCACTGCCAAGGACGGGATCGCACCGATAGCGATGGTCCCAATAAACGCTATTCTAACATATTTTCTGAAATGAACTCAGAGATCCTGCTGTTCATATCCGCAATCGATCGATCCACCTGTGGTTTGCCGATTTCTTTGAGTTTAAGGTGAGCGTCGAGTCGATCGTGATAGTGAATGATTTCCGGCGAGATATCTGGCAGCAGGTCAGCCGGGAAATGGGTCGGATAATTCCAGGCGATGGGCAGGTGATGAACACTCGCTCCCATCTCGCGCGTTGCCAATGCAAAGCTTATTTGATCCGCGTGGACGGTAAATGCCTCGAAGAGCCCCGACCGATCCAAACACCAGAGCGCCCAAAATCGCCACAAGCGAGCTAGCTTCGGGACGAACTCTCGGTCACAAATATACAGCCCGCCATTGCAGTTGTTGGCGTCGGTGAACTCGTGCCCGCTTCCCATCGGAAAGCCGACGCGCGCCCATTTCGGGCACCCAGACCGGACGCATTGAAGATGTTCAGAAGAATGCGTTCCGGAGGATTGGCGGCATCGACGATGCACGCAGAGATCGGCGCGCCGATCGGCAATTTGCCGCTGCCGACCCATGCCGTGTCGCAATCCATTAGGACGATCTGGTCGTAGTCCGTTCCGGCAAAGGTGTGCAGCTGTTGTATCTTGTTGCAATGCGGGCTGCGTTGGTCGAATCGCTCAACCGCAACGACATTGACCTGTTCGGCCCCTAGCCAATCGAGGAATTCCCGGTTTTGGACGTCGACCAGATGAACGTAGATGTCGCTGGGTTCTATCGCTTGCAGTCGTTTGAGACAGTTTACCCAGATAAACGCCTGCGCCATCAGCGCCGGGACATTATCGACGACACAGGAGAAGGCGTACGAGGTCATCGCGTTTTCAATTTTTCAGGAAGGCATGCCTGCAATCGGCCGCCGTAACCGGCCCCGCACACACCTTGCATGCCGTTGAGAATACGCTGCAGTTTAACAAAGGCATTGTTAATGATCTATCGGTCTACCGAGTAATATGAAAGGAAAGAAGCGGTCGCCATATGACCGGCGGTGGCACGAAAACATATATTTGCCCGAGGTTTTCAGCAACAGTTTGCGGCACGAAGGCGGCACCACATCATTGTAGGAACGGTGACCTGCCTTAGCGCGCGGCGCGATTGCAGCCTCTCCCTCCGGGTAGGGTGCGGGGCCGGGACTAATCATGGTATTCGTTACAAAATAACACCTTTGCTGGAGTGTTTGCGGGTTGTCGGACCGAGGTGACGAACATTTTCCGGGAACGGGAGCGGCCGCGGGTCGTCGTGGCGAATTGCCGGAGGTAACCGCGGCAGCCGCCGATGGCGCCGCCGAAACCGAGGGACCGCCGTTTGTCGTCGTGCTTGGCATGCACCGCAGCGGCACGTCCTTGTGCTCACATCTGCTGACCCGGCTCGGCATCGATATGGCGGACGATCCGGCGGCTCAGCCGAGCAACCCAAAGGGCCATTGGGAGCGGCCGGAGGTCGTCCAGCGGCACGACCGCATCTTCGAGCTGCTCAACCGCGGCTATATGACGCCGCTGCACGACCTGCCGCTACCTTCGGGCTGGTGGCTCGAGCCGCGGGTCGCCGAGATCCGCCGCGAGATTGTCGGCTTTATCGAGCAGAAAAGGCGCGGCGGCGCGCCGTTCGGATTCAAGGACCCGCGCACGGCGCGGCTCCTGCCGCTGTGGCATCAGATCTTCGCGGAGCTCGGGCTCGCGCCAAAGATCGTGCTGTGCCTGCGCAATCCGGCGCAGGTGGCGCGCTCGCTGCAAGAGCGCGACGGGCTGCCGCCCGACACCGGCGAGTACCGCTGGTTTACCTATATGGCGGAGGCGCTGCAGAACTTGGGCAATTGCCAGAGCTGTACGCTCGAATACGAGGCGTGGTTCGACGGGGCGAGCGACAATCTGGGCAAGCTGACCCGGTTTCTTGGCTTGCCACCGAACCCGGCCGCCGCCTCCGCCCTCGCCGACATCGTCGACCCTCAGCTGTGCCATGACGATCCGGCAGTGCGCGAGCCCAGTCAGCCGTTGGTGCGCGCGCTTTACGATTTGGTGCGGCGCACCGAGGCCGACGCAACGGCCCGCGCCGAGCTTCAAGCACTGCTCGATCGGTGGGCCGCGTTCCGGCAGCTGCAGCGGCCGATCGAGCTCGAGTTCGAAACGCTGTCACGCTTTGCCGCAAGGCTGCCGCGCGGCGATGGAGAGCCGGGCGACCGTCGGGCTGTCAGCTGGCATCATCCCGCCGCCGAAACCGAATGGCGCAAGCTTGTCGCGGCGGCGGGCGAAACGGAGGCATTGCAGGCCCGCCTGCAAAAGGTGCTGACGCAGCGCGCCGAGCTCGATGCCGCACTGGCCCGCGCCCAGCAGCGCGCCGCGCTGCGCGACCGCGCGGCCGAGCTCGCGGAACAGGAGATCGCCGCGCTGCGCCGGGAGATCGCGACGCGCGATCGGGCGCCGGTCGAAACCGGCAGCCATCCCGACGAGGGGACGAGCGCGGCGTCGGCGGAGGGAAGCCCACTCGACCAGCTGGCGCAAACACCGGTGCCGGCGGGCGGCACGCTCGACTCGGCTGTAGCCGCCGAATTGATCAACGCGGTGCTGCAGAAAGGCGATCGCGAGCAGATCGAGCGGCTGACCGAGCAGCGGGCGGGCGACACGGAATTCAACTATGTCTTGTCACTCAAACTGTTCGAGGCGGGCTTTGCGGACCCCGCCGAAAGCGCCGCCCGCAATGCCGTGCGCCACGGCGCGCGCGAAGCCCGCTATTACGAGCGGCTCGGCAGCATCCTGTGGGCGCGCGGCAAGCTCGAGGACGCGATTGGCACGATGCGGATCGCGTGCGAGCTGGCCGGCGACTGGTCCTATCCGCAGGAGCGCCTGGCGATGATGCTGGCCGAGCGGCAACCCGCCGCGACCGGCTGAGGCTCCCGCGCCCGCGCCCGAACGCGCCAGCTCCCGGAGGATGCCTCACCGGAACGCGCGATTGCGCGTAGCCTTGGGGTTTGTTTAAAACTGATCCGGTACCTTGACGCTGATACCAGGGTATGCCTGAGATATCGCGCTCGGCGTGCCTCGATTAATTCGGTCTCCTGCATTTCTTTTCAGGGCAGGAGCGGATGCTGTTCCGCAATAGGGAAACCGATGAGGTTGATTGATTTAATCCGGTTTATTCGCACCTCGTCGCAAATGTTTTACCACCAAATCTTGACAGAGTACGAACGCCTGCAATTGATAAAATTGGCTTTCCCCCGCCAAGATTTGATCAAGTGGTTTGACAGTCGCGCGGTCTTTCCAATCCCGCCCGAACGCTACATGCCTTTGCTCTTGATGAACGCCGCTAGCGCTTTGGTTCCACGACATATGGTGCGGGTCCATTACGGCGGCGCGCGCGATCTCGTGCTGTTGCGTGGGTTGAGCGAAAGCACGGGTGAAGCCGAATACAAGGAAGTGATCATCGACCGCTCGGCCGCTGTTGAAGCGGCGCTTGCTGCCTTTGCCCGGCATGATACCGGCTTGATCCAAGGCATTGTCGATCCTGATTCGGGCTGGAGCGCTGTATCCTCAGCTTTGACTATACCGGCGCAGCATGCCCGGCGGCTCTGCATCTTGCCTAGAGAAATGTACCGCGCGCACGAAGGGATGAGCGGAACGTGGCAAGGGTTCCCGGTGTATTCCGGGATCCTGCAATACTGGCCGGACCGCGTGAGTGCCGTTGTCTTCCAGTCCTACATGCCCGTCGCGGCGGACGCTGCATGAACGCCGCTACGCGGGAGATCGCCGGCGCAACCTACAAGGCCGTTCGCTTCGCAGAGCACGGCGATGAAGGGATCGACGGGGCGACTGCCGTCCGGGAGGTCTGGCCCGGCGAAACACGCAGCATCCCCGCCCCCGCGATCGCAAATTCACTGCCCTACCAATTCACCTGGCATGGCGGGTCCGTCTACGGGATGCCAGAGACGTTTCGGCACGCGCTGCCACTGCGAATGTTCACCGCGCGAGCGGCCATTGTCGTCGGCCATGATGGCGCTCTCGAGTTCGAGAACGGTCTGTTCCATCAGGACAGCACCGCCTTCTTGAAGCCTCATGTTCTAAGCTCCTTTTTCCGGCGCCAGGATGACCGGCTTTGGGTCCGCAGCGCGCCCGAGGCGGTTGCCCTACCCGACAAATATTTTCTCGGGTTCAATGCCGAATGGCGTAATTACGGTCATGTGTTAACCGATGTGCTGCCAATACTTTATTTCTACAAATCCGAGCTGATGCGTGAGGGATATAAACTGGTCGTACCGCCGCTTCCAGAGGCTGGAGTTCATGATCAGCTGATAGAACTTTTGGAGATTGATCGAGAACAGCTTTACGCGATGCCAAACGATCGCGTCCGCTTCAACGACCTCTCGTTTACGACGGCGATATCGCTGTGGTCGCAAACGGGGCTGTTGAACATCGCAGCCGAGGCTCTGATCGATCGGGCGCTTGCGCGAGCTGGCGATCGCGCCCAAGCCCGTCACCTGCCCGATAAACTCCTCTACTTGTCGCGTCAGGACGCGACAACGCGCCGATTGCTGCACGAGCCTGGACTGATCAAGCGATTGGAGCGGCTCGGATTTGAGGTCGTTCTGTGTTCCCAGCTCACCCTGGAAGAACAAATTCTGCTGTTCCAGCAAGCCGAGATGGTGGTCGGACCGCACGGCGCGGCTCTAGTCAATCTGCTGTTCTGCCGGCCCGGGGCGAGAGCGTTGGAGCTCTTCCCGGAATACTGCGTGCAACCGCACTATCGAGGCTTGGCGGCCTGGCGCAAATTACAATACGGGTATCTGGTCGGCACCTCGTTTGAACACGAGAACTCTCGGGTCGTGCAGGACAGCTGGGGGAACGATTTTGTCATCGATGAGGATCTCGTGATCGAGACGGTCGCGGGCATGCTAGCCAGCCGATCCTCGGCACGAGCAGCCACGATAAACCTTGGTGAACAGCCTGAGCCACGACCAGCCGTTCGAAGCATCACGACATCGGTCGACGCCGGATCGCCGCCAGGCGAGTATTTGGTGTCCGATGAAAAAATTACTTTCGGGAATTTCGACATCCACCTTCTGAACGGAGACAATTCCAGGGATTTTGTGGACCGTGATGACGTGTTTTTCATGGCGAAAAATACTGCTTATATCGATGGTTATCAGGAGCTTAAAGACGATTTTCGAAGCCGGTCTCTCGCGGTCCGAACCATCTTAGAAATCGGCATTTTTCGCGGTGGAAGTGCGCCCTTTCTTCATCGGCTTTTTAACGCCGAACGGGTCGTTTGCGTCGATCGGATGCCAGGCCCAGTGATCCCTCTGGAGAATTACCGCAAGCAACACCCTAACGTAATTACATCCCGCTATGGCATCAACCAAGCGGACCGCACCGCAATGAGCCAGATGATCGAAACCGAATTTTCCACGCCCATCGATCTCGTGGTCGATGACGCCAGTCATTTCTATGAAGAAACAAAGGCGGCGTTCGAAACTGTATTTCCCTATGTGAGACCCGGTGGAATTTACGTAATCGAGGATTGGAGTTGGGCACACGATGCGCCGGCGCAACAAGCCGGACATTATTGGGCTGACAAGCTCGCCCTCACTAACCTTTTGTTTCAACTGATAATGCTCCAATCCGTTCCGGGCATCATTGACTATA
>Ga0182008_10002486_pt1 | contig 11521 bp, 12 predicted proteins | sample Sormic07211129_1_FD_120482 | JGI IMG/M metagenome (GOLD analysis project Ga0182008, IMG submission 120482) | Rhizosphere microbial communities from Sorghum bicolor, Mead, Nebraska, USA - 072115-129_1 metaG | ecosystem: Host-associated > Plants > Roots > Rhizosphere | place: USA: Nebraska...
AAAAATGATCATAATCAGTAATTACTGTAGCCTCATTCAGATAAATTGGAACCTGCTGTTTACCGGCCTGGGCAAAAAAATCTTCTAACTGCTGTATTTCTTGGATGGTCATACTGCAAAGTTAAGTAATAGTTTGGAGTATAAAAGTCCGAAGTTCGGCGCCGGAGGCCAGAAGACAGAATTTAAAAAAATAGCCCGCTAATTTAGTTACGCTATGCCTTACTATGTGTGTGCTGTGGTTTAATAAAGTCCTGAATTTAAATGCCTAAACTAAGCCCTTGTTGTACTAAAGAAATTAGTTTAATTTTGTGCCTCCCTAATAGATTGTTTTTTTATTGTGCGAACAGCGAATGGATAATGGTGAATTAAGAGTAGATGTTAGTGGTGAGGAAATGTTTCCTGGTATCTTATCGGTTAAAAAGGAATATTACCGAAAAGAAACCGTGTGGCATCGCGATTGGAAGTTGGCTTTTCCACCGTCGTTTAGAGAAGTTGCCTTTTCTGATGCTACCAATTCCGATCTTCACCGGGCAGATATATTTACCCCGTCGGGTTATACCATTGAATTTCAAAATTCTCCCATTACACTTGCCGAACTAAAGAGCAGGGAGGCTTTTTACCCAAATCTGATATGGGTATTAAACGGTAAAAAATTTAAGGGCTTTAAAATCTTGAAACATCTGCCTGACGTAGATGATCCGAAATTAGATGGGTATGAGTTCTGTCATTCTGATCACCTTTCAATGGTCCGGAAAGCAGAGCTGATAAAAGGAATAACCAATCCGAAAATACTTAACTTTTATCATCCTGAATTACAAGGAATTAAACTTACCTCCAATTTGTACTCTTTTTGCTGGAAACAGCCTCATAGCGTATGGTATGCTGCCACGGCTAAGATTATTGTTGATTTAGGCGGCCATTTTTTGTATGAACTAAAGCAGCGAAAACAATTGAATGGAAATTACCCCTACCTGAAAATGCTGAGTAGAAAAACATTTATTGATTGGCATACCCCACCAGAGCTTTAAGAAACGTAAGTAACTGAAATATTATCTTTCCTTTCCCGGTACAAGAGACATATTTTGGAGTAAATCGTCTTAATGAGCTTACGGTAGAATCTCCGCAAGTTGTCTGATTCCATTTCGACAAGTGAAATATGGCTGCTGACGGATGAATTGGTGGGTTTTTGGAAAAAAATCATCATTGAGAGATGGTTCAGATATGTATTGTACCTTCTCTCAATGGTAACATTAACGAGCATGTTATTTCATGCTATCATCAATTTTATTGATCATTTGTAAATGGCTTTGAACAATTGGGGCGGTCTTGGTAGCAAAAGCTTTAAGATCTGCGTCTTTACCATCTTTTGACTCGTCTTCCATAAGTTTTAAGGTAGACTTGTGCCCATCAACCATAGCATTTACATAAGCCTTATCAAAATCTGCACCTGTTTTTTTGCTAAGGTCTTCCATTTTTTTCTTATGCTCATCATCTACTGTACTTGGAAGTGTAATGTTTTTTTGTTTTGCTATCGCCATTAACTCTGTGTTTGCCATGCCATGGTCTTTAACCATCATTGTAGCAAATTCTTTAACTTGCGCATTACTGCTTTTTTCGAGCGCCATTTTTCCCAATTCCACTTCTGCCATACCACCAACGGCAGCCTCTGTGGTAAATTTTGCATCAGCTTCATCCACTGCAATTCCTCCGGTAGCGGCGGTACTTGTGGTAGTGTCTTTGGCCATGTTTAAACTGTCGGCACTTTCTTTGGCATCTTTATTTCCTCCATTACAAGCCTGAAAGGCCAGGGCAGAAACAGCCATTACATAAATAAACTTTTTCATATACATTGTTTTTGTTGTATAGGTATAACATGCCATAGCGCTAAAGGGTTTTGGATTTTTAGATAGGGGCAGGGTATCCTAACAGTCAATGGATTTGGCGTAGTTGAAAGCGGAGATATTTATGCATCTCCGAGTTCAATGGCTACGGCGATGATAAAGAAACCATTGATGTGTTTACTGACTTTAAATTACAGCTACCAGGCCATCAGCCATTACCAGAATTAAGGCGGGTGCAATTGAATTCAATTTAACTTTTTTTGTTGGTTTATCTCCGGCGTTACTAAGAACAACTACCAGCCAAAAAACGGTAAACCAGCATGTGTGATTTTCTGTTTAAGTGAAGGCACAGGTTAGGTTTATGAAATTGATGCTGCTACCGCAAAGGCTACAAGTGGCTTAAAAAGAGGGTGGTGTAATTACAGCTGTTCAACATTTAAAATAACTACTAATATCAGCTCCGGAACCAAATAGAACGGCACTATGGAAAAGGTAAGGGAAAGCATCCCGGTAAGAAAAAAGAGGTTATTCCAATGGGCTGTATCAGAAAGATTAATTCACCTCAGATTTGTCACATTTGGCCTGTGGAAACGCTACTAAAATAGTTAACAGCGATCTTTCGACAAGCTCAGAATTGACAATTTTTCTGCTGATGATACAGCCTCATCACTATAAATGCTTTACGATTTTACCTTTTTTGCTTTTGGCTCAGGTTTTTCGGGTAACTGGATCGATAAAATCAGATCAATGCTTTCTGAATTAATTTCATAATCGGCTGCAATTTTTTCCCATCTTTTTAATTCTGCCTGTAAGTTTTCAATTTCCTTACCTAATGATTCGATCTTATTCTGGATTGATTTTCTAACATTCATGTTTGCCATACCACAAAATTATGATTTGATGGCATATCTTAGTACTTCTTTTTACCAGTTGTGCCAATAAAAATTGCTAAGTGTTCTATTTCAGTAGGTTTTATTCTGATAAAATTTTCAACAATGGTTAGGAAGCGAAGGATTTACCAATCTTAGGTTACAGTAGTAATGAATTGATAACACAAACACCAAATTAACTTGTTGATGGTTAAAGCTGGTTATTTAGGAGATTTTCTAAACATATAAAAATCCTTCATTGCATTCAGGATTGACAAACGACTAAAGACTCATCTAAAAATACTTATCAAGCGTTAATCCGTACGTTAAGTTTAGGTTTTCACTACGGGTAATGTTTAGTTTATTATAATTCAATGCAGTAGTGAGGCTGATCCATTTGCGGAGTTTTAAACCCAGCGTAGTGGTTGAACGGATAATATGGTCGCCTTTTCTCTCAAATGAATTTTGCAGAAAATGATTTCCATCAACCGTAATCAGTTCCTTTATTTCAAAATGATATTGTAGCCTCAACGAGTTTCGGTAGGTATGGTAGCTATCACCAACAATTAAACTACTTTGGTCAAATAATACACCATCACTTAGGTTGAGGTATGCATTTGGTTTATCCAATATGCTATAGGCAATACCTCCGCCTGCAAGCAATTGGTTTTTTAATTTCAACGAGTAACTGGTATTGTAATTTACCAAACCCCAATAGTAAAAATGCGGAAAGGTTTTGTATAGGTTAAAGTTTAATGTGGTTGAAAAATCATTGTTGGTTAAGTTGCTGTTTTGTTTTCCATAAAGCCAGGCAGAAGTAGAATTTAAAACGAAACTTTTCTTTTTCAGGCCAAAGTTAAGTGCATTGTTCAGTAAATAAGCCCGGTCTTCATTTGTGCGGTTGATGGATCCGGTTGAGCTAAGCAGCAGATGGTAATTGGTACTATCGCTATATTGTGCATATGTCTTTATGCAGCCCAGGAAAAAACACAGCAACAATGCAGTTAACTTCATATAGGCTTAACATTTTTACCGTCAATATGTTTAGCCGGCCTTTAATTAAGGTCGTACCATTTGGGAACAGGTATGTATTCTTCGTTCCAGAAAATTCTCCCTTGTTCATTTCTGTAACCCGCAGAGATGAGTTCTATGCGAGGTTCTTCTTCCACAATTTCTTTTTTAAACCGATAAGCATCTACAGTTAAATGGTGATAAAGTTTTTCCTGTTCAGATTTATTTTCGGCTAATAAAATCAAAGCATTTTCACCTGTTTTCAGGGTATAAATAAACGTGCCTTTTATTCTCATGATACCTTTTAATGGAATACAACGAGAATTGCGATAAGTTTTGTTCATTTTAGGCAAATCCATAACGAAGGATTTACAGGATAGACTGTTCAGTAAATAAATTCAGCAATCAGGCGCCAAAAAGCAATTTGCTCCCCTCATTTTCGCTAAGGCGGGAACCATTAACTGATCTTCGAAGCTAATGATTAAGGCGCTGCAATAGCGTTTTATTCCAAATTAACCCGGAAAAACAATGTATCAAATACAATTTGCTCAGTTGCCCAGCCTAAATCCTTTTTGATTGAGCATTACCTGCTTAGTGAAGATAAAATAAGGTTAAACACATTCAATGGAAAGCCAAATCGGATTCAATGCCCGGAGGCATAGCAAGGTGCTTAAAACTTTGCAGAAGATGCGCTTGTTAATAAAGCAATAGCATTTAATTAGATAAAATACGATGAAAACACAAAAAACACCTGCCAAACAAAACATGCAACCGGGTATAGAAGCGGAGATGGATCCAAAACCCGAAGTAATTAAAGCAAATTATAAGGGAGCAGGCAAACTGGAAGATAAGGTTGCGCTGATTACCGGTGGCGACAGCGGGATTGGCCGTTCGGTGGCAGTCCATTTTGCCAGGGAGGGCGCTGATGTGGCCATTGTTTATCTGGATGAAGACGTTGATGCCAAAGAAACCCGGAGAATGGTTGAGGCAGAGGGTAAAATTTGTTTGTTGATTAAGGGCGATGTTAAAAAACCTGGTTTTTGCAAAAAAGCTGTAGAAACAACGGTTAAAAAGTTAGGCAAGATCAATGTTCTGGTAAATAACGCCGGGATGCAGGTTCCCCAAAAAGATCCAAAAAAGATCGATGAAAAACAATTGGAAGATACTTTCCGTACCAATATATTTGGCTATTTCTATTTTGCAAACGAGGTACTTCCGTATCTTCAGGCAGGAGACACCATTATCAATACCACTTCGGTAACAGCTTACCGTTCTTCGCCGAATCTGATCGATTACTCTTCAACAAAAGGGGCGATTACGTCTTTTACGCGCTCGCTGGCCACAAACTTAGCCAAAACCGGCATCCGTGTAAATGCTGTGGCACCCGGCCCGGTGTGGACACCCCTCATTGTATCTACCTTTGATGAAGAAAAAATTAAATCATTTGGTTCGGAAACGGCGATGGAGCGGGCGGGACAGCCTTCTGAGCTCGCACCGTCGTATGTATTTCTTGCTTCAGACGATGCCTCTTTTATTACAGGACAGGTAATACATGTTAATGGTGGGGAAGTGGTAAACGGGTAATTTCTGTTAACTTTGACATAACCAGATACACTATGGCAAGAGATTCATCTAAAAATTGGCGTTTTAAGCTTCATGAGCTTATTTATGAATCGAATACGCCGGCTGGTAAAGCTTTCGATGTAGGCCTGTTAATTGCTATTTTTTCCAGCATTATTGTCGTGATGCTGGATAGTGTAGTGAGTATTCATCAGCAATATGGTAAGTTGTTTAACGTTACCGAGTGGGTTTTTGCTGCACTTTTTACCATCGAATACATCTTAAGGCTGGCCAGCATCAGAAAACCGATCCGTTATGTACTTAGCCCCTTAGGGATTATTGATCTTGTGGCCTTATTACCCTCTTATTTAAGTATATTTTTTATTGGCGCACAATCTCTACTCGTTTTCAGGGCACTAAGGCTGCTGCGTGTCTTCAGAATATTTAAACTCGGACATTTTTTAACAGAGATCAATTTTCTAACCCGTGCATTAAAAAATAGTGTCCGCAAGATCAGTATATTTTTGCTTACGGTATTAACCATTACGGTAATTTTAGGTTCTATTATGTACCTGGTAGAAAAGCGAGAAAATGGTTTTTCAAATATCCCGGAAAGTATCTATTGGGCCATTGTAACCATTACAACGGTTGGATATGGTGATATTTCACCTATTACACCATTAGGAAAATTCGTAGCCTCAGTAGTGATGCTGATCGGTTATGCAATCATTGCCGTGCCTACAGGAATTATTACCCATGATATTGCGCTTGCAGCAAGGGAGAAAAAAGAAATGCCAGAATCTTGCCCGGGCTGTAGCAGAGAAGGTCATGATAGCGATGCCTTATTCTGTAAGTATTGTGGATCATCACTGTTTAAATAAAATGCCAGGCAATTTTTGCCTGGCATTTATGCACTTAATATGAAATGTTTTACAACATTTCTTCATCTTCCTTTTCGTAGGCGTTTGGATCTTTGTCCAGCTCTTCTACATCTGATTCGTCGTAGTCGTCCGAGTCAATTTCCAAAGCATCATCGTCTTCTAAAATTTCATCGTCTTCATTTTCCGTGCCTTCGATCTCTTCGTCCAGTTGCGTGCCTTCACCATCAGCAAAAGGAATCTCATCTTCGGTATACTCATCATCTTCAGATGGTTCTGGAGTGGCATGACCTTCAGCTGCATTTCCTTCCGATCGGTTGATCTGGAATTGGTCAATATTTTGAATTTCTTCTTCCGGTTGGTTGATTTCTTGATTTTCCATAGTATAAGTTTTATAATAGAACAGGCCAAAATTCGATTAAGTTTTAGGTGAAATTTAAAATCTTAACCCCCTGATGTTGTATGGTTGTTAAACAGGAAAGTTTATTATTCAAACTTTTTAAATGTGAACAAGGTTCTATCAATGCATTATACCTTAATTACTTCATAATGAAAAACCGTTCAAAAACCAGGGAAATAGCCGTAGTGGGAATGATTATTTCAGCTACTTCATTTAATGCCATTGCAAAAGCTGATTGGCATTATTCAACCTTAACTGATTATACGTATAGGCAAGATACGATAACTACCGTACAATTTTTGCAGCAAGCAACAATTGCAGGAATGAAAGAGGCTTTGACAGGAAAGCTTGCTGCGGATCATGCAACTGATAAAAAAATTAAGGCGTTTGGCCAAATGATGGTTGATGACCATAATAAGGCTAACGAAGAATTGAGATTATTGGCAAACCTCAAAAAAGTGTCGCTGCCCATGAGTAATCCTGAAGGTGGGCAACGGCCTGATGGAAGGGTTGATTCTGCTCCTGAAAATTTGAAAGATACTTCCCGTACCAAAAATGCCGGTGGCGAAGCGGGTAATACTGGTTTGGCACAACAAACCGTTAGTGGAACAACTGAAGCTGAAGTAACCCAAGCGATCAATCAGTTGAACAAGTTAAGCGGAAAGGCATTTGATAGCGCTTATGTAGAGATGATGGTTTCAGATCATCAAAAAGCTGTTGCATTGTTTGAGAAAGCAGCACAATCTTCCGACGTTGATATTAAAAGATATGCCGGTAAACATTTACCCATCCTTAAAAAGCATTTAAAACAGGTGAGTGCTCTAGCTGGAAAATAGTCTGCAATATCACTTCGCTAAAATAAAAGGGCTGGTTTAATTTATTAAACCGGCTCTTTGCATTTATGGTGTTTCAATCTTTTACTTATGAAAGTACAAGTATCATAAAGAAATCGCTCTTGAAATCAAAAACTTGTTTAACTTTAGTAAACTAAAACGATTTATTAAGCTTTTGAAATAATCTAACAATTATGAAAAAATACCTATTGCCATTTATTTTACTTCTCTGTTTTACAGTAAAGCTGTTTAGCGCACCTATTGAACTTTTATCGCCCGATAAACGCATTAAAATATCGGTAAATATCAAAGATAGGATCAGTTATGCTGTTACTTTTAACAGCAATCCATTATTAGCCGATTCATATCTTCAGTTAAACCTGGATCAGGCTAAACTGGGTGCTGATGCAAAACTGATCAGAAAAACGATTTCTACTGTCGATAATACTTCTAACCCGGTAATTCCACTAAAAAACAGTACGGTAGTAAACCATTACAACCTGTTGAAACTTGATTTTAAAGGTGATTTCAGTGTCGAATTCAGGGCTTATAATGACGGGATCGCTTATCGCTTCATTACCAATAAAAAAGATTCAATCAGCATAAACAGTGAAGATGTGCACCTCAATTTTAATGATAATGTAAAAGCCACGTATTTAGAAACAGGTAGTTTTAAAACCGCTTACGAAATTCTTTACCGTCAGGATGAACTTGGTAGGATAAATAAAGATAAAATGAGTGTTCTGCCTATTTTATTTAACACGGGTAAGTATAAAGCACTATTTTCGGAGGCTGATCTCTACGATTACCCATGTTTGTTTGTAAAAGCATTGAATGATAAAAGTATCGATGCCGTTTTTCCAAAAGTGCCTTTGGCTTTTGGAGCGGATGGCGACAGAAGCAAAAAGATTTTAAAAGAAGCCGGTTACATTGCCAAAACTAGTGGAAAAAGATCCTTTCCATGGCGTTTTTTGGTTATTACCGATAACGATACACAACTGGCTGCCAATCAAATGGTATATAAACTGAGCACGCCTAACCAGTTGCAGGACACCAAATGGATTAAGCCTGGTCAGGTAACCTGGGAATGGTGGCACAATGCTTATGTTTATGGGGTAGATTTTAAATCCGGTTATAACCAGGATACCTATAAATATTATATCGATTTTGCTTCAAAATTTGGAATTCCTTATATTATCATGGATGAAGGATGGGCAAAAACTACCCTGAATCCTTTCGAGCCCAATCCAACCATCAACCTGCAGGAACTGATTGCTTATGGCAAACAAAAAAAAGTAAAAATTGTACTTTGGTTTACCTGGCTGGCGGTAGAAAATAACTTCAATATATTCGAAACGCTTGAAAAGTGGGGCATTGCAGGGGTTAAAATTGATTTCATGGACAGGAGCGACCAGTGGATGGTGAATTATTATACACGTGTAGCCAAAGAAGCCGCCAAACACCATATTTTAGTTGATTTCCATGGCGCATTTAAACCTGCCGGTTTGGAGGTGGCTTATCCAAACGTACTTTCTTATGAAGGAGTTATCGGAATGGAGCAAAACATCGGAGGCGGTCTGGCTACACCAAACAACAATTTGTTTCTACCATTTTTGCGTAATGCAGTTGGTCCTATGGACTACACGCCCGGAGCAATGCGTTCTGCGCACAAGCAAGATTACAAACCCAGCTGGGTAAATACCATGAGCATTGGTACAAGGGCACATCAGCTGGCCATGTATATTGTCTTCGAAAGTGGTTTTCAGATGTTGGCCGATAATCCTTTTAACTATTTAAGGGAACCTGAAACCACTTCGTTTATTACCAGCGTTCCCGTAACCTGGGATGAAACCAAAATTCTGGATGCCCGTGTTGGGGAATATATCATTACCGCAAAACGTAAGGGCGAAAAATGGTTTATCGGGGCGATGGGCAACGATCAAAAACATGACCTAAAGGTTGAGGCCGCGTTTTTGAAGCCAAATGCAAATTACCAGATCACCCTGATCAAAGACGGCATCAATGCCGATTTTCAGGCAATGGATTTTAAACGTATCGTAAAACCAATCAAGGCAGGAGAAATAATAGACATCAACATGGTAAAAGACGGCGGATTTGTAGCCGTAATTGAGCAAGTGAAATAACCTGGTTAGCAATGAGTCGTCGTACCCGCGCATGCGGAACATCTTACTGCAAATAGCATACCTTTAAGCCATTAATAATTCCAGTTAAGTGGTGATTAACGACTTTTCAACAGCTTAAAGCAATCCTTTTTTGAGTGCTGAAGAATAGTTACTATACCAAAGGATAGCAATATCCTTTGGTATAGTAATAGCTTTTTGATACTTTGTATCCGTAGTTTTGCCAGATATAAAAAAGGCAAAAAATGAAAATATTACATCTTATATCAAGCTCAAGAGGCGCAGCATCTTTCAGTATCAAATTGGGAAATGCCATCGTAGAAAAATTACAGGCTGCAAATCCGGGTAGTACATTAACCGTACACGATCTGACCAATACCCCGTTTCCGCATCTGGAGGAAGTACACATCAATTCTTTTTTTACACCGCAAGAAAATCACACCGCAGAATTGACGGAAGCGATAAAACATTCTAATGCGGCCATCGCAGAACTTAAAGATGCTGATGTGATTGTAATCGGTTCGCCATTGTATAATTTCGGTATCCCGTCTACGTTAAAAGCCTGGATCGATCACATTGCACGTGCTGGTCACACATTCCGTTACACAGAAAACGGGCCTGAAGGTTTGGTGAAAAACAAAAAAGTGTATCTGGCGATCTCGTCGGGTGGTGTATATTCAGAAGGACCGATGAAACCCCACGATTTTACAGAACCTTATTTAAGATCCGTTCTTGGTTTTATGGGAATGACTGATATCACTGCATATCGTGCAGAGGGGGTAAGCATTCCGGATTTAAAGGATCTGGCTTTGGACAAAGCAATCGCAAGTATATCAATTTAGATGGTTGATTAGTCGTTAGTTCATTAGTCATTAGTTCATTGGTCATTAGTTCATCGATTGTTAGTAAAGTTAAACAATCGACTAAAGACTGTGAGCTAATGACTTTGTACTACTACTAAGCTGCTATATACTGCTTAACCCTGCTGGCAAAATCATTCAGGTTGAATGGTTCATTGATAAATCTTGTGCATCGCATTTCGCCTTAACTGCACTCAGGTGATTATTGGCCGACATCATCAATTTTCCTTTTAACTGATTGCAGATTTCCAGTCCGTTTCCATCAGGTAACATGATGTGCAGAATAGCCATATCTGGTAACAATAGGTTCATTTGAAATCCAAACGCTTTGGTGTTTGGACAGCTCTTTACCTCATAAAGCTCTCCGATCAACAGAAATTTGATAATTTTTCTGATATCCGGATTGTATTTCAATACATAAATGCACTTTTCATAAGCTCAACTTTTGCTTTAGGGATAACTCATCTAACTATCAGATGTTTAAGTTATTTGTGCATAGTTTATGGGTTTTCAACCTTGATTTAGCTCATGTCATACATTTCTATAATTTTAATATCGACTAAAAAAAACACAAAAATAAATTTTGATACTAATTTTTTTAGTATAGATTTGCTTTTGGAGAGACCGGATAAAGAAACTATCATCGGGATTATTCGATGCATAATGCATGATTTTAAACAAAAGACGTCTTTCTCGGTTTGTTTGCTGATATATTTATTTTTTCTATGACCGTTACCGTTTTAGCCATACTCGAAACAGATTTTAAACCAGATCTTTCATTAGGTAGAATTATGAATGAAAGACTAAAAATCGCTGCTGCAGATCTGCAGGATATCCATTTACAACCTTTGCATGCAGTTGGGCAACGTAGTGATGATTTGGTCGTTTACATCAGTTACAACCCAAAATATAAAATTAGGTGGCGTGTAGTTAATGATGTGCCGGAAGATGTGGAGAGCTTTGTAGCCCAAACCTGCGGTAATTTAAATTACATTCACTGGAAAACGGCTTCAGTTAATATTTTTAAGGGAAGTGAATAGTTATGCTTTTATAAAGAAAGATCGTTAGTTCGAATGAAGCGCTGCGGAATGAACGTGCAGGCGGGGATAGATCTATCTTGACAGCGTT
>Ga0182008_10002487_pt1 | contig 11520 bp, 8 predicted proteins | sample Sormic07211129_1_FD_120482 | JGI IMG/M metagenome (GOLD analysis project Ga0182008, IMG submission 120482) | Rhizosphere microbial communities from Sorghum bicolor, Mead, Nebraska, USA - 072115-129_1 metaG | ecosystem: Host-associated > Plants > Roots > Rhizosphere | place: USA: Nebraska...
GACACAGATCCGGCACTTTCCCACACAGCGATCATACTGATCGTTCAAATTCCCGATCGAGGTCACGATGAATCTGCACTTCGAAGAACTCACCGGCACCGACGGCGCCCGCCTCGGGATCGCCAGCCTGGATGCTGAAAAGTCGCTCAACGCGCTGTCCTTGCCGATGATCAACGCCTTGAGCGACAAACTGAACGCCTGGGCCAAGGATCCACAAATCGTCTGCGTGCTGCTGCGCGGCAACGGCGCCAAGGCATTCTGCGCCGGCGGCGAAGTGCGCAGCCTGGTAGAAGCCTGCCGCGCCCATCCCGGCGAAGTGCCGCCACTGGCCGCGCAGTTTTTCGCCGCCGAATACCGCCTGGACTACAGCCTGCACACCTACCCCAAACCGCTGATCTGCTGGGGCCACGGTTACGTGCTCGGCGGCGGCATGGGCCTGTTGCAAGGCGCCAGCACGCGGATCGTTACGCCGAGCAGTCGCCTGGCGATGCCGGAGATCACCATCGGTCTGTATCCGGACGTCGGGGCCAGTTGGTTTCTCTCCCGGTTGCCGGGCAAGCTCGGCTTGTTCCTCGGTTTGACCGGTGCGCACATGAACGGGCGCGATGCGATCGATCTGGATCTGGCCGACCGCTTTCTGCTTGAAGAGCAGCAACCGCAACTGATCGAAGGCCTGCTGCAACTCAACTGGCAGGAGCAAACCGACATGCAACTCAACAGTCTGCTCAAGGCCCTGCAACAGGAAGCCGTCGGGCAGATGCCCGAGGCGCAGTGGTTACCGCGCCGCCAGCAGATCGACGAACTGCTCGACGTCAGCGACGTCACCTGCGCCTGGAAAGCCATCAGCCTGCAACGCGACAGCAACGACCCGCTGATCGCCCGCGCCGCGAAAACCCTGAGCGAAGGCTCGCCGCTGACCGCGCATCTGGTCTGGGAACAGATCCTCCGCGCCCGCTACCTGTCACTGGCGGAAGTCTTTCAGATGGAATACACCCTGAGCCTCAATTGCTGCCGGCATCCGGAGTTCAGCGAAGGGGTGCGGGCGCGATTGATCGACAAGGATCAGAAACCGCACTGGCATTGGCCGGATATCAACAATGTGCCGGATGCGGTGGTCGAGGCGCATTTTCACAAGGTGTGGGAAGGTCGGCATCCGTTGGCGGATTTGACGCAGTATTAATTGGCAACTGCCCGCGATAGTCCCGCTTGTCGCCTATCGCGGGCTAGCTTTAACTGACCTTATTGAACCTAACTATTCAACTCGTAAAACTTTACTATTTCCGCAATAGCGATTGACGATTCCTCGTTATTCTTAATCAAGATATCCTCCACATCCCTTAACGGAGGAAGAGGATGCAAACGTTCAGCAATTTCAGTGGCAGTATAGTCCTGAGTCGCTTTACCTCCGCTTCTAACTCTTATATAGCCGATGGCGCTTTCCCCTCCAGAAAAATGATTGGAAACCCGCACCTTCGGTGAAACACCGTAATTCACAACGATTACCAGATCATCACCTTCGCGGTGGAATTTCAATTGCCCGATATTCAAGTCAACATCTGAAAAATCGATTCCATCAATACCGCCGCCCGAGTTATCAATCACGTCCCTGCCAAGACCATCATATTTATATACATCATCGCCCGCACCGCCGGACAACGTGTCATTACCTAGGCCACCCAGCAGCACGTCCTCGCCAGAGCTACCCGTTAGCAAATCATTACCGTGACCGCCCACCAGTGGCAGCATTTGAGCATCTCGAAGAGATTGGGCGGTAGTTGCATCATCAATGACGACGGCATTGTGGTAAGTATCCGGGGCAGGGCCCAGTTGACTAGACTCCAGAAGAGTCTTAAGGCTGATGCTTGTGCCGTCGGCAAACCTTATGACTTCGATCCCGGAGCCCTGGAGATCCCCTGCATTGGGTAAAACGATACGAACCTGCTGAGTCCCCCATTTAATATCGAGGGTCGAATAGAGCATCTTCGCTCGAGGTGGATAGCGATAGTTGTCACGTGACGGATTGGGGGCCAATTCGATATTGACTGTTTCAATCAACGCCGCCCCCCAACTTAATTGCAGCTCGTCCAGCCTTGCCCCGTCTGGAAGAATGACAACATCTCGATCGATCAGCCCATACTCGTCTTTCCACCCCGTCACACCCACTTCCGGGCGGTGAAAAACAGGACTCAGTACATCCGCAATAATGGTCGTTGCGCCAGCGTGTGCTTGGACAGTGTAGGTGTCGGCACCATTTTCACCGTAGAGCCAATCAATCCCTGAACCGCTGATTAAATAATCGGCCCCCTCGGATCCGAGCAGCGTATCGTTGCCTGCCCCAGCCGATAAAACAGCACCAGGAATCCGGTCATTCACTGAGCCATAGTCAAGCAGTGAGCGTGCATAAGTGACTATCAGGTCATCACCCTTACCGCCATGAAAGGTATTTCCGACTTCCAGGTTCACTCGTCCGCCGTCGGCGTCACCTTGCACAGTCTTGTGCTTGATGGTTTCGGTCTTTACATCTCGGCGAAATTCTTTACGAACAGTTTCGCCAGCCTTGAAGCTTGATGCAGGATAGATGTACCAACCTTCGATAGTCCCTGACTTGTTTCTATCCTCTACCAGTACGTCTCCTGCTTTAAACGAAAACCCGCCACCCGAACCAGATCGATAATATTGAGGTTTGTGGTTCGATGGGTTTGCTGCCCCCTCAGCCTTTGTATTTTTAAAATAGGAGTGGGATGCAGAGCTCGTCTGCCTGTCGCTGTACACAGCTCTGCCAGATGGAGCGTTCATCCACTGCGGGGTGTCAGACAAGGATCCGTTTTCGATGCTTTCATCAATCAAGTCGGTATAAGTGATGTAACCCGTATCAGTCGTGACAATCTGATTTCTGACCCAGACACCTTGATCATTGAAGGTGAAACCCGTGGCTTGCCTGTTTTTCGAACGCCTTCCTTGAATTTCCCCAAGGAATTTTTCCACCCCTTCAATGCCATTGCCCGATTCCGCCTCATTTCCTTCGCTCGAAACATCAATGGCTGACAGGACGGGAACGCTTGCGATACCGCTGTCTTCACCCGTGTCTTCTGTTTCTTCTATGTCTGCCTTGTCCACCACTTCCATTACCGGCGGTTCCATCACAACTACCGGAGCAAGCGTTTTCTTGATGACATCCTGGTAGCTCAAGACCACTCCATCACTGAAACTGAAAGTTGAGTCTCGCCACGTCTCGTGATTTTTTATCAGAACGGCGTCACCTACTCCGTTGGCCAGCCGCAATACCAGACCCATTTCAATATCGATAATTTCAACTTTCAGATTATCCGCAAAAAAACCGGCTCCAAACTTCATGACATTGTTGCCACCGGCGTCTACAACTACATCAAGCCCATCACCGGCTCCGAAATAGTAAATATCATCCCCGTCCCCCGCTTCCAGGTAGTCGTTACCGGCTCCGCCCTCAAACACATTATTTCCTGAGTCACCGCGCAGGTAGTCCACACCCTCCCCGCCAAATAACGTGTCGTTTCCACCGCCGCCCAGCAACGTGTCATTGCCTGAACCACCGTCCAGATAATCTGCACCCTGTTCGCCTTCAGGCGTCTGCTCGTAGTCGCCAGACATCAAGTCATCGTCAGCACCGCCGTAAAGCGTATCGGCGCCCAAGCCCCCCCAAAGGGTGTCGTTTCCGGCATCGCCTCGAACGAGGTCATCGTTGGTGCCGCCGGATGGCAGGTTTGGCTGGTCGCCATCCAGAGCATCAGCGCCCGGCCCGCCTATGAGTGTGTCGGAGCCACCCAATCCTTGAAGCGTGTCGTCACCCATACCGCCATCAAGGAAATCATCACCGTGGTGGCGAATCGGATGGTCGTAGTAATCGCCAACCAGCTCGTCATTTCCTGCCCCACCAAACAGCAAATCATCAGCACCGCCGCCCCAAAGGGTGTCATCGCCCGCACCACCGTCCAGAAAGTCACGTCCGAAGAAATGGCTAGCGTCACCCGCCACACCATCCAATACCTCGTCATCCCCCTTCAGGACATCATTGCCGGGGCCGCCATACAAGACGTCGCTACCGCCGTTGCCAGCGAGAGCGTCGTCGCCACTGCCTCCCTCCAGCAGATCGTTGCCATGGTGTTTGCTTTGGAGTCCTCCACCCCAATCAAGGTTGTCTCCGAACAATGTGTCATTGCCACTGCCACCCGTCAGGGTGTCATCGCCTCCGTCGCCGCCCAGCTGATCATCTTCAGTTCCGCCATCCAACACGTCCTCGCCCCAACCGCCCGTGAGAACATCTCTCCCGCCTTGGCCGTACAGAACGTCGTTGCCTCCTTCCAATGCATCTGTCACGGAGGATTTGTCGAAGGTGGTGCGCAAGCTGATGACGCCTTGGGCAAGAACGACTTCATGTCGTTTATATTTCCAGTTTTGCTCCAGTACCCCAGTCGTATCGTCGCCGTGCAAGAAGTCATCACCCGCCCCCCCAGCCAGTGTGTCTCGACCGTTGCCACCGAGCAGCACGTCTCCAGAGGCAGTCCCCACCAGCAGATCATCGCCCTGCCCACCATCCAGCCAATCGCCACGACCGACCTTCCCCTTGGCGACACCATCAGCCAGAGCTTTTTCCAGGGTTGACTGTTTGTCTCCAAACAATCGATCGTTTCCAGCTTGTCCGAACAGTCGATCGGAGCCGCCAAGCCCAAGGAGGACGTCGTCTTTGGGCGATCCGTAAAGTGCGTCGGCCTTATTCCTCTGTTTTACATTTGGCAACAGCACAACGTTACCCAAGTCATCGTAGGAAAGCTGATCACCGGGAACATTGGGGTCCGTATCGGCGGCTCTCCAGTCACCCTGGATAACCAGATCGGGTGTTGAAAAGGTGTGGCCATCGAAGTCCGGGAGCTGAATACCCAGCATTCCCGGCCTGTAGTGCTTGATTACGATCAGATCGCTCTGGCCGTAGCGGATGTTCAGTGTGTTTTCCATGAGTTCTTCAATGAGCGTCAACGTTATGGATCGGTCTTGCGTGAACCATGTGTTGCTCAGAAGAGCACTGCGTTTGACGGCGGGAATCGGACGGTCATTTATCAATAACTGCCCATCAGCATTTGCATCGAAAATTTCATCGATTCCATCACCACTGTAAAACGCGTATCGGTCATTACCCTCGCCACCGGTCAGAGAATCGTTACCCTTGCCGCCGATCAAAACATCATCACCCGCCATCCCGTATAACGCGTCATTGCCGTCGCCACCGCTTATCCAGTCGTTACCGCGAGCACCTTCGATAACGTCATTACCTGCCAGTCCACTGATCGAGTCATTGCCCGCACCGCCATACAGATGATCGGCATTTGTCGCGCCACCGAAAGATCGCCCTCCGTCGTCACCGAACATCACCAGCGGGTTGGATACGCCAGTGGTCATGGGCGCCTGTTTGCCCGATGCGATATCCGTGAAAGAAAATTTCTGCAGTGTGTTTTCTCCGAACGAACCATGGGTTCTGGATATCAACCGGGCCAACATGTCTGCGCGATCAGAAATCCACTGTTCGGTAATAAAGCCTTTGCCAGTTGCGGGGTCATAAAGCTCCAGTTCGCGACCCGGGAAACCGTCCTCTCGCTCCATGACTATTTCACTGAGCTGTTTCAGGGAATTGCGCAAAGCCATACCAAGCGGCGTGTCCTGAATGGCGAGGCGTGCCCATCCTGTGGCGCTGCCATATTCGCCAATGGTTTTGGTAACGATGCTTTGGGATTGCGTCGGGGCAAACCCTGAGAAAAATGCGTAGGCGTTGGCCGCGAACGTTTGATCGGTCGTAGGCGTGGTATCAGAGCCGCCGTCGTATGTTCGTCTGAACATGTCAAAAAATGCATTTTTGCCATATCGCAATATCAGATCAACGATGGGAGAAATGGGCGTGCCTTTCACCACATACTGGATTAACGGGTTGCTGTTTCCACTGGCCATTGCAATTTTTATTTGCTCGGGCACTACGGAAAACACGCTCTCAAGCACATTGAGGCCAAAGTTATTGACCGCCGTGCGAAGGCCGACACTGTATGAGTCAATGGCAAATAGAATATTCTTGAAATCATCGAGCCTATTAACTTTAGCCAGTTCATGATTACCTTTGATTTCTGAACTGGGGTCGCCTGCGGAAATCAGTCTCCAGGTTTCATACGGGGGTTTGCCACCTAACAGGCTGAAACCGATTGTTCCAGACCAACCTGCGTTACGGCTTGTAGCGGTATCGTCCGTGCCAATATCATCAAATAAAACCCGTCCAATAGCACTCGCATCGATGGCGGCAATCTGGCTTATTGAAGGTACGGTCCATGGAGCCAAATCATACTCAACTGATCCATTAGCCAGAGTATTCATGAAATTTACAGCGACCTGATTAGAGGACTTCTGCATTTCCGAATCAGTAAACCTTTTACTTGATCTAAGCTCCCCTTGGCGCATGGTATAGGCACGAATCAAAGCAGAGTAAGCACCCTGCCCACCATTGGCATCAATTGCCACATCAAGCCAAAGCCTCGCGCTTTTCAAAACATCAGCCACATCTTTTTCGAAGAAAACATCCTCAGAAATTTTTTCGCCAATGATTTTAGATAATACCCGATAAAAGGAAGCACAGTTTCGCCCCTGTTCTGCAAAGGCCATATACTCCTCAGCATCCTGATCAAACCACATTCCCTCAGAAGTATTCGCAGCCTGCAGCACCATTGACTTTTCTAAATCATCAAAAACATAACTCATAGTTACTTCCCTGTAATTATGGCGTGTGAAAGATAGTCGCTAACAAATTTAATCGCCTCAGGCGCACCTCGTAACGAGCTTGTGTCCAGCCCGATACGTCCGATCCCACCTGCAAAATCAAAACTGTAGAGCTCGACTGTGCAGTAGGTCTGCAACTCTCCAAAATCCAGATTTTCCAATTGTTCTTTATTAAACTTCAACAAGTCTAGTCTGCCCAAACCAGCCGCCTGAATCTTGTCGCCAGGATAATTCAAACCATAGCAATTTATCGTACGAGGTGTTCCGTCATGCCGACGCCAATCACGCATAACAAATCTGATAACGGAAAAGGCATTCTTGAAATGAGGCGGAGGAGCATTAAGCCAAAGCTCTAATCCTGGATAATTTTTCAGTACCACAATCAGATCATCCGGCCAATCTGTATGTCGATACCCCATCCTGTGCGGCTCAGTGCGTTCCGTCCGGGTAGAAAGCATGGCCGCGACCTGAAAATATCCCCACCCCGCAGGCGGCTTTATCCCACTCATCTCATACTCCGTACGGAGTTCCGTTCCCGTCCACCAGAACGAACCTTCAAGAATATCGGCAATGCAGGATCCGTCACTCTTCAATGTCGATCCGAAGTGGAACCCGGGTATCCGGGTCCGATCGAGCAAACTCCCGCCCTTGATAGGAACCCGCTCCATACCGGCGAGCTTTTTGCTGCAGTCCCCTTGTTCCTTTTGGTAAATCGCCCTGCGCTCTGCTGCTTCCTCCCATTCGATATAAAAATCCACAACCCAATAACACATCAGCAGAATCAGACCGTACTTCACCAAGGCCTTGATTTTTTTTAAAGCATCCTTGCGTGAAACTTTGAACATTTCAAATCTCCATTTCAAAATAACGAAACGCGCCAATTAAAACCGACCCGCCACTGCATCTTCAAAAATCTGAAAGTAACCTTTCAAGCCATTATCTATAGAGAACCGGCTTGCTGTTCTCTTCGCCGCGCTTCTGAGGTCATCGAATTCTTTGAAACACCTTAATCCCCCACATACTTTGGCCGCTATAGCTTCACTATCAAAAAAATCGACAATAAAACCATTAACCCCATCGACAACAACTTCAGTGACCGGGGCTGTGTCAGAGCCGATCACCACACAGTTAGACGCCATACCCTCCAACAACGACCAAGACAGAACAAACGGATAAGTCAGGTATACATGCACCTTCGAAAGCTCCAGGACCGCTCTATATTTCTGGTAAGGCAGCCTCCCGGCAAAATGCACTTTTGAAGTATCGCAATCCACCTCCGACAACATTCGCTCTCGCCAATTCTTGAAACCGACAGGCCTGCGTCCATAGCTGACGTCATCTCCGCCGACGATGACTATTTGTGCGGTTGGACATTGGGCTTGAATATGGGGAATGGATCTCATGAATACATGAAATCCACGATAGGGTTCGAGGTTTCTGGCGACGTACGTCACAATGGGTTGACACGCTTTAATCACCACTCCATTGGGCAGTGTTACTGCCTCAACTTTTTCTGCATGCAGTGTTTGAATCACTCCCTCATGAATGACACGAATTTTGGGCTGATAGGCTTGAGGAAAAAGACTACGCTGCCACTGCGTAGGCGCAATTCCAACATCACACTGTTCAATATTCAGAAGATGCATGGAGTTCAAGACTCTTAATCGTGATGATGCATCCCGCGCACCGGCAAATTCTCGATCAAAACCAGAGTCCGCTCCCTGTGCACGATAATAATATTCACAGAAATTAATCAGGGGCACATTCGAGTACACGTCTTTGACGAATAGCGATTCACCCCATCCTGGATGAGCAAGAATAATATCGGGTCGATATCCCTCGCGCTTAAACTTCTTCAGCAGTTCGAAAACACTTTGTCCATCTCGCACAGCCACTTCATAACTACGCAAGTATGGATGACCAATATCGGAGTCAATTCTTGAAGACCGATACTGACGCAGTTCTATACCAACGACACCCGGTGCCGTATCACGCCCAATCGCAAGTACTTTTATCCGCCTGCGAAGCGCTTCCAATACGACGTGACGAAATTGACCGGGGAAATTCTGATGAATAACAAGTAAATTCATACGTGAAGACTTCCATGTTTATACAACTCCGCAAAATTGAGTTCCTCCAACATCAATGGGTTTTAATAAACGCTATCAAACATTAAGAAATAAAACTGTAGGAACCTTCCGAGAGCTTCCTAGGAGATGTAGCTATCCTTGCACTTTTCAGCAGGCACAAAAAAAGCGGCGCTCAATGCGCCGCTTTTTGGTTTGCGGTGAATCACCAGCGACCGCCTCGCCCGCCGTGGTCACCGCGGTTACCGTGATGATCACGGCCACCACGGTCCCGATCCCAACCCCCGCCGCGGTGCCCGTCCCAGCGCCCGCGATCGTTGTCGTGCCAGCGACGGCTTTCGTAGTAGCGCGGCGCTGGTTGGTAGTAGCGCGGCGCCGAGTAGTAACGCGGAGCCGGTTGGTAATAACGCGGGGCCGCCTGGTAGTAGCGAGGGGCGGAGTAGTAGGTGCTGCCACCGCTGTAATACGTGCCACCAGTATTGTAGTAAGCGGGAGCGGGTGACGTGTAGACCTCCGAGCTGTAGTAACTGTCTGCGTAGGAGTAAGGAGCGCAACCGGCAACGGAAAACATCATCGCAGCAAGTAGAAGAATTCGTCGATACATGGCGGCCTCCTGGACCGCGGGTAGCCGCACCAGCGACGCTGGCAGGCATCAGTCGGTTATTCGGTGACTGACGAATTATCTGACAGCGTTTTCCGAATCTGGTGCGCTTTCGTAACAAGTTGAAACATGTGATTGATGAAATCCTGTTCATTTGGAAAACGCTGTCATTCAGCCGCCGATCAGTGGTGCCCACCGTGATAGCCGCCGCCGTGGTAACCGCGTCCATAACCGCCGCGATAGCCGTGACCGCCGTAGTAATAGTGCCCGCCACCGTAGTAGCGCGGGCCGTAATAACCGCCGTAGTAATACGGTGAGTAATAGCCGGGATAGTAGTAAGTGGCAGGGTAAGCATCGTAAGGACCGGCGTAGTAATAACACCCGGACAGCCCCAGGCCGAGCACCGCTCCCAGCAGCACCCGGCGCAACAGTTTTGAAGTACTCATGACGGCCTCCTGAAAGACCAGCGGCCGCAGCAAGACAGCGCAGCCGACACAGTTTTGACTGTCAGGTCCGGGGCAAGTGCCGGGCGCGGAAAGGCTTCAGATCAGCGGCGTCAGTCACACTGCCCCCCTGTGGGAGCGAGCCTGCTCGCGAAGAAGGAGTGTCAGACGACATTTACGTTGGCTGACCCACCGCTTTCGCGAGCAGGCTCGCTCCCACAGTTAGCCTGCGTAATGTCCGGGAATACATCGGTGCCACCACCGTACATGCTCATGACACCTTGCATACCCTGCTGTCTCGGGCCGATCATGCGATGTAACGGGCCAAGCAAACCGGCCGTAATCGCACCTGCGTGGAAATGCCTCACTCGTCCTATGCCTGATTCCGACACTAAACCCGACCTCTGCCCGGCCTGCGGCGCACGCAACGATTGCAGCCTTGCCGACCCGCGCACCGCTGACCGAGCCTGCTGGTGCTACGGCGTGAGCATTGATCCTGCAGTCCTCGAAGCGCTGCCAGCGGCGCTGCGCGACAAATCCTGCCTGTGCCCGCGCTGCGCTCAGGTCGAAGCGCAGCTGCAAGCAGCGGCGCGGCCGATCACGTAAGATGCGCGGCCCTTTGTCCGCCGATTTCTGACCATGCGCGTCGACCGTTTCCTCAGCAACCTGCCCCGCTATAACCGTCAGCAGGTTCGCCTGTTGCTGGTAGAAAAGCGCGTGCGGATCGACGGAAAAGTCATCAGCGACCCGCACAGCGAAGTGCTGGAGTTCAGCCGCGTCGAAGTCGATGAGCAGGTACTGCAAGTCGGTAAACCGGCGCGCTACTTCATGCTGCACAAACCGCCTGGCTGCGTCAGTGCGACCCGCGATCCGCAGCACCCGACCGTGCTCGATCTGATCCATGAACCGGACAAGGACGACCTGCACATCGCCGGGCGTCTGGACTTCAACACCACCGGGCTGATGCTGATCACCAACGATGGGCGCTGGTCACGGCGTCTGACCCAGCCACAGACCAAACTGCCAAAGATCTATTACGTCGAAACCGAACAGGAGATCGGGCCGCAATACGCGGTCACGTTTGCCGAGGGCCTCTACTTCGCCTTCGAAAACCTGACCACGCAACCGGCGCAACTCGAAGTGCTGGGCCCGAGAGCGGCGCGCCTCAGCATCGTCGAGGGTCGCTACCATCAGGTAAAACGCATGTTTGGTCATTTCAACAACAAAGTGTTGCGCCTGCACCGCGAATCCATGGGCGCGCTGTCGCTGGATAACGCGCTAAAACCGGGCGAGTACCGCGCTTTGTGCACCGAAGAGATTCATTTGTTCTAAGCCGGCGACCGCTCAGCAGAAGTTGTCGAACAATTTACCAACGGCACTTGCGCGATCCCCATCCCACTGCTTGAATCAGGACGTCGGCCAAATTGTGACCGATTAGTCACAACATACATCCAAGAAACTTTTTGCCGGTCGTCAGCCCTCCGGGTTGCGCCTCAGCCGGCAGACTGCCCGCCAATAACAACACCCGTCGACCGGACTGCAATGGATCGACATGGGCCCGCAACATTCCAGGCATATGCCTACCTGTCACAAAGCTCGTGCA
>Ga0182008_10002488_pt1 | contig 11513 bp, 12 predicted proteins | sample Sormic07211129_1_FD_120482 | JGI IMG/M metagenome (GOLD analysis project Ga0182008, IMG submission 120482) | Rhizosphere microbial communities from Sorghum bicolor, Mead, Nebraska, USA - 072115-129_1 metaG | ecosystem: Host-associated > Plants > Roots > Rhizosphere | place: USA: Nebraska...
ATAATATTTAAACGCATACCAAATGCTTTTTCCCTGTCAAAAGACATCATCCTGTTTACTTCAAAAAAATGAAAATGTGAACCTACCTGTATTGGACGGTCGCCTGTATTGGTAACAATAACCTTAACGGTTTTCCGACCTTCATTACAGATGATATAACCCTCTTTTATAAATAATTCTCCTGGTATCATGTTTTTAATTTTAAAAATTAACGAATGGGATTTTGAACAGTAACCAGTTTGGTTCCATCCGGAAAAGTAGCCTCTATCTGTACGTCATGAATCATTTCCGGGATGCCTTCCATCACATCCTCACGGGTAAGGATGGTGGCGCCATACCGCATGAGGTCGGCCACAGTTCTGCCATCCCTCGCACCTTCAAGTAATTCATTACTTATTAAAGCAATAGCCTCGGGGTAATTCAATTTAAGGCCCCTGGCCTTTCTTTTCTTTGCTAGCTCACCTGCAAGGTGAAGCAACAGTTTTTCTGATTCTCTTGGTGTTAAATGCATATTATCTTTATATTTAAGAGACAGTATCACCTACTTAAACAACAACAAGTCACGGTAGTTAATTCATGAGGTTAATACCAAATTGAAAAATATGAAATACCTTTAAAGGAAAGAATGTAAGCAGTATGCTTTTTATATGCTTATATAAAGTTTGGGCTTTTTATATAAAAGGTAATAAGGGAGATGTTCAATTCCTCCATGTCTGGATAGATCAGATGTAATTGAATAAGGCCGGATGTCTAACAAAAATAAGTAATTGGTTTTCCTGAATGAGTGATCAAAATCACCATTTTCGAGGCCGAAAGAGGTATTCTGAAATAGGTCATTACTATCGTCAGGGACATCTGCAACGAACACCTTTCTGCAAGAGGTCGGCGCTAGACCACTTCCTGATAGGCAAGGTAATTCCTGTATCGTCCTCTTTTCATGAAAACTCCTGGTGTAAGCGCTACAGGTAATCACAAAAAAACACCCCGCAACTAGCAGCAGGCTTCTCAAAAGCAAAGCAAAATTCAAGCTCTTTTGATGAAGATTACCCATGTGATTAAGATTTCATGATTAAATAGTGAAATCGTTTTTCTTACTTTAAAGCTAATCAATTTATTTTATTATGTAATAGCAATATTATGAATTCGCTATTTTTTGTTTAATTTTTCCATTCATTAAATGCCCCCACAAGGCTGTAAAGACTTCATATCAAACGTGATAAATTCACCAGGAAATAAATTGCATCAACCAACCAAACAAAGTCAGTCCCTGGGAGGTTTTGATAACAACGTTTTATAAATAAATTTAACTATCGGATATGCAAAATTGGCTTAGGACATTATTAGCGGGCGCTGCAGCCTGGAAATGGGGCGGTGGTTGTTTTGGAACCATCTTAATTTTTGTAATTGTTTACTTTGTTTTAGGGCAAACAGGATGTTAGTATTGGTTAGGGACAACAATACATTTTGTTGGGACAACCCCATGTTAATTTCACTGTAGCAAGCTAAGATCAGCCTGCACTGTTATAAGCAGTTTTTATCCATTCAAGCACTTCTTCGTCAATATCATTTAGGTCAGCGATTTTAATGATATGAGAACACATGGCATTGCTGGCATTTACCGCTTCTAATTTTCCGGTAGCAGGCTGACCTTTAAGGTTAATTCCTATTTCAAAGCGGGTTTTGGTGGCCGGTTGAAGTATAGCAAATTGTTTTTTCCGTCTCAAGCTGACATAAGCATTTTTAGGGGCAATTTCCACATCATTCCCAAACTGCTTAATTACAGACATCAAGTGATCATAAAGGGGCTTAAAATGTTCTTTACCCTTATATTGTTTTGTAATTAAGTCCTCCTGATTTTCAGCAGAGCCGGCATCCGCCCCCCTGGCCTTGAGTGCTATAAAATTAGCAAAACCGTGAGTCAGTGAATGTTGTTCTTTTAAGAGCTTCATGATTTCACCGTGTTTGGCAAGTTGCTCCTGGTTAACAATAGTAATCCATTCGGCTAATGTTTTACCTGTGTTTTTTTCCAGGTTCTCCATCATGGTTTGTGTAGCCTTATCCATAGTCTTAATTATCTAATAATGTCAGTGTCAATTGGAATGTAACCTAAATGCCGGCTCATAGACAGTACCTGGCCTTTATGATGAAATTCATGTGTGATCACATGAGTAAACAATTTAAAAGGTTCAATATTTTGTTCATGTCCGTTTATTTCAATAGCGATCTTCTGGAACATGAAATCCTGATGGCTTTCCAGGAACTCAAATATAGAAGAATTTATAGCTATAAATCAAACCTTAAGCTATAACGCGAAGATCGATTTTAATATTTACAATTACATTCCGGAATAAGTGAATCAGGAGGAAAATTCAATTAAATTTGCTGCATGGGAAATGGCGCTTCTTCTGATACAATTTTTGATAAGGTATTGTCTTTTATAGACTTTACCAATCAGCATATCTTTCTGACCGGAAAAGCCGGTACAGGGAAAACAACTTTGTTGAAAAGGGTCAAAGAAAATAGTTCGAAGAAAATGGTGGTGGTAGCGCCTACCGGTGTTGCTGCTATGAATGCAATAGGAACTACCATCAATTCTTTTTTTCAGTTGCCACCAGGGTCATTCTTTCCTGGAGATATCAGTTTTGAGAACCTGCAATCAGGAATTCTCTCTATTCAATCTGTAATATCCAATTTAAGTTACAGCAGAGATAAAATAAACCTTTTTAATGAATTAGAACTCCTGGTTATTGATGAGGTATCAATGGTACGCTGCGATTTACTGGATGTGATCGACGCTATCCTGCGTTCGGTAAGAAAAAATAACACAGCATTTGGTGGCGTGCAGTTATTGCTTATTGGGGATCTTTACCAGTTGCCACCTGTTACTAAAAGAGAGGAGTGGTCATTTTTAAATAAGGCCTATGCCTCCCCTTACTTCTTTGAAGCATTCGTCATTCGCAGAAATCCAGTGCTTCAGATTGAGCTTACCACTGTATTCAGGCAAACTGAACCTGAATTCATTAATTTATTGAATGACATCAGGAATAACCAGATCAATGAAAATGGATTAGCCTTACTGAACCAAAGGTATGATTCCCTGTTCAGTGCTTCTGCTGAATTAAATCCAATCATCATCACTTCACATAATGCAGAAGCCAATACCATTAATAAAGAAAAACTGGATGAACTGTCCGGCGATGAGTTTACTTTTGAAGCAGATGTAAGCGGAGAATTTAAAGACTTCAGTATTCAGGCAGAGCAAAGCTTGAAACTGAAGGAAGGTGCCCAGGTGATGTTTATTAAGAACGATACCGGTGAGGACCGAAAGTTTTATAACGGGAAAATTGGGAAAGTAAAGTCGATTGCAGCAGAAGGTATTTATATCTCCTTTCCACATGAAGATGACTTGCTACTGGAGAAAACTTCCTGGCAGTCGTTTGAATACAAAACAGATCCTGAGCAGGAAATTATACAGCAACAGGTTGGTGAATTTTCACAATATCCCATTAAGCTGGCCTGGGCAGTGACTATCCATAAAAGCCAGGGCCTTACTTTTGATAAGGCAATTATTGATGCTGGCAAATCATTTGCCGCAGGACAAGTCTATGTTGCGTTAAGCCGCGTAAGAACGCTCAACGGGTTAATATTGAAATCTAAAATCGGCACGGATAGTTTAAGGTCCAACCATGAAGTACTCAACTTTATGAAGCCTGTTAAAGTGGAGGAAATGGAAGATATCCTGGTTGCAGAACAAGAAAAGATGATTCTACGACTGGTGCTGGATAATTTTTCTTTCAGCCAATTCCTCAGCGGATTAGAAACGGTAACATCAACACCTGAATTAGTGAAGGCTAACATCCCTGAATTTAAAACTTTAGTAGCCCAGCTTCAAAAATCAATTAATGAACTGATCACTTTGTCGGACCGTTTCCAGCTGCAAGTTCAACAACTTCATCAAAAGACCAGGTTTAACGATCAGCAAGCACTGCAGAACAGAATAGAATCAGCTGTGGCCTATTTTAGCAGAGAAATTACCGCTCAGCTGATCAATCCTGTGAATAAAAACATCAGACTGAAATCAAAAAACAAGCTTCAGCAGCAAATCCAACACTTACTGCAAAAGTACAGGCAGCTGATTGAAAACAGGATCGCGATGATGCACATGGCTTCGCGCTTGTTAAACGAGCCCGTTAAGCAGGAAGATTACATCAGTTGGATCAGCAAACACAAGGCGCGACTCATCACTAAACCAGACACTTCCAGGGGAAATCAACCAGTAGTTACACTCGAGTTATTTTAATCTTAGACGGCTATTCGCTTTCTGAGCCTGCTTTTTTTTGTTTTTTGCCATCCATAAATTTCTCCATGAGATCAGGGATTTTCTCGAAAGCGGCCCCCAATCCTTTGCTTGAGCCTGTAGGGATAAAAGAAATCTGATCCGCACGGGTAACAAGAAAACCAATAGGCGTTACGCCCAGGCCCCCGGCTCCGCCAACACCTCCACCTTCTCCCTTGCCTTTAGGCTGCTCTCCATGGCCTTCGCCACCACCATAACCCATTCCAATTCCAAATTTAATGACGGGAACACAAGTGAATTCCCCCAATTGAAATTGTTGTCCGATAACGGTCTCTGTTTTTGCTTCTTTTGTTAAAAAATCAGTAAGCTGTTTTACTGTTTCCTCATAATTCATTGCCATAACAATAGATTTTAAAGTTCACAAATTTTACCTGATCAAAGCGTAGATGATTTTCCATGGTGCATTTCTGACCGTTAATACGAGGTAATTTTCATCATTAAAATTAACGAATAAATGATCTCTAAAAGGTTGGATATGATTTAAAGGGTATAATAGTGCGTTTTTTATAATATCATCGCTGTCAATGGCGATCTGTAACTGTGTAATCCGGAAAGTCTGCAGCAGTTTTAGAAAGCTAATTTTACGAAAGTTCATCCTGGCAGATTTACGACGTACATTTTTCTTGGCCTTTTTATGCTTTCCTTCAAAAATCATCCTCCAAAGTGACCATTTTTTTCTAAAAATAAACACCCTGATCATTAACCACCATTCTCCATCTTCAAACACCAATACAGCTTTTCCAATACTAATCATTCGGAAAGTAGCTGATGGAATTCTTGTGTCAATATTCAGTTCCAGCGTCGAAAATAAAAACCAGGTAATGATCAGTAAAATCAATAAGAAGATAATGATAAATACCATGGTTAAGCCCCATTAAAAATATTGAATAACATTTTTCATAATTAAATGTTTTCATTGCATTATTATTTTTCATGGTATTGAAGCAATGACCATCAGCTTAATCAATCATATCTACCTGGCTATAGATCATTTGAGTAAATACCGGAGCGTCTGTAGGATAGCTGATGTAATTAAGCGTTAGTTTAGAACCCCGGACATTAAATGTTGCTTTTTCGAAAAGCGTATAATTAACTGCGGTTTTCACGACCTTTTGTGTGTTCGACTTTTCCAGTATTTCGGAAATATTTACAAAGAGACTGTCATCCTTAATGGAAAACTTCCCATTCTGCGTCACAGAATCATTTGGGGAGTCAGCATAAGTGAGGATCATGGAGAACGTTTGCCCTGGACCAAACTCCAACCTATTTTCATACCCTTGATTTTGTGTGAGTTTCCATACCCCGATAAGCGTATCCGCATCCTTATCCTTCTTGCAGGACAGAAATAAAACAGACAGGATGATCATCAACACTTTACTGAAACTAAAAATTCTCATTGGATTATATTTGATTTTTAATGGTAATGAAGCTATCATAAGCCGGTTCATTGTTGTTTGTAAGCTTCAAGCTTATGATATTTTCATTTTCATTAAATAAGTAATATATGTTTTTGCTGATATAAACTCCCTGCACTGCCTAAACGCTACAACAATTTGTAATAAATTTCCTTTTAATTTTAGCATTACGACCTCAGGGCAATTGCAGCGGAAAAGATCCAATATCAGATATTTATTTCGCAGATTTTACACTTTGTTATTTGATACGTTTTTGTTCCTATAAATTCCCTAAAACGTATAATCATTGACTATCACCCTGAACAACAGCCTGTTTTAATGAATCAAGTAAAACAAGCTTTGTTAAAAAGTGTTCTATTGAATATATAAGTATTCACATAAGCCTGTGAATATGGTAAATCAAGTAATTCAGCATAATGAACACCCAGGCGCTCCACATCACAGAATGCAAACCGGAATATTAAGGGCATGATTCGATTTATAGTGTTAACCTTTGTTATCGGAATGATATCAGTTGAGTCTTTATATGCCCAGCGAGATGCGGTGATTACTGGTGTCGTTCTTGACTCAGCCAGTAAAAAGCCACTTGAATATGCCAGTGTGGTGGTGCTCAGTCAGACAGATCAAAAACCTGTGGAGGGCATGAAAACAGACGATAAAGGTCAATTCAATTTTAAAACCCTAGTTCCTGGTAAGTACATCTTAAGAATTGGTTACCTGGGATACCGCACCTACGAACGGCAAAACCTGGTGCTTAACGACGGTCAGCAGTTGAACCTGGGCAAAATCCCCCTTCACGTATCTGGGACGAAATTATTAAAGGAGGTTGTGGTTACTGCGCCCAGGCCGGGGATGGTCATTGGAATCGACCGAAAAGTATTTAACGTAGAACAAAGCCTGATCAGCCAGGGCAGTTCGGTTACGGATCTGCTGTCAGATATCCCCTCCCTATCGGTTGATGCAGATGGAAATGTAAGTTTAAGAGGCTCTAGCAATGTCAGGATACTGATTGATGGCAAGCCCTCTGCAATGGCCGGAAGTGATGTTACCCAGGTATTGCTTTCACTACCCGCAAACTCGGTCCAACGAATAGAAGTAATTACCAACCCCTCCTCCAAGTATGATGCCGAAGGCCAGTCAGGGATCATTAACATCGTACTAAAAAAAAACATCCGCACTGGACTAAACGGCCTTGTTTCGACCGCTGGCGGCACTTATCATAATTATAATTCCGGCATTTCCCTCAACTACAGGGACAGCAGTTTCAATTATTATGGTAATTATGATTTCAGAAGATTCCGGCGGGTTGGTGACGGGGAGAGTTTTACAAGGTATTTTGAAAATAATGGACTGGTCAAAAACAACACGGAAGGCGACCGGTCAGGTCTTGGTCATTCTGCTAAATTGGGCATCGATTATTTCATCAATCAGACCACAACCATCGGTATTTCAGGTAATATCAGCATCAGGGATAACCAGCGTAATGAAGATATTTTTTACAGCTATCAGAATTTGCCTCAACTAAATGGCACCAGCAGCAGGTATGCAAGGCAATCGGAGGATGATTTTGGTTATGACTTTAACTTTGATTTTAAAAAGGAATTTAAGCAGGCTGGTGAAGAACTGACCTTTAATGCGGCTTATGGCCGCAATAAAGAGGATGGGCTGCAGGAGTTCAACCAAAGTTTCAGTAATACGGCAACTTCGACCGACAGAAGAATAAATGACACCTATGAAAAAGGGGATAACATCAACATACAGCTAGATTATATCCTCCCTTTTAATGAAGAAAGTAAATTTGAAGCAGGTTACCGAAGTTCTATTGAAAATAATGAGGAGTCTCAGCTATCCACCAGGTTTGATCAGCCAAGCAATAGTTTCTTGCCGGATTACAATGTGAGTAACAATTTTGAACTGAAAGAGGAAGTTCATGCCATTTATGCAAATTATCAAAATAAGCTAACCGACAAGCTTGGTTTCCAGCTTGGTTTACGTGCAGAACAGTCTTATCTCAATACAACAACCATTACATTTGACCCAGGAATTCCAGTTTCCGACAGAGAAGTCAAGGGACGACTCGATTATTTCCGCATCTATCCGAGTGTTTTTCTGACCCAGCAGTTTGCTGAGGACCAACAATTGCAACTTAGTTATTCTCGCAGGGTAAATCGCCCTAATGGCTGGCAAGTTAATCCTTTCATCAATATTTCTGATCCGCTAAACATCCGGCAGGGAAACCCTAATCTCCGCCCGGAAGATATTCATTCATTTGAATTAGGTTACGGCAAGACCTGGGGCAAAACTTCATTAACCTCCTCTGTTTATCACCGCAGGGTGAATGATGTGATCCAGATTATTACACAACGTGCAGATAGCTCCAGTTCAGCAACCCTTTCACAATGGATGAATATCAGCAGAAATGAAGCAACAGGCATTGAGTTCATTTCTAAAACAGACTTTGGCAAAGCTATAGATCTTACAGGTAACGTAAATGTGTATTACAATAAGTTTAAAGGCAGTAGTGATTTCAACCTCCCGGAAAGAGAGGGTATAAACTGGGATGCCAATTTATCTTCAAATATCCGACTGACAGGAAGCCTTTCTGCGCAGGTTCGCGGAAATTACAATGCACCGAGAATTCTGGCACAAGGTAAATCTATAGGAACATTTGTAATGGATGCAGCATTGCGGCTGAATATTTTAAATAACAAGGGAAGTTTACTCTTGAATGTTAGGGATGCCTTTAACCAGCGCCGTTGGGGAGGATTTACACAAACCGGACAGTTTATCAGGAATTTCCAAGACAGGCGGTCCTTCCGCACCACAATGCTCACCTTTAGTTACCGCTTTGGAAACACTGAAAGACAAGAGGATAAGGAAAAAAGGAAGGAGAGAGTTGTGGAGGATGATAACGGCGATAACTAACCCAGGCAACTGCCATAAACAAAAATAACTTGAAATCGTACCATGCTATTTCCGAATTAGAACTTGTAGTTGAATTTCGAAGAACACTATTGATAATCAGTCGTTTATTTAAGATATCATTATTGATGTCTTTAGTATTAACAGTCATACCTGTTAATAGCTATTGTCAAATTGAACTTCCTGCGGATACTCTAAAGGAAGATTCTCTAAAAAAAGAAGCCCTACGAGATCCTTCGTCTCTTGTCATGCATTATGATATAGCAGATCTTTACCGGAATGTTTTCCATCCGAAACGCAAACCCACTCCGGTGAGTAAAAAATCTGCTATTACGCCCATGCCTAACATAGCCTATAACCCAAGCATAGGTGCGCAAATAGGGATAAAAGCTGTAGCAGGTAAAAAAATAGGGAACAACCCAAATACACTGATGTCGGTCGCTGCAACTTCAGCTTCTATTACCACTAAAGGGATTGTTTATTTTTACATCAGCCATAATGTATTCACCCCCGGAAATAAATGGAATTTACAGGGTGGGATAATTGCCGCAAGAATCGTTACTCCTGATTTCGGACTAGGAATCGGACAACGGGCATTACAAAGTGAAAAAGAACAGGTTTTAACAAATGCGGATCGCCAGCCCTATGTCATTCGTTCACAGCTTTACAGCTTCAGGGAAAAAATCTACAGGCAAATGATGGATCATCTTTTCGTTGGAGCCGGTGTGTCTTTTAGTATCAGAAGAAAAATTGAAGGTATCATCGAGGGTGAATCAACACCTTATGGCATTTACAGTGAACGTTATGGATTTGACCCCAATCATTATGCCTCAAACGGATTGCTTTTTAGTGCACAGTATACCACTCGTGATAATCAAAACCGTGCTTATAACGGCGTTTATGCTGATGCAGGCATCCGGATTAATCAATCCTGGATGGGCAGCACTAAAAATGCTGTGCAATTAACCACTGACTTCAGAAAATACTGGAGTCTTTCCAAACGAAACCCTGAGCATGTTCTTGCATTCTGGAATTTTGGGTCCTATCTGATCAGTGGTTCCCTCCCTTATATGGAGCTCCCCGGCACGGGTAAAGATCCAAGTGCACGCAGCGGAAGAGGTTATACAATAGCCTATTTCAAAGGTTTGAAATATTTTACATCAGAAATTGAGTACAGGTTTCCAATTACAAAGAACAAGTTTCTTGGCGGTGTGGCCTTCTTCAGTATGCAAACCACAGATGATGTGTCAGGTGTAAAGTTGTTTGAACATTGGCAACCTGGCGGAGGTGCTGGTTTAAGGGTGCTTTTTAATAAAGCCACCCGTACCAATTTGTGCCTGGATTATGCTTTCGGTAATTATGGTAGAAGCGGATTATTTTTGGGCTTAAATGAAGCTTTTTAATAGCGTTACTAATGATGACATTTAACAGGGTAACAACCGGTCACATTTGGAATACCCGGCACCATTAATCTGCTTTTGAATCACTTTAAAACGAATTAATTTTAAAAAAGAATAATACCAAATCAAGTTCGTTTACTTTGTAAATGAAATGAAGGTATTTTCTACAACAATTGTATTAAAGATGACCAATAAAAAAATACGCTTAACTAACCACCTGCTTCCTTTCCTTATTCTTGGTGGCTTAACCTTTTTCTCCAGTCTGGCTCAGGCACAGGATACAACCACTGTAATTGACTCTGCTAAAAATGCACTGCTGGACACCACCCGTGTATGGCCGCCTGATTCACTAGGCAGACGTACTCCCTATGGCACCGTAGAAGGATTTTTGAAAGCAGCAACTTCAGCGGACTACCGGACAGCTGTTTTATATTTTAAAGCGGATACAAAGGGAAGGGACCAGATAAAGCTCGCTCAGGCCTTTCGAAAATTAATTGAAGAGAATGGCCGGATTTTACCTTATTCACGACTCAGTAATAAATTGGAAGGTCATAAAGATGATAACTTAAGTCCGGAACTGGAACGGATTGGTGAAGCGACAGTAAATGATAAAACTTTTGACTTGATACTGGAACATACCGGGGACAAAGATGGCGCACCTATCTGGTTGTTTTCTTCACAAACGCTCCTAAATGTACCAATAGACACTGTACAGGTGCTGGAAGCTACATTTATAGAAAAAGTATCCCCTGATACTTTGCTGGAAACCAAATGGGCTACAGTGCCGGTGGCGCATTGGCTGGCTATTGTGATTATTATTATCCTGGCTTACTTTATTGCGGGCTTTATTACCAGGGCTATTGTTTATATTATTCCCTTAGTTTGGCGTAAAGCACGGGAAGAAGCAACAGCAGGTATTATCCAGTCATTTATAAGACCTATACAAATTTACCTTGGTGTGTGGTTTTTTGTGGTCGCCAGCCGGCAGATCGGAATATCCCTGCTCATTCGTCAGCGTTTAAGTGACCTGACTATCATTGTTGGCTTTGTGGCTCTTTTGCTTTTATTCTGGCAGCTGGTAGATTTTATTTCCAACTTAAGCGAAAAGCGTCTGCGGCTGAAAGGCAATCATTCAGGGGTTTCGGCTGTTCTTTTTCTTAAACGAGCCGCCAAAGTTGCCCTAGTTATCATGGGTATCCTAATTATCTTAGACACTTTTGGTTTCAATGTCACTACCTGGTTAACAGCATTGGGTATCGGTGGTATCGCCCTGGCATTGGGTACTCAAAAAACTGTAGAAAACCTGGTGGGCAGTGTCACCATTATAGCAGATCACCCTGTTCGTGTGGGCGATTACTGTACAGCAGGCAGTGTAAGCGGGACCGTTGAAGAAATCGGGATGCGGACTACACAAATCCG
>Ga0182008_10002489_pt1 | contig 11507 bp, 10 predicted proteins | sample Sormic07211129_1_FD_120482 | JGI IMG/M metagenome (GOLD analysis project Ga0182008, IMG submission 120482) | Rhizosphere microbial communities from Sorghum bicolor, Mead, Nebraska, USA - 072115-129_1 metaG | ecosystem: Host-associated > Plants > Roots > Rhizosphere | place: USA: Nebraska...
ATACAGCTTCACGAAGGTGTGCGTGACCACCTTCGAGAGATCGTCGTCCATCGTGAAATATTCGCGGCTCCAGTCCACCGTGTCGCCCATGCGGCGCATCTGCTCGGTGATGGTGTTGCCCGACTTCTCTTTCCATTCCCACACGCGCGCCACGAAGTTCTTGCGGCCCAGGTCATGGCGGCTGAGCTTTTGCTCCTGCAGCTGGCGCTCCACCACGATCTGCGTGGCGATGCCCGCGTGGTCGGTGCCCGGCAACCACAGCGTGTTGTCGCCCTTCATGCGGTGGTAGCGCGCGAGGCTGTCCATGATCGTCTGGTTGAACGCATGGCCCATGTGCAGCGTGCCCGTCACGTTGGGGGGCGGCAGCTGGATCGCGAACGATTCGGCGCCTTCCTTGGGTTGCTGCGTGCCTCTGAAGCCGGCCTTGGCGTAGCCGCGCTTCTCCCATTCGGGGCCCCAGTGCGCCTCGATGGCGGCGGGCTCGAACGATTTGGAAAGGCTGTCCAGGCCAGGCTGGGCGGGAGAAGTGGTGGGTTCGCTCATGGGAATACGGAACGGCCCTTCAGGGAGCCGTGGGGAGGCAGGGTGGGATAGCCCGCGATTTTACCGGCGCGGCCCGGCGTCACGGCAGCCACTGATAATTCCGCCATGCTGTTCCTGCTTTCCCCTGCGAAGTCGCTCGACTACGACACTCCGGTTCCCTCTGAAATCCCCGCCACTCAACCCCATTTCGAATCTCCGCGCGGCCCCTCGGTCGAGCTGATCAGGCTGCTGCGCGAGAAGTCGCCCCAGCAGATCTCCGAGCTGATGCACCTGTCGGACAAGCTCTCCGCCCTGAACGTGGCCCGCTACCAAGCCTGGTCCGGCAAGAGCACCGAGAAGAACGCCCGCCAGGCCGCCTTCGCCTTCGACGGCGACGTCTACGGCGGCCTCGATGCCCGCACGCTCACCAAGGGGCAGTTGGCCTGGGCGCAGGACCAAGTCTGCATCCTCAGCGGCCTCTACGGCCTGCTGCGCCCGCTCGACCTGCTGCAGCCCTACCGCCTCGAGATGGGCACGCAACTGGCCAATCGCCACGGCAAGGACCTTTACGCCTTCTGGGGTTCGCGCATCGCCGAGCACCTCAACGAGCGCCTCGCGGCCGACCGCACGCCGGTGGTCGTCAACGTCGCCTCGCAGGAGTACTTCAAGTCGGTCGACAAGAAGGTGCTCAAGGCCCGTGTGGTCGAATGCGTGTTCGAGGAGTGGAAGGGCGACAGGTACAAGATCGTGAGCTTCTTCGCCAAGCGCGCGCGCGGCCTGCTGGCCCGCTGGGCCGTGCAGCACAAGGCGGCGACGCCCAAGGCACTGGAAAAGTTCGACCTCGAGGGTTATGGTTTCGATGCAGAAGCATCGACAGCCGAAAGGCTGGTGTTCAGGAGGAAAGTCTGATGTCGCAACCGATCAGTCCGGAACTGCGCGAGTGGCTGGTGGCCCAGCTCGCGGCCGGGCACTCGGTGCCAGCACTGCGCGCTTCCATGCGCGCGGCCGGCTGGCACGATGCCGCCGCCGACACGGCGCTGGCCCAGCTCGAGGCCGGATTCCCCAACGTGGAGGTGGCCCTGCCGCCCGTGCGCACCAAAATGCCCGGCCCCGACCTCGACGGTGCGCCGCTGTACCTCGATGCCGGCGACCGCCGCGTGCAGGTGCTGCAGACCATGCGGCATCCGCGTGTCGTCGTGTTCGGCAACCTGCTGTCGGCCGAGGAGTGCGAAGGCCTGATCGCTGCGGCGCGTGTTCGGCTCGCGCGTTCGCTCACCGTGGAGACCCGCACCGGCGGCGAGGTGCTCAACGTCGACCGCACCAGCGACGGCATGTTCTTCGAACGCGGCGAGAACGAGATCGTCGCGCGGCTGGAGCAGCGCCTCGCCACGCTGCTGCGCTGGCCGCTCGAATACGGCGAGGGCCTGCAGATCCTGCGCTACGCCCCCGGCGCGCAGTACCGCCCGCACTACGACTACTTCGACCCCGGCGAACCCGGCACGCCCACCATCCTCAAGCGCGGCGGCCAGCGTGTCGCCACGCTGGTGATGTACCTGCAGGAGCCCGAAGGCGGCGGCGCCACCACCTTCCCCGACGTGGGCCTCGAAGTGGCGCCGGTGCGCGGCTGCGGCGTGTTCTTCAGCTATGACCGGCCCGACCCCGTCACTCGCACGCTGCACGGCGGCGCGCCGGTGCTGGCGGGCGAGAAGTGGGTCGCCACCAAGTGGCTGCGCGAGCGCGAGTTCAAGTAAGCAAGAAGCCGATGAAAGTCACCGCCAACGGCCTGCAGATCGAAGTCGACGACACCGGAGGCGAGGGTCGCCCCGTGATCCTGCTCATCATGGGCCTGGGCATGCAGCTGGTCGCATGGCCCACGGGCTTCGTGCAGCAGCTGGTCGACGCGGGCTTTCGCGTGGTGCGCCACGACAACCGCGACATCGGCCTGAGCCAGGGCTTCGACCATGCGGGCGTGGGCAACGTCGTGTGGGAAACCATCCGCCATCGCCTCGGCCTGCCGGTGCGCTCTGCCTACACGCTGCAAGACATGACCCTTGATTCGCTCGGTGTACTCGATGCGCTGGGCATTGAAAGGGCCCACATCGTCGGCGCTTCCATGGGCGGCATGATCGCCCAGCGCATGGCCGCTACCGCACCGCAGCGCACGACCAGCCTTGTGAGCGTCATGAGCTCCAGCGGCGCACGCGGCCTGCCCGGGCCGCGCCGCGAGGTGGCCTCCATGCTCATGCGCCGTCCGGTGGGCCGCGACGAGGCTGCGCTGGTCGCGCACAGCATTCGGCTGCTGCGGCTGATCCAGAGCCCCGCCTACCCGCAGAGCGACGAAGAACTGGCCGCGCGCCTCACCTTCAGCATGCGCCGCGCATACCGCCCGGCCGGGCTGATGCGGCAGATGCTGGCCGTCGGCGCCGATGCCGACCGGCCGCAGGTGCTGGCGCGCATCCAGTCGCCCACGCTGGTGCTGCACGGCGACGCCGATGCGCTCGTGCCCATTGCCTGCGGCGAGGACACCGCCAGGCGCATTCCCGGTTCGCAATTCGTCGCCATCCCCGGCATGGGCCACGACCTGCCGCCCGAGGTGTGCACCATCCTCGCCAACCACATTGCTCCGTTCGCGCATGCAGCGGAGGCCAGAAACGCCACACCATGAGCCACGACCCGAACTCCAACACGCCCGAGCAATCGCAGCTCGGCCGCGCCTCGGCCTACGCCGACCGCTACGACCCCACGCTGCTGTTTCCCATCGCGCGCGCCACGCAGCGCGAGGCCATGGGCATCAGGTCCGATGCCTTGCCCTTCTTCGGCGCCGACCTCTGGACCGCGTTCGAGGTGAGCTGGCTCAACCTGCGCGGCAAGCCGCAGCTGGCCATCGTGCACTTCACCATTCCGTGCGAGACGCCCAACATCATCGAGAGCAAGAGCTTCAAGCTCTATCTCAACAGCTTCAACAACAGCCAGTTCGCGAGCGCCGACGCGGTGCGCGAGCGCCTGCGCGCGGACCTGTCCGAAGCCGCGTGGCGCGGCAGCGACCAGTCGGCCGGCATCGGCGTGAAGCTGATGGCGCCGGACATGTTCGACCGCGAGCCGGTGCACGAACTCGACGGCCTCGACCTCGACCGCCTCGACATCGAGTGCACCCACTACCAGCCCGCGCCGGAGCTGCTGAGCAGCGATGCCACGCAGGTGCATGTGAACGAAACCTTCACAAGCCGCCTGCTCAAGAGCAACTGCCTTGTCACCGGCCAGCCCGACTGGGGCAGCGTGCAGATCCGCTACAGCGGCCCGCCCATCGACCAGGCCGGGCTGTTGGCGTACATCGTGAGCTTTCGCAACCACAACGAGTTCCACGAACCGTGCGCCGAGCGCATGTTCACGGACATCTGGAGCCGCTGCAAGCCGACCAAGCTCGCGGTGTATGCGCGCTATACGCGGCGCGGCGGGCTGGACATCAATCCGTTTCGCACGAGCTGGCCGCAGGCGCTGCCGGCGAACATCCGCACGGCGCGCCAATAGCCGTCCCCGGGGGCCGCGCCGAAGGCCCTCTTCGGAAACCTGAAACCCGCTTTCGCTTCGCCTGTGGCATTCTGAAATATGCCCGCGAACCCGCGGTCGAAAGAACCTCCGGAGCACAGACAAACATGGTTGAAGGAAAAGTGGTCGTCGTCACGGGCGCGGGCGGCGGCATCGGGCGCGACATCGCGCTGGCCATGGCGGCCCACGGCGCGAAAGTGGTGGTCAACGACATCGGCGCCGCGCTCGATGGCGCCGGCGGCAGCGCCGGCCCCGCGCAGCAGGTGGTCGACGAGATCCGTGCGGCCGGCGGCCAGGCCGTGTCCAACACCGACAGCGTGGCAGATGCCGCCAGCGCGGCGCGTATCGTGCAGTGCGCGCTCGACAGCTTCGGCCGCATCGACGCGGCGGTCAACAACGCGGGCATCCTGCGCGACCGCTTCTTCCACAAGATGTCGGTCGACGAGTGGGACTCGGTGCTCAAGGTGCATCTCTACGGCGCCTACCACGTGAGCCGCGCGGCGGCCGTGCACTTCAAGGAACAGAACGCGGGCGCGCTGGTGCACATGACCTCCACCTCGGGCCTGATCGGCAACTTCGGCCAGGCCAACTACTCGGCCGCCAAGCTCGGCATCGTCGCGCTGTCGAAGTCGATCGCGCTCGACATGCAGAAATTCAACGTGCGCTCGAACTGCATCGCGCCCTTTGCCTGGAGCCGCATGATCGGCGCGATTCCCACCGACACCGACGAGCAGCGCGCCCGCGTCGACAAGATCAAGCAGATGACGCCGGCCAAGGTCGCACCTCTGGCGGTGTACCTCGCGAGCGAGGCGGCGGGTGCGGTCAACGGCCAGATCTTCTCGGTGCGCAACAACGAGATCTCGCTCATCAGCCAGCCGCGCCCGGTGCGCTCGATCCACCGCTCCGAGGGCTGGACGCCGCAGAGCATCGCCGAGCACGCCATGCCCGCGATGCGCGCGAGCTTCTTCCCGCTCGACCGCTCGGCCGACGTGTTCAGCTGGGACCCCGTCTGAGGACAAACCCGCAGGCGGGCGCGCACGGCGCCATTCGCCGGACAATGCGCGTTACTTTCCTTCCTCGCGCGCCTGACCGGTGAACCTGCATTTCGACCTGTTCGACCTGAAACTGTTCGTCTACGTGGCGGAGGCGCGCAGCCTCACGCGCGGCGCCGAGAAGGCCTGCATCTCGCTGGCCGCCGCCTCCACGCGCATCAAGCAGATGGAAGAGGCCGTGGGCGGCAAGCTGCTGCATCGCAGCGCGCAGGGCGTGAGCCTCACGGCCGCGGGGCAGGCCGTGCTCTACCATGCCAAGCGCGTGATGCAGCAGATGGAGCACCTGCGCTGCGACATGCAGGACTTCGGCAAGGGCATCAAGGGCCATGTGCGCGTGTTCGCCAATACCACCTCGATCACCGAGTACCTGCCGCAGAAGCTCGCGGGCTTCCTCACGCAGCATCCGGCCGTGCAGGTGGACCTGCGCGAATACCTCAGCGAAGAGATCGTGCGCGCCGTGGCCGACGGCGAGGCCGACATCGGCATCCTTGCCGGCGACGTGCATACCGGCGAGTTCGATGCTCGAGCGTTCGGGCGCAACCAGCTCGTGCTGGTGGTGCCGCTCACGCACCACCTCGCGGGCGCCCCTTCGGTGGCCTTCGCCGACACGCTCGACGAACAGCACGTGGGCCTGCACCACGGCAGCGCCATCCACCGCTTCCTGCAGCGCCGCGCCGAACTGGCGGGGCGGGGCTTCAACCCGCGCATCCAGGTCAGCAGCTTCGAGGCGATCTGCCTGATGATCGAGGCGGGCGTGGGGGTTGGCGTGCTGCCGTCGTCGTCGGCGCAGCGCCTCGCGATGGCCATGCGCATCTCCATCGTCGCGCTCAGCGATGCCTGGGCCGAGCGCGAACTCAAGCTGATCGCGCGCAACCGCGAGCAGCTGCCGGCCTCGGCGCGCGAGCTGTTCGACCACCTCGTCGCGCCCTGAAGGCGTTGTTGGCCGTCATGTCCGCCGACCTGAAGTCGCTGCGCCTGTTCGTGGCCGTGGCCGACCACGGCAGCATCAGCGAGGGCGCGAAGCGCTGCCACATCGCGCTTGCGGCCGCCAGCAAGCGCATCTCCGATCTCGAGGCCCGCGCACGGCTGCCGCTGCTGGTGCGCCATGCGCGCGGCGTCACGCTGACCTCGGCGGGCCACGGCCTGCTGCTGCATGCGCGCGCCGTGCTCTCGGCCATGGACCGGCTCGGCGCCGAGCTCGACGACTTCCAGAACGGCGTGGCGGGCGTGGTCAGCATCACGGCCAACGCATCGACCATCGCGCAGTTCCTCCCGGCGCAGATCGGCTCCTTCCTGCGCCTGCACCCCGTGCTCAAGATCGACCTGCAGGAGCGCGCCAGCACCGAGGTGGTCAAGGCCGTGCAGGCAGGGCTGGCCGATATCGGCGTGATCGAAGGCAACACGCCGGCCGACGGGCTCGAATGCCTGCCCTACCGCAACGACGAACTGGCCGTGGTGGTTGCGCGCGACCACCCGCTGGCGCGGCGCCGGCGCATCGGCGTGGACGAGGCGCTGCGCTACGACCATATCGTGGTGCGCGAAGGCACGGCGCTGCACCGCGTGCTGCTGGCCGCCGCACTGGAGGCGCAGGCGCCGCTCAAGGTACGCATGCAGGTCGGGAGCTTCGACATGGTGTGCCGCATGGTGGAGCAGGGCGTCGGTATCGGCGTGCTGCCCTATGCGGCGATCCTGCCGCAGTTGCAGATCCTGCGGCTGCGCTGTCTGAAGCTCGATGCGCCCTGGGCGGTGCGGCGCCACCTGCTGTGCGTGCGCAGGCAGCAAGACCTGACGGTCGCGGCGCGCTCGGTGCTGGAACACCTCGGCCTGCCGGACTGAGCACGAGGCTTCGCGCCGCACGAAGCCTTGCGTCCGCCAAAAACGAATTGTTCTCCCGCGGTGCGCGCGCAAAGATCGCGCAAACCAAAGGAGACACCCTTGAAGATCGTTCGCGTCAGCGCCACGCCGCTGAACATCCCCGTGACCATCGACGTGGTCGGCCTGAACAAGCAGACTTCGCTCTCGCTGTGCCTCACCGAGATCGAGACCGACACCGGCCTCGTCGGCCACGGCATGACCGCCATCACCGAGGAGGAAATCATCGCCGCCGCCGTGCGCGAGGTGGCCGGCCCCGCGCTCATCGGCGAAGACCCGATGACCACCGAGCGCCTGTGGGAAAAGCTCTACTGGCTGCTCTCGCCGCGCGGCCAGACCGGCTATGCCAGCCACACCATTGCCGCGCTCGACATCGCGCTGTGGGACATCAAGGCCAAGGCGCTCGGCCAGCCGCTGTGGCGCCTGCTGGGCGGCGCACGGTCGAAGGTGCCGGTCTACGCCACCTTCGGCTTCGGCTTCTTCGAGCGCGACCAGCTCGCGGCCGCTGCGAAGCTCTGGATCTCGCAGGGCTTCCAGCGCCTGAAGATGACGGTCGGCAACCACGCACTCGCACGCCGCGACGAGCCGCGTCCGCTCGACGAGGTGATCGCCGAGGACGTGCGCCGCGTGGCCGCCGTGCGCGAGGCCGCGGGCCCCGAGGTGAAGCTCTATGTCGATGCCAACTGCGGCCTCGACCTGTTCCATGCGAGCGAGCTCGCGCGCCGCATCGAGCCCTACGGCATCAGCTTCTTCGAGGAGCCGCTGACGCAGAACGACGTGCGCCAGATGGCCCAACTGCGCACGCGCACCACCATCCCGCTCGCCTGCGGCCAGAACGAAGGCCTGGCCTTCCGTTTTCGCGACTTGCTGGTGAACCAGGCGGCCGACGTGCTGCAGCCCAACGTCACCATCTCCGGCGGCTATTCGCAGTGCTTGAAGATCGCCGGCATGGCGCAGGCCTTCAACGTGCCCATCGACAACGGCGGCGCCTGGCCCTTCCACAACATGCACCTGCACGCGGGCGTGTCGAACGGCGGGCTGGTCGAGTACCACTACGTCGCGGTGCAGATGCTCAAGCAGATCTTCGACGGCCTGCCGGTACCCGACCAAGGCTGGCTCACGCTGCCCGAGACGCCGGGCCTGGGCTTCGCGCCCAACGCCGAGCGCGTGCGCGAGCTGGCGAAGCTGCCGACCTCGCACGGCAAGGGCAAGGCCTGAGCCTTCCGGGCAGGCGACACTTTCCTTCACGACCGGGCCGCGACAGACGGCCGGCGATTCCGATCCAGACAACGGAGACAAGATGAAAGCCAGACAAGCGATTCGCCCCGCGCGCCGCCATGCCTTGCGCGCAATGGCGGCCCTGGGCCTTGCGTGCGCGCTCGCGGCGCCGGCGGCGTGGGCCCAGAAATATCCCGACAAGCCGATCCGGCTCGTGGTCGGCTACTCGGCCGGCGGCGGGGTCGATGCGGTCGCGCGCCTGCTCGGCGTGCGCCTGTCGGCGGCGCTGGGCCAGCAGGTGCTGGTGGAAAACCGCACCGGCGCCACCGGCCTCATCGCGGCCGAGTTCGTCGCCAAGGCGCCGCCCGACGGCTACACGCTGATGATGGGTGACAGCGCCTTGCTGATCGCCAAGCTGCTGCAGCCGAAGATCGGCATCGACCCGCTCACGAGCTTCAAGCCGGTGGCGGGCGCCTTCATCTCGCCGCTGATGATCGTCACGGGCAACGACTTTCCGGCGAAGACGCCGGCCGAACTGGTGAAGGAGCTCAAGGCCAACGCCGCGCGCTACTCGTACGCGACTTCGGGCGTCGGTACGGTGCAGCACCTGGGCTTCGAGATGCTCAAGCAGGCGACCGGCAGCTCGGTGGTGCACGTGCCGTACCGCGGCGCCGCGCAGATCGTGCCCGACGTGATCGGCGGCCAGATTCCCATCGGCGTGGTGAGCGCCACGGCCGGCATGGCGCAGGCCAAGGCGGGAAAGCTGCGCGCACTGGCGTTGATGAACACGGCCAGGCTCGAAGGCGCGCAGAGCGTGCCGCCGCTGGCCGATGCACTGCCGGGCTTCGACGTGGCGCCGCGAATTTTCGTGCTGGCACCCGCGGGCACGCCTAACGATGTGGTCGAGAAGCTGTCGGCTGCGGTGAAGTCGGTGCTCGATACGCCGGAGGCCGGGACCGCGGCTGCGGCGCAGGGCACGCTGCGCGCCTATGCAACGCCTTCGCAGCTTGGGAAGGACATGGCTGCGGAGATTTCTCGGTGGAAGAAGATCATTTCTGACCAGCACATCGTGGCTGAGGGGAACTGAGGTTTTCTGATCGTGGGGCGCTCACGCCGACGGGGTACCTTGCTCCGCGAATGTCCTCCGGCCTGCGGCTTCCCCCTTTATTTCGCTGCGCAAGGCACCCCGCCGTCGCGATCGTTCAGCAGAGCGCTCGAACCGCCGACACGGGCAGAGCGCCCACTGTGCACAGGGCATCGAGTGCTCCCCGCAGCGAAATAAAGGAGGAGCCCGAAGGAAGGGCGGGGGACATTCGCGGAGGGGAGTACCCGGTGGCCTGTGCACACGCCTCGAACAAAGAGCACTCAACATCAATCGGAGCAACTGAAATGACGCAACCCCACCTGGGCCTGATCGTGCCCCCCGCAGCCGGCGCAGTGCCAGTAGATGGCCCGCTGCTCTACGGCGAACGCATCCGCTTCAGCGCGAGAGGCCTGGGCCTCGGCGAAATCTCTACGCGTGGTTATCTCGACGTCATCGATTCGGTGGTCGAGAAGGCCGTGGCGCTCAAGGACGAGGGCGTCAGCGCGGTCTCGCTCATGGGCACCTCGCTGAGCTTCTTTCGCGGCGCGGCGTTCAACCAGCAGCTCGAAGCCGAGATGGCACGCGCCACTGGACTGCCCTGCACCACGATGAGCAACGCCGTCGTCGGCGGGTTGCGGCATCTCGGCGTGCGGCGCGTGGCGGTGGCCACGGCCTACATTGACGAGGTCAACGTGCATCTGCGGCGCTACCTGGAGCAGAGCGACATCGAGACGCTGGGGCTCGAAGGGCTGTCGATTTCCGATGTGCAGGTCGTGGGGCAGGTGCCTACGCAGGTGCTGGTCGATCTGTGCATCAAGGTGTTCGATGCACAGCCCGGCGCTGATGGGGTCTTGATCTCTTGCGGGGGGCTGGTCACGCTCGACGCGGTGCGCGAAGTGGAGGCCCGGCTGCAGGTGCCCGTGGTCTCCAGTTCGCCCGCGGGCTTCTGGGACCTCGTCGGCACCGCGGGGCTCGATCCGCGCTTGTCCGGCCAGGGGCGCCTTTTCGCCTGATCTCGCTCAGCCCAGCCAGCGGCCCACGCGCGGCGTATCGGCCAACTGCCAGACACGCTCGCACAGCGCCTTCGCTTCGTCTGCCGTCACGCCTTCACCGTAGTGCGCCAGGCGCTGCATCTTGTCCTCGATCTCGGTGCGGCTCAGGCTGTTGCCGGGGTCGCCCTTGGGTTCGTCGACGCGGCCCTGCAGCGTGCGGCCGTCGGCGGTGTGTACGCTGACCTTGCCGATCCAGCGCGCGGGGTAGGCAGTGTCGACTTCGGCGTCGAGCTGCATCGTCACCTTGTCGCGGAAGGCCGAGACTTCGGGCGCGAGAAAGTCGCGGTCGAACTCGCCGAGGCCTGCGCGGCCGTGCACGGCAATGAGGCCCAGCACCGTGCCCATCGAGAACTTGCCCTGGTGCACGGTCGCGGGCACCGTCACGCGGCCCAGCACGTCGATGGCGCCCTGGTGCACGTACGTGGTCACGCGCGACACGTCGGCGGGCTTGAGCTTGTTCTGCGTCATCACCTGCAGCAGCGCGTCGGCGGCGGGGTGGGTGTGGCGGCAGGAGGCGTGGTACTTGAAGGAGGTTTCGGCCAGTGTCCAGCGTGTGCCGAGGCCATCGACGAGCTTCGCCGGATCGGCATCGCTCGACATGCCGACGCCCAGGCCCTGCGCGCCCTCGAGGATCTTCGCCGCGCCGGTGAAGCCGTCCTGCGCAAGGTAGGCCGACATCAGCCCGCTCGCCGCCGCGTGCGCGCAGTGCAGTTGCTTGGAGTCGGCCGCATCGCGCAGGAACTCCCACACACCGGCCGACTGCGTGCCGGCCGAGCCGAAGGCATGCAGCATCTGCTGCGGCGTGAGGTCCAGCAGGCGGCCGACCGCTGCTGCAGCGGCGAGCGTGCCCGCCGTCGCGGTCGTGTGGAAGGTCTTGTAGTGCGAGCGGCCGAGGAATTCGCCGACTCGGATTCCGACCTCATAGCCCGCGACCACCGCGGTGAGCAGTTGCGCGCCGCTCGCGCCGACGCTCTGCGCCACGGCCAGCGCGGGCGCGATGACGACGGCGGCCGGGTGGAACACCGAGCCGTTGTGCACGTCGTCCTGCTCCACGAAGTGCGAGGCCGCCGCGTTGACGAGCGCCGCGAACACCGGCGAACTGGTGCGGCGCGAGATCAGCAGCTCGCTGGGCCCCTCGGCGGGGCCCATCATCTGCGCGAA
>Ga0182008_10002491_pt1 | contig 11505 bp, 13 predicted proteins | sample Sormic07211129_1_FD_120482 | JGI IMG/M metagenome (GOLD analysis project Ga0182008, IMG submission 120482) | Rhizosphere microbial communities from Sorghum bicolor, Mead, Nebraska, USA - 072115-129_1 metaG | ecosystem: Host-associated > Plants > Roots > Rhizosphere | place: USA: Nebraska...
CTGAGGCGTGAGGCCGTCCGCTCGGGCAACACGGGGATGGCGTCTCGGAGAAGGTCGCCGCCGACGAGGAGATCCGTGGGACGCAGATTCGGCTCGGCCTCGGCGGCGCTCACCTGCTTCCGTCTTGTTGAATGGACGAGCGCACCCGCCGGATCGGCGAGAACGAGTCCCTCTACCGCTCGATCAACGAGAAGATCGAAAGCCTCAACGAGACCTTCGGCGTCGTCACGCCGTCATCTGCGAGTGCGGCAGGCTCGAGTGCAGCGAGCAGATCGAGCTCGACATCCCCACGTACGAGCACGTGCGGGCGGACCCCACCCACTTCGTGGTGCTGCCGGGCCACGAGCTGCTCGACGTCGAGACGGTCATCGAGCGGCACGACACCTTCAACGTCGTCCGCAAGGACCCCGGCGGGCCGGCCGAGGTCGCGCGAGGGCTGGCGTAGTCAGTCGTTCGACTTCGACGTGTGGAAGACGGCCTCGACGTTGTTGCCGTCCGGGTCGAGGACGAACGCCGCGACGTAGCGGCCGCTGTACTCCGGCCGGACACCCGGCGGCCCGTTGTCGGTGCCGCCGTTGCTCGTGGCCGCGGCGTGCCAGCGTTCGACCGAGTCGGCGTCGGGGGCGATGAACGCGAAGTGCGCTCCGGTGGTCACGCGGTCCTTCCCCGGCTCGCTGCCGACCGAGTGCAGGCTGAAGTCGTCGTTCTTGTCGCGACCGAAGAGGACGTACGCGTCGCCGCGGAACTCCCCCTCGCCGAGCACGGAGAAGCCGAGCTCGGTCAGCGCCGCCTCGTACATGCGGCGGCTCGCTGCAAGATCGCTGACGCGGATCCCGACGTGGTCGACGACGCCGCTCATGGATTTTCGAGCCTACCGATCACGACGACTGCGTCTCATGAGATGATCGGCGGCGGTCGACGAGCGACGAAACGGAGCTTGCCGGTGCGTGCGCAGAGCGACGATGTCTGATCCAATCGCCGAGATCATCGGGGACTACCGGGCCTTCGCGGCGATGCAGCGCGACCGTCTTGTTGCCCGCGGCATCGACATCGCGCCCTATCCTCTCAGCCACCTTGCCGTCCGCGTCGCCGATTGGGATCTGTACGTCAACCAGCGAACGCTCCTCGAGCGCCATGCGACGGCGAACCGCGAGAACCGCTGGAACGGGCGTCCGATCTCCCTGATCGTGCTCGCCGAGCCGCTCGAGGTCCTCGACGGTGCGTCGGTCTCGCTGATCGAGCTGATCCCGCCCGTGCACCAGCGCGTCTACCGGATGGGTCTCGAGCACCTCGGCGTCGTCGTCGGCGACGAGTTCGACGACTTCTCGAGAGCTCATCGGGCGGCGTTGACCGGCCAGCAGTTCCAGAGCCCGAACGTCGACCCGGTGTACGTCCTCTTCGAGGACTTCACGCACGTGAAGTTCTACCGGCACTCCTTGCGCGACGGCGTCATCCTCGATGGAGGCCGCTTCGACGGCTTCACGCACGTCGACGGCTGGATGCCTCAGCGCCTGGTCACCGCCACCGGCCCGAACCCGCTGCCGCGGGCCTAGCCGCGAATACGGCCCGGACGGAGCGGTCGCGCGTGCGCGCTGACCTTTTCGAGTGCGTGCGTGAGCGCTTTGACGTCGGTGTTGCTGAGGTGTTGTGCGAAGTGCCGTTGGATTCCGTCCCGGTGGTGGCGGCGGGCGCGCTCCAGCGTGTCGGTGCCTCGCTCGGTGAGGACGACGAGGATCGTGCGGCGGTCGTTCTCGGGGCGGGCCCGGCGGACGAGCTTCGCCTCCTCCATCCGGTCGACGACCCGGGTGAAGCCGCTCTTGCTGTAGAGGATCCGGTCGGCGAGCTCGTTCATCGGGATGCCGTCCGGCGAGTCCTCGAGGTGGACGAGAACGTCGTACCAGCGCTGGGAGATACCGACCGCCTCGTCGAGCTCGGCGTCGAGGACGTCGAGGAGCGCCAAGGCGCTCTCGAAGAACAGGCGCCACGCGCGCAGTCGCTCCCGCGACGGGCTTGACAAGATCGGTTCGTTCGATGATAGTCCACTTTGCAACTGTTTGCTCATCAACGGTTGCCGATCATATCACGCCGAAGGAAAAGGAGTGCACGCATGACCGCCATCGCTCCGGACCGAGCACCGCTCGGATACGCGCTGCACGAGAACGAGGGTGAAGCGATTTGGCTGCTCGGGATGTTGCAGACGATCAAGATCGGCCGCGAGGACACCGGCGGCACCTACGGCCTGCTCGAGATCGTCGTGCCGGAGGGCCTCGGCTCGCCGTGGCATGTCCATCCCGAGGAGGACGAGTGGTTCTACGTGCTCGAGGGCGAGCTCACGGTCTGGGTCGGCGACACGCGCCTCGCACTCGAGGCCGGCGCGTTCGCGTTCGGGCCCAAAGGCGTGCCCCACACGTTCTATGCCGAGGCAGGCGGCGCAAGGGCGCTGGTCGGGTTCGCACCGATGCAGTTCGAGGGGTTCCAACGAGAGGTCGGCGTGCCCGCCCTCGAACGTGTCGTCCCGCCGCCCGCCGAGGGTCACCCCGACATGGCCCGCCTGATCCCGATCGCCAGCCGAAACGGGTTCGAGATCCTCGGACCGCCCGGCCCGCCGCCCGGCCGCTGACACGTGCGGCGTGTCTCACACCGTGCGGGGCCGCCACGGCTCGTGCTCGTGCGCGAGCCAGACGAGCTCGGGGTCGAGGGCGCGCACCCGCAGCTGGCCTTCGGTGCGCGGCTCGTCCAGCTCGCCGAAGCTCACCGCCACGTCGCCGCCGACGACGACCGGTCGCCCGTCTGTCTCGACGACGACCACCTGCAGTCCGCGCGTGTGGCCCGGCGCCGGGACGAGCCGGAGCCCGGTCAGGAGCTCGAGCTCGCCGTCGACCGGCACGTACTCGACGCCCGGCGCATCGACCCACTCGCGGATCGTGTAGTCGTCCTCGCTGCGCGCGTCGTCCAGCTCCCGGCGCTGGACGTAGATCGGCCGTCCGGCGAAGAGGTGGTTGCCCCCGCAGTGGTCGAAGTGCAGATGCGTGCTGACGACGAGGTCGATGCCGGCGAGATCGAGAGCCTGCTCGGTCAGCGGATGGAGCTGGGGGTCGAGGTCGGCCACCGCCGGGTGCAGCTCCGTCATTCCCGTGTCGACCAGCACGCGCGCGTCGGGATGGTCGATCAGATGCACGTAGACCGGCCACCGCTCGCCCTCGACGAGCAATTCGGCCACGAGGATCGGCGTGACGGCGGGCGGCGACGGCACCCGCTGAGAATAGAGCTCAGTCCGCGCTGTCCGACTCGTGCGAGCGGATGCGACGCGCGAGGGTCTCGAACGTGCGAAGACCCTGGTCGGTCAGCACGACGAGCTTCACCCGCTCCCTCTCGTGCAACGACGAAACGGTCCGGGACGTCGAGCTCGTCCGCAATCGCCGGTACGGATCCGCCGGCAGCGCCGCCGCGACGCGATCTCACGTCCGCTGGTCGGTCTGCTCGGCCAGCCCGACGAGGAGCCCTTCTGGACCACGGATGTAGCAGAGCCGAATGTCGTCGTTGTACTGGACCACTTCGCTGCTGTGAAGCTCTGCGCCGTGCTTGCGGAGCCGGGCGAGCGTGTCGTCGATGTCGTCCACGGCGAACATGATGCGGAGGTAGCCGAGGGCGTTCACCGGGGCGTTCCGATGGTCGGCGACGGTCGGCGGCGTCAGAAAGCGGGAGAGCTCGAGCCGACCGTGGCCGTCGGGCGTGCGCAGCATGGCGATCTCGACGTGCATGGGATGCAGCCCGGTGACGCGCTCGGCCCACTCCCCGTCGATCGTGGCCCGCCCTTCGAGCTCGAGGCCGAGCTCGACGAAAAAGGAGACTGCGGCATCGAGTGACTCCACGACGATGCCGACGTTGTCCATCCGTTTCAGTCCGGGCATGTAGGTCACCTCGGTCGAGTCGTTGCGAACCGACGGATCGTTATCGATCCCGGCATGGACCGCGGCAGCGGTCGGGAGTGAGCCGTGACGGAGCGGGTACAGAGGCTCGGTGAGCGAGGAATCGCCGCTTCAGGGATGGGACCGCTTCATCGGTAGGTGGGAGACCGAGGGAGCGCATCCGATGCTCCCCGGCGAGGCCATCCGAGGGTCCAGCACGTTCGAGTGGCTCGCCGGCGATCGATTCCTGATCTGGCGCTCGCACTCCGACCACCCCGAGATCCCCGACGCAATCACGATCATCGGTGTCACGAACGGGCAGCTGTCGATGCATTACTTCGACCAGCGCGGCGTGTACCGGGTGTATGCCGCCAGCTTCGAAGACGCCACCTGGCGCTTCTGGCGTGACGCCGCTGCCCCGGACTTGTCGCAGCGTTTCACCGGCACGTTCAGCGACGACGGCAACACGATCACGGGGTGCGGTCAGCTATCGCGTGACGGAAAGAAGTGGGAGGGCGATCTCGATCTCACCTTTCACAAGGGCGGCGCACGGGGGCCACGCCCAGGCGGCCGAGGCGTGCTTCGGTAACCATCCTGGCGTTTCACTGAGCGCGCGCGCGCACGAGCCCGTCGGGTCGACCTCCGCTACGCCGCCAACGCGCGCACGTCGTCGAGCGCGCGGCCGAGCAGGTTGTCGCGCAGGTCGAACAGCCCCGCCCAGAGCGACCCGCGGTCCGGCGGCGCGTCGATGCTCGCCGCGGTATTGAGACCCTCGAGCGCACGCACGAGCATCGCCAGCTCGAGGTACGCCTGCGCGACGCGTTCCGGCCGCACGTGGACACCCGCGCGCTCGAGCACCGGCTGCCAGTCGACGAGCTCCGCCGAGCCGGGGCCGCCGTACCAGGAGCGTCCCTCCAGCGCGTCCGCCTCGAGCTCGAGCAGGTAGCGCTTCAGCGGCTCCTCGAGCCCGCTCAGCGCCGTCTCGACCCGCTCGGCCGCGCGGCGCAACGCTGCCTCGCGCCCGCCGGCCGTGGAGGGCTTCGCATCGCCGCGCGCCCACCGCTCGAGCAGGCGGCAGAACGCGAGCGCTGCGATCTCACATGCGCGCAGCTGCGCGATCAGACGGCGAGCGGTCGCCGGCTCCGGCGCACACTCGTCGAGCAGCTCGGCCCAGGACGTCAAACCTCGACGAGCACCGGCAGGATCATCGGCCGACGCCGAGTCCTGTCGTAGACGACGCCCCCCAATGCGTCGTGGACGTGCTCCTGCAGCAGCTTGATCTCGGTCACGTCGTCCTCGAGGAGCTCCTCGAGCACACGCTGCGCCTCGCCCCGCAGCTCGTCGAGCAGCGGCTCGGCGGCCTCGCCGAACCCGCGGGCGATCAGCTCGGGCGGCGCCGTCAGCGCGCCCCGGCCGTTCGACCCCGCCAGGGTCGCGACGACGATCAGAACGCCGTCCTCCGCGAGCCGCCGCCGGTCGCGGAGCGCGACGTCGTGGACGTCCCCGACGCCGAGACCGTCGACGAACGTCATGCCCGCGGTGACGTGGTCGACGATGCGCACGCCGTGCTCCGACAGCTCGACGACCGAGCCGTTCTCCGCCATGACGATGTTGCCGTCGTCGATCCCGCCCTCCCGTGCGATCTGCGCGTGCGCAGCCAGCATGCGGAACTCGCCGTGCACCGGCATCACCGCACGCGGTCGCAGCAATCCGATGATCGTGCGCAGCTCTTCCGAGCGGCCGTGGCCGGAGACGTGCACAGGTGCGTTGTCCTCGTGCAGCACCTCGGCGCCCATCTTCGCGAGCCGGTTGATCGCGTCGTGGACGCGCAGCTCGTTTCCGGGAATCGGCTTCGCCGAGATGATCACCGTGTCGCCCGGCTCGACCGTGACGGCCGGATGGTCGTTGTACGCGATGCGCGTCATTGCCGACATCGGCTCGCCCTGGCTTCCCGTGCAGAGGATGAGCTGCTCGTGGCGCGGCAGCTCGGCGAGCTCGTGCGGACGCATGATCATCTCGTCCGGCACGTCCATGTAGCCGAGATTGCGCGCGATGTTCGCGTTCTTCCGCATCGAGCGGCCGACGAAAGCGACCTTCCGGCCCGACGACACGGCGACGTCCGCCGCCTGCTGCATCCGGTGCACGTTCGAGGCGAATGACGACACGAGGATGCGACCGGTCTTGTGGGGCATGATCTGGCGGAACGCTTCGCCGACGACGCGCTCCGACTGCGTGAAGCCGGCTCGCTCGGCATTCGTGGAGTCGCCGAGCAGCAGCGAGACGCCTCGGTTGCCGATCTCGGCGAGCTTGCCGACGTCGGTGCGCTGGCCGTCGACCGGCGTGTGGTCGAGCTTGTAGTCGCCGGTGTGAACGACCCGGCCGCCGGGCGTTTCGAGCACCACGGCGACAGCGTCCGGAATCGAGTGCGCCATGCGCACGAACTCGATCCTGAATGCACCGAGCTGGAACGGCTCGTCGTACGGCGACTTCTCCCACAGCTCCGCCTCGCGCAGCAGACCGTGCTCGTCGAGCTTCGACTTGACGAGCGCGAGCGTCAGCCGCGTCGCGACGACGATGGGGATGCGCACCTCGCGCATCAGATACGGCAGCGAGCCGACGTGGTCCTCGTGCCCGTGCGTCAGCACGACGCCCCTGATCAGGTCCTCGCGCTCGCGCAGATATGAGAAATCGGGAAGCACGAGGTCGACCCCGAGGTGCTCGTCGCGCGGAAATGCGAGCCCCGCGTCGACGACGACGATGGAGTCGTCCGCCTCGAAGACGGTCATGTTCTTCCCCACCTCGCCGAGGCCGCCGAGCGGGATGATCCGACACACGCCCATTACCTGATGTGAAGCATAGGGTGACTAGGTGCCGACGCTCCGCAGGTACTCCTTCCGGTTGAGCGGGCTCGGCTTCGTCCGCGGCCGCGCGGGTGGATCCCCCTGGACGGGCCGGTAGCCGCCGGGATGCGCCTCGAGCACTCCCTCGCCGGACGTCAAGCCGGGCAGCTGCCGCTGTAGGTCGCGGACGCGGTCGGCGCGGACGCGCGCCACCGCCCGCTCGACGTCGAGCGCCTCGCCGACGCCGCCGAGCCGCGAGACGGCCGCGAGCACGGCTCCGATCGCCCGCTGCGGCACCCCGAGCTCCACGCGCGCGATCGGCTCGCAGACGATCGAGCCCGCGGCCGCCAGAGCGTCCATGAGGACGAGCGGCGTCAGGCGTCGGTAGTCGTGCTGCGTCGTCGACGCGCGTTTCGACGGCGGGCCGTCGGCGACCCCGTACATGCAGCGCGTCAGCGTGACGACGCAGTCGGTCACCTGCCAGCCGTACAACCCTTCCGCGAGCGTCTCTTGCACGCAGCGCTCCATGTCCTCGCCGAAGAGCTCGAGCTTCCCGTAGAGGTGGAGCGGCGCCACGGCCGCGCCGATGCCGAGCCGGAACTCGATGCCGCTCCCCTCCTCCGCGGGCTCGACGCGATAGCCGAGCGTCGCGTCGAACGGATTCGTCTCTGCGTGCAGGATCTCGACCGCCTCACCGCTGCCGGCCGGCCGCTCCACGCAGATCATCGTCGTGTCGCGGAATGCGACCTCGAGCCCGTCGTCGGCTGCGAGCGTCGCGCCGATGACCTCCTTCTGCACCTCGCCGTACAGCGAGACCGAGAGCGTTCCCTGCTCGTCCTGGCGGACGTCGATCAGCGGGTCCTGCTCGGCGAGCCGAGTCAGTGCGAGCTTCAGACGATGCCGATCGTCATGCTCGAGCGGCTCGACGACCGTCTCGAGCGTCGGCCGCGCGAACTCCCGCGGCGCCGCGTTGCGCGGTGGAGCTCCCGCGGAGTCGCCGATGCGGACCCTGGTCAGCCCCCAGAGCTGTGCGATGTCCCCCGCGACGGCGGCAGGCTGCCGGACGGCTCCGCCGCGCTCGAACACCGCGACCGCCGTCACCTTCTCGCCGAGCACGATCTCGCGCGCCCGGATCGTCCCGGCGAAGAGCCGCGCGTACGCGATCTTCTCGCCCGACTTGCCGCGCTCGATCTTGAACACCGTGCACGCCAACGGCGCGTCGGGGTCGCCCGGCTCTGGCGGGAGCAGCTCCGCAATCGCCCTCGTCAGCTCCGCGATGCCGTCGCCGGTCGATGCCGACCCGCAGAAGACCGGGCTGAACGTCCCGGCGCGCGTCTGCTTCGCGAGCGCGGCGCGCACTCTCCCGTCGCCGATCTCCCGGCCCGCAACGTAGTCCGCGAGCAGGCGGTCGTCGCGGTCGGCGATCTCCTCGAGCAGTGCAGGCGCCGCGTTTGCGGTCAGCCGCCGGCGGATCTCGTCGCACACGCGCGCACAGTCCGCGCCGACACGGTCGGTCTTGTTGACGAAGAAGATCGTCGGGATCTGCAGCCGCTCGAGCGCCCGCCAGAGGACGCGCGTCTGCGCCTGCACGCCTTCCACCGCCGAGACGACGATGACCGCGCCGTCGAGGACGCTCAACGAGCGCTCGACCTCGGCGATGAAGTCCGGATGCCCCGGAGTGTCGATCAGGTTGACGGTGACGTCGCCGACCGCGAACGAGACGACGGCCGCCCTGATCGTGATGCCCCGCTGCCGCTCGAGCGGCAGCGTGTCCGTTTGCGTCGTACCCGAGTCGACGCTGCCGAGCTCGGCGATGACGCCGGCGTCGAACAGCAGCCGTTCGGTGAGTGTTGTCTTACCGGCGTCTACATGCGCCAGGATCCCCAGGTTCAGCGTCTTCCGTGCCACGGTTCACAGCCTCCGAATAGGTCAAGAAGTCCCTTTCGATTGACGTGAGCCGTGAGCGCATGCCGCCTCCTGGTCGGACGGATCCGGTGCGGTGCAGTCTATGCGGTTGCGAGGACGCCGCCGCGCTCGAGACAGCCGCGGATCTGCTCGGCCTCCTCGCGTGTCGCCTCGACCATCGGCAGGCGGAAGCCGCCGAGATCGTGGCCGAGCAGGTTGAGCGCGGTCTTGATCCCGATCGGGTTCGTGGTGACCTTCAGCAAGTCGTACGCCGGCCGGAGCTCCTCGTTGAGCGCGCGGGCCCCGTCGACGTCGCCCTCTGCGTACCGGCGGATCATCCGTTTCATCTGCTCGCCCCAGACGTGGGCGATCACCGAGACGACGCCGACCGCGCCCACCTCGAGGAAATCGAAGGTGACGTTGTCGTCGCCGGAGTAGAGGTCGAGCCGCGTCTCCCGTGCGATGAACCGCGCCTCGTCGAGGTCGTCGTACGCCTGCTTGACCGCGGTGACGTTGTCGATTTCGGCCAGCTGCGCCATCGTCTTCGGCTCGATGTTGATCACGACGCGCGCCGGGATGTTGTAGGCGACGATGGGCTTGTCGGTCTCGGCGGCGATCTTCTCGAAGTGGCGGACGATCGCGCGCTGCGGCGGCTTGCTGTAGTACGGCGTGACGACGAGGAAGGCGTCGACGCCGAGGTCGTGCGCGCGGCGCGTCAGCCGCGCGGAGTCGTGCGTGTCGTATGTGCCGGTGCCGGCGATGATCGTCGCGCGGTCGCCGACGGCGTCCTTCGCCGCGGCGTAGAGCTCGAGCTTCTCGTCGTCGGAGAGCGTCGGGCTCTCCCCGGTCGTCCCCGTGACGACGAGCCCGTCCGAGCCGTGGTCGACGAGGAACTGCGCAAGCTCCCGGAACTTCTCCACGTTGACGGCGCCGTCGGCGTCGAAGGGCGTCACCATCGCGGTGATCACTTCGCCGAGCATCGCGGGAATTCTACGGGCGGCAGGGGCCGGTCGAGAGGAAGACCTGGCCGCCGAGCCGCCTGACGCACATCACGCGGCCGCTCACGGCAACGGTCGCCGCCTTGTGGCCGACGACGTCGACGCCGCCGACGGAGCTCCGCGGCCCGGTGCGTGAGGGGCAGGAGATCGTCGTCCCGTCGCCGGACGCCGTCACTGTGCAGCGGAGCTTCGGGATCGGCTGCCCCGGCGCGTAGCTCGTCCAGAACCCGCCGGAGACCGCCGTCGGGTGCGAGCGGTCGGCGCTGGCGGCGAGGAGGGCGACGCTAGCCGCGATCAGGAAGAGCGCTATGAAGCTCTTGGACCGCGAAGAAGATCGCCTCGGAGAACGTCGGGAAGGGCTGGATCACGTCCAGCAGGACGTCTATCGGTGTAGCGCTCCGCACCGCGAGCGTCAACTGCCCGAGCCATTCCGTCGCCTGCGGGCCGACCGCGACTGCCCCGACGAGCACCCGCTCGTCCGGGTCGGCGAACAGGCGCACGAAGCCGTCGCGCGTCGGCCTCTCGTAGGTCGAGGTACGCGAGACGCCCGAGAGGTCGTAGCGCGCGCTCACGCCCTCCGTCCGCCCGACGGTGCCGATCTCCGGATCGGTGAAGATCCCGGCAGGGATGGCGCGGTAGTCGGCGCGCACCCGCCTGCCGCACATGTTCGCCGCGGCGACGCGCGCCTGGTACTTGCCGACGTGCGTGAACTGCGCGACCCCGGTGACGTCGCCGACCGCCCACACGTTCTCGGCCGCCTGGCAATGCTCGTCGACCTCGACGCCGCGAGCCCCGATCGTCACGCCCGACGCCTCGAGCCCTTCGACGTTCGCGCGCCGGCCCGTCGCGACGAGCAGCCGCTCGGCCTCGACCGAGGACCCGTCGGAGAGGTGCACCGTGATCCCGGCTTCGGCCCGCTCGACGGAGACGCCGAGCCGGACGTCGATCCCCTCCTCGCGGAAGACGTCGAGGACGATCGCCGCCGCGTCCTCGTGCACGCGGCCGAGCAGCCGGTCGCCGCGCTCGATCAGCGTCACCTGCGAGCCCATCCGCGCGAAGAACTGCGCGAGCTCCGCTCCGACCGGCCCGCTGCCCATGACGGCGAGCGACTTCGGGATCTCGTGCGTGCGCGTGGCTTCCCGGTTCGTCCAGTGGTCGACGCCCGCAACAGCCTCGGGGACGATCGGCGACGACCCGGTCGCGATCACCAGCGTGTCGTACTCGAGCTCCTCGCCGTCGACCTCGACGACGCCGGGCCGCGTGACGCGGCCCTCGCCGCGCACGAGCGCGCAGTTCCACTCTTCGAGATAGTGCATCTGTCCCGAGTCGTCCCAGTTGCTCGTCATGTAGTCGCGCCACGACCACACGCCGTCCGCCTCCGGGCGCTCGGGCGCGAGCCCCGGCGCGCGATCGAGCGCCGACGAGAGCTCGACGCCGCGCAGCATCGTCTTCGTCGGGATACACGCGTAGTACGAGCACTCGCCGCCGACGAGATGCTTCTCGACGAGCGTGACCTCGGAGTCCTGGTCCAGCCGGCGGAGGGCGCCGACGAAATGCTCGCCGGGCGACCCTCCGCCGAGAACGACGACCTTCCTAGCCGAGGCCGTTCGCCTTCAGGAACGCCTTGGCGACCGCCGCCGGCGACTTCTTGTCGACGGCGACAGCCTTGTTCATCGCGATCATCGCCGGGATCGTCAGCTTCGTCGAGACGGCGTTCACCGTCTTGACGAGCGTCGGGTCGGCGGCGAGCGCCTTCGTGAGCACGGGCACGACGTTCTGGAAGCCGAAGATGTGCTTCGTGTCGGTGAGCACGGTGTACTTGTTGCCCTGCAGCGGCGGGTCGGTGGAGAACCC
>Ga0182008_10002494_pt1 | contig 11498 bp, 12 predicted proteins | sample Sormic07211129_1_FD_120482 | JGI IMG/M metagenome (GOLD analysis project Ga0182008, IMG submission 120482) | Rhizosphere microbial communities from Sorghum bicolor, Mead, Nebraska, USA - 072115-129_1 metaG | ecosystem: Host-associated > Plants > Roots > Rhizosphere | place: USA: Nebraska...
GATGCCTTTAGGGGCGCGGGGAACTGCGCGACCAGCCCCCGCGGCGCCGCACTGTGATGCACGAGATCGACGGCCCGTGTCGGCGCAGGCGGCCCTGGAGGCTCTTAGGGGCGCGGGGAACTGCGCGACCAGCCCCCACCCACCCGCACCCGTTCTACGACCGCCCCCACCCCCGCCTCACGCCAGCAACCCCGACGACTTCCACAACCGCCGCCCCGCCCCCCGCAGCACTCCGATGTCATCCAGGAAGTCGGTCAACCGCTTCGCGCCCGTCTGCATCACCTCGCGGCGATGGCCGCTGGCCCGCACCTGGGCCATCGCCTCCCGTTTGTCGAGGCCCACGTTCGTGTAGACCTCGGGGTTCACGAAGGCGACCGAGAAGACGCGGGCGAACTCGCCGGAGGTGACCCGGGTGAATTCCTGGGACCAGCGAGGGGCCGTCACCATCTGGCGGCGCAGCTCCTCGCGGGCGTAGCGCACATGGCGGGCCTCCTCGACGACGTGGATGCGGGTGACCCCGCGGACGAGGGGCTGGACGCGCTCGTCGGGGAACGTCAGCCGCTGCATCCAGTCGAGGACCTCCTCGCCGAGGAGGGTGGCCGTGAAGGACCCCGGTGTGGTCGAGATGGTCTTGAAGAGGCGGCCGAGGTTCTGGTGGATGCGGGCCACGGGGTACCAGGGGGTGTCCCCGTGGGCGATCAGCCGGGCGAACATCTTCGAGTGCCGGCACTCGTCCTCGATCTCGGTGAGGGCGTAGCGCACATGCGCGCTCGTGGCGGCCTTGTCGTAGATGTGGCGGACCAGCAGCTGCATCAGGATGAGCTCGAACCAGATGCCGAGGGAGGCCAGGGCGGCCGCCTCGTGCTGGGAGAGCAGGATGCGCTGCTCCTCGCCCATGCGTTTCCAGAGCGGGGTGTCGTAGAGGGACACCAGCTCGGGCGGCCAGAACCACTTGCCGTCCTCGAAGGGCGCGTCCCAGTCGAGTTCCTTGTCGGGGTCGAAGGAGTGCTTGGCGGAGGAGGCGAGAAGCCGCTCGGCGACTTGCTCGCGGTCCTTGAGCAGCCCGAGGGCGTCGCGCAGGCCGTCGAGTGCGTCTGCTTCCGTGAGAGTCGACATGGCACTTATGAGACTGCTTGTCAGCAAGCTCGTCAATCCCTTGCACGGGACTTGTTGACTTGGCGTCTACATGTGAGCCTGCGAGGTATGCCGACCCATGAGCTGTACACCAATGGACCCGGTGACTATCTCTGGCAGGTTCCCGCGACGGGCGCGGCCCGTTTCAACTGGGAGTACGACGACGGCCGGGAGCGACTGCTTTCTCTGTACCAGAAGGGCAAGGACAAGCAGTGGGACGCCCAGCGGCGCATCGACTGGGATCTGGAGGTCGATCCGCACGACGTGCTGGGCACCCCGGACGAGGCCATCTCGCTGTACGGGACGCCTTACTGGGCGAAGATGAGTGAGCGGGAGCGGGGCGAACTGCGGCAGCACTATGCCTCCTGGCAGTTCAGCCAGTTCCTGCACGGTGAGCAGGGGGCCATGGTGTGCGCGGCCCGGATCGTGGAGTCCGTGCCGGACATGGACGCCAAGTTCTACTCGGCGACCCAGACCATGGACGAGGCCCGGCACGCGGAGATCTACGGCCGGTTCCTGCACGAGAAGGTCGGGATGGTCTATCCGATCAACGACAACCTTCAGTCACAGCTGGGTGACACGCTTCGCGACAGCCGGTGGGACATGCCCTATCTGGGCATGCAGGTGCTGATCGAGGGGCTGGCGCTGGCCGCCTTCGGGATGATCCGGGATACGACGACCAAGCCGCTGCCCAAGCAGATCCTCGCCTATGTGATGCAGGACGAGGCCCGGCACGTGGCCTTCGGACGGATGGCGCTGCGGGACTACTACCGGCAGCTGAGCGATGCCGAGCTGCGCGAGCGCGAGGAATTCGTCATCGAGGGCTGTTACCTGATGCGCGATCGCCTGCGGGGGGTCGAGGTTCTGGAGAACTTCGGCATCCCCAGGGCGGAGGCCGAGGAGTACAGCGAGCGGTCGGAGTACCTCGCCCTGTTCCGGCAGTTGCTGTTCTCCCGGATCGTGCCGTGTGTCAAGGACATCGGGTTGTGGGGGAAGCGGCTGCAGCAGGCGTATGTCGACATGGGCGTGTTCGAGATGGGGAACTCGAACCTGGATCTGCTGATGGCTCAGGACGAGGCCATCGCCGATCAGTTGGACGCCGAGCGGTTCGCGGTGGAGGAGCGGCAGCGGGTCGCCGAGGTGGAGGGAGCCATCGAAGCGGGGCTGGCCGAGGGATGACGTTCCCGCGCATGGAGTAACGTGCTGACGTGTCCACGCCTCAGGGCCCCTACGGGCCACAGCACTCCTACGGCCCGCCGCCCGCACAGGGACCCTACGCCGGCGGGCCCTACGGTTCCTACGGCCAGCAACCCCAGCAGGCCTACGGCGGTTGGGGTGCGCCCCCGATGCCCCCGCCGCCGCGGAAGAGCCGGACCGGGCTGGTGATCGGCATCGTGGGCGGGGTGGTCGCCCTGGTCGTGGCGGTCGTCGTGGGGCTGGCGATGGTCGGGTCCAAGGTCGAGAGCGGGTTGCCCGACGCCGAGTACCAACTGACCCTGCCGCAGACGCTGCTCAACGGGCGGTACGAGCTGACCGATGACATGTCGGACACCCAGGGCCGCAAGGTCGAGGACGAGATGAACGGCGCCTGGGACGCCAAGGTCACCAAGGCCAGGGTCGCCCAGTACGGCCTGGGTGGCCGGACGACCGAGGGGGTGCTCGTGATCTCCGGGATGTACGGCCGTTTCCAGCACCTCGCCGCCCTCCGCGGCGGCATGTTCAAGGGGCTCGGCGAGTCCGACGGCGTGACCGTGGCCGTACCCGCGAAGGACTTCCGTCCGGACGGGGCCGACACCACGATCACCTGCGAGGTCGTGACCCAGAAGCAGCGCGGGGGCACGGCCACCCTCACCTACCCGGCCTGCGCCTGGGCGGACGGCAACACGGCCGCCATGGTCGCCGAGATGACCGCGAGCGGCCTCCACAAGGACCCGGCGGACGTCGACCTGGAGGCGGCGGCGAAGACGACGCTCCAGGTGCGGTCGGAGGCGCGGAAGTCGATCCGGTAGGTCCGGTGCGCCGGGCGGTCAGACCGAGCAGCCCAGGTCGTCCGGGACCGTCAGGGACACGGGTTCCGCCGCGCCCGGCGCGAACGACGTCCGCAGGGTGAAGGCGTACGGCGTCGGGCCGTTCGTGCGGAGGTGCAGGAGCCGGGACTCGGCCTCGGCGACCGTGGGGCGGTGCCCGGCCGGGACCCACCAGAGGGCGGCCATGGCCTCCTGGACGCGCTCGAACCTCCCCCACTGCCTCAAGGGCGTGGGGGGACCCCCACGCGGCGGCGGGCCAGCATCTCGCGGTGCCGGCCCTGGTACGTGTACGTGGTGAGGGCGTGCGTGTCCCGCCATACCGACATGTTGATGATCAGCCACTCGTCGCCGAAGACGGGCACGTTCGTCGCGTCGACGGAGTCGTCCCGCAGCCTCCACACGAAACCGTCCGCGGTGTCCGCGTCGGCGTTCACGGGGTCGAGGGCGTCGACGAAGTCCTCCAACTGCGGGGAGTCCAGCGGCGCTTTGAGGCGGGCGATGTTCACCTGGGCGAGTTCGTACGCGGCTGGTTCCATGGACCGAACGCTAGGTCGGGAGCGTCGGCGGGCGGTATCCCCGTCTCACCAAGTGGATTGGCTGTTCTAGGAGTTGAGGACCGCCTCCATCACCGCCCTCGCGATCGGCGCCGCCACCCCGCCGCCGGTGATGTCCCCCCGGTCCGCCGACGCGTCCTCCACCACCACCGCCACCGCGACGTTCGGCTCCAGGTCCCGCTCGCCCTGCGCCCACGACACGAACCAGGCGTACGGCGTCCCGGTGTTGCCGATGCCGTGCTGGGCCGTGCCGGTCTTGCCGCCCACCACGGCACCGGGGATGGCGGCGTTCGTGCCGGTCCCCTCCGTGACCACGTCCTCCATCAGCTCCTTCATCCGCACCGCCGTCGACGGGTGCATCGCCTGGCGGACGGGGCGTGCGCCCGGGGTCCACACCGTGTCGCCGTCGTCGGTCGTGGTGCGCGCCACCAGGTAGGGCTCCCGGACCTGTCCGCCGTTCGCGACCGCCGCCGCGACCATCGCCATCTGCAGCGGGGTCGCCCGGGTGTTGTACTGGCCGATCGAGGAGAGGGCCAACTGCGCCTTGTCGACCGTGGTGTCGAAGGTGCTCGGGGCCACCGAGAAGGGGATGCGCAGACGGGTCTCGTTGAAGCCGAAGGCCTCCGCCGTCGCCACCATGTCCGCCCTGCCCACGTCCACGCCGAGCTTCGCGAACACGGTGTTGCACGACCACTCGAAGGCCGCCCGCAGCGGGGCGTCCGCGCAGCCGTCACCCTCGTTCGTCAGCCTCGTCCGGGTGCCGGGGAGGGTGTACGGGTCGGGGGAGTCCGTCGTGCTGTCGACGTCCGTGACCACACCGGCGTCGAGTGCGGCCGCCATGGTGACCACCTTGAAGGTCGAGCCCGGTGGGTAGGTCTGCCGTACCGCCCGGTTCAGCATCGGCTTGTCGGGGTCGGCGTTCAGACGGGCCCAGGAGCGCTCGGTGGCCGCCGAGTTGCCCGACAGTACGGCCGGGTCGTAGGAGGGCGTCGACACCAGCGCCAGGATCTTCCCGGTGGCGGGCTCCACGGCCGCCACCGCGCCCTTCCGGCCGGCCAGGCCCTCGTACGCCGCCTGCTGGGCGTCCGCGTTCAGGGTCGTCACGACGTTGCCGCCGCGGCTCTGGGCCCGGGTGAGGTCGTTCCACAGCGGGAACGGCGTGAGCATCGGGTCGGTGCCGGAGAGCACGGCGTCCTCGGTGTGTTCGAGGAGCGTGGTGCCGTAGACCTGCGAGGCGAAGCCGGTGACGGGGGCGTACAACAGGCCGTCGGGGTACGTCCGTTCGTAGCGGAGCTGTTCGCCGGTGTCGCGGGAGCCGGTGACGGGCCGGCCGTCGACCAGGATGTCACCGCGCGGCTGGTGGTAACGGGCGATCGTGGTACGGCGGTTGGCCGGGTTGGTGTCGTAGGACTGGGCGCGCAGGATCTGGACCCGGGACGCGTTGACCAGGAGGGCGAGCAGGAGCAGGGTGCAGAAGGCCGCCGCGTGGCGGATGTAGCGGGTCATGGGGCCCCCTCGCCGTCGTACCGGCTGCGGGCCGAGTCGCTCACCCGGATCAGCAGCGCCACGATCGCCCAGTTGGTGACGACCGACGAGCCGCCCTGGGCGAGGAAGGGCATCGCCATGCCGGTGAGGGGGATCAGACCGGTCACTCCGCCCGCGATGACGAACACCTGGAGCGCCACGATCGAGGCGAGGCCGACGGCCAGGAGGCGGCCGAACGGGTCGCGCAGGGCCAGGCCCGCGCGGTAGCCGCGCTCCACGAGGAGGCCGTAGAGGAGGAAGATCGCGCAGAGGCCGGACAGGCCCAGTTCCTCGCCCGCCGTGGCGAGGATGAAGTCCGACTTCGCGGCGAAGCCGATGAGGATCGAGTGGCCGAGTCCCAGGCCCGCGCCGAGGATGCCGCCGGCCGCGAAGGCGAAGAGGGACTGGGCGAGTTGGTTGGGGCCCTGGCCCGCCTCGATCGACGCGAAGGGGTGCAGCCAGTCCTCCACCCTGGTGTGCACATGGGGTTCCAGACCGCCGACGGCCGCGGCGCCCAGGCACGCCAGGAGGAGGCCGAGGGCGATCCAGCCGGTGAGGCCGGTGGCGACGTAGAGCATCACCACGAACAGGCCGAAGAACAGGAGCGAGGTGCCCAGGTCGCGTTCGAGGGCCAGGACGCCGACGCTGATCAGCCAGATCGTCACGAGCGGGCCCAGGACCCGGCCCGTCGGCAGCTGCATGCGCCAGATCCGGCGGCCCGCGTACGCGAGCGCGCCCCGGTTGGCGGCCAGGTACGCGGCGAAGAAGACCGCCAGCAGCACCTTCGCGAACTCGCCCGGCTGGATGGAGAATCCGGCGACGCGGATCCAGATCCGGGCGCCGTTCACGGCCGGGAAGAGGATCGGGAGCAGCAGGAGGACCAGGGCGGCCGCCACGCAGACGTAGGCGTAGCGCTGGAGGACACGGTGGTCGCGGAGCAGGAGGACGATCACCGTGAACAGGGTCACGCCCAGCGTGGACCAGACGAGTTGGGTGGGCGCCGCCCGGTCGCCGGGGGTCTCCAGGTCGAGGCGGTAGATCAGGACCAGGCCGAGGCCGTTGAGCAGGACGCCGATCGGCAGCAGCAGGGGGTCGGCGTACGGGGCCCGCAGACGCACCGCGATGTGCGCGAGGAGCGCGAGCACGCCGAGCCCGGCGCCGTAACCGGCGGCGCCGGGCGGGACGGTGCCGTGCTTGGCGAGGCCGACATCGCAGTAGCCGTACACGGAGAGCAGGACGGCGAGGACGATGAGGGCCAGTTCGATGCCACGGCGCCGGGGGAGGCGTACCGCGGGAGCGGGGGGATCCGCTGTGGCCACGGTTGTTCCGGCGTTGGTCATGTCCGGAACTTACCCAAATAGTGTGTCTTGTGACCTCAGGGTGTCAGCACCAGCGTGGCGCAGGCCCGATGTTGTCGATGTAGCGTGCGGCGCCCCAGGCCCAGGTGCCGTCCGTGAGGAGGTACCAGAGGTTGTTGCCGTCGATGTTCTGGCCGGCGGTCTTGCAGAAGATCGAGACGTGCTCGCCCCGGTGGGCGACCCGGATGATCTGGCCGCCGCGGTTGGGCGCGCTGCGCAGGAAGAGCTCGCTCGCCGTCACCACACCCCGGTAGAGCCGCTGGTTGTCGTGGTCGCCGTGCTGCTCCCAGCTTCCCTGCTGGCTCGACGAGCTGCTGCTGTTCGGGCGGCCGGTGCTCTGCGTGCTGCCGCTGTCGTTGCCGTTGGGCCGGCCGGTGCTCTGCGTGTTGCCGTTGCCGTTGCCGTTGGGGCGCCCCGTGCTCTGCGTGTTGCCGTTGCCACTGCCGTTGGGCCGGCCGGTGCTCTGCGTGTTGCCGTTGCCGTTGGGGCGGCCCGTGCTCTGTTCGCCGCCGCCGCTGTTGGGCCTGCCGGTGTTCTGGGTGCCGCCGCCGTTGTCGGGGCGGCCGGAGCTCTGGGTGCTGTTGCCGTTGCCGTTGCCGTCGCCCCAGTCGTTGTCGGCGAGCGCGGGCGTGGCGACGACGGAGGCGAGCAGTGCCCCGGCGGCGGTGGCTATGGAGAGGCGGGCGAGGACGCGGCGTGGGGAACGCAGGGACATGGAGAGACCTCCAGAAAAGGGGTGAAGCTGACTATTCGCCACATTAGGAGGGGTGATGGGGAGGCGCCCGTCACATTGAGCCATCGGGGACGACGGACGGGCTCCGCTGAGGCAGCGTCAGCGTGGCCACGGCGCCGCCGCCCACCGCGTTCGCGAACTCCAGCCGCGCCCCGAGCACCTCCGCCTGGCCCGCCGCGATGGTCAGCCCGAGGCCGTGCCCCTTGGCGCCGCCCTCCGTCCGGAACCGCTGCGGCCCGTGCTCGACGAGATAGTCCGGATACCCGTCCCCGTGGTCCCGGACGCTCACCACGGGACCGTCCACCGTCAGCGACACCGGCCCCCGCCCGTGCTTGTGCGCGTTGGCCACGAGATTGCCCAGCACCCGCTCCAGCCGCCGCCGGTCCGTCTCCACCCGGACATCCCGTACGACGATCACCTCGGTGTCGGTCCCCGACCCCCGCACCACCCGCGAGGCCAGCGCCCCCAGCTCCTCGGTGTCCAGGTCGAGCTTCTCCCGCCCGGTGTCCAGCCGGGAGATCTCCAGCAGGTCCTCGGTCAGAGTCCGCAGCGCGGCCACCCGGTCCCGCACCAGTTCCGTCGGCCGCCCCGCGGGCAGCAGCTCGGCCGCCGCGTGCAACCCGGTCAGCGGTGTACGCAGCTCGTGCGCCACGTCCGCCGTGAACCGCTGCTCGCTCAGCAGCTTGCCCTGCAGCGAGGCCGCCATGGTGTCCAGCGCGGCGGCGACCGCGGCCACCTCGTCCTGCGGCCGCGACCGGTCCTTGGTACGGGGGTCGTCGACCCGCGCGTCCAGGTCTCCGGCGCTGATCCGCCGCGCCACCGTCGCCGTCGTCCGCAACCGGCGGGTCACCCGGGTCACCGCGACCGCCCCCACCAGCAGCGTCGCTCCGATCGCGAGACCCGAGGACCACAGGATGGACCGGTCGAGCCCGGCGATCGTCCGGGACTGCTGGTAGTAGTCGACCTCGACGGCCAGCGCCCGGTGCCGGTCGGCGGGACCGGCCGCCCACATCGTGGGACGTCCGCGGTGCAGGGAGACCATCGTGCCGCGATCCCCGCCCACCGCGAGCTCCCGCAGCGCCGTCGGCAGCCCCGGCGGGTCGACGCCCGCGCCGGGCAGCAGGCTGTCCCCGGCCGCGTACGCCCTCGTGGCGTCCGAGAGGCGGGACAGGGCCAGACGGCGGGCCTGGCCGACGGTCTGGTCGGTCACCGAGACATGCACCAGTACGCCGAGCATCGCGGCAAGACCACAGCACATCACCGTGATGAACACGGCGACCTTCACGGCGAGTGTGCCCGCCCAGTGGGGGAGCGCGGGCCGTCTCACGAGGTCGCCGAGGGGGACGGCCGGCGGGAGTGGTGCCGGGTCCGGCCGATGTGCAGCATCTCGTCGTGGGTGAGCAGCATGACCTTCTGCTGCGGGTCCCAGGTCCACTGGAAGCGGTACTCGTAGTCCGCGAGGTCGGAGGGCGCGTGGATGATCACCGAGCGGCCGGCCAGCTCCACCCCGCTCACGGCGTCGTTGTTGGACATCACCTGCACCACCCGGCCGGCCTCCACGGTGTAGACGCGGACGGCCGTCTGGGTGCCGGGCAGCAGCCGGAAGCCGAGGGTCAGCTCCGGCTTCCCGTCGCCGGTGATGTCGCGGTAGTAGGCCTTCAGGAGCGGGCAGCGGCTGTCCGCCGGTGTGGTGCCGCAGTACTTCATCCGGCGGGCCGTCTCGCGGTACTGGGCCTTGGAGCCGGCGTAGTCGCCCGGGTGCAGGGCGATCTCCTGCCGCACGATCGCCGCCGGGCTCACCTTGCGGATGTCGCCGTCCGGCGCGGAGAGGTGCATCTCCTCGGACTCGCCGTTGTCGTAGTCCCAGGCCGGGCTGGCGGCGGGCTTGAGGTTCGGCCACAGCTTCGCCGGGCTGGTCGCGGTCGGCGTGGCCCCCGCGCCCCGCAGACCACCGGCGTCACCGCAGCCCACCGCCGTCGCCGCCAGAAGGGCGACGGCGACGGCGCTACGGACGGCGCAGGCGGCGCGGGCGCGGGGCACGGGACTCCAGTGGCTGGCTGAGAACGATCGGTGGGCGCTGTACACCCTAAGGCGCCAGAGAAACGATTACCCGACCACTCCGCCCGACTCACACCAGGCTCGTACCGCGCCGCCGCCGTCGACCCCGTGCTACTCCGCCAGCTCCTCCAGCAGGCGGGCCGTCGGCAGGCCGGCCCGCAGGTAGTCGACGAACAGGTCGTTGTGCAGCGCCCACGGGGAGCGCCGGGCCCGGATCAGCCGGATCGCCTCCTCCGCGCTGTGCCCGCGCCGCACCAGGGCGTGGGCGACGACCAGCCCCGAGCGGTTGTACCCGCTGTAACAGCGGACGAGAACCGTGCGGCCCTCGTCCAGCGCGTCGCTCGCGGCCTGCGCCAGGCGGATGACCCCCGCGAGCTGGGTCCCGTCCAGCGGTCCGTCCGGAATGGGCCACACATGGTGCTCCACCCCCGGATCCGGACCGTGCCCGGGCAGCCGCAGAAGGCTCTGCACGAGATCGAACTCGTCGTGCACGACGGCGAGCTCCAGTTGTCCGGTCCGGCCCCGGAACTCATGCCCGCCCATCCACAGACCAGGCACGATCTCGCTCCACGGGGTGTCCGGAGCCGGTACGTCGGGTTGCTTTCTGCGGGTACGCAAACACGCCTCCCCAACTCCCCTCCAGCAATGCCCAACTCCTCTCAAAGGTAACCGGGTTCTTGCCGATGGAGCACCCCGCCTGTTCCCATGGTCGAGGGGTGATGATGCATGAACGGACTGCGCGTCATACCGGCCTGGAGGCACGGTCAGGAACGGCTGTACGTCAGCCGTGCCGACGGGCGCAACATCGCCTGGTACGACCGTGAGGCGGCCAGGATCAACCTGCTGAGCGAGGAGGAGCGTGAGGAGGTCCTGCGGACCCTGGGCCCCTTCCTCACCGGCCCGGTGACGGTCGGCCCGCCACCGGTGCCGACCCCGGCCGAGCTGGCCCGGCTCACCCTCCACCCGGACGACGACCTGGCGCCCAACCGGCCCGCCGAGGCCCTGATCGTCTCCCTGGACCGCGACCCCGGCCCGCCGCACCGGCTGCGCCCGGACCCCCGGCGCCGGGCGCTGGCGGCCGAACAGGCGGTCGGCGAGGCCCTGGACCGCCTGGACGGCGCGGGCTGGCACGCGCTGCACTCGATCCCGCTGCCGGGCGGCGACCGCATCCACCACCTGGCGATCGGCCCCGGCGGCCTCTTCGCCGTGCACACGCTCTACGCCCGCAAACAGCGGGTGACGGTCGCGGACCCGATGGTCACGCTGGGCCGCCGCGACCCGCAGCGGCTGCTGCGCCGCGTACGGGCCGACGCCGACCGGGCCTCGTACGCCCTCACGGCGGAGGTCCACCCGGTGCTGGCCGTGTACGCCGCGACGGAGGTGGCCGTCACCGCCCCGCTCCGCGAGGTCCGCGTCCTGAAGGACACGGAGGTGGACGGCCTGTCCCGCACCGGGGGCGTCCTGAAGCCGGCCGACGTGGAGGCACTGCACGCGATGGCGCGGGACAGGGGGACGTGGACCAAGGTGTGAGCGGGAGCGCCGCTCGGTTTCGGCTGCGGCCGGGAGGGGCCCGGGGCGGGTCGGAGTCGTGGGTTCCGGGAAGCGGTGAGCGGGCTGAGCGGGCGGTTGTGATCCCCTCGCGTTGCGGGCGGGATCGCGGTTCTCAGGGCAGTGAGCCGGCGCCGTTGGCGTCTAGGAGCGGGGCCAGGAGATCGCCGTAGTCCTGGACGCGGGGGGCGATGTCGGGTGCCTGGAAGGCCAGCTGTGCGGGGGCCCCGCACTCCTCGATCTCGCTCCAGGTGACCGGCGCCGAGACGGTGGGCTCGGGGCGGGCGCGCAGGGTGTACGGGGTGGCGGTGGTCTTGCGGGCGGCGTTCTGACTCCAGTCGACGAAGACCTTGCCGGGCCGCAGGCTCCGGGTCATACGGTGCAGCACGAGCCGGGGCATGGCCCGCTCGGCCTCCACGGCGAGCTGTTTGGCGTAGTCACTGACCTGGTCGGAAGGGGTGGGCCGGACGGCGGCCAGCAGATGCAGGCCCTTGGACCCGGAGGTCTTGGCACAGGCGGTCATCCCGTCCTCGGCGAGCCGCTCCCGCAGCCACAGGGCGAC
>Ga0182008_10002495_pt1 | contig 11496 bp, 15 predicted proteins | sample Sormic07211129_1_FD_120482 | JGI IMG/M metagenome (GOLD analysis project Ga0182008, IMG submission 120482) | Rhizosphere microbial communities from Sorghum bicolor, Mead, Nebraska, USA - 072115-129_1 metaG | ecosystem: Host-associated > Plants > Roots > Rhizosphere | place: USA: Nebraska...
GCCGAGAATTACCACCTTCACTTTGTCCAGCGGCGTGGAGTTGAGGGCGTTGAAAATCAGCGGGCCAGGCGGGTAGATCTCTTTACCGGCGGCATGCTCCTGGCGCAGGAATTCGCGCAGCTGGGCCATGTAGGGCTTGTCGAACTCATCGCGCAGGGCATGTTTCCAGCTGGGTTCGAGTTTGATGCGGTCGCCGTCGGTCATCGTTGAAGTGTCTTGTAAAAAAAAGAATGAGGCGAACCCTAGGAAAGCCGACTCCGCTTGTCAATTGATCTGACACACCACCGGCACTTTCCCACCAAAGGATCATACTGATCCTTCACTTTCTCGATTGAGGTCACGATGAATCTGCACTTTGAAGAACTGACCGGCAGCGGCGGCGCCCGTATCGGCATCGCCAGCCTCGACGCGGAAAAAACGCTCAATGCCCTCTCCCTGCCGATGATTCTGGCCCTTGGCGACCGCCTGGAAGCCTGGGCCAAAGACCCGCAAATCGTCTGTGTGTTGCTGCGCGGCAATGGCCCCAAAGCGTTCTGCGCCGGTGGCGAAGTACGCAGCCTGGCCCAGGCGTGCCTTGAGCACCCAGGTGAAGTGCCCGCGCTGGGCGCGCAGTTTTTCGCCGCTGAATATCGCCTCGACTATCGCCTGCACACCTATCCCAAACCGCTGATCTGTTGGGGCCATGGCTACGTGCTGGGCGGCGGCATGGGCCTGCTGCAAAGCGCGGCGGTGCGTATCGTCACGCCGAGCAGCCGGCTGGCCATGCCGGAAATCAGCATCGGCCTGTACCCGGATGTAGGCGCCAGTTGGTTCCTGTCGCGCCTGCCGGGCAAACTCGGTGTGTTCCTGGGCCTGACCGGTGCGCATATCAATGGGCGTGATGCCCTGGACCTGGGGCTGGCCGACCGTTTTCTGCGCGATGACCAACAAGATCAGCTGGTCGAGGGCCTGTTGCAACTGAATTGGCAGGAACAGACCGCGATGCAACTCAACAGCCTGCTCAAGGCCCTGGCCCAGGAGGCGCAGGACCAACAGCCCGAAGCACAGTGGCTGCCGCGGCGTGCACAGATCGACGCCTGGCTGGACGTGGGCGATGTGCGCTGTGCATGGCGGGCCCTGAGTGCCCTGCGCGAGCATGCCGATCCGCTGTTCAACCGCGCCGGCAAGACGTTGAGCGAAGGATGCCCGCTGACGGCGCATCTGGTGTGGGAACAGATCCAGCGCGCGCGTCATTTGTCCCTGGCTCAGGTGTTCCAGATGGAATACACCCTAAGCCTCAATTGCTGCCGCCACCCGGAGTTCGCCGAAGGGGTGCGGGCGCGGTTGATCGACAAGGATCAGACGCCCCATTGGCACTGGCCGGATATCAACACGGTGCCCGACGCCGTGGTGCAGGCGCATTTCAGCAAAGCGTGGGAAGGTAGGAATCCTCTGGCAGATCTTTCTGATTACTGACAGCTATCTTCGGAGTTGCTTTACGGTAAACGAGCAGTTGTCCGGCTGGCGGTCTTCACAGATGTACACGTCCCGGCCGAAGGGATCCTCGACCAGGCGCCAGTGCGAAGTCGTGGTCAGCGAAAAGCTGTAGGGGCCGTTCTTCGCGCTGTAGCGTAATGCGACCGACTGGCCGCGATTAGTGCTGTAAATGCACTGTTCAAAATACCCCTCGTCGCGCGAGTCCCCCTCCTTCGGAATAAACACGGCGCCTACGAAACGCTCGACATAACCGTCGTACGGAACGCTGGGGCTGCGCCAGAGGGTCCTTCCATCAAGCGCCTGGAACCGGTTTTTTTCGTAGCGAACGGTCGATGGGTACGGGCACCCCTGCGCGGCGCTCGTCTGTATGACTGCATAGCTCAACAGCAGAAGTAGACAGGACATGGATCTGGTCAAAGGACGCCCCCAAAAGGCACTCACTATCCTGTGAGTGAAGGACATCCTGGGCAAAAAAGAAACCTGTTATAAATGACAGTCCCGATAAACGGTTGCAAAAAAAAGCGGCGCTCGATGCGCCGCTGCTCATTCAGGACCTTCAGCGGTGACCGCCGCGGCCTTGTCCATGATCACCTCGATGGCCTCGGTCGCCCCGGTCATAGCCACCATGCCCTCCACGATCACCCCAACCGGGGTTTGGATAAGGCCGGTAGCCGGCGCGCGGGCCGCAGGGTAATAGCGCGGTGCCGGCTGATAGTAACGCGGGGCGGAGTAATAGCGCGGCGCAGGCGTGTAGTAACGCGGTGCCGGGTAGTAGTCGCGCCGGTATTGATACACCGAACCGCCACCGTAGTAGTACGCCGGTGCAGGTGAGGTGTAGACCTCGGAACGGTAATAGCTCTGGCCTCCATCGTAATAAGGCACGCAAGCGGTAAGGGTCAGACCGAGTAAAGCGCTGAGCAGCATTCGTCGATACATGGCGGCCTCCTGGACCGCGAGGGAGCACCTTCAGCGACGCTGAAGGGCGGCATTCAGCTTTCACCGAATGACGAAATATCTGACATCAAAAACGGAATCTGGTGCGTTCCGGCAACACATTGATACATCTATGTCGACCGGCGGCAAGGCCGACGAAGCCACGTCGCCAGCGGCTCCCACGGCGGCTTCAGCTTTAACGTTTCAGTTAATTTTGAAACACCGAAACTCTTCGGCTTACGATGATGTCATTATGATGTCGCGCAACGCCAGGGAGGCTCTAGCGTGCATCCTTCGCTAACATCCCCGGATTCGAGCCATGAAAATTTCAACCAAGCTGCTGCTTTCATTTCTACTGTGTGCGCTGGTCACCCTTGGGGTCGGCCTGCTGGGTATCAAGGGGGTCGTTCGGCTCGCCACGGCGTTGGAACTGACGTTTTCCAACAACCTGGTGTCCGTGAGTAATACGGCGGCCACCCTTAATGGGCTGGTGGCGCACAACCGAGGTTTGTACCGCCTGATGGACGCCAGCCGAGGCGATGTGGCGCAGCAGGACCGCGACCGCGTACGCCAGGATATCGGCAACGAACTCAAGCGCAGTCAGAGCGCTTACGCCACCTACCGGGCAACCCCGCTGGAAGACGACGAACGGGCGGCCGGTGACAAGCTCGATCAGATCTGGCCAACCTATATCAGCAGTGCCGAACGCATCATGACGCTGCTCGACGGCGGCAAGATCGACCAGGCCCGCGTGGAGCTCAACACCACCAACAACGAGCTGTTCCGCCAGGCGCGCGAACTGATCCGCATAATCATCGATTCCAACAACCGCCAGATCAAGGAAGGCGCCATCGCTGCCGAGCAACTGCGCGACAGCGCGTTGACGTGGATGATCAGCGGCATCGTCCTGGCCTTTATCATCGCCATCAGCGTGGGCGTGCTGATCACCCGTCTGATCACGCGCCCCATCGCACAGGCGGTACAGAGCGCCCAGCGCATTGCCGACGGCGACCTCACCCACGCCATTCTCACCGAGCGCACCGACGAAGCCGGGCAACTGTTGATGGCGCTGTCCGACATGCAGGGCGGCCTGAAAAGCACTCTGGTGGAAATTGCCAATGCGGCTGATCAACTGGCCTCGGCCGCCGAAGAGTTGAGCGCGGTCACCGATGAAAGCAGCCGCGGCCTGACCCGCCAGAACGATGAGATCCAACAGGCGGCCACCGCCGTAAACCAGATGACCGCCGCAGTGGACGAAGTGGCGAGCAACGCCGTATCGACCTCGCAAGCCTCGCACCAGGCCACCACCGAAGCCGAGGAGGGTCGCCAGCAAGTGGAACAGGCGGTGTCGGGCATGTCGTCGATGGTGCTGGAGATCAACGATTCGACGCAATCGGTCGCCGACCTGGCCAACCAGGTGCGCGAAATCGGCAAGGTGATCGACGTAATCCGCAGCATCGCCGACCAGACCAATCTGCTGGCCCTCAATGCTGCGATCGAAGCGGCGCGCGCTGGCGAGCAAGGCCGTGGTTTTGCCGTGGTTGCCGACGAAGTACGCGCGTTGGCCCATCGCACCCAGACGTCCACGGTCGATATCGAAAAAATGATCGGCGAAGTACAGGTCGGTGCCGATGGCGCGGTGGCGGCAATGAACAAGAGCCTGACCTGGGCCAATAACACCCAGACCCTGGCGCAGAGTGCCGGTGAAGCGCTGCAGCGCATCACCGCCAGCGTGGCGAGGATCAACGAGCGCAACCTGGTGATCGCTTCGGCCTCCGAGGAACAGGCCCAGGTGGCCCGTGAAGTGGATCGCAACCTGCTCAATATCCAGGACCTGTCCACCCAGACCGCGGCCGGTGCGCACCAGACCAACGCCTCCAGCCAGGACCTGTCGCGCCTGGCCACCTCCTTCAATGTGCTGGTGAGCAAGTTCAAGCTCTGAGTAGCCGACGCAAGGTCGGCCCTGTATCGTGCAAGGCACGCCGGAATTGACCGGCTCCTTGCCCGATACCGTCTGAACCCACCGATGACCACGCCCACCCTCTGCCCCGCCTGTGGTGCCCGCAACGACTGCGCCCTGGCCGACCCACGCCGCGTTGACCAGCCCTGCTGGTGTTACAGCGTCACCATCGATCCGGCAGTGCTCCAAGCCTTGCCCGATGCACTGCGCAATCAGGCCTGCCTGTGCCCGCGCTGCGCCCAGGTCGACCAGCAACTGCGCGACGCCGGCCCGTCCTGATGCGTGTCGATCGTTTCCTCAGCAACCTGCCGCGCTTCAATCGCCAGCAAGTGCGCCTGCTCCTGGTGGAACGCCGGATCAGCGTCGACGGCGTGGCCGTCAGCGATCCCCATCATAACGTGCGCGAATTCAGCCGGGTGTGCGTGGACGGGCAAGTGCTGCAGGCGGGCAGACCGGCGCGTTATTTCATGCTGCACAAGCCCAAGGGCTGCGTGAGCGCGACGGCGGACGCCCGGCATCCGACCGTGCTCGACTGGCTGGACGAGCCGGATAAAGGCGAGCTGCATATCGCCGGGCGGCTGGACTTCAATACCACCGGTTTGCTGGTGATCACCAACGACGGCCAATGGTCGCGCCGCCTGACGCAACCGCAGACCAAGTTGCCCAAGGTGTATCGGGTCCACACCCAACAGGACATCGGCCCTGAGTACGCGGCGACGTTCGCCGCCGGCCTGTACTTTGCTTTCGAAGACCTCACCACCCAGCCCGCCGAGCTGGTGTTGCTGGGACCGAGGATTGCACGCTTGAGCATCGTCGAAGGCCGCTACCATCAGGTCAAACGGATGTTCGGGCATTTCGATAATAAAGTGATCGATCTGCACCGCGAGCGCATGGGGCCGCTGGAGCTGGATGCGACCCTCGCGCCGGGCGAGTATCGGGCATTGACCGACGCGGAAATCCGCCAGGTCTGACCACCGTTCAGCCGGTGCAGGCAAAAACCGGTTCGAGCGCCTTGCGGCATCCCGGGTCTGCTGCTTGAATCACCACGTCAGCCGCACTATGACTGATGAGTCGCCTATAACCTCCAAGACCTACCTTGCCCCGCCCGCGCTTGATCCACGGGCCTTCCAGGCAAACCGCCCGCCATAACAACACCCGCCGGCCAGCCGTTATCGGACCGACATGGGCCCTCCTTTTCCAGGCGTATGCCTGCCTGTCACAAAGCGCGTGCAGAGTGTTCTGCGCGCCCTACCCGCTTGCCAGGAGTCTTACGACATGAGGCCAGAAATCGCTGTGCTGGATATACAGGGTCAGTATCGGGTTTACACGGAGTTCTATCGCGCGGACGCTGCTGAAAAGACCATCATCCTGGTCAACGGCTCGATGGCCACCACGGCATCCTTCGCCCAAACCGTGAAAAGCCTGCACCCGCAGTTCAATGTGGTTTTGTACGACCAGCCCTACGCCGGCCGCTCCAAGATCCACAACCGCCATGAGCATATGCTGACGAAGGACGTTGAAGGCCAGATCCTGCTGGAGCTGATCGACCATTTCGCCGCCGAACACGTGCTGTCGTTTTCCTGGGGCGGCGCCGCCACCCTGGTGGCCCTCGCCCAGCGCCCGCGCCGGGTGGAAAAGGCCGTGATCAGCTCGTTCTCACCGGTGATCAACGCGCCCATGCGCGACTACCTCGAACGCGGCGTCGACTACCTGGGCAACCTGGACCGCGATCGCGTCGGCCATCTGGTCAATACCACCATCGGCAAACACCTGCCGTCGTTGTTCAAGCGCTTCAACTACAAGCACGTGAGCAGCCTGGCCGAGCATGAATACGGGCAAATGCATTTCCACATCAGCCAGGTACTGAACAGCGATCGACTGTGCTACCTCAAGGCCGCCAGGCAAATCGATATACCGGTGCTGTTCGTCAACGGCGAATGGGACGAGTACACCAGCGCCGAAGACGCCAGGCAGTTCGGGCACTACGTGCCCCACAGCAGCTTCAGCGTCATCCAGGCCACCGGGCACTTCCTGGACATGGAGCACAAGGCGGCATGCAGGGACAGCCGTGAAGCCGTGGTGGGCTTCTTGACACACACACGCCGCCCCAGCCGCTTGCGCTATGACCAGGGCCAGACCCAGCACGCCTTCGCGCTGTGAAACACAGGCTCAGTGCTGGCTTACGGTGACGAGCGAACCGGCTCGCCACCGTAAGCCAGCACGCGCATTGAGTGCGTTCGCCGGATCGGCCACTGCGCGCAACCCGTACATTTCCCAAAGAAAAACTTCAAATCCCGGCGCACATCTGGTACAAAGTCAGCCGCTCTGAGCGGGTGTCGTATAATGGCATTACTCCAGCTTCCCAAGCTGATAACGAGGGTTCGATTCCCTTCACCCGCTCCACTCAAATGTGCTTCCCGTCACGCAGTTACCGACGGGAACGCTTGAAAAACCGGTCCTTGGTGGCCGGTTTTTTTATGCATGCGATTCAGCCATCACAGCGCTTGGTCACTCCGCTGCTTGCCGCAAAAACCTGTACAAATTTATATTTTTGTACAAGTATTACGCCCTATCGGGGTGTCTTTCCCCGCACGATCATGGAGTGCGCTACCGCCTCAACCTACCAGTGGACGGTTCGGTGTATGAGGTCAGCTTCGACGACTGGATGTACCTGATGGACGAAGACACACTGATCAACCGTTCGAGCATGTCCAAGTTCGGTGTCGAGTGGGGCCAGGTCACGTTGTTTTTCCGTCGCCAATAAAGCGCTTGTCGTGCCTGTCAACAGGCTTGGGGTGAATGATGAATAAGCAAATGCTGTCGGATCGGGCTGCAAAAGGTGAAGTCCGCGAGCTGCAACTGCTGTCGCTGGAAGGCGGTTTCTATGTGGCGCGCATCCGCTTTGACCATGGGGAAGCGATGCTGCTGGGAGAGGATGGTCAGCCGCTGCGCATCCGCTCTACCACGCACCTGCGAGACCTGCTGCTGGGCGTGACGCCCTTCCCCTGTGTGCTGGTGCAACAGTGCGCACATGACGAGATGTGCGGGGTCCGCGATGGGCCCATCGCAGCGTTGCGCGTGCCGTTTTCGCTGGGCGCCACGTTTTGAGGGCCTTTCGGCCGATCAATGCGATGAGCGGCCAGAAACGCAGCGGCGGGAAGCGGGTGGATACTCAGTAAAATCCGAATGCGCGCGAGGGTTCACTATAGTGATGATGACCATCCCTTGAGCCCGAGAGCGGAATGACGCAATGCCTGGATACGCCCCAACCACTCCCCGCCACATCCGGCGTCAAGTCATCGGCTGGGTGTTGGTGTTGCCCTTGCTGGTGTCGTTTTTGCGGCTGCCATTCCCATTCGGGCTGTTGCTGGGGCTGGGCAGCATCGCTGCTTCGGCCTATGGCGTGTGGTTCGCCAGCCGCCATGCCAGCCGGCGCGTGACCCTGTTCGCGCTGATCGTCACCGTGTTCAATGCCTTTTCGTTGTTCATGCTGGGGACTGCATCCTTGCTCAAGGTGCCGTATCTGATCGCCTGGTATTACTGGTACGAGTACCACGCCAGCTGGGTCTATGGGTACTTCTAAACGGCTGGGAATTGCACCGCAAGAAACGTAGTTTCCACTGAGACGGGCGGCACTAGAATGGGCCTGTCGCTTTTAACCCCACCCAGTCGAGGACACCGCTCATGCCCTGCCACTACAAGCTTATGCCCTCGCCCGTTGGCGTGCTCACTCTGGTGGCGCGCGATGACAAACTCGCTGCCATCCTCTGGGAAACCGAGCGCGCCAACCGCGTCCGACTGGGGCAGTTGAATGAGGCCAATGACAGCCCGGTACTGCTGGAGACCGAACGTCAACTGACCGAGTACTTCGCCGGCAGGCGCAACAGGTTCGAGCTGGAACTGGACTTCACCGGCACCGTTTTCCAGAAGCTGGTGTGGCAGGCGCTGCTGACTATCCCCTTCGGCGAAACCCGTAGTTACAGTGAGATCGCCCAGCAGATCGGCAACCCGAAAGCCGTGCGTGCCGTGGGCGCGGCGAATGGGCGCAACCCGATCTCAATCATCGCGCCCTGCCATCGCGTCATCGGCGCGTCCGGCGGACTGACCGGGTTCGCCGGAGGGCTGCAAGCCAAACAGTATCTGCTGGCGCTGGAAGGCACTGGTCAGGCGGGGCTGCTTTTTTAATGGCTGGTTTTTTCGAAGGTATCGGCGGACTTGAACATTCATCTCGTCCGCCTGTGTATTTGTAAAAAGAAATTTCAAAGCTCAGCTGCGGTCAGTTTATTCATCACCCACTTCTTTGAGGAAAACGGTCATGAAATTCTCCGCTGTTTCACAAACCCTGTCCCGTTGGGCAGGCAGCCCCCGGACGTTCTACACAGCGGTGGCGCTGATTCTGGCGTGGAGCCTGAGCGGGCCTTATTTTCACTTCAACGACACTTGGCAACTGATCATCAACACCTCGACCACCATCATCACGTTCCTGATGGTGTTCCTGATCCAGAACACGCAGAACCGTGACAACGACATCCTGCATATCAAGATCGATGAGCTGCTGCGCGTGTCCAAGGACGCTCAGAACGCCGTCCTCAGCCTTGATGGCCTGGACCGCAAGGAGTTGGAAAAACTGCGTCAGGAATACCGCAGCATTGGCCAGGCCGGGACGGTCAACCTCAACAGCAGTTGCGGGCATGCCGCCGACGATGCGGCGCCGACGAAAACCGACTTGAACCAGGCCTGAAAAAAACGGCGGTTGGAGCTTATCCAACCGCCGTTTCGTTATTCAACCCACCGGTTCAACCGTCGCCTTGGTGGCCTTTGCCATAGGTCGATGCCAACGCACGCGCCTTTTGCAGACGTTCTTCCAAGCGCGGCAAGGTTTCATCCACCAGCGCTTTAATCTCCGGCACATCGGAAGCGGCGCCTTCTTTTTTGAACAGTGCGATGGCCTCTTCGTTTTCCTTGACCTGCTGCGCTGCGTAGGCCGCATCGAAGGAGTCGCCGTCCTTGAGTTCAGGCATCAGGGTTTCGGCTTTATCGACGATTTTTTCCCGCGGGGCCACCGGCAGGTCGAGCTTCTTGGCGATGGCCGCCAGATGCTGGTTGGCCAGGGTGCGCTCGTTGATCACCTCGATGGTGTAGTCCTTGATTTCCTGGGACGAGGTTTTGGAGTGGGCCATGCGGCTGGTCTCGATATCGGCCATGCCCTTGGCCGACGCCTGCTCGATGAACTCAGCGGGCGACTGGGCGAAAGCACTGCTGGTGCCGAGGCCCAGCAGCATCGCGAAACTGGCGGTGCGTAACCGGATAGCCATGCGGCTCATGATGGGTTCCTCCAGAGCAAAAATTAGGGCGGGGCACAGGCCTCGCCCTGAATTCGAATTTTCACAGGAGTAAAGGTTTAGAAAAAACTTACCAGTGCGACGAACGGTCATCGGCTCGTCAGGCCGCTTTGCTGCCAAACAAGCCGGGCAAGGCATGGGCCAGTGCGTTGATGGCGAAACCGATAAACATCAGGCCACAGAGACGGGTGATAAGAATTTCATGCCGTTGGTACAGGGTGCGCACCCGATGAGCGCCGACTACGCCGATCAGAATCCCATAAGCCAGCAACCCGCCGATAAAACTCAACACGATCAACCACGGCAGCATCGACCAGGTCAGCAGCTCGGCACGGCTGGACAACAACGCAGTAAAGGTGGCCACCGCCACCGGGTAGGCCTTGGGGTTGGTCAAGCCAAACAGAATGCCGTGCCAGAACGGATGCCGCGCCGCGCCCTCGGGAGCATCGCTGCTGCGACGCCGGGTGCGAATCGCGCGCCAGCCGAGCCAGAACAGATACGCACCGCTGAGCACGCCCAGCACATCGAACGCGCTGCTGCCCACCTCTCGCGCACCGACGATGGCAATCAACGCAGTGCTGCACCACACCACGTCCCCCAGCAAATGCCCGCACAAAAACCCCGCTCCGGCCCGCCGACCACGAGCGGCACCGATGCCGAACACGGCCAGTACACCGGGGCCAGGGGTAATCCCGTAGATAAAACCCGAAGCAAGCACAGCGAGCAGCAACGAAGGGGTCATGGCGCGACTCTGATAAGTGAGCGGTGCAAGGATTTTGCACGTTCCGGCGTTACGGGTAAAAGGTCATGCCGGTATAAGGCCGGGTGCGACAGGCTCGCAGGCGCGAAGCCAGATCGCCGACGTGGACTTCGAGCTTATGGCCGTCGGGGTCGAGAAAATAGAACGAGGCGCCCTCGCTGCGGTTATCGCGCCATTCCTGCACACCGGCGGTACGCAGACGTTCGACCAGCGCGGTGAACCCCTGCGGCTCAGCCGTGAACGCGTAATGCGTGTAGTCCGCAGCCGGCTCCGACCCGCATGAGCGGTCGAGGGACAGGCACAACCACAACCCCGGCAATGATAAATACGCACCATTATCCCACGTGGCGTCGAGCTGAAGCCCCAGCACATCATGGTAGAAATTGACGCTGCGCGGCACGTCGGTGACGGCCAGAGTCAGGTGGTTGAAACCAGAAAGCATGATATTTCCTCGGCGCAATAGCGTGAGCAAGATCCAACAGTGCGAGCGCAGATTATGAAGCGAGCGGGCGTCAACCCACCACCGCTTGTAGGTGGCAGGGTGAGCAATTGCCGATGATCAACGTTCTGCACGCCACGGGCGGACATCGTCAGGATCAGGTCCGTGCCCAGGATCAACTGTGGCGCCACGCCCCAGTGCGGCAGGCTGATCGCCACATATCGGCGCTGGCGGATCGCCCTCAGTGCCCGCTCGATTTCCGGGGTGCCGCTGCCGCGCATTTCCAGCAGCACGTGGGGGCGTGCCAGGTAAGTCGGCCTGTTCGGTCTTGCAGAGCGTCAGCTGACAACGCCCCGGGTGGTCGGGGCGTTGTTGCTGAGGGGGGGGCGTGGCGTTGATTCAGTTCGGCGGCGCGCCAGGCAAAGCGCTGGCGTCCGTGTGAACCCGCGTCAGCGCTTGTCGGACGTGCGCATTTTGTGCGGCAGGCCCCACATCAACAGTGCGGCGGCGATCAAGGCGCACACGGCAATCACATACAACGCCGGCGTGGTGCTGCCGGTAATGTCCTTGATGCGCCCCACCATCA
>Ga0182008_10002496_pt1 | contig 11490 bp, 7 predicted proteins | sample Sormic07211129_1_FD_120482 | JGI IMG/M metagenome (GOLD analysis project Ga0182008, IMG submission 120482) | Rhizosphere microbial communities from Sorghum bicolor, Mead, Nebraska, USA - 072115-129_1 metaG | ecosystem: Host-associated > Plants > Roots > Rhizosphere | place: USA: Nebraska...
GGACGGTTTCGGCATCAAACACGCTCCACTCTGGGGCGTGGCCGCCGTCACCTTGCTGGGTTTTCTGACCGGCAAGGGCGCAAAGAACGGGGGCGGCCTCAGCAGCCTGACCCGGCTGATCCGTCTCGGCACCACACTGGGGCCGCTGATCAAACTGATCATGCAGGGCTCTTCGCGCAAAGGCTGATCAGTTTCTTTCCGGCTACGCTCTGCAGTGTCGACGGGATGCCCCCCTCTCTCTCGAGGGGGTGCAATCCTGTGCGCCTGTCCGGTCAATTGCCCCCTGCGAAAAAATTTCTTGCAAGGTGGCCTCGATATCGACGGCGCCCGGTTGTAGTTCCGCTTGCAGGTCATGACGCGAAACGGGAAGCTAGGCCATCAGTCACCTGACGGAGAGTCCCGCCTTGGATTGGCACACCCTGCTTACCCGCGAACGCCTCGGAAAGCCTCTGCACAGCCCAGAAGAACTCGGCCGCAGCCCTTTTCACAAAGACCACGACCGCATTATTTTCTCGGGGGCTTTCCGCCGCCTCGGGCGCAAGACCCAGGTCCATCCGGTGTCCAGCAATGATCACATTCATACGCGCCTGACCCACTCGCTGGAAGTCAGTTGCGTGGGTCGCTCGCTGGGCATGCGGGTCGGCGAAACCATCCGCAATGCCCTGCCCGACTGGTGCGAACCCAGCGACCTGGGAATGGTGGTGCAATCGGCCTGCCTGGCACACGACATCGGCAACCCGCCTTTCGGCCATTCCGGTGAAGATGCGATCCGTCACTGGTTCCAGCAAGCCGCCGGCCGTGGTTGGCTGGATGCGATGAGTGAAGCAGAGCGCAATGACTTCCTGAATTTCGAAGGCAACGCCCAGGGCTTTCGGGTCCTCACTCAACTGGAGTATCACCAGTTCGACGGCGGCACCCGACTGACCTATGCAACCCTGGGCACCTACCTGAAGTATCCATGGACGGCCAGGCACGCCGATTCGCTGGGCTACAAGAAACACAAGTTCGGCTGTTATCAGAGCGAGCTGCCACTGTTGGAGCAGATCGCCCATAAACTCGGCCTGCCGCAACTTGAAGAGCAACGCTGGGCGCGGCATCCGCTGGTGTACCTGATGGAGGCCGCCGACGACATCTGCTATGCGCTGATCGACCTGGAAGACGGCCTGGAAATGGAGTTGCTGGAATATGCCGAAGTCGAGTCCCTGCTGCTGGACCTGGTGGGCGACGACCTGCCGGAAACCTACCGCCAGCTCGGTCCCGGCGATTCGCGCCGACGCAAACTGGCGATCCTGCGCGGCAAGGCCATCGAACACCTGACCAATGCCGCGGCCCGCGCTTTCGTCGAGCAACAGCACGCGCTGCTGGCCGGCACATTGTCCGGCGACCTGGTGGAGCACATGCACGGGCCCGCCAAACGTTGCGTGCTGAACGCCAAGGACATGGCCCGCAAGAAAATCTTCCAGGACAAGCGCAAGACCCTGCACGAGATCGGCGCCTACACCACGCTGGAAATCCTCCTCAACGCCTTTTGCGGCGCAGCACTGGAGCAGCACAACGGTCGGACCCCGTCATTCAAAAGCCGCCGCATCCTTGATCTGCTGGGTAACAATGCACCCGATCCTCACGGCCCGTTACACACGTCGTTTTTGCGCATGATTGATTTCATCGCCGGCATGACCGACAGCTATGCCAGTGACATGGCCCTGGAAATGACGGGCCGTGCCAGCCACTGAGGTGCTTCGTTTGATCAGCCATTACGGCCTTCGTTTTGGCTGATCCCCCTTTAACCTCCAACAGCACTCAAGTCTCGTCGAATCGCCCTACAACACATGGCGAGCGAACTGATCGCCTGTCCGCCCCTCTCGCGAAACAATCGCCCTCCCTCTGTTCGACAGATGAAGTGTGCAGCATGGCCGAAGACGATCTACGCATCCTCGTGGTGGAGGACCACCCCTTCCAACTGATAGCCACTCAATGCCTGCTGGAGAGTTATGGCTTCGCCCGACTGACTACCGCCGACAGCGCCAGAAGCGCCATGCAGCAGATGCTCGGGGTCGAACAGCCATTCGACATCCTTTTATGCGATCAATGCCTGCCCGATCTGACAGGACTCGATCTGGTCCGGTTCGCCAGTCACCGAGGGCTGATCAGGCAGGCGATCATACTGAGCAGCCTGACGACGTCTGAACTGGATGAACTTGTAAAAACGGCCAACGAATACGGGCTGCCATTATTGGGTTACTTGATAAAACCATTGAAACAATCTGAATTTAGAGACCTGTTGAGCCTGGCACCAACATAGACAAAAAGCACATATAAGAACCGACAAATGCACAACGTAAAACCTACAAACAACTTCCTTAAAAAGTGCACAAAACCGCCAGACTTCCCCGGACTTCCTAACAAGAAACCTAGTTAATACGTAGTCCCATTCCTCTTAATTTGTAGGATTTTTCCTATATTGCTGCTACAGCCCGGTCCGTTCATGCGTCCCTTCAAGTAACTGAGCTAAGGTGCGCGCTTTATTTGAGCTCGCATGGGACTTGATTATGAACTCCGTTTTTATTGTCGACGATCACCCGGTTATCCGCCTTGCCGTTCGAATGTTGCTGGAACACGAAGGTTACAAAGTCGTCGGCGAAACTGACAATGGGGTCGACGCCATGCAAATGGTTCGCGAATGCATGCCGGACCTGGTCATTCTCGATATCAGTATTCCAAAACTGGATGGCCTGGAAGTGCTGTCCCGGTTCAACGCAATGAGTAATCCTCCTAAAACACTGGTACTGACCGCACAATGCCCGACACTCTTCGGTATTCGTTGCATGCAATCCGGAGCCTCGGGTTATGTCTGCAAACAAGAGGACATCAGTGAACTGGTGAGTTCTATAAAAGCGGTATTTTCAGGTTACAACTATTTCCCGAGTGAGGCCTTGAACCCCATCCACGGAGATGAAACACGTTGTATCGAACTGGAACTGTTCAAGTCCGTAAACGACCGGGAACTGATGGTCCTGCAACTTTTTGCCCAAGGTCGCACAAACAAGGAAATCGCCAAGGGCATGTTTCTGAGCAACAAGACCGTGAGCACCTACAAAAAGCGCCTCATGCAGAAACTCAAAGCCAAATCCCTGGTTGAACTGATCGAGATGGCAAAACGTAACGCACTCGTGTGAGAACCTGGATGCCCAGCCGTTTGAAGGTCTATCTGATTCAAGTGACCGCAGGTCTATGCGTGAGCACCTCGTTGTTCGGAGCACCGGGCAATGAACTCTATACGTTGCTCAGTCGCTCGAAGGTCGGCGCGCTGGAGATTCGACTGGATGAATCCCAGCAACAATGGATAAACAACAAAAATCAACTGACGCTCGGCACGTCGGCCCCGGACTACCCCCCTTTTGACCTGACCACCAGTGGTCAGGACTATGAAGGCTTTACCGCCGATTACGCTGGCCTTCTGGAAAAAGCAACCGGGTTGCCGGTCAAGGTTCAGCGTTTCGAATCCCGAGGGGCCGCGATCGCCGCGCTGCAGAATGGCGATGTCGATCTGCTTGGCACAGCCAATGGATTCGAGGCTGGCATTGCCGGGATTGCGCTGTCCATACCCTATGCCGTCGACCAACCCGTATTGGTGACCCGCGAAGGGGAAACCCGATCTCTCACCGATGGCCTGGCCGGATTGCGCCTGAGCATGGTGTATCACTATTTGCCGCTGGCGGAAGTCAAGGCGTTGTACCCAAAGGCGATCATCACGTCTTATCCGTCCTACCAGAATGCGATCAATGCCGTTGCCTTCGATCAGGCGGACGTGTTTCTCGGTGACACGATTTCAACTCACTACATGATCAACAAGGGGTACTTGAACAACATCCGGATGGCCAATTTCGGCAAACATGAAGCCCATGGTTTCAGCTTTGCCGTCAACAGGAACACCCCCGAACTGCTCGGCATCATCAACAGGATGATCAAGGCCATCCCCTCCAGTGAGCGAGAAAACATCGCCAAACGCTGGAGCGCCGGCAGCGACATTCTGCTGACCGATCAAAAGCTGCAACTCACTGACAGGGAAGAACGCTGGCTGGCAAATCACCCGATAGTGCGCGTCGTCGTCAACGAAGCCTTTGCGCCACTGACGTTTTTCGATAGCAATGGCAACTTTCGCGGGGTCAGCGCGGATTTGCTTGAGCTGATCAGGCTGCGCACCGGCTTGCGCTTTGACATCCAGCGCAGTCGAAACGATGACGAGATGATCAAACAGATCAAAAACAACCAGGCCGATGTGATCGCCGCGTTGCTCCCCAGCGCCAAACGTCAGTCCCAGCTGAACTTTACCCGCCCATTTCTGGAAAATTCCTACGTCCTGCTGACCCGTAAAGCCGCCGACAGCCCAACCAACCTTGAGCAGTTGCAGGACAAGCGCCTGGCCATTGCCCGCGGCAATCCACTCAGGGATTACCTGCGCAGAGAGTTTCCCCGGATCAAGCTGATCGAAACCCCGGACACTTTCAGCGCCGTAGAGATGCTCGCCGAAGGTCAGGCCGAAGGCGTGGTGAACTCACTGGTCATTGCCAACTACTTCATTTCGTCGCGGTTGTTCGAACACACGTTGCAAATCAGCACCACCATCGGCACCGAGCAGGCGGCGTTCTCCCTTGCCACTGCACGGGACGCCAAAGAGCTGAACGCCATTCTGAACAAGGCGCTGCTGAGCATCTCGCCGGAGGAACTGGGCATCATCAACAGTCGATGGCGCGGCTATTCGGCGTCCTCGCAAAGCACCTGGCGCAATTATCAAAGACTGTTCTACCAAATCGTCATCGGTGCCGGTGCGCTATTGCTGATTTCCATTGCGTGGAACGACTACATGCGACGCCAGATCAAGCAGCGCAAGGCCGCCGAGCGCGCATTGAACGATCAGTTCGAGTTCATGCGATCGCTGGTCAATGGCACGCCCCATCCGATCTATGTGCGTGATCGCCAGGGGCTACTGCAAAGTTGCAACGACAGTTACCTGCAAGCGTTCTGCGCCAGGCGTGAAGATGTCATCGGCAAAAGCGTCATGCAGGGGTCGATGAGCAATGTGTTCGAAGCCCGGGAGTACCAGGCTGACTACCAGCGCGTGGTGACCGAGGGCAGACCGTTGATCGTCGATCGCGAACTGCACATTGGCGGCCGGCGGCTGACGATCTATCACTGGATTCTCCCCTACCGCGATTCCAGCGCGAAAGTGCAAGGCATTATCGGTGGCTGGATCGACATCAGCGAACGTCGGCAACTGCTCGATGATCTGCGCTGCGCGAAAGAACACGCCGATAACGCCAACCGGGCCAAAAGCACGTTTCTGGCCACGATGAGCCATGAGATCCGCACGCCGATGAATGCAATCATCGGCATGCTTGAACTGACACTCAAGCGTCTTGAGCATCGGCACCCGGAGCGTCCGGCCATCGATGTCGCGTACAACTCGGCGAAAGGGTTGCTGGAACTGATTGGCGACATCCTCGACATTGCCAGAATCGAATCCGGGCGCTTGAGCCTTAGCCCGGAGCGCGTTAATCCGGGTGAACTGGTGGCCTCGGTCGTACGGATTTTCGATGGTCTTGCCCGCCAGAAGGAACTCGAACTGAAGCTGGAGTTTTCTTCGGCCAACCCGACTTTCGATGTGTTGCTGGACCCTTTGCGCTTCAAGCAGGTGCTGTCCAACCTGATCAGCAATGCCATCAAGTTTACCGAGCAAGGCCAGGTCCGGGTCATTGTCGACCTGCAGCCAGCAATGCAGCCTGATCGTGTGCAAATGCGGGTGCAGGTTCACGACAGTGGCATCGGGATCAGCGAACAGGATCAATACCGGCTGTTCGAACCCTTCGCCCAGGCCGACAACGCCATTCAATCGGCCAGGGGGGGCGCAGGGCTGGGGCTGGTCATCAGCCGCAATCTCTGCGAGATGATGGGCGGAAGTCTGCAATTGCGCAGCGAGCCTGGGGTCGGCACTCAAGTGGAGGTATTGCTGCACCTGGAAGCGTTGCCGCTGCAACAATCTGCCCAGCTGGCAGAGACGCAAATTGTCGTCGCCACAACCCCATTGAATGTTCTGGTCGTCGACGATCACTCGGCCAATCGTTTGCTCACCTGCCAGCAACTGGAATTTCTAGGCCATCGATTTACTGTCGCGGCCGATGGCCAGGAGGGATTGGAGGCATGGAAAGACCAACCGTTTGATCTGGTGATCGCCGATTGCAACATGCCGGTCATGAACGGTTACGAGCTGGCCCGTGCCATTCGCCAGCATGAAAGTCAAAATCATCGCCCTCCCTGCACCGTGCTCGGGTTCACCGCCAACGCCCAACCGGAAGAAATACAACGCTGCAAACAGGCCGGAATGGATGACTGTCTGTTCAAACCCCTTAGCCTCGGAGCCTTGAGCCAGTGGATGGAAAACATTGAACCCACCCCTGCAGCCCCGGCGTTCAGCCTGCACGGGCTGAAACTGCTGACCGGGGGCAACCCCATGTTGAACCGCAGATTGCTTAACGAGTTGGTCAACAGCAACCGCCAGGATCTGCAAACGCTGCTGTCACTATCCAGCTCCGGGGATACGCAGGCGCTGCAGGACATTGCCCACAAAATCAAAGGCGCAGCCCGGATAGTGCAAGCATCACCCCTGATCGACCGCTGCGAGGCGCTCGAAGCCGCCTGCCATGGGGATTTTGATCGCGAAAAAGTGGCCGGATGCTGCCAATCCATGGAGCGCACCATGCTTGAGCTGGAGGACGCGTTACTACGTCAGATCAAGCATTACGACGAAGGCGCAATGACAGAGCCTTAACTATGCTTGGACCCTCAGCGGTGTGTTGACCCACATGGAGAAACCCGCAATGCCTGACCCACTGCGCACGGATCCACGCCGGTTTCCACTGCATGTCCATATCAGTGTGATGTTCACCTTTCTGTTGTTGCTGACCGGAGTGCTGCTGGGTCTTTTCAACTACCGGCAAACGACCCAGATCATACTGTCCAGCAGTGAAAAACTCTTCAACCGTATCGAGCAGGATGTGCGGCTGGACCTGCACGCCACCTATCAACCCATTCGCCACCTGTTGAGCCTGCTGGCACTCAATCCGGCGGGCCAGTCCGCTGATCTGGAACACCGCCTGGCACTGCTCGAACCGTTCAGCCAGTCACTCGAGGACAACCCCAATCTGGCGTCGCTGTACCTGGGCTACGACAACGGCGACTTTTTCATGGTCCGCCCGCTGCATAACCCAGAGGTCAAAGCCCTGGTCAAGGCTCCGGAAATGGCGGCTTTCCAGGTCTGGAGCATTGAGCACGACAGCAGCGGCCAGGCTCGTTCCCAGTCTTTGTTTTTCGACCGTAACCTGGCCCTCGTCAGTCGCCAGGACAACCTGAACGACACCTACGACCCTCGCAGCCGTGCCTGGTTTACCAGCGCCCGTAGCGACAATGAACAGATTACGACCGAACCCTACATCTTTTTTTCCACCCATGACATTGGCACGACGCTGGCACGACGCAGTGGCGACAAGGCAATCCTGGCCGCCGACCTGACCCTGGCCGAACTCAGCGCGACCCTGGCCAAGCACGTCGTGACCCCTCATACCGAAATCGTGCTGTTCGATGCCGAAGGCAATGCCATTGCCTACCCCGACAGCCGCAGGCTGATCATCGATGATCAGACGTCCCGGCTGATCAAGGCCGCGGACCTGAGCCCCAGCCTGGGTGCGTTGCTCAACAACTCCTCTGAAGGCAATCGCCTGGATGCCAACGGCCGGAAGTGGATCGTGGCCCGCAACAGCATGCAGGAAGGCGGCCCCCAAGGCCTGCAACTGGCGCTGCTGGTTCCGGAAGACGAGTTGCTCGTCGATGCTTACCGGATGCGCTGGCAAGGTGCGCTCATTACCCTGGCAACGCTGCTGTTATGCGTGCCGCTGGGTTGGCTGACCTCCAGAGTGCTGGTCAAACCCCTGCGCGCCCTGGTGCAGGAGGCCGATGCGATTCGCAGTTTCGATTTCAATTTTCCGCTTTCCCGTCGCTCGCCGGTGCTCGAAGTCGACCAACTGAGCGTGTCGATGGCACGGATGAAAGACACGCTGGCGAGCTTCTTCCAGATCACTGACAGCCTCAGCGCCGAAACCCGTTTCGCCCCCCTGCTGGAACGCGTGTTGTTTGAAACCGTGAAAATCGGTCAGGCCCAGGCCGGCCTGATCTATCTGCGCGAAGGTGATGGCGGGCATATGGAACCCCACGGACTGGTCATCAATGACACCACCGAAAACCTGCAATCCTTCGACATCCGCGGACACTCACTGGAAAACCCGCAAAGCCCCCCATGGCTGCAGCAGCTGGCAAACGTCGACAACGTCGTCAGTAACCTGGGGTTCGAGCAAGCGGGCGATCTGCAGAAAGTCTTGCTCGCGCTGGAAAGTCCCCGGGTCCATCTGATCGGAATCCGCCTGCATAATCGTCACAACGAAACCGTGGGCCTGCTGGTGTTGCTATTGGCCGACAGCGGCGAGCAAAGCGATCTGGAAAAACTGCGGCCGGACCGCATTGCGTTTCTCCAGGCGGTGTCCGGCGCGGCGGCCGTGTGCATCGAAAGCCAGCGTCTGCAAGCCAGACAAAAACAGCTGCTGGACGCCTTCATTCAACTGCTCGCCGGTGCCATCGATGCCAAAAGCCCCTATACCGGCGGCCATTGCCAGCGCGTGCCGGAACTGACCCTGATGCTTGCCCGGGCGGCGGCAGCCAGCCAGGACCCCGCCTTCAGCGCCTATCGGCCGACCGAAGATGAATGGGAGGCACTGCACATCGCTGCCTGGCTGCACGATTGCGGCAAGATCACCACGCCGGAATACGTCGTCGACAAAGCCACGAAGCTGGAAACCCTGACCGATCGCATCCACGAAATCCGCACCCGTTTCGAGGTACTCAAGCGCGATGCCTGGATCAGCTACTGGCAGGCCATTGCCCTGGGCGGTGACGAGCAAACGCTGGCAGACCTGCGTGATGCCAGCCTGGCCGGACTGGATGATGATTTCGCCTTCATTGCCCGTTGCAATCTGGGTGGCGAAGCCATGGCCGACGCTGATCTGCAACGCCTGCGCAGCGTGGCTGAACGCACCTGGACCCGGACCCTGGATGACCGGCTGGGCGTGTCCTGGGAAGAGAACCGGCGTCAGGCCCGAACACCCGCCCCCACCCTGCCCGTCAGCGAATCCTTACTGGCGGACAAACCCGAGCACCTGTTCGAACGCAGCGAAAACGAAGTGATACCGCCAGATAACCCCCTGGGTTTCAAACTCGACGTTCCGCCCCACAAATACAATCGGGGCGAGCTGTACAACCTGAGCATTGTCCGGGGCACCCTGACGAGCGAGGAGCGTTATGTCATCAACAACCACATTGTTCAGACGATCCTGATGCTCAACCATCTACCGTTCCCCGGGCACCTGCGCAGTGTCGCGGAAATAGCCGGCGGGCATCACGAAAAAATGGACGGCAGTGGTTATCCGAAACGCTTGAAGCGGGAAGACATGAGCCTTCCGGCGCGAATGATGGCGATTGCCGATATTTTTGAAGCGCTGACGGCCGCCGACCGCCCCTACAAAAAAGCCAAGACCTTGAGCGAGGCGCTGGGCATCATGGCGTTCATGTGCCGTGATGCCCACATCGACCCGGAACTGTTCGGGCTGTTCATCAGGGCACAGATCTATTTGCAGTACGCCAGGCGCTTCCTCGACCCTGCGCAGATCGATGCGGTGGACGCATCGGGTCTGCTGGTCAAGGCAGGCCTGGTATCTTGATCAGCAGTCGGTCAGGCGCAGGAAAATCGCCGCCAGTTGCTCGATACCGGCCTGGTCCTGTGGGGTGAATCGCGCCAGTTTCGGGCTGTCGAGGTCGAGCACGCCGATCAATCGGCCATCTTTGACCAACGGCACCACCAGCTCGCTGTTCGAGGCGCTGTCACAGGCAATGTGACCGGGGAACGCGTGCACATCTTCGACCAACTGGGTCTGCAAGGTGGCGGCTGCCGTTCCGCAGACGCCACGCCCGAACGGAATCCGCACGCAAGCGATCTGCCCCTGAAACGGGCCCAGCACCAGCTCCTCATTGCGGTTGAGGTAGAAACCGGCCCAATTCAGTTCATCGAGCTGATTGAACAGAAACGCCGAGAACTGCGCGGCATTGGCGATGAAGTCCCGCTCGTCCGCCAGCAAGGACTCCAGCTGCGCGTGCAGCATGCCGTAGCCTTCGAGGCCCTGGCCGCTCTTTTGTAAATCGATCATGCCTTGTGCTCCAACAGTTTCAGCCCGACCCAGTAACGGGCAAATTGATAAGCGCAACGTCCATTGCGATTGCCTCTGCCGGTGGCCCAGCGTACCGCCAGGATGTCCAGCTCTTCGCTGCGCTGCCATGCCAGTCCGGCCTTGCCGGCCAACTGGCCGATCCAGTGCTCGACGACGTCGAGGAAGTGTTCCTGGGTAAACGGATAGAACGATAGCCACAGGCCGAAGCGGTCCGACAGCGCGATCTTGTCTTCCACCGCCTCGCTCGGATGCAGTTCGCCGTCGACCCGCTTCCAGTTCTCGTTGTCACTTTCCTTTTCCGGCACCAGGTGGCGACGGTTCGACGTGGCGTACAGCAAGACGTTGTCCGGCGCCTGTTCCAGCGAGCCATCCAGTACGCTTTTGAGCACTCGGTAATCACCCTCGCCCGACTCGAACGAGAGGTCATCGCAAAACAGTACGAAACGCTGGGGCAGTTTGCCGATCTGTTCGACCACGCGCGGCAGGTCTGCCAGGTGATCGCGTTCAATCTCGATCAGACGCAACCCGGCTTGAGCGTGCTCGGCCAACAAGGCGCGCACCAGCGACGACTTGCCGGTGCCGCGCGAGCCCCAGAGCAAGGCATGGTTGGCGGGCATGCCATCGAGGAACTGTTGGGTGTTGCGCCCAAGCTGCTCAACTTGCCGGTCGACGCCGATCAGGTCCGACAGGCGCATGTCGAGGCTGACCTGCAGCGGCATCAGATAACCGCCGCGAGACTCACGCTGCCAGCGCGCCGCCAGGCATTGCGTCCAGTCGATGGCTGGCCGGGGTGCCGGCAGCAACGGCTCGATACGGGCCAGAACGGCATCGGCGCGTTCAAGAAAAGCATTCAATCGGGAATCCACGACTTCTCCTCGGGCACGTTCACAGTAATGATGGTGATACAGCGACCAAACACAGCGTCACACAAGCGGCTGCCCCCGCAGTACAGGCCTCGCGAGAACATCAACAGGCAGGCATGATCGACTATGCTTGAGCAGCGAAAGGAAACGGAAGTGGTTCACCCTCCCATGGACATCAAATTCACCAACCGGCTGTCATTCAAGCAAGCCCGGCTGACCGTGCTGGTCGGTTTCATTCTGGGCACGCTGCTCAGCCTGCTGCAAATAGGCATCGATTATGCCAGTGAAGACGCCTCCATCAA
>Ga0182008_10002497_pt1 | contig 11488 bp, 7 predicted proteins | sample Sormic07211129_1_FD_120482 | JGI IMG/M metagenome (GOLD analysis project Ga0182008, IMG submission 120482) | Rhizosphere microbial communities from Sorghum bicolor, Mead, Nebraska, USA - 072115-129_1 metaG | ecosystem: Host-associated > Plants > Roots > Rhizosphere | place: USA: Nebraska...
ACCCGTGAACTCGTCGGTGATGAAGGGATGGCTGGCGTCCCGGTCCGACACATCGGTGAAGGCAAGAGGCCAGGCAATGGCGAGTGCGGGGTCGCGGGCGTTCAATGCGCCCTCGGCCGCCGCAGCATAGGGCGCCGAATGAAGATACAGCAGTTCGGCGTCGTCGCCGAGTGTCTGAAAACCGTGGGCAAAGCCCTTGGGGATGAACAAGCTCGTGGCGTTCTCGGCGCTCAGTATTTCGCCATGCCAATGCAGGAAGGTCGTCGAGCCCCGCCTCAGATCGACAGCAACATCGAATATCTCGCCGCGCAGGCAACTCACCAACTTGTCCTCCGCGTGCGGCGGATGCTGGAAATGCAGCCCGCGCACCGATCCACGCCGGCGGGTCTGCGTGTGGTTGATCTGGGCGATGGGCTCGGAGAACCCCGCGGCACCCAATTCCTCCGCACAGAAGAAGCGGCTGAAGAAACCGCGCGAGTCCTCGAGCTTCTGGCGCTGGATGCGCATCACGCCTGCGAGCGGCGTCGCATGGACATCAAACCTGGCCATGCCCGCCGTCGCCCTGGTAAGCCCCGATCTGCGAACGGCAGACCTTCTGCATGTCTTCACCCGCGCGCCAGGCCTGATGCCATTCGACCGTCTTGTCGAGCGCGCCATCGAGCGTCCAGCGGGGACGCCAGCCCAGCGCCGCGCGCGCCTTGCTGCTGTCGAGCTTCAAGTAGTTGGCTTCATGCACGGTGCCGGGGGATGTTTCCCGCCACTGCGCACCGGGCACGCGATGCGCGAGTCGGTCCAGCAGGTCGCGCACCGGCACCGCATCGTCGTCGGCGGGGCCGAAGTTCCAGGCCTGCGCGAAGGAGGGGTCGCCGCTTGCGAGGCGTTCCGCCAGCAGCAGGTAGCCGCCGAGCGGCTCCAGCACGTGCTGCCATGGCCGCGTGGCGCCGGCATGGCGCACCTCCAGCGGCAGGGCCTTGTCGGTAGCGCGAAAGAAATCCGGGACCAGGCGGTCCTCGGCCCAGTCGCCCCCGCCGATCACGTTGCCGGCGCGCGCCGAGGCCACGGCCACGCCGGCCTCTGCGAAAAACGAGGCGCGGTAGGACGCGGTCACGAGTTCGGCGCACGCCTTGCTGCTGGCATAGGGGTCCAGCCCTCCGAGGGGCTCGTCTTCGCGGTAGCCCCAATGCCATTCGCGGTTCTCGTAGACCTTGTCCGTCGTGACGCTGACCACCGCCCGGACGCCGCGAGCGGCGCGCACCGCTTCGAGCAAGTGCACGGTGCCCATCACGTTGGTGGCGTAACTTTCCACCGGATCTTTATAGGAAGGACGAACCAGGGACTGCGCGGCCAGGTGCAAGACGATCTCCGGCGCGGCTTGCCGAACGACCTGCCGCAGCCCCGCGAGATCGCGGATGTCGCCCAGCGTGTGCCCCGCCATGAGATCGGCGACACGGGCCTCTGTGAACAGGTTGGTCGACGTCGGCGGCGCGAGCGAATAGCCGTGGACCTCAGCGCCGGCAGCCTGGAGCCAGAGCGCCAGCCAACTCCCCTTGAAGCCCGTGTGCCCCGTGACCAGGACTCGCTTGCCGCGCCAGAACGCGGGGTTCACGCCCACACCTTCCAGGGCGCAGCCTGGGTCGCCCACAACTGCTCGAGGTGCATCTTGTCGCGCAGCGTGTCCATCGGCTGCCAGAAACCCGCGTGTTCGAAGGCGCGCAACTGGTCGTCCTTCGCAATCCGGGACAGGGGTTCGCCCTCCCAGCTCGCGCGGTCGCCTTCGATGTAGTCCAGGCACTTCGGGGACAGCACGAAGAAGCCGCCGTTGATCCAGCCGCCATCGCCGCGCGGCTTTTCGACGAAGCCGCGCACCGCGTCGCCATCGAGCTCGAGTGCGCCGTAGCGCCCGGCCGGCTGCACGGCGGTGACCGTCGCCAGGCGGCCGTGCGCGCCGTGGAAGGCAATCAGCTTGCCGATGTCGATGTCCGCGACACCGTCTCCATAGGTGAAGCAGAAGGCTTCTTCATCGCGCACGAACTCGGCGACCCGCTTGAGCCGCCCGCCGGTCATGGTGTCTTCGCCGGTGTCGACCAGCGTCACCTGCCAGGGCTCGGCCTTGCGCTGGTGGACATGCATCTGGTTATTGCGCATGTCGAACGTGACGTCGGACATGTGAAGGAAGTAGTTGGCGAAGTACTCCTTGATCATGTAGCCCTTGTAGCCACAGCAGATCACGAAGTCGTTGATGCCGTAAGCCGAGTAGAGCTTCATGATGTGCCACAGCACGGGCTTGGCACCGATCTCCACCATGGGCTTGGGCTTGAGGTGCGTTTCTTCCGAAATCCGGGTGCCCAGGCCGCCGGCGAGGATGACGGCCTTCATCGGGGAAGCGCCTTCTCGGGATGGCCCGGCAGCCAGCAGGCCCCGGCTTCATTTGCAGCGCGCATGCCGCCAACGGCGTTCGTCATGTTCACGGATTTCATGGGGCGACATTGTGCGCTGGACACGCACCGCGAATCGAGGTTTTCAGGCCTAAATCCGCATCAGGCGGAGCTTGCGCAGGATTCTGAAGAGCAATTTGCCCTGGAGCGCCGACACCCTGGCATCGACGGCTTCGAATTTCGCGCGCCACGCATCGGTCTCGGCGCGCGCAGTTGCGGTCTGCGCGATCTGGTCGGCGAGGCTGGACTCCAGGGAAACGCAGGTCTGCTGCAATTGCGCGGCAAGCGTCTTCTGTTCGGAGAGGGCCCGCTCCTTCGTCGCTGCGGTGCTCTTGGCCGAAGCGATCACCGCGCTGGCCGCCTTGAAACTCCACAGCACCGACGCAAGGAATCCCTGTGGCCGGTCCGGCGTCGCGCTCTCGGCAATGACGTCTTCGGGGAGCAGCAGCACCGAGGTGTCGTCGATGCCGTCCGGCCCCGGAGCGCGGGATTTCGCGGCGAGCGTGTCGATGAGCGAGAACGCGAGCGGCCAATCGCCCAGTCGAAATCCGGCGGCAGAGGCGGACGACACCAGTTGCCGTGAGTCGAGCTCTTCCTTGGCGGCGATGTTCCAGATGCTCCTGTAGCGCTGCTGCATCTTCGCGCGCAGCGGCAGGTACTCCTCCACCGGAAAGAGGCCGCGGTCGAGGACCGTGCGGTCCAGCCGCTTGAAGAGCGCCCCCCAGGACTTGATGTGCGAGAGGTCGTACCCCATGCTGGCCTGGTCGTCGTGCTGCGTGTAGACAGCGCCCAGCTGGTTCACGATGTAGACCGGATGCGCGCAGAAGATCTGGGCCTGGAAGTCGACATCGCTGGGCAGCCCCACATGCAGGTACGGCGCCCCCACCTCGGCGAGCACCGTCGACCGCCAGAGCACCGAGCTCCAGCTGTAGTGGCCGTAGGTCAGCCAGTCGCGCATGTGCTCGTGCGGGTTCACCAGGCCGAGCCGGATCTTGTCGGGATGCTCCGGGTACGTCATGCCGATGGCGCCGCCATCGGTGCGCGTTTCGGTCACGAAGACGGCGGCGCCGACGTTCTCGTGCGCTTCCATGATCCGGTAGGCGTCGTGCAGGAAATCGGGAAGCAGATAGTCGTCGTCGGCCAGCGGGACGAAGTACGCCGCTTCGACGCTGTCCAACGCTTTCGCGTAGTTCGCATGCGCGCCGATGTTGGAGGCATTGCGCACATAGGCCACCCGGGGATCGCGTGCCGCCAGTTCGCGCGCATAACGCTCGGTCTCATCGGTGGACGCGTTGTCGAAGATGCGCAGGACGATCGGGACCCGCGTTTCCTGCAGCACGCTCTCCACGGCGCGCCGAAGGCGTTCCTGGCGATTGAACGTGGGTATGACGACGGCGATCGTGCGCGGGGTACCAGGAAACATCGCGGCAACATTTGTATCTTGTTGCTGGCAGTTTATCCGTGAACCTTGGTTCTCAGAAGTTTTTCACGAAAGTGGATCGCACCTGGAGAGCTTGCACCTCAACAAGTTGCACCTGCGTGGTAATGGCAAATGTTTTCAAGGTTCGGGCGGCCCGTGCACCCGGGGCCCGCGCGCTCAACGCTCCTGCGAAAGCGTCAACGCGATCCGTTGCAATTGCTCGCGGTAGCGCAGGCCCTGCCGACGATGCGAGAAATGCGTGCGCATGTGGAGGCCGGCGCGCTTGCCCAGTTGCCGGCCGAACTCGGGATCGTCGAAGAGCGCGAGCACCTTCTGCGCGGCGTCGTCCAGATCGGCATCGGCCCACACCTGGTCCTGCCAATGGGGATAGTCGCCCTCGACCAGCGGAATGAGGTTGTAGCGAACGCCCAGCGAGTTGTCGGGCGTCATGTAGTCCATGTTGCCGGACCAGGCCGTCACGATGACCGGCTTGTCGAAGAACATGGCTTCCGCCGGCCCGAGCCCGAATCCTTCGGCCCGGTGCAGCGAGAGGAAGGAGTCGCAGACCCTCACGAGGCTCTTGACCTCCTCTTCGGACACCGTCTTGTCGATCAGCGTGACCCGGTCATGGATGGGTTCGATCTCGGCCTTCAGCCGCTCCAGCGACTTCGCGTCGCGCGCGGAGTTGTTGATCTTCAGCACCAGCTGGAGCCTGGCCAGCGGCCGCTTCGCGAGCACGCGCTTGAAGACGTCGATCGCGGCCCACGGATTCTTCCGGCTGGCATAGGACAGCGCATCGAAGAAAAAAAGCATCGTGTAGCGCGACTCCGGGATGCCGAAGTACTTGCGGTCGAAGAGCTCGTGAACCCGCGGCTCGACGGCAATGGGCAGGTGGACGACCGGCTTGCGCACCGCCGCGCGCAACGCCGCATCCACATGCAGCGACGGCGACCACACTTCGTCGAATTTCTCGAGCTGGCGCGCCCACTCCTGCGGGTATCTCGGCAGTTCCCACATCGGGTAGATGATGTTGTAGCCACTGGCGAATGCGCCCGGCTGCTTTTGCTCGATCTTGCCGACCACGGGCTCGACCTCGTCCCCGTTGATGCAGAAGATGCGCACCGGCGCGGTGAACTGCTCGGTCAGCAGCGGCCCGAACTCGCGCGCTTCCCGCGGCATCGGCTGGGTGTACTTGTAGACGTCGTGCACCGAGAGGTTGCCGTAGGCGGCGGCCAGGGAGCGCACCACGCCCCTGCAGTGGGCCCCCATGCCGATCGCCGTGTATGGGTGGCCGACGATCAGGCAGTCCGGATTCTTGGAGTGTTCAGTTGCCGCCATGCTCAGCCGTTTCTCTTCTGGTACTTGTGTGATTCGAGCGCATCCCGCAACGCCGTGAGATAGGCGTGGCCATAGCGCTGGTCGGGCTCCAGGTAAGCGCCTTCGCCCCACTCATTCCAGGCGTTGATGAAGACCATCCGGCGCTCCGGCACATTGAAGTCGCGCGAGAACTCCAGCGCATGTTCCAGCCACGCGCGGAAGGCGCCGGGGCTGGGGTTGTCCAGGATGTAGGGCGCGTCCTGGCGGCGCGGCGTGTTGTCCCATCCCGGCAGCACTCCCGGGAAATGGGTGTGCGGCCGCAAGGGCAGCTCGGTGGCGTAGCGCGTGCCCACCGTCTCGTAGTCGTCGACGGTTCCGGTGAAGCTCGGGCTGACCGCCGACGGCTTCTTGGGGACGGGCGAACCCATGTTGTGGGGCGGGAAGCCGATGCTCGCATCAAGCCCGTAGTCGGCCGCGTTCTTGAGCTTCCAGGCCAGGTCGAACGAATCGACGCTCGCCACGAAGATCTCGCCGATGCCGGCTTTGCGGCACTCTTCGCGCCAGACCTTCACCGTGTCCGCGATCGAAGGCAGCAGATCCCAGCGATAGACGATCACCAGCGGCTTGCCCTCGATGCGGATGTAGCGCGCGTCGCCCATGAACCGCAGGAGGTCGTGGATGATGGCCTTGTCGTCCTCGGTCGAGTATTCCTGCTTGAGCAGCAGGTCCTGGTCGCGGCCGTCCCAGCGCCGGCTCCAGTTCTCGTTGGCCCAGCACAGGCAGAACGGGAAATCGAGCGACTTGTCCTCCAGATACAGCTCCAGCGGAGCCTCCAGGATGCGGCGGCCATTGAACCAGTAGTAATAGAAGCAGAAGCCGTGCAGCCCGTATTGCATGGCCAACTCGATCTGCTTGCGGATGCTCTTCGGATTCGTGAGGTCGTAGTGCCCGAGATCGGCCGGCAGGCGTGGCTGATCGTGCCCCGGATAGTTGGGCTTGGCCTTGGACACGTTGGTCCATTCGGTGAAGCCCGCCGCCCACCACAGGTCGTTCTCCGGAACCATGTGGTACTGCGGCAGGTAGAAGGCGATGGCCTTCACCGCATTGTTGGCCTCCAGTTGGGCCTGCCAGCGCTCGGCGAAGTTCTGCGCGCTGCGCGCCGACTGCCCGTGCTTGTAGGCCGGCGCGAGCGACGACATCGTCTCGCTCATCAAGTGGACGATGCGCGCCGCCGGCTCGTAAACCACGCGCAGGCCACGCGCGCGTACACGGAAGCACAGGTCCACGTCCTCGTAGTAGGCAGGATGGAACAGCGGATCGAAGCCGCCCAGCTCGTCGAACAGCACCCGTTCGATAAGGAGGCACGCACCGGAGATGTACTCCACGTCGCGGCGGTAGTTGAACCGCGGGTCCTCGGGGCTCGCACCGTGTCCGATGAGCGCCGCGGAACAGTCCACGCGGATGCGGCCGCCGGCCTCCTGCAACATGCCGGACGGGTACTGCACCTGCGGTCCCACGATGCCGACGCCCTTTTCGTGCGCCGCCACCATGGCATCCAGGAAACCGTGCTGGACCAGCGTGTCGTTGTTCAGGAACAGCACGAACTTGCCGCGCGCCGTGGCCGCGGCCCGGTTGCAGTTACCGCCGAATCCCAGGTTTTCTTCCGAGCGCAGGAACGTGAGGCCCGACACGTTGGCCAGCTCGAGGCAATCCGGATCGACCGACGCATCGTCGGCCACGATCACCTCATAGGACGTGCGGCTGTTGCTCTCGACAATGGTCCGCAGGCAGGAGCGGGTCAATGCCGCCTTGTTGTAGACCGGGATCACGATCGAGACAAGCGGGTGCTCGAACGTCGGGATCACGAGGGGCGCGGCCGGCTCGCTCGCGGCGTCCTTGCCGAACGCGGGCGCCGGAACCTCGATGCGCGGGTATCGCTCGGCACGCCGCTGCTCGGCCTGCGCGAGACGTGCCCGCATCGCACCGTAGCGCGACCACTCCCACTTTCCGTTCGCGACGCGCGCCAGGCCTTCATGCATTCGGGCGCGCGGAATGCCGTCCTTGGCAAATGCCTCGGCGAAGTCGCTGTCCAGGGCGTACGAGCTTTCCTGGACCAGAAAGTGCGCAAGCTCGTGCACCCTGTCGGCCCCTGCGGCCGGCGACTTGCGCGCATGCTCGACCAGGTCGATGGCGGAGGAAGGATTCCTCAGGGCATCGTGCCGGTGCGCGAGAAAATGGGCCAGCGGATCGACGCCGTCATCGACATCCCCGTAGGCTGCGCAGTACCACTCCGAATCGAAGCTCGGATGGGGCATCCGGTGCTCGGGCGCGCCGAACAGCACGTAGTGCAGCAGCGGATTGAGGCCCGCCGTCTTCACGTCGAGGTATTGGTCCAGGTACCAGGTCGTGCTGAACAGCGGATGGGGGTCCCGGCCCTCTTTCCAGCCGAAGTCCAGGTAATGGACCAGCGGGTTCCAACCGACTTTCGCCACGTCCGGGTTCCGCTCCAGGTACCACGCCACATCGAACAGCGGATGGGGGTTGCGTCCCTCCTTCCAGCCGAAGCGCATGAAGTGCCGCATCGGGTTCAGGCCGGCCTTCACGATGTCTGGATTGCGCTTTGCGTACCAATCCGCATCGAACAGCGGATGCGGCTCCGGCAATGTTTTTTCGCCGAATGAAATGCGCCCCTTTGTCGCCCGCTTGACCACCCGGCCGGAAATGGATTTCAACCGGCGATACCAATGAATTGGATTTTTATTCATGTTTCTTCAGCCTGCGAGCCGACCCTTGCGGTTCGGCAATTGATGCGCAGAGGAATTCAGATTGACAACTGTATTTTTTGAATGCCGCCTTTCGGGGGCGGCATTGATTTTCGGCTGAATGAAATTTCCGAGACTCATTTAAATTGCGTTACCGCAACAAATACCGGATTGGAATCTTGAAACAGAAAAAGTTGCCGGATTGCCGGCAGTGCAAATTCGCTTACCCAAATCGAGACTGAATTCAGCAAATCAATTCACTCCAAATGGTTCGACCTGACTCATTAGGACAGGATCTCGCCGCAACGCAGCCCCACACGTTGCCCTGTCACGCAGCACCAACAATGGGCAACAACCCATGTACAACGGGGGCAAGGAAGCGGTCGTTGACGATCATAGCAGCCCGATTCTTGCCGCCTGGACGGCATCGCCGCAGGTTGGCAGTCGACGTCCGACTGCCAGCGCATGCCCGCCAGCCACGAAAATGCCGAGGCGCGCCAGTGATGCCACGGGGCACATCGTACGCAAGCCAGCGATTCGGCTTCAGGTATAACGCAGGCCATCCGACGCCTCCCCCCAGGAATCGCTTTAATCAGCGAACTATTCGATGACCTCCAGGTTTACGCCACAGTTTGTAAAGATCGCCACAATTGGCGTATTCATTGTTTTCGTTCTTTTCATATTTCCCGTTTCTCGCGCGCATCCGTGGTCGGACGACTGGACTTATCCGGGTATTTACGGTGCAAGTTGGAAAGAATTCCTCCAATGGGTTGTCGCGCAACATGTCGACCATCGCATCCCCCTTATCAAGCTCGTTCAATACGCGCTGTTGAAATTGAGCAAATTCGATTTCCGAGTCTTGCTGCTGTTCAATGCGGCCATGGCAACCGCGGGAGCGCTGGCGCTGGCCGGTGCGGCGCGATTGCACCGGGGTTCGGCACACTGGGGCGACCTCGTCATTCCGCTGACGGTTCTGAACTTCGGCTTCGGGCTCTACCTGTGGGCGTTCTCGGCGCAGTTCAGCTTGTGCATTGCGCTCAGCTTCCTGTTTCTCTATTCGTTCATCAAGTCGCAGGCCGCCGATTCGAAGCCCTTCCTGATCGCGGCCATGGTTGCCCTGTGGGCCTGCGCCCTCTGCGGCATGAATGGGACCATCGTCGCCACGGTGATCGCGGCGGCGCTCCTTGTGTTCGGGCTTCGCCAGAAGGCCTGGAAAACTCAACCCGTCATGGTCGTCGGCCCCGCGCTCGTGCTCGCGATGAACGCGCTGGTCTTCCTCACGTGGCAGCCCTCGGGAACGACGCTCGCAGCGCAACAGACCGATCTCGCGACGCGCATGCTGTCGTGGGCGCGCCACCTCGTCGAATCCAGCTTCATCCTGGACAACTGGCTGCAGGGCTACTGGCGGCCGATCCTGTGTGCGCTGCTCTTCGGCGCGGCGCTGGTGCGCGCGGTGGTCTACCTGGCCCCGGCCCTGCGCCGCGGCAACGCCGACATGGCGAAGGTCGCGATCTACGCCACCCTTCTTGCGTACGTCATGCTTTTCGTCTCGATCGTTCTCGGCCGCTCGCGCAGCAGCGAATGGTCGCCGGGGCTGGAAATGCACTACGGCTACCTCGTCGTGGCCCTGGTTCCACTCTCCTGGATCATCGTGACCGAATCGGGGAAGAAGTCCCTGGCGCGCTGGGCGCTCGCGGCAGTGCTGCTCGTTGCCTATGGACACGCTTTCAGGTGGGGCGCGATCTATCGCTTCCACGACGTTCGCGACAACAATGTCCCCTACACCAACGCGACGCTGGCCATCGGTTCTCAGGAGGCGCCGGAGGCCTTGGCCAAGCGCAAGATCACCAGCTACTTCTTCGTCGATACGCCGGACACCCGGGACACCGTTGCGCAAGGGATCGCCAAGTTGCGCAGGGTGGGGGGTCCGCTCTACAAGGCGCAGCCCGCTGAATCGAACTGAGCCCGCGGCACCACCGGCTTCCATGCACACCAGCGAACCCCACCTCGTCACCACACGCTACGGCAGGATGCACCTGCTCGGGCGGGATTCGATCGTGTCGGAATCGTTGGCGCTGTACGGCGAGTGGGCCCAGCGCGAGATCGACTTTCTCGCCCATTTCATTGCGCCGGGCGCCACAGTGCTGGACATCGGCGCCTTCATCGGAACGCACACGCTCGCCTTCTCCACGCTGGTGGGCGAGCAAGGCGCGGTGATCGCGTTCGAGCCGCGCGCCGAAGCCTTCGGCCTGCTGTCGCGCAATGTCCAGGACAACCGGCGCACGAACGTCCGCCTGCACCAGCGAGGCGTCTCCGATGCACCGGCCACCATCTCGCTGCACCGGCTCGCGCCGGGCGCGCTGACGAACTTTGCGGGGCTTGCGCTCGAAGACGACGACGCCGGGCCGGCCGCCGGCCCGGCCTACGAAGTGCCGCTCGTGACGGTCGACAGCCTCGCGCTGTCGGCGGTCGGGCTGCTGAAGATCGACGTCGAGGGCATGGAAAGGCAAGTGCTCGACGGCGCACGCGAAACCATCGCAGCCTTCCAGCCCGCGGTGTTTGCCGAGGCCAACTCGATCAGCGCAGGCCTCAAGATCCTCGACTGGTGCAAGTCCAGCGGCTACGAATGCCTCGGCCACCTGACCGACGCGTTCAATCCGGGCAACTTCAATGGCCAGGTGCAGAACATCTTCGACGACGGCAAGGAGCTCAACCTCCTGTTGTTGCCCCCCGGCCGGGTGCTCCCTCCCGGCGTGACGCGCGTCTTTCCCATCGACAACGCGGACGACATCGCCGCCCTGCTTCTGCACAAGCCGCAGTACCCCCACGAGGTGCTGAAGTTCGCAAACAGGGGAGAGGGCCCGGGCCTGGCCTATCCCTCGCCAGGGGCACAGGCGGCGATGGAGGCGTGCGAGACACTCGAAAACGAAATCTCGGCGCTCCGGTCCGAAGTCCGGGCAGCACAGGCCGCCCAGTCGACCCAGGCAACGGCATTGCAGGCCGCCGCCGAGGCCGCGAAGGCCGCTTCGGAAACGCGCGAGAGGCTGCAGGGCGAAGTGGTCGCGCTGCAAGCGCAATTGGCGCAAGCGCATGCAACGAGCGAGCGCATCGACCTTCGATTGACAAGCGCCACCGGCCACCTCGCGCAAGCGAACGAGCGCCTCGATGCACTGAAGGCACGCCACGAAGCGGCCGTTGCCGAATTGACGGCGCTTCGTGAAAGCCGCTCGTGGAAAGTCACCGCGCCCCTGCGGTATGCGGGCCGGCAGCTTCGCGCGGTCGCGCGCCGTTTCAGGCGCCGTTGAGCACCGGGCGGCAGGCCCTGCGTCCCTCGTGCACGGGCCTTACCGCCCTCTGTACCGCTATTCAATACAAATAGAATCCCCGCTTCTGCATCCACCTCGCGAACATGTGTACCGTTGCTGCACCTTCAGTCTTACAGCCACGGCCGATCAATCCGTCGCGACGTCTCCGGGACGCCCGGGCCGACCTGTTGCCATGGGCGCCTCGCCGGGCCACCCCAGGCAAGCTCGCAACGCAGTGCGAAGCACGAA
>Ga0182008_10002499_pt1 | contig 11483 bp, 9 predicted proteins | sample Sormic07211129_1_FD_120482 | JGI IMG/M metagenome (GOLD analysis project Ga0182008, IMG submission 120482) | Rhizosphere microbial communities from Sorghum bicolor, Mead, Nebraska, USA - 072115-129_1 metaG | ecosystem: Host-associated > Plants > Roots > Rhizosphere | place: USA: Nebraska...
CACAGCGGTTGGTGGACATCATCGTCAAGCGTCAGGCCAAGGAAGAGGCGACGGCCCAGGAGTGATCTGAACCGCCCACAAAAAGCCCCCGCAGCCGTTTGGTTGCGGGGGCTTTTTCATATTTACCGATTCAACTAAGCACCACAGCTCCCACAAGGGATCTTTATTGCATCAAAGTCATGCGCTCAACCGCAGCGAGGCCACGGCCCTCGGATCTGTCTGTACTGTGAGGGTTCGATAACACCCCAAACCATCCACTGCTTCGTCAGACCCTTACGGCGTACCGAGCCCGCATATCTTCGTGGCTGACTGCATCTGCCTGCTCAAAACGGACCAATCGCACACCAGCCAAGGCCTCAATTGTCTTGTCTTCAAGCTCGTCGACCATTTCCTGGGACACATCGACGCTACGTATCTCCGCTGCCACAGTATTCACCTATCCTCCACTAGCGCTCGCTTACACGTTTTTTGTGCGCATAACATTGCGTTGAATTGAACATAGATCAAGCTATCGACCAACAAGAGAAACCCTCAGACACAAAAAAGCTCAATACAGCGGGTGCTGGCACTAAGCCCTACCAAGCCATAGTCAAACCTGGCCAATCTTGGTTAAGCTCAACGCAATATTGCGCAAACTAAGCACAACTAGGCGCAATCCAGGGATGAGCATGCACAGGAATGAACATGGCCGCGATCAGTAACTTCTCGTTTCTCCAGGAACACGACCCCGTTTTCCTTCAGCTTGCGAGCACGGCCGAACAGATCTTTGCCAGCGATCCCAACACCACGCTGATGAAGTTGCGGCAGCTGGGTGAGGCCTTGGCTCAGGACCTGGCCAGCCGCGCCGGTATTGAATTCGACGCTACGACCAAGCAGGCCGATCTACTTTACAAGTTAGGTCGGGACATCCAACTCGATCAGAACATCCGCGATCTGTTTCGAACGCTACGCGTCGAAGGCAATAGAGCCACTCACCAATTTCGCACTCAACACCGTGAGGCGATGGATGGGCTCAAGGTCGCCCGCGCTCTTGCCATTTGGTACCACCAATTATTCGGCAAAAATGGCGACAAGTTCCAACCTGGTCCTTTTGTAAAACCGGATGACCCCAGCGCCCCACTGCGCGATCTACAAAACCAGATCGAGCAACTAAAAGCGCAATTGAGTGAGTCCAGCCAGCAGCTTGAAAGCAACCAGCAGTTGACTGAGCTGAAGAAGCGCGAGGCCGAAGAGTATTCCGTTCTAGCAGAGCAAATGGATGCCGAATCTCGCCTTTACCAGCAGCAAGCCAAACAGCATGAAGCCGAGTTGGAGAAGTTGCGCGCTGAGCACGAGAAGCGCATTAAAGCTTTGCAAATTCAACTTTTGACTCAGCCTCAAGCTTCGTCACAGGTCATGCATAACACAATGCAGGCCACCCATAAGTTCGATTTGAGTGAAGACCTCACCCGCATCCTCATCGACCAGCAGTTGCTCGATGCTGGCTGGGAAGCCGACTCCCTCGACCTGACCTATGGAAAAGGCGCCCGTCCCGAGAAGGGCAAGAATAAAGCTATTGCTGAATGGCCTACCAGCAGCCCAAAAGCCTGTGCCGACTATGTCCTGTTCGCAGGTTTGACGCCGGTAGCCATCGTTGAGGCCAAGCGTAAACGCATTAACATTGCGGACCGCATTCCCCAGGCCGCGCGCTACTCTCGTCACTTCAAGTTCGCCCAGGAGCATCAGCAGCCATGGCTACTCGCCGGCCTCTACTCCGCTTGGAAGGATGGTGAAGAGGCAGATTTCAAAGTGCCCTTCGCCTTTGCCTGCAATGGTCGCCCGTACATCAAGCAGCTGGCCGAACAATCCGGGACCTGGTTTCGCGATCTACGCAGCCCGGCCAACACCGCCCGCCCCCTGCAAGATTTCCATACGCCCAATGACTTACTGGATCTGCTCAACCGCAGTCAAGCAGAGGCCGAAGCAAAGCTTAAGGAAGAAGGTTTCGCCTATCTAAAGTTGCGCGATTATCAGGAAAAGGCCATCCATGCAGTAGAACAAGCGTTAGCCAACAACCAACGCGACTGCTTGCTTGCCATGGCCACCGGCACGGGCAAAACCCGCACCATCATTGGCCTGATGTACCGTTTCCTGAAAGCTGAGCGCTTCAAGCGCATTCTGTTTCTGGTCGACCGCAGCGCCCTTGGTCAACAGGCTATCGACTCGTTTAACGACACCACCCTTGAGCAAAACCACACGCTCGCTCAGATCTACGACATCAAAGAGCTGGGCGACATGGCAGCCGAAGCGGAAACCCGCATTCAGGTGGCCACCGTACAAGCCATGGTCAGTCGTATTTTCCGCTCTGACACACCGCCGTCGGTTGGCGAGTTCGACTGCATCATCGTTGACGAAGCCCACCGCGGTTACACCCTCGACCAAGAGATGAGCGAAGGTGAGCTGGCTGTCCGAGATCACAACCAGTACCTCTCACAGTACCGCCGCGTGCTGGATTATTTCGACGCATGCAAAATCGGCCTGACCGCCACCCCAGCCAAACACACCAGTGAGATTTTCGGTAAGCCGGTATTTACCTACAGCTACCGAGAAGCCGTGGCGGATGACTGGTTGATCGACCATGAACCACCGATCCGCTACGAAACCCAACTCAGCAAAAACGGCATCCGATTTGAAAAGGGAGAAAAGGTCAGCATCATCGATACCCAGACCGGTGAAATTGATGTCGCCGAACTGGAGGACGAACTTAACTTCAATATCGAATCGTTCAACCGCCGGGTGATCACGCCTGCTTTTGACAAAGTGATCTGCGATGCCCTAGCCAATGAGTTGGACCCTTTCGGCGAAGAAAAAACCATGATTTTCTGCGTCAACCAAGCCCATGCCGAACGGGTAAAAAACCTTCTGAACGCTGCCTTCAAAGACGCCTACGGTGAGCAATACAACCAAGCGACTGTGCAAATCATCACCGGCCAGAGCGACAAAGTTGAACAACTGATACGTAAGTACAAAAACGAACCAAACCCAAACATTGCGATTACCGTAGACCTGCTCACCACCGGTATCGACGTACCGAAAATCTGCAACCTTGTGTTCATGCGGCGAGTGCGCTCACGCATCCTCTATGAGCAGATGAAAGGGCGCGCAACCCGACGGTGCGATGAAATTGGCAAAACGGTTTTCCGCATCTACGACCCCGTCGACCTCTACGCCAGTCTTGAAGCCGTCGATACCATGAAGCCGCTGGTGAAGAACCCAAATGTTTCGCTAGAGCAATTGGTCAGCGAACTTACCAGTGATGCCAGTCACGACGCTCCCGGCAATCAGGACGATAGTAGCCACGCCCATGATGTGCTCGACGTACTCAGCCAGCGCATCATGCGAATTCTCCGCAAAGCTGACCACAAAGCGGTAACCAAGCCCTCGTTGAAGAAAAAGCTCGAAGAGCTTGAGGACATTTGGGGGGTAGAACCCGCCAAACTGCACAAGCATCTGCACGAACTGGGACCCAAGCAGGCGGCTCAGTTTATTCAACAACACAGTCAACTGCTTTCCCAACTGGATGCAGTTAGCAATTTAATGGGCTCGGACAACTATCCAATTATTTCCACCCACCATGACGAACTGATGGTGCGCGAGCAAAGCTACGGCGCCTATCAGAAACCCCAGGACTATCTCGAAAGCTTCCACGATTTCGTCCACAGCCAGCTCAACCAGTCCGCCGCTCTGGGCGTAGTAGTCAATCGACCGAGAGACCTTACTCGCGAACAACTGCGAAATGTCCGCTTGCTGCTAGATCAGCACGGGTTCAGCGAAGTCAGTCTGAAAAGCGCGTGGCGCAATCAGACCAACCAGGAAATCGCTGCCAGCATCATTGGTTACATCCGCCAAGCCGCTATCGGTGAAGCTCTGCTGCCCTTCGAGCAACGCGTTGCCAACGCCATGCAAAAAATCTACGCACTTGAGCAGTGGACGCCAGTACAACGTAAGTGGCTTGATCGCCTGGCAAAGCAATTGGTGCATGAGGTGATCATCGACCCACAACAGGTTAACGAAGCCTTTCAGAACGATGGCGGCATCAAAAGCCTCAATCGCCACCTCGGTGGAAAACTGGATAAAGTGCTGGAAGCCTTGAATGACAATCTTTGGCCAGAAGTCGGTTGAGTCAGTTGACAGGCGCTAAGCAAAAACGCTTACACTGTCCTCAGTCCTAGGACAGAGGACAGCGGTTAGCCGAGGCCACATGAAGAGTCAAGACGTAGTTTTACTGATTAAACTGATTTGCCTGGAACAACGTGAGCGTTCGCAGCGCAAGCTCGACAGCGAAACAGCAGAACTGATCAAGCTCAGCCATAACGACGAAGTCAAACAATGGCAAGGCTGGGAAGACAGCTCAGAACAAGATCCGCCAGTCCATCACGAGAGCTACTCTGTTCGCGCCCTGGAAGCCTCACTTGGCATCAGTAAAACCGAGGTCGGCGCGGCATTGAAACGCTGTCTGGAGATCGGATTATTACGCGTCGACCCGAGTTCCCATTTCATTCGAGTCAACAGCAAAGCATTGCTAGGCTTTATCGAGCACGGTTTGCGTTATGTCTTTCCAGTGAAACCCGCAGAAATTGTCCGCGGCATTCCAACCAGCTTTTCCGCCCCCGTTTTACAAGACAAACTGATGAGCGGTGGCGACCTCATTCACGTTTGGCCAGACGCCTATGGCTCTCGCAAAGGACAGTCCATCACTCCCTTGTTCAAGACAGTACCGGGCGCCGTCAAAAAAGACCCGAGGCTGTATGAATACCTGGCGCTGATTGATGCCGTCCGCCTGGGTAATGCCCGGGAAGCCAATCTTGCCAACCAAATTCTGCGCGAAAGGATTCTCTAAACATGAGCCGAACACAAAACATTGAGATGCTCGAAGTCGTCGCCAAGGCGCTCGGCGAAGACCTGTGCAAAGAGGTCGCCTTCGTCGGCGGTTGCACAACAGCCTTGATGTTGACCGATGAATTCAGCCTGGAAGAAGTGCGCTACACCGACGATGTCGATCTGGTCGTGCACCTGACCGGCTATGCCCAGTGGCAACAGCTGGTGGAACAACTCAAGCAAAAAGGTTTCAAGCAATCACAGCAGGATGAAGTCATCTGCCGCATGCGCCTCGGCGAACTGAAAGTCGACTTCATGCCCGCAGACGCCGAAACCGCCGACCTGCTGGGCTGCAACAACCGTTGGTTTAAAGATGGCTTGGCCAGCGCGCAATGGCACGAATTACCCAGTGGTCGTCGCATTCGCCTGTTCAGCCCACCCTACTTCCTGGGCAGTAAACTTGAAGCCTATGCTGGCCGTGGCGCCCAGAACCCACTGGGCAGCCAAGACCTGGAGGACATACTCAATCTGGTTAACGGCCGCGAAGAACTGGCAAATGAAGTCGCGTCTACCGCCCCTGAGCTGCGCTCCTATCTGTCTCAAACACTGGCGGAACTGCTGGGGAATAACGACTTTGGCTACCTGGTACAGGATGCCGCTCACGGCGATAGCGAACGTGAACAGATCATCTGGCAGCGTTTGCACCAAATCGTCCAGGTCTCCGCCTGAATGGCCGCAACGATTAGATGGCTCACCCAGTCAGGCACCCACACAGAGGATAACCGTGATGTCTCCGATCATGCCGCACAGGGACATGCCAGCCTCTACCTGATTGCCGACGGCAGCAGCGGTCATCCTCGCAGCGGGGAGCAGGCCCAAGCTCTGCTCAATGAGCTAACCATCGGTTTTAGCCAGCTCCCAATGGCTGAACTGAACGCCGAGCAATTGGCCGACGCAGTATTGCGCCTCATTGCGCGCAGCCATCAGATGCTATGTAATGATTTCCCCCTCGCAGCCTGCAGCTATCTGGTGCTATGCCTGCTTCCTGATGCTGCATTCACTATCCACGAAGGTGACTGCTGCCTCGGCGCCATTGAACATGACGGTGAAATCAGGTGGCTGAGTGCTGTACATTGCGCCCCCAACTGGCTGGGCGACCTTACCCATGCGCAGATTGCGCGGGCATCATCGCGTCATACGTTGACCCGCTGCTTCAGCGCCAGGCGAACGAGTAGCCCTGAAATCAATTACTGGCCTGCCCGCCCCAATCAACACTGGGTGCTGGCAAGCGATGGCTTCTGGGCCGGTTTATGCGCCCAAGAGCAACGGACATTTTTGCGTGACGGCCACCTGCCCGCCCCGCCCACCGATGACGACATCAGCTGCCTGAGCGTCATCACACCACCGACTTGATGAGCCGAACCATTCACCTTTTTCGACTCATATTCAGATCCTTTTTAGAGTACCTCCCATGAACAATAGCGACATCGTCCAGAAGCTCTGGAACCTTTGCGACGTCCTCCGCGACGACGGCATCAACTACAGCGACTACGTCACCGAGTTGGTGTTGCTGCTGTTTATCAAGATGGAATTCGAACAGGTTCAGAACAACGACAACTTCAGCCACAAGCTGCCTGAGGGTACGCGTTGGCCGGACTTGGCCGGTAAATCGGGTATTAATCTGCTCGACCACTACCGGCAGATGTTGCTTGATCTGGGTAAAAACACCGATCCGCTAATCGCAGCCATCTACGCCGATGCCCAGACCCGGCTGAAAGAGCCGCGCCACTTGGAGCAATTGATCAAAAGCCTCGACGGAATTGACTGGTTCAGTGCTCGTCGTGACGGCTTGGGTGATCTTTATGAAGGTCTGCTGGAAAAGAACGCCAGCGAAACCAAATCCGGTGCGGGCCAGTACTTCACTCCGCGTCCGTTGATTGACAGCATCATCAACTGCATTAAGCCTCAGGCCGGTGAAACCATTCAGGATCCGGCTGCCGGCACCGCTGGTTTCTTGATTGCAGCAGACGCCTATATCAAAAGCCACACCGATGATCATTACAACCTTGATGAAAAAGCTCGAAGCTTCCAGCGTAACCGGGCTTTTGTCGGCGTAGAGCTAGTGCCTGGTACCTGACGCCTTGCGTTGATGAACACCCTACTGCACGGTATGGAGGGTGATGAAGAAGGCGTGGTTCACTTGGGCAACGCCCTCGGTCAAACCGGGGCTAACTTACCGAAAGTCGACGTAATTCTCTCCAACCCACCTTTTGGCACCGCCAAGGGCGGCGGCGGCCCGACCCGCGATGACCTCACCCACAAAACCAGCAACAAGCAATTGTCATTTCTCCAGCATATCTATCGTGGGCTCAAACCAGGTGGCCGCGCAGCAGTAGTGCTGCCAGACAACGTATTATTCGAAGCTGGCGTTGGCACCGACGTGCGTCGCGACTTGATGGACAAATGCAACCTGCATACCATCCTACGTTTACCTACGGGCATCTTCTACGCCCAAGGTGTGAAGACCAATGTGCTGTTTTTCCAGAAAGGCACCGCTGATAACCCCCTTCAGGATCAACACTGCACTCAGCGCGTTTGGGTGTACGACTTGCGCAGCAACATGCCTAGATTTGGCAAACGTACACCCTTCGGATCAGGCTATCTCAAGTCCTTTGAGGAGGCCTATGGGAAAGACGCTAATGGCAACAGTTCACGTGCGGAGAATGTCGAAGGCATCGGCGAGCTCAGCCACTTCCGTGTGTTTACCCGTAAACAGATTGAACAGCGCGGGGACTCACTGGATATCAGCTGGCTCAAGGACGCCAACAGCCTAGACGCTGCCGACCTACCCGCGCCAGAAGTGCTGGCAGGCGAGGCCATGGCCGAGCTGACCGAGGCGCTACATGAATTGGAAGTGCTGATGAAAGCGTTGGGGGCGGGTGATGAAGTAGTTGCGCAGAAGCAGTTGATGGCTGAAGTGATGGGGTTGACCGTTGCTCAGGAAGTTAGTGATGAGTGAGTTGCCAGTTGGGTGGGCGCACTTTTCACTAAAAGATATCTGTGTCTTGTCGGGGGGTAAGACTCCTTCAAAAGCCAATTCAGCGTTCTGGTCGAGTCCGGATGTTCCTTGGATTTCTCCAAAGGACATGAAGAGGCCTTTGCTGGAAACGTCTGAGGACAAGATTTCTCAGATCGCTTTAGACGACGCCGGAATGACGCTCTATCCAAAAGACTCGGTGCTGATGGTAACGCGCAGTGGAATTCTTCAGCATACGTTCCCCGTGGCATTGACCGGTGCTCCGGTCACAGTAAACCAAGACATTAAGGTACTACGTCCAACCCAAGGTGTTTCGCCCAAGTTCTCCTTCTACATGCTGAAAAGCTACGGATCGCAAATTCTTTCAGAATGCAGCAAGGATGGCACAACAGTTCAGAGCATTGATTCTGAGAAACTTTTATCTTTCTCCTTTCCATTGCCACCGTTAGCCGAACAAATCCGAATCGTCCAAAAACTCGATGAGCTACTGACCCAAGTCGATACTCTCAAAGCCCGTATCGACGCCATCCCCACCCAGCTCAAACGCTTCCGTCATTCCGTCCTCAAAGCAGCGGTTACTGGGCGTTTGACAGAGAGCTGGCGAGACGGTCAAACACCTGAATGGTCATATCAAAAAGCCGCTGATGTTTGCGATAAGGTGCAAAGCGGAGGAACACCGAAAGAAGGATTTACTGACAGTGGAGTTGCTTTTTTAAAGGTCTACAACATCGTCAATCAAAAAGTTTACTTTGACTATCGTGCGCAATACATAACAGAAGCAATACACAAGGGTTCATCCGCAAAATCCATTGCAAAGCCTGGCGATGTCATCATGAATATCGTTGGCCCACCACTTGGCAAAATCGCAACAATTCCAGCAAGCCACGAAGAATGGAATATCAATCAAGCGATCACACTCTTCAGGCCGAGCAACAGAATAATATCTGGCTGGATTACCATCGTTCTTGAAGGCGGAGAAAGCCTGCGAACCATTATGAATGAAACAAAGGGCTCTGCTGGACAGGTGAACATTTCACTTTCTCAATGCCGACATTTTGTCTTCCCTGTTCCATCAATAGCAGAGCAGGAAGAAATAGTCCGCCGCGTCGAGCAACTCTTCGCCTTCGCCGACCAACTAGAAGCCAAAGTCGCCTCCGCCAAAAGTCGCATCGACCACCTGACCCAAAGCATCCTGGCCAAAGCCTTCCAAGGCGATCTTGTCCCCCAAGACCCGAACGACGAACCCGCCAGCGTGCTGTTGGAACGCATCAAAGCCCAGCGAGCCACAGCACTCAAGCCAAAACGTAGCCGCAAGGCGTCGGTCTGAATTCAAGAAAGGTAGCGATTATGGCCATTCCCGATTTCCAATCCGTCATGCGTCCCGTATTGGCCATGGTCGCCGATGGCTTGCCAGTCAGCCTCAAGGCGCTGCGTGAGCAGGTCACCGAGCAGTTTCAGCTTAGTGATGTCGAGCGCCATGAAATGCTGCCTTCAGGTCAGCAGACGGTCATCAACAACCGTATAGGTTGGGCACGTACTTACCTGAACAAGGCGGGTTTGCTGAGTATCCCGAGCAAAGGTCTGGTGCAAATTACCGAACGTGGCCGTGAGGCGCTGGTATCCGGGCCTCAACGGATCACTGTCGGCTGGCTCAAACGTTATCCGGAGTTCGGCGTGTTTCATGGTGCGCGGCCTAGCAACGAAACACCCGGCACTCAACCCGAGCCCATCGCAGACATCACCCCGGATGAGCAACTGAACCAGGCCCATCAAGCCTTGATGCAATCCTTGGCCGATGAGCTGCTCGCACAAGTGCGCGGTGCTTCACCGACGTTTTTCGAGCAATTGGTGGTCGATTTGATGATTGCCATGGGGTATGGCGGCTCCCGCAAGGAGGCCGGCCGCGCCACGCAACAGACCAACGACGATGGCATCGACGGCATCATCAAGGAAGACAAACTCGGTCTGGATGTGATTTACCTGCAAGCCAAACGCTGGAGCAACACGGTGCATCGCCCGGAGATCGACAAGTTCATCGGCGCCCTCACCCGTCAGCGGGCTCGCAAGGGAGTGTTCATCACCACGTCCGATTTCTCCGTCGGCGCACGCGAGGCGGCGCTCGGTCTGGATATCAAAGTGGTGTTGATCGATGGGGTAGAACTGGCGCGCCTGATGGTGGAGAACAATCTGGGCTGTAGCGTGAAACAGGTCTTTGAGATCAAACACATTGATTCGGATTACTTCACCGAGGACTGATCCCGCGCCCCTGTAGTCCTTGCCCCTGTTGTTTAGCTTTGTTTACTTAAGGTGTCGCAATATCGGATGACGCCCGCGGACCTTGTAGGCAAACTCCGAATCTCGTGTTTGGGCACTTTGCCGCCTTGTTGCGTTTTTCTTCGACGGGATACTCTCCGGACGTCGCTGACCATTCAGCGATCGGGCTTGGAAACCCGACGAGCGTATAGCAACAACGTGCCCAACATGACCGCAGGCCTTTACGGCTGCAATCTAGTGTCATGGCGGTTGTGCGTGGGACGTCTTCGGACGTGCCGGTTTCCTAGGCTCCCGGTTTTCCAACCTGCGCACAGCTGCCACCCATTCGCTTGGAAACGAACGTGGCAGCTCCTCAAGCTTAGGGAATAGACATGACTAAAATTGATGTTTCCGCGATTTCAGAATTAAAGACTATCGGCTTCACCCCTCTCATCTACTGCCAGGATGAGGCGTTGTTCAACGTCCGCGCTGGCGTCCCCATCGTTGCTGCATTGTCACAAGCCTCAGACCTGCTGTTTCTCGCCAAATCATTCAGCGAAGACGCCGCCTACGCAAAAGACACCGACCGCCATGCCTGGGCCGCGCACTACCTGACGGCAATGGGTAAGGCTGTTATTGATGATGTCTTGAAGGTGCTAACCCCACGACCTGCCCGGACAAAGACCGAATCCGAAGAAGAGCGTCCCGTAAGCTAGTAACACCGCAATTCCCTTGTGGGAGCGGGCTTGCCCGCGATGACGGCGGCAGATCCAGCATTGATTTGACAGACATACCGCTATCGCGGGCAAGCCCGCTCCCACAAGGATTTTCATTGGGTCGGGATCAAATGCCAGACACAAAAAAGCCCCCGCCACCTTCACGGCAACGGGGGCTTATTGTTGAGGCTTACATTTCTACCTGAGTCCCCAGCTCAATCACCCGGTTCAGCGGCAGATTGAAGAAGCGCAAATTGCCATTGGCATTCTTCAACATGAACGCGAACAACGCCTCGCGCCAACGGGCCATGCCTTCGAGTTTGGAGGCGATGACCGTTTCGCGGCTGAGGAAGTAGGTGGTGCGCATCGGGCTGAAGTCCAGATCCTCAAGGTGACACAATTTCAGCGCTTGCGGCACGTCCGGTTCGTCGACGAAACCGAAGTGCAGGATCACCCGGAAGAAGCCTTCGCCGTAGGAATCGACCTCGAAACGCCGCGATGCCGGCACCCGCGGGATGTCTTCGTACACCACCGTCAGCAGCACCACTTGCTCGTGCAGCACCTGGTTATGCAGCAGGTTGTGCAACAACGCGTGGGGTACGGCGTCCGGGCGCGCGGTC
>Ga0182008_10002503_pt1 | contig 11472 bp, 10 predicted proteins | sample Sormic07211129_1_FD_120482 | JGI IMG/M metagenome (GOLD analysis project Ga0182008, IMG submission 120482) | Rhizosphere microbial communities from Sorghum bicolor, Mead, Nebraska, USA - 072115-129_1 metaG | ecosystem: Host-associated > Plants > Roots > Rhizosphere | place: USA: Nebraska...
CTGGTCGGTTCGGCGGCGGAGGGCGCCGTGACCCAGGCCTTCGACGACACGCCCGCTACGGCCGGCCGTGTCCGCCGCGAAATCGAAGACGAAGACATGACCCAGGAACTGATCGGCAACTGACCATCACAGCGACACCTCTTATTCCCAAGGAGACACCCCGTGACCGATATCCAAGCCACCACCGCTCCCCTGCAGAACGCCCGTATCGCCGTGCTCGGCTACGGCAGCCAGGGCCGCGCGCACGCGCTCAACCTCAAGGACTCCGGACTCGACGTCGTCGTCGGCCTGCGTCCGGGTGGCCCGTCCTGGAGCCGCGCCTACGTGGATGGCTTCGCCGTGGCCGAGCCGGCCGACGCCGTGCGCGGCGCCGACCTGGTCGCCGTGCTCACGCCGGACATGACCCAGCCGGGCATCTACAAGGACGCCATCGAGGCGAACATCAAGCCCGGCGCCACATTGCTGTTCGCGCACGGCTTCAACGTGCATTTCGGCCAGATCCAACCGCGTGCCGACATCGACGTCGTGCTCGTCGCCCCCAAGGGCCCGGGTGCGCTGGTTCGCCGTGAATACGAGATCGGCCGTGGCGTTCCCTGCCTGTACGCCGTGCACCAGGACGCGACCGGCAAGGCCGCCGAACGCGCCATGTCGTATGCGGCAGGCATCGGCGGTGCGCGCGCGATGCTGATCGAAACGGACTTCAAGGAAGAGACCGAGACCGATCTGTTCGGCGAGCAGGCCGTGCTTTGCGGCGGTGCGTCCGAGCTGGTGATCAAGGGCTTCGAGACCCTCGTCGAGGCGGGCTACCGCCCCGAGATCGCCTACTACGAGGTGATGCACGAGCTGAAGCTGATCGTGGACCTCTTCTACGAAGGCGGCATCGCGCGAATGCTGGAATTCGTTTCCGAGACGGCGCAGTACGGCGACTACACCCGCGGCCCGCGCGTGATCGACGAAGGCACCAAGGAGCGGATGAAGGCCGTGCTCAAGGATATCCAGGACGGCACCTTCGCCCGCGAATGGACGGCCGAATACAAGGCCGGCCTGCCGAACTACAAGGCCTTCAAGCAGCGCGACCTCGACCATCCGATCGAGAAGGTCGGCGCACAGCTGCGCGCGCGCATGCCCTGGCTCGCCGCGAACCAGCCGAAGCCCGCCGTGGAGCCCGCCAAGACGGAATAAGCCCGGCCGGGCCGGAGAAACCCTGCCGAGGATGAAAGCTGTTGTGGGAGAGCCCTTGCCAGGGCTGAAGGGTGTTGTGGGAGCCGACCTTGTCGGCGATCCCGCGGCAGCGGGCCGGGTCGAGGCAAGCACCCATCGCCGCTGAAGCGGCTCCCACAAGAGCCGCGGGTTCTGCAAGGTCCGCGGCTTCTGCAGGAGCCGCGGCTTCTGCAACAACCGAGGTCTCCACAGCAACCGCAACCTTTCAAGAAACCACCGCTCCACCGACCGTCATTCCATCGACACCCGAAAGCACCGGTTCTTCGCTTCAAAGGAAACGACACACCGTGAACGCCCAACTGGACTCCGTCGGCGATATTCGCCGCCCCCCTTCGACCCACCCCCTGGCCGGCCAGACGATGACCGGTGCGGACATCGTCGTGCAGGTACTTGCCGACGAGGGTCTCGACGTCCTTTTCGGTTACTCCGGCGGCGCCATCCTTCCCGTCTACGACGCGGTATTCCGTTACAACGGCACCCATCCGCGTGAGGATGGCAGCGAACCCATGCCATTGATCGTGCCCGCCAACGAGCAGGGGGCCTGTTTCATGGCCGCGGGTTACGCGAGGGCTTCCGGCCGTGTCGGCGTCGCGCTGGCCACCTCCGGTCCCGGCGCCACCAACGCGGTCACGCCGGTGCGCGATTCCATGGCGGACTCCATTCCCGTGGTCGTCATCAGTGGACAGGTGCCGACCGGTTCCATCGGCACCGACGCGTTCCAGGAAGCACCCATCAGCACCATCATGGGCTCGTGCGCCAAGCATGTCTTCCTGGTGACCGATGCCTCCACGCTCGAAGCCACCCTGCGCACGGCGTTCCATATCGCGCGCAGCGGGCGGCCCGGCCCCGTGGTCATCGACATTCCCAAGGACGTGCAAAACACGCCCCTGGTCTTCCATGGCAGCCGGGAACTGGCCGTGCGTGGCTATCGCACGCGCCTGCACGCGGTCGAGTCCGCCACCATCGACGATCGGGCATGTGCCGCTTTCTTCGACGCCCTCGCCAGGGCGGAGCGGCCCTTGATCTACGCGGGAGGAGGCATCGTTTCGGCGGGCGCCTCCGCGGCCCTGCGTGAATTCGCGCATGCCTTCGGCGTGCCCGTGGTCACCACGCTCATGGGCATCGGCGGCTTCGACACCACCGATCCGCTGGCCCTGCACATGCTCGGCATGCACGGCGCGGCCTACGCGAACTATGCGATGGACGATTGCGATTTCGTGTTGGCCCTGGGCGCACGCTTCGACGATCGCGTCGTCGGCGTGCCCTCGAAGTTCGCGCCTGGTGCGCGCACCGTCGCGCAGATCGACATCGATCCGGCCGAGATCGGCAAGGTCAAGGCGGTGGACTGGCACCACGTGGGCGCACTGGAGGTCTCGCTGCCCCGCTTGACGGCCTACGGCAAGCGCGCCGGTTTCCGCCCCGACTACACGACATGGCACGCGCACGTCGCGGCGTTGAAAACCCATCACGGCATGAATTTCTGCCGGGACGGCGAGGCCATCCACCCTTGCGCGGTGATCGAGGCGATCAACCGCATCACCGATGGCCGCGCCGTCATCAGCACGGGGGTCGGCCAGCACCAGATGTGGGCGGCGCAGTATTTCGATTTCCGCGAGCCCCGGCACTGGCTCACCTCCGGCTCCATGGGAACGATGGGTTTCGGCTTGCCGGCCGCCATCGGTGCACAGTTCGCCCGGCGCGACCGTGTCGTGATCGACATCGATGGCGACGCCAGCATCCGCATGAACATCGGGGAGTTGGAAACCGTCACCACCTATAACTTGCCGGTGAAGGTCGTGGTGCTGAACAACAGCGGCGACGGCATGGTGCGCCAATGGCAGAAGCTGTTCTTCAAGGGCCGCTTCTCCGCGTCGGACAAGAGCCTGCACAAGAAGGACTTCGTCCGCGCCGCGGAAGCCGATGGCTTCGAGTGGGCGCGGCGCCTGGACGACCCGGCCATGATCGAGTCCACCATCGCCGACTTCCTCGCCTTCGAGGGCCCCGCCTTCCTCGAGGTGGTGATCGACCCGGATGCCGGCGTCTATCCCATGGTCGGCCCGGGAGCGACCTATGCCGAGATGATCACCGGTGACTGGATTCCCAGCCGCAGCAGCGCACCGGTGTTGCGTACCGCCGAACCGACAGGGATGTTCTAGACATGCGCCATCTGATTTCCCTCCTGCTGCAGAACGAAGCGGGCGCATTGGCCCGTGTCGCGGGATTGTTCGCATCGCGCGGATACAACATCGAGTCGCTCACCGTCGCGGCCACGCACGATATGGATGCCTCCCGCCTGACCCTCGTCGTCTTCGGCGACGACGCCGTGGTCGAGCAGATCGTCAAGCAGTCGGCGAAGCTCGTCGACGTGATCGAGGTGTCGCAACTGTCCGGCGATGATTACGTGGAGCGTGAGTTGCTGGTGGCCCATGTCGAGACCGATGACGTCCCGGCCATCGATACATGCCTGGTACGATTCGGTGCGCGACTCCTTCAGCGCACCGGCGACAGATCGGTGATCGAATACACCGGGCGGGCCGAGGACATCGACGCCTTTCTCGAGGCGCTTCGACAGGCGGGCCGTATCGCCGACCATGCACGCAGCGGCATCGCGGCGATCGAATGGCCCCTGGTCGTGGCGTGACGAAGCAGCCACTTGGTCATGGCGGTCCGAAAGAGTAGGCTCGGCCCATGAACCGCCGCGCCGCCCTTTCGCTGCCGCCGCCTCTTGCCGATACCTCGGCGCTCGGACGTGAGCAGGACCTGCTGGGTCTTTCCGACGAGCCGTCGATCCACTATCTCGACCACGGCTCGCGCAGTCGCCTGATCCGCTGGCACTACCATCCAGCGTACGAGTTGCACCTCATCGTGGCCACGGAGGGAACCGCCTACGTCGGCGACTATGAAGGCCGTTTTTCCCCTTACACCCTGATGCTCACCGGGCCCAACGTGCCGCATAACTGGGTGACCGACGACGCATGCGAGCCTTCGGCATTGCGTGACCGTGTCATTCTTTTCTCCGAGGCGTTCGTTCGTCGTTGCATCGATTTCCTTCCATCGGCGCGTCACGTGAAGTCGCTGCTGCTGGAAGAGGCCCGCTACGGCATCGAGTTTTCGCCCGAGCTCGGGCGCACGCTCGAACCGTACTTCCGCCGGGTGGCGGCGTATCCCGGGTTGCGTCGCGTGGCCAGCTTCTTCGAGATGGTCGAAGCCCTGGCCGAGGACACGACGCGGCATTCGCTCAGCAGCCGTCCTTTCCAGGCATCGGCGGACCCCAGCCAGTCGATGAAACTGCATCGCGCGGTGACCTATATCGACCGCCACCACACGGGCGACGTATCGTTGAAGACCGTCGCCGACCGGCTGGGCATGTCCGAGACCGCGTTCTCGCGCTTCTTCCACCAGCACACCGGCTACCGCTTCATCGATTACGTGAACCAGATCCGCATCCAGCGTGCCTGCGAAAAACTGGTGTCGTCGGCAGGTTCGATCACCGACATCTGTTACGAGGTCGGCTTCAGCAACCTATCCAACTTCAACCGCCGCTTCCTGATCCTCATCGGGATGACGCCGCGTGAATACCGTATGCGCCATCGGCGGCCGCCCGCCGATCTGTGATGATGCGTCGCCGCATGGCGATCGCCATCGTGCGCGGCACCATCTTCATTTCACATACTTTTATGCCATTACGTCGTCATGCTGCTTCGCAGCAATATGGCTGTCTTGTAGCCCCTCGCGCGGGACCAGCATTGCCTGTAATGGCAAGAAAGTATGCATTTTCACCCTAAAACGACACGGCACGTATTGGTGACCACCACCGCGCTGAACCTATAAACGCACATCCATTCGACCGCCCACCCAGGGAGGCAAGATGAGCGATTATCGGAACCGGCTCGGCGTCCTCGCCATCGTCCTGTTCGCCACGCTGCCAGGGATCGTCGCCGTGGCACATGCCGACACGACGCTGACGATCGGCACGGTGAACAATGCCGACATGGTGCGCATGCAGGCGCTCTCCTCCGAGTACGAGAAGGCACATCCGGACGTGCACCTCAACTGGGTGGTGCTGGAGGAGAACACGCTGCGCCAGCGCCTCACCACCGACATCGCCACGCATGGTGGCCAGTTCGACGTGATCACGATCGGCGCCTACGAGGCCCCGCTATGGGGTGCCCAGCAGTGGCTGAAGCCACTGGACAACCTTCCCGCCGACTACGCCGCCGACGACATCTTCAAGAACGTGCGTGAACAACTGACGGTGGATGGCCACCTCTACGCGCTGCCCTTCTACGCCGAAGCCAGCATCACCTACTTCCGCACCGATCTCTTCGCCAAGGCGAACCTGACCATGCCGGCCGCGCCGACCTGGGACCAGATCCGTGGATTCGCACGGAAACTCCACGATCCCGCGCACGGCGTATACGGCATCTGCCTGCGCGGCAAGGCCGGCTGGGGCGAGAACATGGCCTTGCTCGGCACCATCGTGAACAGTTGGGGCGGCCGCTGGTTCGACGAAGGTTGGAAGCCACAGATCGACACACCGGAGTGGCACCAGGCCGTGAATTTCTATGTCGACCTGCTCTCGAAGTACGGGCCGCCCGGCCCCTCGGACAACGGGTTCAACGAGAACCTGGCGCTGTTCTCCGCGGGGCGTTGTGCGATGTGGGTGGATGCGAGCGTCGGCGGCGGCACCGTCTCCAATCCCAAGGAAAGTTCGGTGGCCGGCAAGGTCGGTTTCGTCCGCTCGCCGCACCAGGTCACGGATCGGGGATCGTCATGGCTCTGGGTCTGGTCGCTCGCGATCCCCGCCAGTTCCCGCCAGGCCGATGCCGCACGTGACTTCATCCTCTGGGCGACGTCGAAACCTTACCTGCGCATGGTCGCCCGCAAGTATGGCGAGGAATCCACGCCACCCGGCACCCGCGAATCCACGTATGCCAACGAGGCCTACATCAAGGCCGCTCCTTTCGCGCAGGTGACCTACGACTCGCTGAAAGCGGTCGACCCCGCCCATCCGACCTTGAAGCCGGTTCCCTACAAGGGCATCCAGATCGTTTCGATTCCGGAATTCCAGGCGGTCGCCACCCTCGTCGGCAGGCAGATCGCCGGTGCGCTCGCCGGGCGCGGCAACGTGGACGAACTGCTGCATACGGCGCAGGGCGCCGTCGATCGCACCATGAAGCGCGCCGGTTACTACGACAAGAAGCCGGTCATCCAGAAGGAGCCGCCGCAATGAACGCGCGCATCCGCAAACGCCCGGAACGACTGCTCGCACAGCCAGCCATCCTGATGCTCCTGGTATGGATGATCGTGCCGCTGGCGATGACGCTGTACTTCTCCACGCAGTACTACAACCTGCTTTACCCGGGAAAGTCGGCCTTCGTGGGCCTGGAGAATTTCGCCTATTTCTTCACCTATCCCAGCTTCTGGGCCTCCGTGTTCAACACGATCGTGCTGGTCGGCAGCGTGCTCGTCATCACCGTGGTGGGTGGCGTGCTGGTGTCCGTGCTGGTGGACGAGACCTTCCCGGGCCAGGGCATCGTGCGCATGCTGCTGATATCGCCGTTCTTCATCATGCCCACCGTGGCCGCGCTGGTCTGGAAGAACCTGCTGATGAACCCGGTGTCCGGCTTCCTCGCCTGGATATGGAAGCTGTTCGGTGCCACGCCGGTGAACTGGTTCGCGGACTGGCCGCTGCTCTCGGTGATCGTCGTGGTGTCGTGGGAATGGCTGCCCTTCGCCATCCTGATCTTCGTCACCGCCCTGCAGTCGCTCGATCGCGAGCAACTGGAAGCGGCGCGCATGGACGGTGCGCGCGGCATGGCGATCTTCCGATACCTCACCCTGCCGCATCTCGCGCGGCCCATCGCGGTGGTGGTGATGGTGGAGGCGATCTTCCTGCTCAACATCTTCGCCGAGATCTACGTCACCACCAACGGCGGGCCGGGTGATGCGACCACCAACATACCGTTCCTGGTCTATACCCAGGCCCTGCTGGAGTTCGACGTGGGCGCCGCCTCCGCCGGAGGTCTCGTCGCGGTGGTGCTGGCGAACATCATGGCGGTGTTCCTGATCCGCCTGATCGGCAAGTCGTTGACGGCGCGTTGAGGAGGACACCATGACCCACAAGAAACCGCAGCGCCGCCTCGCCCGCACGATCCGCGCCATCGCCTCGTGGGTCGTCGCCCTGGTGGTGTTCTTTCCCATCCTCTGGATGCTGCTGACCAGCTTCAAGTCGGAACTCGATGCGTTCAGCATGCCGCCGCATTTCCTGTTCAGGCCCACGCTGGAGAACTACGAACAGATCCTGGCCCGAGCGAATTACCTGCATTACGCATGGAACTCGATCGTCACCGCCGGTGGCGCCACGATCCTCGGCATGATCGTCGCCGTGCCCGCGGCCTATGCCTTCGCCTATCACCCGACGAAGCGCACCAAGGACGTACTGCTGTGGATGCTGTCGACGAAGATGCTTCCCGGCGTGGGCGTGCTGGTGCCGATCTACCTGATCTGTCGTGACCTGAACCTGCTCGACTCCAAGACCGCGCTCGTCGTCATCTTCGCGCTGATCAACCTGCCGATCATGGTCTGGATGATCTACACCTACTTCCGAGACATTCCCTACGACATCCTCGAGGCGGCCCGCATGGATGGCGCGAGCACGTGGCAGACCATGTTCCGTGTGTTGATCCCGGTCAGCCGTGGCGGGCTCGCCTCGACGGCGCTGCTCTGCCTCATCCTGTCCTGGAACGAGGCGTTCTGGTCGCTCAACCTCACCACCACCAGCGCGGCGCCGCTGACCGCGCTGGTCGCCTCGTTCTCCAGTCCCGAAGGACTGTTCTGGGCGAAGTTGTCCGCCGTGTCGACGCTGGCCTGCGCACCGATCCTGGTGCTCGGCTGGCTGTCGCAGCGGCAACTCGTCCGCGGCCTCACCTTCGGCGCAGTCAAATAGGAGCCCCGCCCCATGTCCCGTCTGGAAATCCGTTCACTGCGCAAGTCGTTCGAAGGCGTCGACGTCATCAAGGGTATCGACCTCGTGGTCGAGGACCGCGAGTTCTGTGTCTTCCTGGGCCCTTCCGGCTGCGGCAAGTCGACCACGCTGCGCCTGATCGCTGGTTTGGAAGAAGCCGACGACGGTCAGATCCTGCTCGACCAGGACGACATCACCGATCGTGCCGTGGACAAACGCGACCTCGCGATGGTGTTCCAGAGCTACGCGCTCTATCCGCACATGACAGTGCGCGAGAACATGTCCTTCGCCCTGAAGCTGGCGAAGATGGACCAGCGCGCCATCGACGAGAAGGTGGCCCGGGCGACCAAGATCCTCGCCCTGGAACCCTATCTCGAACGCAAGCCGTCCGCGCTGTCGGGTGGACAGCGGCAACGCGTGGCGATCGGCCGCGCGATCACCCGCGAGCCGCGCGTGTTCCTCTTCGACGAGCCGCTGTCCAACCTCGACGCCGCGCTGCGGGCCGCCACGCGCCTGGAGATCGCGCGCCTGCACCAGGAACTCAACGCCACGATGATCTACGTGACGCACGACCAGGTCGAGGCGATGACCCTGGCCGACCGCATCGCCATCTTCAGCGAGGGACGCATCGAGCAGATCGGCAAGCCGATGGAGCTCTACCGCAGGCCGGTGAACCGGTTCGTCGCGGGCTTCCTGGGCATGCCACGGATGAATTTCCTCGACGCCACGGCGGAAGGGAATGCGTTCCGTCTTCGCAATGGCAATGCCGTCGCCGTACCGGGGGCATCGTCGAATGCGGGCGCCGTGACCATCGGCATTCGCCCCGAGCACCTCCAGGTCTGTGATGGCGACGGTACCGGCGAAACCGTCAACGGCAAGCTTACCGTCGTCGAGCGGCTGGGCAGCGAGACCTACGCCTATGTCGACGTGCCGCAGGTGGGCTCGATCACGGTGCGTGCCGATGGCGATTTCGATCGCCGCGCGGGCCGCGATATCTGTATCCGCCTGGACCTCACCCACGCCCACCTCTTCGATGCCTCCGGTGTCGCCATCCACCATCCGTAAGAACCTGCCATGCCCGTTTCCCTGAGCAACGAGACCCTCGGCCAGCTGCCCTCGCGCGTCGAACCGCCACCCTTCGACCGGCGCACGGTGAAGGCAGGCATCGCGCATATCGGGGTCGGCGCCTTTCATCGTGCGCACCTGGCGATCTATACGAATCGCGTGCTCGCCGACCAGGACATGCGCGACTGGGGCATCCTCGGCATCAACCTGCTGGAACACGACGGGCCGCTGGCCGATGCCTTGACGGCGCAAGACGGCCTGTACTCGGTCAGCGAGTTCGATTCGAAAGGCGCACGCACGACACACCTCGTCGGTGCCATGGTGGACTACCTGTACGCGCCTCGCGACGGCTCGCGAGTGCTCGATCGCCTCGCCGATCCCTCGATCCGGATCGTCTCGCTCACCATCACCGAGGGAGGCTATCTCATCGACGAACACGGAAACTTCCGCGTCGGCGATGACACGGTGGCCCACGACCTGGCGCATCCCGATTCACCGCGCGGCGTCTTCGGATATCTCGTGGGCGCATTGGAGCGGCGCCGCGCCGCCGGCATTCCCGCGTTCACGTTGATGTCGTGCGACAACCTCCGGCACAACGGCGCACAGGCGAAGAAGGCCGTGCTCGCGTTCGCCCGGGCCCGTTCGCCGGAGCTCGCCGAATGGATCGAGCGACAGGTGGACTTCCCCAATGCCATGGTCGACCGCATCACCCCCGCGACCACGCCCGCCGTGCGCGAGCAGTTGAACGCCGCCACCGGACTCGACGACCAGGCACCGGTGGTCTGCGAAGACTTCATCCAGTGGGTGCTCGAAGATACGTTCCGCCATGGCCGCCCGGCGTGGGAGCGCCATGGCGTGCAGATCGTGAGTGACGTCTCGCCCTATGAGGACGCCAAGATCCGCTTGCTCAACGGCTCCCACCAGATGCTCTCGTACCCCGCCTTCCTCGCCGGCCATCGCCGCGTGGACGTGGCGGTGAAAGATCCGCTGTTCAACCGTTATCTTTCGGATTTCCTCGACCACGATGCGGGCGTATGGTTGTCCTCGCTGCCGGGCATGGACCTCGGTCCCTACAAGAAGAAGTTGCTGGAACGCTTCAGCAATGCGTCGATCGCCGACCAGCTCGACCGGCTCTGCCTCGACGGTGGTTCGAAGATCCCCGGGTTCCTCGGGCCCACCCTCACCGCCTGCCTGGAACACGGCAGGGACGCCCGCCGGCTCGCCTTCCTCCTTGCCGCGTTCGATCGTTATGTTCGCGTGGGCAAGGACGATAACGGCGAGGCTTATCCGCTGCGCGAACCGAATGCGATGCGGCTCGTCCAGCCGCTGATCGACAGCGATTCGAAGGACACCCTCATCGAAAGCGTGGAACTGGTCGGTCCCCTGCCGGCCAGGGACCCTCGTTTCCGCAAGCAATACGATACCTGCGTGGAAGCTCTTTCGTCGCACGGCGTACGGTGGACGCTGGAGCGGCTCGACGCCCTCCTCGACTGAAGCTTTACGGGGCATACCCGGGGACTTCACCCCCGCAGACCTAGCTTGGAATCCAACGTGGTCGAGTGGAGTCCAGAGATGCCTTACACGCCGACAAATCCTCAACCCCCTTTCGCCGAGCCGGGAAAGAATCGCCCGGAAGATGAGATCCGCAAGCCGGGAAGCTACAAGCCCGAGCGCGACGCGGACCCCGAGCCGCCAGTGGACGACGATCCGATCGAGCCGCTGGAGCCCTAAGCCCCCCGGCTCGGTGGGAGCCGCTCTCGTGGGAGCCGCTTTAGTGTGGGAGCCGCTTCAGCGGCGATGGGTGCTAGCCGCAACCTGGCCCGCTGCCGCGGGATCGCCGACAGGGTCGGCTCCCACACCGGGCCCACCAGATTCCCGCACATCGCTCTGGTGGGAGCCGACCCTGTCGGCGATTCGCGCCGCCGGGTCGGCTAGACTTCCGGGCATGAGCCCCACCTCCCGCAAGCCTTCCCTGCGTCGCAAGGCGACGCCTGTCGCGCGCAAGACCGCCGCGGCGAAACCGGCCGCCCGTCCCGCCGACGCCTCGACCAACGCCGAGCGCGTGCTCGCCTTCCTCCTGAAAGGCCTGCCGCCCTCGCGACGCGAGAAGATCCACGCCTACCTCGTGCTCACGCGCATGGACCGGCCCATCGGCGCGCTCCTGCTGATGTGGCCGACCTGGTGGGCGCTGTGGCTCGCCGCGAAAGATTTCCCGCCCA
>Ga0182008_10002505_pt1 | contig 11461 bp, 11 predicted proteins | sample Sormic07211129_1_FD_120482 | JGI IMG/M metagenome (GOLD analysis project Ga0182008, IMG submission 120482) | Rhizosphere microbial communities from Sorghum bicolor, Mead, Nebraska, USA - 072115-129_1 metaG | ecosystem: Host-associated > Plants > Roots > Rhizosphere | place: USA: Nebraska...
AACTGCGCCTGCGGTTCGATCCGGCCACGGAAATCAGCATCTATCGCGGCGTGCCACACACCAGCCCGGGCAGCACCCGCAAGTTGCAAGTGCCACTGGCGGTGGTTCGCGGGCACAACAGCCGCGTGGTGATGCGCCATCACGCCAGTTCGGTCGACCGCCTGCCGTTGGGGGAGTCGTTGACCATGCCTGGCGGCCACATGTTTCCGCTCGAACGTCCCCTTGATACCGCCCAAATGCTCAAAGGCCTGTTCCATCGTTGGGGCGGCCGTCGACAACAGGATTGCGCATGAGCCACGCCGTCGAAGAAGTTCGCCTGAGCCTGCCGCACATCGAGCTGGCGGCACATCTGTTCGGTCCTGAAGACGGTTTGCCGGTCATTGCCCTGCACGGCTGGCTGGACAACGCCAACAGCTTTGCCCGTCTGGCCCCCAAACTCAAAGGCCTGCGTATCATCGCGCTGGACATGGCCGGTCACGGTCATTCCGGGCATCGCCCGCCGGGCGCCGGTTACGCCATGTGGGACTATGCCCACGATGTGCTGCAGGTCGCCGAACAGCTTGGACTGAGGAGATTTGCGCTGATGGGGCATTCGATGGGCGCCATCGCTTCGCTGATCATCGCCGGGTCGATGCCCGAGCGGGTCACCCACCTGGCGCTGATCGACGGCATCATTCCTCCTACAGACAAGGGTGAAAACGCTGCCGAGCGCATGGGCATGGCTCTGCAGGCGCAACTGGATCTGCGGGAGAAGCGCAAACCGGTTTACGACACCCTCGACCGCGCCATCGAAGCGCGCATGAAGGGCCTGGTGGCGGTCAGCCGCGAGGCCGCGGAACTGCTGGCGCAGCGTGGCCTGATGCCGGTGCCGGGCGGTTACACCTGGCGCACCGACAATCGCCTCACGCTGCCATCGCCACTGCGCCTGACCACCGAACAGGCCATGGCCTTCGTCCAGCGGGTCATATGTCCTGCAACACTGGTGGTCGCTGCCGACGGCATGCTCGCCAAACACCCCGAGTTGCTGGAGCGTCTACCCTTTAGCCGGGAACAGCTGCCAGGCGGCCACCATTTGCACCTGAATGACGAGTCCGGTGCCGATCTTGTCGCAGACTGTTTCAATCGGTTTTTCGCCATTCCTTGACTTGCGTCGGGCAACTGTCGAGGCTTGGCGGGTTGAAAAGGGAGACAACCATGATAGATCTCTACACCGCTGCGACCCCGAATGGCCACAAGGTCTCTATCGTGCTCGAGGAACTCGGCCTGCCCTACAGGGTGCATGCCTTGAGTTTCGACAAGAAGGAGCAGAAGTCCGCGGACTTCCTCAAGATCAACCCCAATGGCCGGATTCCGGCGATTGTCGACCGCGCCAACGGCGATTTCGCCGTGTTCGAGTCTGGCGCCATCCTGATTTACCTCGCAGAACAGACCGGCAAACTGATGCCGAGCGACCCGAAGGGACGTTCGCTGGTGTTGCAGTGGCTGATGTTCCAGATGGGTGGCATCGGCCCGATGCAGGGCCAGGCCAACGTGTTCTTCCGCTACTTTCCGGAAAAACTCCAGGGCGCCATCGACCGCTATCAGCATGAGACCCGTCGCCTCTACGAAGTGCTCGACACGCGTTTGCAAGGCGTGGAGTTCCTCGCCGGCGAATACAGCATTGCGGACATCGCCACCTTTCCGTGGGTGCGCGGTTACGAGTGGTCGGGCGTCTCGGTGGAGGGCTTGACGGCGTTGCAACGCTGGATGGCAACCCTGGAGGCCCGGCCGGCGGTGCAGCGTGGTCTGCAGGTACCGCAACGCGCCGATGAAGCCAGTATCATCAAGGGCGCCCAGGCCATGCTGATCCGATGAGTCCATCCATGCGTTCATTCAGTTTGCTGGCGCTGTGCAGTTTCAGTCCCTTGTTGTTCGCCGCCGATGTTCCGGGCAGTCAGGACCTGCCGATAGTGCCGCGCATGGTCGACGCCCAGATTGTCGACTATCGCCCCACCGTCGAATTGGAGCGGATCTACCCCTTGGGCTCGATCCGCAAGATCAGTGGCCAGTTACGTTTCGACGGCCAGGTCAGTGCCCGCGGCAACGTCACTTCGGTGACCTACGAGTTGCCAGCGGAGCATTCATCCATCGAGGCGTTCACCGCTGCCCGCGAGGCTTTGCAACAGCAGGACGCCGGGTTGCTCTTTTGGTGCCAGGCGCGCGATTGCGGCGAAAGCAGCCTCTGGGCTAATGAAGTCTTCGGCAACGCCAAGCTGTACGGTGCCGACGATCAACAAGCCTATTTGCTGCTGCGACTTGCCGCGCCACGGGATAACACACTCGTCGCGCTGTACAGCATCACTCGCGGTAATCGCAAGGCCTACCTGCATGTCGAGCAGTTCGACGCTTCGGCACCGCTGGGTGAGTTGTTGCCGACCTCCGCGACTTTGCTGCGTGAACTCAAGAGCACGGGCGAGCTTGATTTTTCCAGGCTCAACAGCGCACCTGACGAGACCTGGCTACGCCTGATTTCCCGCGGACTGAATCTGGACACCACCTTGCGGGTCAGTATTTCCGGAGCGAACGCCGAAGCCTGGCGTCAGGCACTGATTACCCAGGGCGTGCGTGCCGCGCGGATGGAAACCGGCAGTACCGAAGGCTCTGGCCTGCACATCGAGCTATTGCGGTAGGCTGTACCGGGCGTGCGTGCACGCTGCGTTCGCCTACTCTTTTGCTGACTGACTTTTTCGGGATTTTCGATGATCAATAACGATCGCCTGTTGGTGCAGATCCTGCTCGTGGTGCTGTTCGGCGCGAGCTTCTGGGTGATGGCGCCGTTCTGGTCGGCGATGTTCTGGGGCGCAGTCCTGGCATTCGCCAGTTGGCCGCTGATGCGCTTGCTGACCCGTTGGCTCAACGGGCGCGAGTCTCTGGCGGCGGCATTGCTGACGCTGGGCTGGATGTTACTGGTCGCGGCACCGTTGGTGTGGCTGGGTTTCAACCTCGCCGATCATGTGCGTGATGCCACCGCATTCATCAAGGACGCGCAGGTCGAGGGGTTGCCCGAAGCACCGGTATGGCTGGGTTCGATTCCCCTGGTGGGCGAGCGGCTGGTTGGGATCTGGAACAGCATCGATGAGCAGGGCGCGGCGATGATGATGGCGCTCAAGCCTTATCTGGGACAGGTGGGTAACTGGTTGCTGGCGCGCAGCGCGCAGATCGGCGGCGGTATTCTCGAACTGACCCTGAGCATGGTCTTTGTGTTCTTTTTCTATCGTGACGGACCGCGTCTGGCGGCGTTTGTGCACACATTGCTGGAACGCCTGATCGGTCAACGGGCCGGCTACTACATTGAACTGGTGGCGGGCACGGTACAGCGGGTGGTGAACGGTGTGATCGGCACAGCAGCGGCCCAGGCGATCCTGGCGCTGATCGGGTTCCTGATTGCCGGCGTACCGGGTGCGCTGGTGCTCGGCATCGTCACCTTCATGCTCAGCCTGATCCCCATGGGGCCTCCGCTGGTGTGGATTCCGGCGACCGCGTGGCTGGCCTGGAAAGGCGAGTACGGAATGGCCATATTCCTCGGCATCTGGGGCACATTCGTCATCAGCGGTGTTGACAACGTGCTCAAGCCGTACCTGATCAGCCGTGGCGGTAACCTGCCTCTGGTCATTGTGCTGCTTGGGGTGTTTGGCGGGTTGATTGCCTTTGGCTTCATCGGCCTGTTCATCGGCCCGACATTGCTGGCGGTGGCCTATAGCCTGTTGATCGACTGGAGCAAGACTCAGGCACGGGTAGAAGATCGCCTGCCCTGAGATTTGTATTGGGTTTCAGGGCCTCTTCGCGAGCAGGCTCGCTCCCACATTGATCCGGGTTGATCACAAGATCCGTGTGGGAGCGAGCCTGCTCGCGAAGCAAGCGACTCGGTTTATCCGACTGGATACTTATTGCTGACGCCACCGCTATTGTCGCTGTCCAGCGCCTTGAGTAGCGCGGCACTGGTGCCGGTGCTGGTCGACGAGTCGTTGCTGCTGGCCTGCAACGCGCTGCTCAGTTCGGCCTCCACATACCCGCGACAACTCACGCCTTGAATCTGCATAAGCCGGTAAACCACCGGTTTATCTTTCCAGGGAGTGAGCCGATGGACTCCAAGGATAGACTGCGAGGTTGTGGTTCCAGCATAGGCGTCCGGCCCTGAGGCGGGAAGTGCTGTTGCAGGGACCTGTTGCGGTTGCCGAGGGTAGCCGGCCCAGGTGTTGCGGGCGTGTCGTGTGTGTATCGAACTCGACACAATGGCCTCGGGGGCTAGTCTTGCTTGATCCGTCTCGACGATTTACCGATCATCGGGTCCCGCAGCGGCGCTGGTTCCGCTACAATGCGCGCCGATTTCGACTTGCCTGAGAGCCTACTCATGTCCGCCTGCCAGACTCCTATCATCGTCGCCCTGGATTTCCCTACCCGTGACGCCGCACTGAAGCTGGCCGATCAGTTGGACCCGAAGCTGTGCCGGGTCAAAGTCGGTAAAGAACTCTTCACCAGCTGCGCTTCGGAAATCGTCGGCACTCTGCGCGACAAGGGTTTCGAAGTGTTCCTGGACCTCAAGTTCCACGACATCCCGAACACCACCGCGATGGCCGTCAAGGCCGCTGCGGAAATGGGCGTGTGGATGGTCAACGTGCATTGCTCCGGCGGCCTGCGCATGATGGCCGCGTGCCGTGAAGTGTTGGATCAACGCAGCGGTCCCAAACCACTGCTGATCGGCGTGACCGTGTTGACCAGCATGGAGCGTGAAGATCTGGCGGGTATCGGTCTGGACATCGAGCCGCAAGAGCAGGTTCTGCGCCTGGCCGCCCTGGCGGAAAAAGCCGGGATGGACGGCCTGGTGTGCTCGGCCCTGGAAGCTCAGGCGCTGAAATCAGCACATCCCTCGCTGCAACTGGTGACCCCGGGGATTCGTCCGGCGGGCAGTGCCCAGGACGATCAGCGTCGTATCCTGACGCCACGTCAGGCACTGGATGCCGGTTCCGATTATCTGGTGATCGGCCGTCCGATCAGCCAGGCGGCGGATCCGGCGAAGGCGTTGGCTTCGGTCGTGGCTGAACTGGCTTAACCCGACACCGAAAATCAAAATGTGGGAGCGGGCTTGCTCGCGAATGCGGTGGATCAGTCAATAAATATGTCGGCTGACACACCGTATTCGCGAGCAAGCCCGCTCCCACAGTGGTTCTTGGGTTAGTTCAAATATCGGTTCAAACCTTCAGCACCAGCTTCCCGAAATTCTCGCCGTTGAACAATTTCATCAGCGTCTCCGGGAACGTCTCCAGTCCTTCGACGATGTCTTCCTTGCTCTTGAGCTGCCCCTTGGCCATCCAGCCGGCCATTTCCTGGGCGGCGCTGGCGTATTGGGCGGCGTAGTCCATCACCACAAAACCTTCCATGCGTGCGCGGTTGACCAGCAGCGACAGGTAATTGGCCGGCCCCTTGACCGCTTCCTTGTTGTTGTACTGGCTGATGGCACCGCAAATCACCACTCGCGCCTTCATGTTCAGGCGGCTCAACACCGCGTCGAGAATGTCGCCACCCACATTATCGAAATACACGTCGACACCTTTCGGGCACTCGCGCTTGAGGCCGGCGAGGACGTCTTCGCTCTTGTAGTCGATAGCACCGTCGAAACCCAGTTCATCGATCAAAAACTTGCACTTGTCCGCGCCGCCGGCGATGCCAACCACCCGGCAGCCTTTGATCTTGGCGATCTGCCCGGCAATGCTGCCCACGGCGCCCGCCGCACCCGACAGCACCACGGTGTCACCGGCCTTCGGCGCGCCGACGTCGAGCAGGGCGAAGTACGCCGTCATCCCGGTCATGCCCAGTGCCGACAGGTAACGGGGCAACGGTGCCAGTTTTGGATCGACCTTGTAGAAGCCTCGCGGCTCACCCAGGAAAAAGTCCTGCACACCGAGGGCGCCGTTAACGTAGTCCCCAACTGCGAAGCCCGGATTGTTCGACGCGATGACTTTGCCCACACCCAAGGCGCGCATGACTTCGCCGAGCCCGACCGGCGGGATGTAGGACTTGCCCTCGTTCATCCAGCCACGCATGGCCGGGTCCAGGGACAGGTATTGGTTTTCGACCAGGATCTGGCCCGCCGCCGGCTCGCCGACCGGTACTTCCTGGTAGGTGAATGTCTCGCGGGTCGCCGCGCCAACCGGACGTTTGGCGAGCAGGAATTGGCGATTGGTCTGGGAGGTCATGACAGGCACTCAAGATGAATGAAGCTTTGTTGATAGCCGGTCAGCGCCGATGCCGCAAGTTCGGCTGATGCGGCGAATGCAGGTTGATCCAGTGCAGTGATAGTTGGTACGGCAGTTCCATCACTGCAACTCATGGGCGCCCAACCGGAGTCCTGATAGTGCTGCCGCGTTCAGCACCTCCATGGCTAGACTGGTCCAGCGCGATTCCCCGCTTAATTCTCTTCGAGGACATAACAATGAGCATGACGTTTTCCGGCCAGGTGGTGGTGGTGACAGGCGGGGCAGCCGGTATTGGCCGCGCGACCGCCCAGGCATTTGCCGCTGAGGGCCTTAAGGTCGTAGTGGCCGATATGGACACGGCGGGCGGCGAGGGCACGGTGGCGCAGATTCGTGCGGCCGGGGGCGAGGCGACCTTCGTGCGCTGCAACGTCACCCTGGAAAACGATGTGAAAAATCTGATGGCGGAGGTGATCAATACTTACGGTCGCCTCGACTATGCCTTCAACAATGCCGGTATCGAAATCGAGAAAGGCAAGCTGGCCGACGGTTCGCTCGACGAGTTCGACGCGATCATGGGCGTCAACGTCAAAGGCGTCTGGCTGTGCATGAAGTACCAGTTGCCACTGCTGCTGGCGCAAGGGGGCGGCGCGATCGTCAATACGGCTTCGGTGGCGGGCCTGGGGGCGGCGCCGAAAATGAGCATCTACGCAGCTTCCAAGCACGCGGTGATCGGCCTGACCAAATCGGCGGCCATTGAGTACGCCAAGAAAAAGATCCGGGTCAACGCCGTGTGTCCGGCGGTGATCGACACCGACATGTTCCGTCGCGCTTATGAAGCCGATCCGAAAAAAGCCGAGTTCGCCAACGCCATGCACCCGGTCGGTCGCATCGGCAAGGTCGAGGAAATCGCCAGCGCGGTGCTGTATCTATGCAGCGATGGCGCGGCCTTCACCACAGGGCACTCATTGGCCGTGGACGGTGGCGTAACAGCGTTCTGAAGCTGCACTCCACAATGCAGAAAACACGGAACCTGTGGGAGCGGGCTTGCTCGCGAATGCGGTGGATCAATCAATAAATATGTCGACTGACACGCCCTCTTCGCGAACAAGTTGGATCGTCGCACCGCCGCTCCCACAGGTTTTTTTGGTTCCACAAAGGGACCGGGCAATGTGTTTCAAATAATTAGATCGAATGGTTTTGGCGGCGTTGTCGCACATGCCTTCGAACCCTCCTGTGATTAACTGCTTCCGGCAAAATCAACAGGAGTTTGCTTGCTCATGGAGTTGAGAATCGACCGACAGGCGCTGGTGCCCGTCGTACAGCAAATTGTTGACGCACTGACCTGCTGGCTTCATTCCAGCGGGGTATCGCCCGGTACGCGCCTGCCTTCGGTGCGACAGATCGCACGGATCAATTTGCTCAGTCAGTCCAGCGTCGCTCAGGCCTGTGAACGCCTGGTGACGCAGGGGATGCTGGTGTCAGGTCATGGGGCTGGCTATACAGTCGCCGACCCGGCATTGGTCACGAACGCAAGGCATGAGCCTGCGTGGTTTGAGGGGGCCGAACCCGAGTACGGGCCGTGGTCGGGTGAGTTGAGGCTGGGCTGTGGCGGGCTGCCTGAAAGCTGGCGCGAGACCGACGATCTGATCTACGCGATCCGGCAAGTCAGTCGTACCGATACGGCCAGTCTGTTCAACTACAGCACGCCGCTGGGTTTGCCAGCCTTGCGGCAACAGATACTCAAGCGCCTCAGGCAGCTGGACATCCCGGTACAGGACAACCGGATCATGACCACCGCGGGTGCCAGTCAGGGGCTCGACCTGATTGTGCGGACACTGTTCAAGGCTGGTGATTGTGTGGTCGTGGAAAGTCCCGGTTATCCGCAGCTGTTCGATCTGCTCAGGCTGCACGGCATCCATATGGTCGAGGTGCCGCGAACACCGCGCGGGCCGGACGTGGACGTGCTCGAATCGGTGCTGGCCAAGCACCGGCCTCAAGGGCTGCTCATCAATAGCTTCTTTCACAACCCGACCGGCAGCAACCTTTCACCCGGGGTGGCGCGTCGCGTGCTGCAACTGGCCAGGACCTTTGGCGTGCAGGTGATCGAGGACGACGTTTTTGCGGATTTGCGTAGCGGTTGCGGTACGCGACTGGCTGCGCTGGACGACAACGTGATCTACGTGGGTAGCTATTCCAAGACCCTCAGCAGTTCCTTGCGGGTCGGCTTCGTGGTGGCCGATTGCGCAGTCATTACGCGTCTGGCCGAGGTCAAGATGATTTCTGGCATGGGCGCCTCTCGATTTTGCGAGTCGGTGCTGGCGTGCCTGTTGGTTAACGGTGCCTACGGCAAATTGGTGCAACGTCAGCGCCAACGCTTGAGCAACGACCGGTTGGCGGTGTTGCAAATGCTTGAGGATGCCGAATGGGAAGTCTTCGGCAAACCGGCGGGAGGCCTGTTTATCTGGGCGCGATCACGAATGTCCGACTACGATCAGGTGCAGGCCCGGGCACGGCGTCTGGGTGTGGTGTTGTCATCGAAGAGCGCCTTCAACGCCTCGGGTGGGGCCAGTGACTGGCAGCGTATCAATGTGGCCTATGCCTGCGACCCGCGGGCCCGTGCGTTCTTTCAGGCCACTGCTCGGGATCGACCTCAAGCGTTCTGAAAGCGACGTTGGCGTAGCTTTTTGCCATTATTCCGGCGCCAGAGCCTTGTGTTGCCACTGGCCCGTTGCGAATCTGCGTCTACAGACTTTGGCAGGGGACTAAGTGCAATGAATTCGGCCGTGCAAGGACGTTTTGCCAACCTCGGTATGGCGAAAAAACTGGGTGTCGGGTTTGTCCTGGTGCTGTTGTTGACTGCGCTGGTGGCAGGCATTGGCGTGTGGTCCCTGCAAACCATCAGCCAGCGCTTCGATGGGCTCAAGCAGATGTCATCGCTCAACAGCGGTTTGCTCAAGGTGCGGCTGCTGGAGCAGGAATACGCCTTGCACGGCAATCCGAAAACCGTCGATGCCCTGCACGAGGGCGTCGATGGCTTGATCGCTCTGGCCGGCCAACTCAAGGCCGCGTCTGCGGCCAATGTGCCGGTGATGAATGATGTCGAACAGTCTTTGGGGGCCTATCGCAAGGCCTTCGACGAGTTTGTCTCGCTCACCCAGGCCAAGGACCTGGCGCTGGAAATGGCCAGTTGGTCGGTGTCCAGCGTGGCCAATAATCTTGATGTATTGCAATCGGGGCTCGCCGATGACGGCGCTTATACGCTGAAAGATTCCGAAGGCAAGGACGGCGCTCAATTCATAGAGCAGGCCGGTCAGGTCAGCCAGGTTTCACGCTTGATGCTGCAAGCCATGAATGAAGCGCGCGTGCGCCTGGATCAAAGTCGCAAAGGCGACGACAGCGCCGGGCAGGGCAAGATCGAACAGGCCAGCCAGGCACTGGCCCAGGCCGAGCAGCTCAAGACCGCGGTCAAGGACGAGGGTTACCAGACTGTCCTCAATGAGGTGACGGGTCATATCGCCGGTTTCAGTGACAAGCTCGCCGAGTACACCGGCCTGCTGGAACAGGAAAAAACCGTTTATCAACAGTTGCACCAACGCGCAGCCCAAGTGGTTGAGCGGGTGGATCAGGCTTATGTCGCTGAAGATCAGGCGATGCAGGCCGAACTGAAAAAGAACTCGATGCTGATCCTTGGCTCCTCCGCTCTGGCGTTGCTGGTCGGGCTGGTTGCTGCGTGGTTCATCACCCGGTTGATCGTGGCGCCGCTGCGCAGTGTGATCCAGGTGGCGCAGCAGATTGCCTCAGGGGATTTGAGTGCGACCATAGACGTGACCCGCCGTGACGAAATTGGCCAGTTGATGCAGGCCATGCAACAAATGGCCGCGGGACTCAGCCATATCGTCAGCGGTCTACAGTCGGGTATCGAGCAGTTGGCCACTTCCGCCCAATCGCTGTCGGCAGTGACGGAACAGACCAATCTCGAAGTCAGCACGCAGAAAGAGGAAACCGAACAGGTCGCCACTGCGATGAATCAGATGACGGCCACGGTGCATGATGTCGCGCGCAACGCAGAGGAAGCAGCCCTGGCGGCGCAAACGGCTGACGGCAAGGTTGAAAGTGGTCAGCAGGTGGTGCGCCAGAGCATGGCGCGGATCGAGCAGTTGGCGGATTCGGCCAACTCGGCCAGTTCGAGCATTGAAAGCCTGAGTGCGGAAATCCAGAACATCGGCACGGTCTTGAGTGTGATCAAAAGCGTGGCAGAGCAGACCAACCTGCTGGCATTGAACGCGGCGATCGAGGCCGCCCGGGCGGGTGAGCAGGGCAGGGGCTTTGCGGTGGTCGCCGATGAAGTGCGCGCGCTGGCCAGGCGAACCCAGCAATCGACCGAGGAAATCGAGCGCCTGGTCAGCGCTTTGCGCTCGGCGGCGCAGTCGTCGGTGCAGCAGATCCAGAGCAGTGGCGAGTTGGTGAAGCTGGCGGTCAGCGATGCCTTGCAGACCGAGAGCGCTTTGGGAAGTATTGCGGCGGCGGTATCGTTGATCCAGCAGATGAACCAGCAGATCGCAGCGGCGGCCGAGGAACAGAGCTCGGTGGCCGAAGAGATCAACCGCAGTGTCACCAGTATTCGCGCCAGTGCCGATCAATCATCGTTGGCGATGCAGGGCAATGCCGCCTCCAGCATCGAGTTGGCGCAACTGGGGGTTGAGCTGAAGGGGATGGTGGGGCATTTCAGGCTTTGAAATGATGATCGGCCAGGCCAAAAAAAAGCCACCTTGCGGTGGCTTTTCTGTTTTCGCTGATCAGTCGTAAATCACTTTCTTTTTCCAGTCCGCGTCAGCTTCGACGTCTTTGAGGCCTTCGGTCAATTGGTTGACGTCGCCTTCGACCGGCGCAATGCGATCCATGACCTGGTCATTGGCGCGGGCCAGGAGTTTTTCCAGGTATTCCAGTTGCTCGGCGTAGACCTGTGGTTCCTGTTGCTTGCGCAGGTATTGCACGCCGCGCTCGAATGCCAGGCGAGCCTGCCCCGGTTGGTTCTGTTGCAGGGAGTGCTGGCCGAGGTTGTTGAAGAACTCGATGTGCAGCAGCACCAGGATGTGGCGCACTTCACGAATCCAGCGCTTGGCTTCGTTAGCTGGCAGGAAGCCGTCCTGTGCCGCGCGGGTGATTTGCCCGTGCAAGGCTTCGAGCAGGAAACGCACATCCTTGGCCTTGGCTTCGGTCTGGATCGG
>Ga0182008_10002506_pt1 | contig 11460 bp, 22 predicted proteins | sample Sormic07211129_1_FD_120482 | JGI IMG/M metagenome (GOLD analysis project Ga0182008, IMG submission 120482) | Rhizosphere microbial communities from Sorghum bicolor, Mead, Nebraska, USA - 072115-129_1 metaG | ecosystem: Host-associated > Plants > Roots > Rhizosphere | place: USA: Nebraska...
GTGCTTCTTGATCGCCCTATCGACGGCGGTCCAGCTGAGCCCGATCTCTGCGGCTACGGCGTAGACGCTGCCGAGTTCTCTGGCCCCGTCCTTGAGGGCGGTTGCGCGTCGTCTGAGGGCTGCATCCGTCTGGGCGGCGAGCTGTTCCAGCAGCTCGTCTTCCTGGCGGACGCGCTCCCTCCAGGGGATCGCTTCCATCCCCACGACAGTATCACACAGGGGGTTGGGTACAACAGGGTATGTGATACGTACCGGCGCGGTCATGCCGGTACCGGCTGGTAGTGCAGCAGCAGGAGGAGGTCCTGCTCGCTGCGGTAGACGGTGCGGCACTGACGGCACGCGATGAGGGACTGGCCGGCCGTGTGCGTGAGGGTTGCCCCGCACACCGTGCCCTGGTCGTCGATGACGGCGATGCACTGGCCGATCTCCTTCGCCCGGGGCGGCGGGTCGCCGACGATCAGCCGGGCCTGGACTTCGAGGCCGCGCACCTCGCGCGCCAGGTCGGCGGCGGCCGGGTAGTTGGCGGCGATCCAGTCGAGCTCCATGCCGAGCCACCGGCAGTCGGCGTCCAGCCCGGCGGGGGGTGGCGCGCCGTGGCGCGGCCACCGCTCACGCTGTACGTCGACGCGCCACAGGTGCACGACCTCGGCAGCGCGTCCCCAGGTGACGGTGTCGAGGACGTCTTCGTCGATCGGAGAGCGGGGGCCGGCCGCGCCCTTCGTGGCGATGATGTCGCCCCAACTGGACCGGCGAGGGACCAGGCACTCGCCGACCTCGTTGTACAGGGTGGGCAGTTCGGCGAGCCGCTCGGCGAGCTTCACCGTGTGGCGCTCGCACAGAAATCTGCTGCCGCCCTCTGTACCGCACAGTTCACAGCTCATGTGTCTTGGTCTTTCTGGGCGATGGACTGTTCGTTCGCGGGCGTGCCGCAGCCGGGCGGGAAGACGAGCGCGCGACAGCAGGGCACGCAGCGCTGGCGTCCGAGGCGCGAGAACAGGCCGGGCATCCACCAGCGTCGGAGCAGCCCGCACACGGCGCGGATGGCGACCGGCTGGCACTCGTCGATGGCGGCGCGCATCTGCTCGGCGGTGAGTTCATGCCCGCGGATGGCGTGTAGGCGGCGCTCCTTGCCGGACACCAGCCACCAGCAGTGGCCGTTCTCGGGGATCGGATGCGCGGTCACGGCGTCGGGCGGGAGTCGATGTCGGAGATCCACGCGGCGCACACGGCGGCGACCTGGATCAACTCGTTGCGAAGCGTGGCCGGGTCGGACTCGGCGAGCGCCTCGCAGGATTCCTCGGCGAAGATGTCGCGCCATGTGACGATGCCCATCTCGGCGAAGCGCTGGCAGGCGGCGCGAGCTGCATCGGCGAGCTCACGAGCGGGCCACCCAGGAAGTACCTCGTAGTCGGGGTGGGTCCCGTCGGGGTGGCGCTGGTCGCCCCACTGTTCGAGCTGCCGCTGGCGTTCGGCGTCGACGGCCTGGGCGAAGTCGCGCACGCCGGGGGTTGTGAAGAGGGTCGGGTAGCTCACAGCAGGGCTCCTGTCGGTACGTCGGTGATGGATCGAGCGGGCTCGGGCTCGTCGTCCTGGTCCTGGTCGTCGTCCCAGATCTCGAAGGCGAGTTGAGCGGTGCGGGTCGGCACGGCCTTGGGATGGGGCAGCGCGGTGCTGGTGCCGATAAGGCGGGGGCGGGGCGCCAGGAGGCCGCGTAGGCGCTCGCGGCAGACGGGTCCGAGGCGGAGCCGCTTGGATTCCCCGTCGCGCAGCTCGCGCCCGCACGCCATGCATGACGCGGTCTCTCCGGTCGCTCCGTCCCCGCCCGTCACGTTGCTGCCTCGCTCTCCGTACCGTCGATGGCCATCTGGCCGGGGATCTGGACGACAGGCTCGGGTGGCATGAGGGCGTCGATGTACGCCTGGTGCTCGTCGTCCTCGGCGGCGCAGAAGACCTTGCCGTCGGCGGTGATCGTCCAGCCCGAGGCATGGAGTGCCTTGCGTGCTTCGTCGAGGTTGGCGAAGTGGACGGTGTATTCGTCCTCGTCGAACACGTACTTGCAGACATCGCAGGCGACGGTGACGCAGCTGTGCTGGGCGATGGTCATGCTGCTGCCTCGCTGTCCACGGCGCGCGGACGCTTCCGGGGTGGGTGCTTCCTGTGGTTGGGGGCGCCGATCGCGCGGCAGAGGTCGTCCCAGTGCCGGTCTTGCTCCTGCTCCGTCCACAGGCTGTGGGTTCCGTCGGCGCGTTCGGGCCGGACGGGGATTGCCTCCTGCAAGAGGCGCTCGAGGGGCGTGGTCATGCGAGGGTCACCTGCGCTTCCTGGACGCGGCGGGCGTGGACCTCGGTGCGGGCGTGGCCGTCGTCGTGGCACGGGATGCCGGGCTGCACCTGGCACTCGGGGCAGCAGGCGACGGTCTTCACCCAGAGGTTGATGCGGGACTGGTGCGGTTTCGCCAGCACGCGGCCGTTGACGCGGACGATGCACGACTGGTGTGCGCGGGCGTGGCAGTGCTCGTGCGGGCAGGGCACGGAACGGGCGGGGTGTGCGCGGGCGCGGAAGGCGTGCCGGATGGAGGCGGGCATCGGAGCGCCCTGATGAAGGCCCATCGGTCATGCCCCCTCGCCGGTGAAGGCGTCGGTGTCGAGGAGGTGCTGCAGCCGGGCCATGAACCGCTCGCCGAAGGCGGGCCCCATGCGGTGGGCGAGCGCGATGAGTTCGGTGACGAGCGCGGCGGCTCCGTCCTCCTCCATCAGGTACAGGTTGCGGGCCCGCTCGGTCGTCCGGGCGATGCGCCCCTCGAGGAGCATCGCAAGCGCCGGGCGTCCTGTGAGGGTCTCGACCTCGGTGACGGTGCTGGCGTCGAGGATGACGGCGTTGGTGGTGTCGACGATCACAGAGTTGCGGTCGTGGGGGCCGCCGGGTCCGGCGATGTCGCCTCCGCTCCTGCGGGGATCCCCGCTCATGCGGCGGCCGGACTTCTTCTTGCGGGTCATGCGGATTGCCTCTCGCCGTTGGTGTGGAACTGCTTGCAGCCGTCGCACAGGCCGGTGGCGCCGTAGGGCAGCTGGATGCCGCACTCGGGGTCGGAGCAGCGGGCGAGGGCCTCGCGAGCACGGATCGCGGCGAGCGCCGCGTCGCGCGGCTTGGCCGCCTCTCCTGCACCCGTCGATGACTCGCCTTTGCCTGCCTCGCGCGCACGCGGCTGTGGCTGAGGTGAAAGGCCAGCCAAGTTGTGGTCAGGGATGGGGTCCCTACCGGAGGTAGGTGGGTACTGGTAGACCCCCGCCGCGGACGCTGTCCGGAACGCGTCCACGGACGCTGTCCGGGGGCGTCCATGGACGCTGTCCGGATCCGCTCGGGGTGTTCCGGAACCCCCGCCGCGGACGCTGTCCGGAACGCGTCCACGGACGCTGTCCGGGCTGTTGCCCCCAGGGTTTTCCACAGCGTCCGTGGACGCTGTCCGCGTGGCTTCGGCGATGCGCTCCGCCTTCGCCTTGGCATGGGCTTTGCGCTGCCTGGTGTCCGTCATGTGATGGATGTGCTTGTCCCAGTCAAGGCCCTTGGACCCGATAGGGATGAGCAGCTGGTACATGGCCGACGCGTTCGGCCGGCGCTTGCGGGCGAGCACACCGACGCCCATGAGGACCTTCACGGAACGGGTGACGGTCTCCTGTGAGCATCCGGCGAGGGTGGCCAGGGTGTCGCGGCCGGGGAAGGCGTTGCTGCCGTCGGCGTCCGCGTAGGTGGCGATCCACATGCCCACCGTCACGACGCGCGCCACCTCTGGGATGCGTCGACCGACGCGCAGGACCTCCGCCCGGAGGCGGTTGGTCCACGCGTTGCGGACGGACTGCACGCGGTCGTCGGTGCTCAACTCGGATCTCTTCTCAGTTCGTTCAGGCGCGGGCGGTGAACAGGGCGCGGCGCTCGTGGGCCTCATTGCGCAGGCGGCGTCTGGTGATGGCGCCCCGGCACGGCGGGCACAGCGGGATGCCGTGCCGCTCGTGCAGGTCGACGCCCTTGGTGGTGCCGCAGTGGCCGGTCCAGTCCGGGATGGCGGCCGGGTCGTCGATCCGGTCGTCGTCCCACGCGCCGGGCGGCGGCCACTCGGCGGCTGCAGCACGCACCTTGGCCCGTTCGATGGCCTCGGGGGTGGCGCCATGGGTGGCTGGGTGGACGTTCCAAAGCCGGTCGTAGAGGGCGGTCACGCGGCGCGCTGTACGGACGGCGACGCGGCGGGACCGCAGCAGCCGGGCCGTCTCGGTCCGGTCGGCCTTCAGCTCGGCGGACAGGAGCGGCGGCGGCCAGCCTGCGGCCATGAGTGCCTGCAGACGCCGGATCGTTCCTGTCGCCGAGATGAGCGCCAGATCGCTGACCGGGGGCGTCATGCCGCCGCCTCGTACCGGCTGATGTCCTCGCCCGTGATCGCCTCAACAAGGGCGCAGACGATGACCTCTGAACAGTTCGGCGTGACCGCGTTGCCGTACTGGCGGACCTTCTCCCGCTTGTTGCCGAGCACGATGTACGTGTCGCCGAAGCTCATGGCCCGGCCGATCTCGTGCGGCTCCAACATGCGGAACAGGACGTCCTCAATGTCGACGTCGCCCCGGACCAGGGCGTACCGGTCGCGGGTCGACAGTGTGCCGACGGGCTCGTGCACGTGACGGGCGTTGCCGTTCCCGTAGTACGGGACGAGGAGGTGCTCCCACGTGACAAGGGACTGGTGGCCAGCTGCGGTGAGGGTGCGGGCGGGCTCGTCGACCCCAGTGCACAGCTGGCCTGCGCTACCGCGCGGGGTGTTGTTCCGCATCAGGAAGGCGGGCGGGGAGGCCAGGCCGAGGTGGTTTCCGGACGCGGTGACGGAGGCGGTCGGGTCGAGGATGGAGCGTGCGTCCGAAGATCCGCCGCGCAGCTCGACCATGTACGGCAGCCAGGCCAGTCCGGTCTCGTTGCGGGCGGTCTGCGTGCGCAGCGGATCGTGCGCCGAGCCGGGCTCCTTGCCGTCCCTGCCCTCGACCGGGATGAGCAGGGGCGGGATCGCGATGCCGTCGTTCTCGCGGGTGGTGCGGGTCGGCATCGGCTCGGCAACGCTGGTCGCGCTGTCGCGCCAGGTGCCGCCAGCAGGGACGATGAGCGGGTCGTAGGCCACGGCCTTCGTGGCGGTCGTCGTCTGCGTGGTGAACGGGGCGTCGGCAGGCCAGGTCCGCACGCCGGGCCGCCGCTCGAAGGTGTTGCCAGCCGCCTCCAGGGTGATGGGCCGGGCGAACTTCTCCAGGCCGGCCTGGATGCGGGCGAGGGTCTTGGGCGCGAGCGGGTGGAAACCGAGGGACTTCGTCTTGGCCTTGTCCGAGAAGAACTCCTTGAGCGGCTTGTCGCCGATCCGCTGCCCGGGAAGGCTCCAGTCGATCGCGATGGCGGCCGGCAGGGTCTCCGGCTCCACGACCTGGTTCCGGCAGGCCATGTTGGGGCACCGGTAGACGTACTGCTGGCGGTAGCGGCCCATGTCACGGCCCGGGTTCTTGAACCGCTGCACGGCCTGCACCCACGTGTCGCAGCCGGTGCACCAGGCGCGCGGCCGCAGCCACTTGTCCCAATCAGGCGTCCGGCCCAGCGTCTCGTGCCAGTACGCGACGTACAGACGGTCCCTCGACTGTGGGGCCTGGTGCACGGTGCGCGGGTTGGCATGCATTGAGTTGAGGGCGATGACGCGGGTTCGGTAGCCGAGCTTGCGGATCTCGCCGAGCCAGCGGTCCCACTGATCCCAGGCGCGGACGTCGACGACGTTCTCGACGACGCCCGCCTTGACGAGCCCGCCGCGCTCCTGCACGCCCCTCAGGTACATGGGGACCTCTTCCATGAGCGCGCGCGAGCGTTCGACTTCCTCAGACGGGCCGTACCCGTCGAAGAGGTCGCCCTGGAGGGAGGCGTCGAAGTCCCGCTTCTTGCCGCGGGCGTTGGACCACTGGGGGCATTCGGGGCTGGCCCAGAAGATGTCCGTCACCGGCCACTTGTCGACGGGGGCTTCGCGGATGTCGCCGCGGTAGTGGTCGACCTCGGGGAAGTTCGCGGCGTGCGATTCGATCGCCCGCTCCCAGTGGTTCGCGGCGCGGGCCATGCGGACGCCCGGGATGGAGTGCATGCCTTGGCTGCTGCCGCCGGCTCCGCAGAACCAGTCCATGACGGTGAGGTCGCCGTCTCTGGCCCAGCCTGCGGCCCTTCGGCGTTCCTCGGACTGTCGCAGGAACTCCTCCGCCTGCTGTGGCGACATGTCGTAGAGGTGCGGCACATTGTCGTGGCGGTACATCAGGCGGTCTCCCCCTTCTGCTGTTCGTCGCGGACGTCGCGGAATCGGTGCGCGCTGGGCTGGAACGCGGGCATGTCCCACAGGAGTTCGCAGGTGTCGTGGTCGGCGAGGTTGATGCCGGGTTCCGTGTCGAGGACGGCGCGCGCGGGCTCGGGGCGCGTGTCGGCGAGGATCTGCTGCACCTTGGCTTCGGCTTCCGTGATGTGGCGGCCAGCCCGGAAGATCAACACCAGGAACCCGGCGGCGATCACACCCGCGACGGCGAGAGCAGCAGCGTTGACGGCGCTCACCGGGCACCCCCGGCAGTGGCGCTGATCATGCGGCGCTCCCGGTGCGGTAGGCCGAAGTGCCCTGCCAGGTCCGGCAGATGCTGCTGTGGACGGTGGCCCGCTTCGACTTGGCGTAGCCACGCGCCTCGATGACGCCGGCCGACGCAGCGCGAAGGAACGCGGGACCCCACCGGTTCGGGCTGTCGGGCTCGTCGACCAGGCCCTCGGCGATGAGGTCGGCCGCCTGGAACTCGGCGCCACGGCGGGCCATCTGCTCGATGGCGGCGGCACAGGCATCCGCCCAATCCGGGGTGGTGTTGGCCGCGGCGAGGGCCATGCCGTCGGCCTTCGCCGTCTCCCCGGCGGCCGGGTTGACGGCGCCCTCGACGGGCTCGGAGAACTGCAGCTGCTCGGTCATCGCGTACCGCCCAGCTGCGGGTACGCCCGCACGGACAGTGAGCGGCAGGGCTCGCGCAGGCACATGTCGATGAAGAGCGGCTGGTCCGGGTGGGCCTGCTGGTGCAGGGCGTTGAGGGCAGCGTGGAGTTCGCCGGCGGCGCCGTGCGGGTCGCCCGCGCAGCTGTCGGCGCGGTGCAGGCCCAGGTCGTTGAGCTCGTCGTCGTCGGATTCGGCGAGGTAGTCGCCGATGTCCACCTCGACGTCTGTGGTAACGGTCACGTACCGGCTGGCGCGGCGGGTCTTCATGGGTGCTCCAAGAGGTGTGGGGTGCCGGGGGCCCCGCCCCCGTCGGGGGAAGTCGTGGGCGGGGCCCCCGGCTGGCCGCGGAGCTGGGGGTGCTCGACGCGGCCGGACAGGTGGTCAGGTGGTGGCGACTTCGGCCGGTTCGGGCTTCACCGCGACCCAGACGTCCTGCTCCTCGTCGAGGCGGACGTGCGGGTTGTCGTCGATGTCGAAAGCGATCCCGAAGTTCTTCGCCACGTTCAATCCGGCAGCCAGCCTCAGGGCCGCGAGGGACGGCTGCTCCTCGTTCCGCTTACGGATCGCGGCGTCGTAGTCGGCCTGCCACTTCTCCGGGTCGTGGCCGGCGGACTTGGCCGCCTCCCACGCGAACTCGCCGATCTCGCCCGAGTCGAGTTCGTCGGCGGTGTCCCGGACGACGGCCTGCGCGGCGCGCGGGTCGACCTGGTAGAGGGCGTCGAGGTAGCGGTAGGCCATCCAGTCGGCGACCCCGGCGTGGATGAAGGCGTAGAGCGCCTCCCGGTCCTCGTCGAAGTGACCGACGTCGAAGGACTGGCTCGTCGACCGGAGCACGCCCCGCAGCAGTCCCGCGGCTGTCTCCTGCGCGTCGGTGGTGACCTCGTACCGCGGGCGCTCCTCGGCGGGCATGACCGTCATGTCGGCGTCCTTGGACCCGGCGGCAAGCGTCCAATGCCAGGAGTTGTAGGCCGTCGCGAACGACTCCAGTTCGGTGGGGCCATGCGGGGTGACACGGACGGGCATCTGGGCGCCGATGAAGTCCTCGCCGAAGAACACGCTCGGCTTCTGGTCGGCCCCGACGCTGATGCGCAGGATGTGCCCGGTCTCGCCGAAGCGCTGCAGCATCTCCGAGTTGAGAGCGGGGAACAGGTCGGCCTCGCCGGTCTGGTCGACGGCCTTGCGGAGGATGCCGCGCCAGTCGGGGAACTCCAGACCGACGACGACGGCCAGGTTCAGACTGGTCTGCGGGCCCTCGAAAATGAGGCGCGCCTCCTGGGTGCTGATGGTCACCTGCTCGGCGCCCTTCATGGAGCCGACCCACTCCCGCAGCGCGGGAAGGTGCGTGGCGGGGAGAGTGCGGGCCCACGGCTCCTGGTCTTCCTCGCTGTGGCTGAGTCCATAGCGGGCGACGGCCATGGTGAAGCGGTCAGATGCGACCGCGTACAGGTAGCGGGAATCGACGTCGAAGCGGATCCCGTGCAGCTGCTCGATGTACTCGCTGCCCATGTGGCCGCGGGTCTGGTCGATGAGCCGACCAAGCTGGTGGGCGTTGATCGTGACGGACACGAAGTCTCCTGTGGTGGAGGCCGGCCAGGCGGGAGAGTTCACCGCCGGGCCGGACGAAGGGATGGGTCAGGCGGCGCTGGAGTTGAGGGCTTCGCGCAGGGTGCGGACGTCGAGCCCCTGGGGGTGCGTGGGCTGGTCGTCGGGGTCGATGTCGCGGTGCGCGGGCGGCAGGCTGATCGCGAAGTCGTTGGCGTCGCGGGCCTCGAAGACGCGCAGCCGCGCGGTGACCGCCTCCAACTTCCGTTCCGCCTCCTGCCGGAGCTTCCGCTCCACGGACACGTCGACCGCGTCCGCCTCCAGCTGGTGGATGCGCTCGTCGCGACGGTGCGCGGCCTTGTCGAGGTCGGCGATGACGCCCTCGAGGCGGAGGACCTCGGCGCGGGCGGCGTCGCGGTCGTGGCGGCAGTGGGCGCGGGTGTAGCGGCGGAGGCCGGTACCGGCGAGCGGGTTCCTCATCAGACCCACGCCCCGTCGAAGTCCGCGGTGCTCAGGCACACGTCACACCCGCCGCACCCGTGCCAGACGCCGTCGATGAACTCCCCGCCGCAGTCCTCGGGGTCACCGGCCTCGGCGGCACGGGCCGCGGCCTCGGCCTCCGCACGGAGCGCCCGCTCCTCGTCGGCGGCGTCCAGGAGGAGCTCGTCGTGGCGGTCGTACTCGGCGAGCTCGGCGCCGCTCATGACGTCGGCGTTGGTCATGTGGTCGTAGTCGCTCACGTTCAGGCCCCTCGAGTGGTGATGAGGTACAGGTCGTCGGGGAGGTCGATAAGGCCGACGGCGATGGAGGCGATGACCTCGGGGTCGGTGATCCAGGCCGGGACCGGGTGCGGCCTGAGGCCCAGACCGCGCAGCAGGCCGGGCATCAGGACCGGTTCGGCGGTCTCCGGCATCGGCGGCAGGTCGTCGAGCGGGTTCGGCTCGGGCGCGATCGCGGTCATGCGCTCGCCTCCTGGCGTGCGGCCGCGTCGTCGGTGGCGTGCTCGGCGAGCAGCTTCTGTACGTCGGTGAGGTCCCCGTGCTCGGCGACGGCGCGCAGTGTGGCGACGAGGCTGCGGAGCATGTCCGTCTCGCCGGGGTAGTCCTCGCGGGGAGTGGCATCGGCCGCGGTGCGGCTGCTCTTCTCCTCGTCGAGCGGCGTAGCGAGCTGCTGCAGGCCGTACTTCCGGACACGGTCGTAGCGGGCGATGCCCCACACGATCGCGTGACAGGCCCACAGGAACGAGTGGTCGTAGTCGTGGAAGTCCCACTCCCAGACGTCTTTGAACTCGTAGCCCTGGAAGGCGAAGTCCTCGAGCACGTTGCGGGCGGTGTGCTCGTCGGCCAGGTCCTCGTTCAGCACCCAGGTACGCAGGTGCTTTCCGGTGCCGGCGGGTACGCCGCCCCACTTGGCGTCCTCGACGAACTGCTCGACGACTCGCTGACGGAGGAGTTCCTCGGAGTACTCCTTCACGGAGTTGCGACCGCCGCCGAGCTTCTCGGCCCAGTAGTGCGGGTTGATGCCCCACCGGCGGTCGGCGCGGAAGAACTCGAACATGTCCGGGAGGCGAGTGAAGACGTAGTCGTTGCCGATGTCGCCGCACATGGCGAGTCGCCCCGGCCAGGTGATCAGGTCGAACCAGTACTCGCCGTAGCCGCGCGGGTTGCTGCTGAACCGGAGGTGCCGGTACAGGCCGTCGTCGTGCAGGACCGTCATCGTGTGCTTCGCGGTGTCTCGCGCGAACCGCTCGGCGATCTCGGGGTAGTCGCTCACGCGGCCACGTCCTCACGGTCGCGCGGGGCGCCGAGGGCGGCGAAGGCGAGGGGGATGCCGCCGCTGAACTCGACGGTCACGTCGAGCACCGTGGTGGTGGTCTCCAGCCAGATGTAGGTGCCGTGGGAGAAGAGGGCCACGTCGTTGGGCGGGATCTCCAGGGCGTCGCGCCAGGCCTCGAAGTCCGACGACGTGTCCATCTGCAGCCGGAGGGTGCCGAGGCGTCCATCGAACGGCGCGTGCAGGGTGACGTATCCGGCGGGCAGCGTCGGGTACTGGGCGGCCAGGCTGTTCAGCACGTCGAACGCGGGCTGCTGGGCGCTGATTGGGAACGTCTTGCCGGTATTCTCAGTGGTCACGGTGACCTCTGCTTTCTGGTTGGTTGGGTCGCCGGTCGGGGGTCGCCAGGCCGGGCAAGTCGGGCGGCCCTTCGGCGCGTTCAGGGGGTCAGGCGGCCGGGCTGGTGAACGGCTCGACGGCGCCCAGCTCGTTGTTGCGGCGCAGGTCCTCGGCCGTGAACGTGATACGGCCGCCGTCGCGGTGGCAGAACAGCTCGCGGCGGTAGCACTTCTCCTTCACGGCACGGGCGCTGCGGTACGGCAGCAGCTGCAGTTCGACGACCTCTTCGGGGGTCCACCGGCGGAATTCGGCCTCGCCCGTCTCCGGGCGGTTGGGGGTGGGCCTGCGCTTGGTCGTGGCCTTCGCGGTCACGGCGTCTTCTCCTCGTCGGCGATGAGGTCCTCCGGTACTCGGAGGGCGGTAGCGATCTGGCGGACCGGATCGGGGCCGACGTCCTGAATGTGCTCACTCTCCACGCGGGAGAGGTAGCCGCGATTCAGGCCGGTCTGAGCCTCAAGCTCACGAAGGCTCATGTTCCGGGCGTGGCGAATGGTCCTGATCAGCGGTCCGTTGGGCTTCACGCTCACTATCTGAGCACACGTTGCCCACTCGCACAACCAGCCTGCCTACGCTTTCAGCACGGAATATGAGCTGACAGCTCAGTAAGGTGTGGTGCAGACGTGACGAGATGCAACCGGAAACAGGCAAAGTGCCGAATAATGCCCAGGTCAAGGCGCCAAATCTGAGCTATCGGCATGCAACCCGGGATGGCATCATGAGTCCCATGGATGA
>Ga0182008_10002507_pt1 | contig 11454 bp, 11 predicted proteins | sample Sormic07211129_1_FD_120482 | JGI IMG/M metagenome (GOLD analysis project Ga0182008, IMG submission 120482) | Rhizosphere microbial communities from Sorghum bicolor, Mead, Nebraska, USA - 072115-129_1 metaG | ecosystem: Host-associated > Plants > Roots > Rhizosphere | place: USA: Nebraska...
CGATGATCGAGGCAGCGGCGCTCGGTACGGGCCGTCGCCTCGGCGCGGCCGTTCACCGGCGGGCAGGAGTCGTCGACGCGTCGGGAGCCGGACGATCACCCGAGGGCTTCCGGACATCGATCGACGTACGAGGGTGCGCGATGTGGACGCCGGGCCCCAGGGCGAAGCCGATGACGGCGCCGCCGCCGGGCCGGTTGCGGGCGTAGGCCGTGCCGCCGTGTGCGAGGGCGACCGCCTGCACGATGGCCAGGCCCAGTCCGGAGCCGGGCAGGCTGCGGGCGTCGTCGGAGCGGTAGAACCGGTCGAAGACGCGGGGCAGGTCCGCCTCGACGATGCCGGGGCCGCGGTCGCGCACCTCCACTCGGGCACCGGCGACCACCACCTCGATGGGCTCGGTGCCGTCCTGGTCGAACTTGGCCGCGTTCTCCAGCAGGTTGGACACCGCGCGCTGCACCGCGGCGGGCCGGGCGCGTATGACGGTCTCGTCGGCCTCGACGCGGATCTCCCGGCCGGTGCGCCGCCGGGCCAGCGCGGCCGCCGCTTCGGCGATCACACCCAGGGCGATCTCGACGGGTTCCTCCGAGCCCCGGTCCCCGGCGGCCAGTTCCACGAGTTCATTGACCAGGTTGACCAGCTCGCGGGTCTCGCCCTTCATGTCCGCGATCAGTTCGGCCCTGGCTTGCGGCGGCAGCTGGTCGATACGGTCCAGCAGGGCGACGTTGGTCTGCAGCGAGGTCAGTGGCGTACGCAGCTCGTGTCCCGCGTCCTGGACGAGGCGCCGCTGGATCTCCTCGGAGGCGGCGAGCCGCCCGAGCATCCCGTCGAACGCCCGTCCGAGCCGACCGACCTCGTCCTCGCCCGCGACGGGAACGGCGGTCTCCAGCCGTCCGGTGCGGGCCACGTCCTCGGCGACCCGGGTCAGCCGGACCAGCCGCCCGGCGATCCTGCGCGCCAGCCACCAGCCCGCCAGACCGGCCCCGACGATCACGGCGGCGCTCAGCTCGACGGTGCGCTGCTGCAGCTCGGTCAGCAGATCCTCCGTGTCGCTGTACTGCTGGGCGACCTGCACCGCGCCGCGGCCGCCGCCGAGCGCGACCGTGGCCACCCGGTACCGGTCCCCCTCGATCTCTGTCTTGTAGTAGACGGTGTGGCCCGCCTCCATATGTGCGGCGGCCTCGCGGTCGGCGCCCACCACGGGCAGCGGCGGGTTCGCCCGGTCCTCGACGCTGCCACCGGGCCCCAGGATCTGGACGTCGGTGCGGATGCGGCGGGTCAGTTCGTCGCGCGGGCCGTCCCGGTCAGGATCCGCGCTGTAGTAGTCCTCGGGTGACAGGGACTGTCGCGTGACCTGGTCGTGGAGGTCGCTGACGACCCCGTGGAAGACGTCGTCCTGGTCCACGCGGACCATGCGGGCGGCGGCGTCGTAGCCGAGGAAGCCCACCAGCAGGGCTGCCGCGGCGGCGATGCAGGCCACGGCGAAGGCGAACACGGTACCGAGGCTGCGACGGGGGCGCAGGGTCCGCGTTCGCTGCCTCAGGTCGGTCATCGGTGATCGCTCTCTGTGCGGGGTCCGCGCGGGCGGGTCGCACCGGCGGCATCGACGCAAGTGTGCCCATGTGCAGAGCGCGGAGCGGACCGGAAGCGGGCACCCTGGGCCGCTTCTTACCGGCCTCTCACGCCGCTCAGCACGCGATCACGCCTCGGCGGAGCCCGGGGAGCCTGGTGCGCTCGCCGAGGCCGACCGGCGGCCACGCGGCGGCATGCCGACAGCCCATCGTCTTCGCTGCGGCCCGGTTTTCGGTGCTCGGCTGCACGGGTCGGCCGGGATGCGTGAGCGCCAGTTCGCCGATCGCGGCGTCATCGAGCCGGACCTCGCGGTGGCGTTTCATCGCGGCGGTGTGGGCGAGCCTCAGCAGCCTGCTGTCGCGGGCGGTCAGGCGTGAGCCGTTCGGGGCCGGTGTGGAGCCTAGGTAGCCGGGCGGGTAGCCGAGGAGGTCGAGGGCGTCCAGGACGGGCACCGCCGCGGCCGGGCCGTAGCGGTCGAGGAAGCGGTCGTGCCAGTCGGTCCAGCCTGGGCTCAGCGCTGCCCGCGGCGCCAGGCGGGTGAGGACCGTGGCGGCCGACGCGGCTTCCTGGGCGACCGCCTGCGGGATCACCAGGTCCCAGTCCTACCGCAGGTCGAGGGCGAGTGCCGGTTTCACGGTGGGGCACAGGCGCGTCATGGCGGCCGTCAGGCGGGCGCGTTCGGCGCGGGCGTGCGCGGGGGCAGTGACTGTGGTGGCGGGGGCGGCGGCAGTGCCGGTAGCGGTGGTGGCGTATGCCGTGGCGGTGTCGTGCCGGGCCAGTGCCGTCGCGACCTCGTGCAACCCGTCGGCGTCGGCCGTAGGCAGGTGCTGCTGTGCCTGTCGGAGCAGGACGGCGATCGGGTCGGCGGCGGTGACCGCGGGACGCAGGCTGGTGGTCAGGAATCGCTGGCGTACCAGGTTGGCGAGGAGGTTGTCGATCGCGGTGGGCGAAGCCGTCGGGAATCCGGCGGAGAGCATTGCGGCGAGATCCGTCCACGACACGGGCGTCCGCGCGCCGTCCATGGCCATGCGGACCGGACCGGTGGCGCGTATCCGCACATGTGCGGGGGCGCCGCCTTCCTCGCTGCTGGGGCGGTGCTCGACCATCAGGCGTCCGTCGCGCTCGAACGCGAGGCTGGACGCGAGAAGCGTCAAACGGGGTCGCAGCCGGGGGTGTTGTTCCAGCCGGTCGACGAGTGCCGCGGTCCATGCGGCGTCCGGCCTGGTGACCGCCCGGTGTCCGGTACCCGCGCGCAGTGCGGGTGCGGCACCGATGCGGGCGGCCTCGACGCCGGCGAACAGACCGAAGGGGGTGGCGCGTGAGCGGGCGCGCAGCAGATAGCGCAGCACCGACAGCACCGCGCGGCGCAGGGCCTGGTCCTCCACCGGCTCACCGGCGCGTATCCGGTGCACCCGGCCGGCCAGGGGCAGCGCGTATCACACGGCGCTCTCACGTGGTCGACGACGTACGCGTGCTCAGACGCGCCGCCCCTCATGCACAGACCTCAGGCCTTATACGCGACGTTCGCCATCATCCCGGCCTCGCCGTGGTAGGCGTTGTGGCAGTGCAGCATCCACTGGCCCGGGTTGTCGGCGTCGAAGAACACGGACACGGTCCTCTTGGGCAGCACGATCGCGGTGTCCTTGCGAGGGCCGGAATCGCCGAGCTGGTAGGTGTGGCCGTGCAGGTGCATCGGGTGCCACATGGCGGTGGTGTTGACGAAGTCGAGCCGTACCCGCTGGCCTTCCTCGATGACGACGGGGGCGGCGTCGGGGTTGTTCATGTCGAAGGCCTTGCCATTGATGGCCCAGTTGTACTTCCCCATGCTGCCGGTCAGTTTGATCTGATGCGTGACGTCCGTCTTGGCGGACTTCAGTCGTACGTCGTCCTCGGCCCGCAATTGCGACGCCGTCATGATCATGCCGTCGAGCTCCTTGGGGCGGACGGCCGCGGACGGCTTGCTCCCCGAGCCCGTACGCACCAGCGCCAGGCCGTTGGCGTTCTTGCCCTCGGCGAGGGCGACGAGCGGGAAGACACCGTCGCCCAGGGTGACGAGGACGTCGTACCGCTCCCCCATGCCCACCAGGAGGGCATCCACCTCCTGATGCCGAACCGGGAAACCGTCGGTGTGAGTGATCGTCAGCTTGTGGCCACCGAGGGCGACGCGGTAAGCGGTGTCGCCGCCCGCGTTGATGATCCGCAGCCGGACCCTGTTGCCTGGCTTACCGGTGTAGACGTCCGGGTCGGTTGCCACCCGGCCGTTGATCAGGTGGTGGGGGTATTTCACGTCTCCGGCGTCGCCGCCCAGTAGCTTGCTGGTGGCACCCATGAGCCCGAACTTCATCGACATCCCGCCGGAGGTGGCGGAGGAGGCCGAGGGTGACGCGGAGTCACCCATGTCCATCCCTCCCATGTCCCCCATGTCCCCCATGTTGCCCATGTTGCCGTCCGAGCTGCCGGGGCTCGCGCTACTGCCGCCCATGTCCATGCCGCTCATGCCGCTCATGCCGCCCATGCCCTGCTTGAGCTCGGCGTAGACCTCGTCGGGGGTGCCGGTGACGCCGTCGACCCAGTCGTCGAGGAGGACGACCCACTCGTCGTCGTAGGCGAGGGTCTCCTTGGGGTCCTCGACGATGAGCGGGGCGTAGAGGCCGCGGTCGAGCTGGACGCCGACGTGCGGGTGGAAGAAGTACGTGCCCGGGGCGTCCGCGATGAACCGGTAGGTGAAGGTGGAACCGGCCCGGACTGCGGTCTGTACGGCAGGCGGCACGCCGTCCATGTCGTTGCGCAGCGCGATGCCATGCCAGTGGATCGACGTGGTGGTCTTGTTCGGGAGCTGGTTGGACAGTTCGGCGATCAGCGTGTCACCGACGGACAGCCGGACCTCCTTGCCCGGAGTGCGACCGTCGAAAGCCCAGGTCTTGGGCATGACACCGCCGCCCAGGTCGATCATGGCGGGGGCCGCGGTCAGGGTGAGCTTCTGCTGTCGTCCCGTGCTCTTGCGCCTCTTCTCGGTGGCGGCGACCGCCGGGCTGGTGGGGTTGACCAGGCCGCTGCCGTTTCCGGAGCCGGAACCGCTCCCGCTGCTGCAGGCGGCGAGCGCGCCGGTGCCGGCGACTCCCAGCCCGGCGAGCAGGAGGGAGCGGCGGTTGATGCTGTTCATGGGGTGGTTGTCCTCTGTGTCGTAACTGCCGATGCGGTCGCGGGGGACGGCACATCGCGCGCCGTCCGGCGCGGCCTATATGCGCAGTTGCGAGAGGACGGACAGGTCGGGCGGGGCACGGCCGACCGCACCGGTGGGCGTACACCCGCCCACGGCCTGGAGAAGATCAGCGAACGGAATGAACGTGTGCTCACCCGGGACGGCGAGCTGGACGGTGTCGACACTCGCCGTCGAGCAGTGCTGCATACCGGAAGCGGAGCAGCCGCCTGTGTCGACGGTGTTCGGGGAGGACGTTCCCCAGCTCGCCGGATTCCCTTCGTGCGCCATGACATGGCCCGCGTGGGCGGCACCCGTCATGGATGAGGCGGGCATGCCGGACATCGCCGAGGTGTCCATCGCGGCCGTGTCGTGATGGACAAGGACGGCCAGCGCGGCGCAAAGGGCGATGAACACCCCGTGCACCCAGCGGACGGTGGTACCGCCGCCGCACACTGTCCGTATCGCCATTACTCACCTTGTCGCAATTACTTGGCCGAGGTCGGCCACTATACCCCCAATGGGTATCCGAGGCCCGGCAGGGTCCGAGGTCCCGCCTTGGGTCCGGTCTTCCTCGGCGAACTCGAAGCCTTCAGCACCGCCTTCGACGGAGGCTGCGCCTGGCTCGCCGTCCTGGCCGCCGTCAGCCCCGTGGCCACGGGGCCGGCCTGCGCGATGCTTCCGGGACTGACCGGCATCCTCCTCGCAGCGCCCCTCGTCGGCACCGGCCCGGGGTGCCCACCCCGGCCTTGTGAAGGCGTTCAGAGGTGAGCTGCAAGCACGTGGCGGCCCCACCGGTGGACGAGCGCCGGCCCGCCTCAGCGGCCGATGACGTATCCGATGTCGGCCCCTGCGACGGCCGCGTCGCTCAGCACGGCAGGTCGAGGTCAACCCGTGTGAGCGGCCGGCCGGGTCGCAGACTGGAGGCGGAATGACGGGGCCTCCGTCAGGCGCTTGTGCCGGGATTTCCCTCACCCCGGCCCGGCAGCGGATCGCCGCTCGGCCTCCGCCTCCCGGGGCCCGCAGTCCGGGCACACCCCGGACAGCTCCACCGTGTGCCGGACGTTCGCGAAACCGGAGGTCCGCGCGATGGCGTCGGCCCATTCCTCCACCGTGGCGGAGTCGACGGGCCGGCTCAGGCCGCATTCGGTGCAGACGAGGTAGTGGCGGTGCTCGGGTCCGGGGCGATAGCGGAAGAGGCGTTCACCAGTGGTGTCGCGCACCACGTCCGCCCGGCCGACGTCGGCCAGTCCGGCCAGCGTGCGGTAGACCGTGGACAGGCCGACCGGTGAGCCGGCCTCGGCGAGCCGGTGGTGGAGAGCCTGGGCGCCGACGAAGCCGTCGGCCCGGATGAGCGCCTCGACCACGACGGTGCGTGGCTGGGTGAGGCGGCCGATCAGTGTGACGTCGTAGGAGGGGGTGGGGGTCCACTGGCGGTCGGGGGCCATCGGTTGCCTTCGCTCATGTGCCGGTGAGGACGGCGGTTCGGGCAGGACGACCGCTGGCGGGCCGTCGTACAAGGAAGGTCGCGGCGTATACGACGGTGGCGGCGGCCATGATGGCGAAGCTCGGCGGCATCTTCGGCACCGTGTAGGAGGTGAACAGCCCGGCCCACATCTCCAGCACCGCCAGGCCGGCGGAGAGGGCGAGTGCCCGGTAGGGGCGGTTCGTGAGTCGGATCGCGGCGCCTGCGGGGGCGGCGAGCAGGCCGAGCAGGAGCAGCGATCCGACTGCCTGGGTGGCCTCGGCGGCGCTGATCCCGGCCAGGGCGAGGAAGCCGTAGCCGAGCAGTTTGACCGGTACCCCTCGGGCGGCCGCCACGGCCTCGTCGAGGGTGGCGAACAGCAGTGGCCGGGCGATGAGGACCATCAGCAGGCCGACGCCGACGGCGACCAGCGCGGCGACGACCGCGCTGTGGGCGGAGATGCCGAAGACGGAGCCGAACAGCACCCGCACCCCGGCGGTGCCGTTCGTGGTGCTGCGCGAGGTCGTGTAGAGGGTGACGAAGAAGGCCCCCAGACCGAGGATCCAGGAGAAGACGCTCCCGATGACCACGTCGTCGGGCCGCGCGCCACGACCGAGGGTGCCGAAGAGCAGCGCCATGCAGATGGTGGCGGCGAACAGCCCGAGGCGGAGGTCGGCGCCGAAGGCTAGAGCGGCCATCGCACCGGTGAAGGCGACATGACTGAGCGCGTCGCCGGTGAAGACCTGGGCCCGCAGGACCAGGAAGTGGCCGACCAGTCCGCAGGCGGCGGCGATGGCGGTCCCGGCGAGGAGGGCGTGCAGGAAGAACGGGTGGGACAACGGGGAGGCGGCGAGCGGGAGGGTCATGCCGCCGCCTCTCGGGCAGCGGATACGCCGTCGGCGCCTGGGCGAGTGAGGGTACGGGTGCGGGTGCGGGTGCGCATCTCGCGCAGCGAGCGCCCGCCCAGCGCGAGCACGTATCCGGCGAAGGCGATGGTCGTCACGAAGAAACCCAGGGGGTAGGGCGAGTAGTAGGCGGCGGTCAGCCCCAGCCAGGTCGCGGCGAGGGCCAGCAGGACTGTCAGGGCCAGGCTCAACGCCGGGCGGGCGGTGAGGACTTGGGCGGTGGCGGCCGGGATGACCATGAGGGCGAAGACCAGGAGGGTTCCGGTGATCTGGCTCGCCTCGGCGGTGGCCGCGCCGAGCAGGACGAGGAAGACCACCGACAGCGCGCGAACCGGGACACCCCGCCCGCGGGCGACCTCCGGGTCGACGGACGCGAACAGCAGCGGGCGTCCGATCAGCGCCAGCACCGCGAGTACCACCGCACCGACCACCATCAGCACCGTCACCTGCGAGGACGTGATCCCCAGGAAGGTGCCGAAGAGGATGGACTGCGGCCCCTCCAGCAGCCCCCGGTACAGGGCGGTGAACAGGAACCCCGACGCGAGCAAGAACGCCTGTACGGTCCCGGTCAGCGCCGAGTCCTCGTGCTCCCCGCCACCTCGCAGGGCGGCGATGACCAGGGCGGCCGCGACGCACAGCGTGAAGTAGCCGTAGACCGCGCCGAGTCCGAGCAGGAGCGCTCCGGCGGCGCCGGGGAAGGCGACCGCGGAGAGGGTGTGCGCGGCGAACGTCTGCCGCCGCAGCACCACGAACCACCCCACGACCGCGCAGACCACGGCCACGACCGCGCCCGCACGGAACGCGTTCACCATGAACGGGTAGGACCACATGTCCTGGAAGTCGGTGACGAGGTTCCACGACCAGGCGGGTGCCGCGGTCCCAGCGAGCGTCATGCCGACTCCCCCGGGATCTCGTGCCGGTCGGTGTGCACAGCGGGTGGCTCCGGCCGGCCCACGACGACCAGTCCCCCGGCCGAGGTGCGCAGCACTTCGACCGGTGTCCCGTACAGCCGGGTCAGCGTCTCGGAGGTGATGACCTCTGCCGGGGTACCGGTGGCGGCACCGCCCTCGGCCAGGTAGATCACCTGGTCCAGGTGGTGGAGTATCGGGTTCACGTCGTGGGCGACCATGACCACCGAGACGCCCTCCTGGTGGCAGATACGCCCGATCAGTGCGGCGATCCCGCTCTGGTTGGGCAGGTCGAGGCTGTCCAACGGCTCGTCCAGCAGGAGCAGTTCGGGTCGGCGGACCAGCGCCTGGGCGATCAGCAGGCGCTGCTGTTCGCCGCCGGAACACTGCCCGATCGGCCGGTGTGCGTACGCCGACGCCCCGACCAGCTCGATCACCTCGTCCACCCGTGCGCGGTCGGTCCGCCGACGCGCGCTCGGGAACGGCAGCGGGATCCCCCACCGGTCGCCGTCCAGGCCCATGCGCACCACATCGACACCGCGGACGCGCAGGTGGGCGTCGAAGCTGCGGCGCTGCGGCAGGTAGCCGATGCGTTCGTTGGCCTGCCCGGGCCGGGCGCCGAGCACCCGGACCTCGCCGGCCGCCGTGGGCAGGGCGCCCAGCAGGACCTTGACCATGGTGGACTTGCCGACGCCGTTGGGGCCGAGGACGGCGGTGAACTCGCCGGCCCCGATACGAAGATCCACGTCCGACCACAACGTCCGTCCGCCGACCCGCACGGCGGCCGCCCGCAGGGCCACCACCGGTTCGTTTCCGGTTCCTGTGGCCGTGTCGTGGCCTCCGCGGCGACGGCCGGGGGCGGTGTGACCGCTGGTGTGTGTGACGGCTTCGCGGGCCTTCGTCATCGGGTTCATGGCGTCAGCTCACTTCCCGGTCGCCTTGGCGAGGGCCTGTTCGATGCCCCGCAGCTGGGCGGTCTGCCACTGCTGGAACGTGGCCCCGGCTGGGGTGAGGGTCTCGGTGACGGTGGCGACCGGGATGCCCTGCGCTTTGGCCGCCTTGACCTGCGCCTGCACGTCCGGCGTGGAGTTCTGCGAGTTGTAGACGTAGATCTTGATCTTCTTGTTCTTGATCTGCTGGTCGATCGTGGTCTTGTCCTTGGCCGTGGGGTCGGTGCCCTCGCTCATCGCGTCCAGGAACGTCTCCGGGGTCAGCATCTTCAGCCCCAGGCCCTCGGCGAGCGGTGTGACGATGGACTCGGAGGCGCCGATCGGGGTGCCCGCGTACTTCGACTTGATGTCGGCGATGAGCTTGTCGTAGGCGCCGAGCGTCTTGGTCTCGAAGGTGTTCTTCCGCTGGTCGAAGTAGGCGGCGTCGGCCGGGTCGATCTTCTTGTAGTCGGCGGTGATCCGCTCGATGACCTGGTGGACGTTGTCCGGGGAGTACCAGCGGTGCGGGTTGCCGCCCGGCTTGATCCCGACGAGGTCGCCGACCTTGAGCTGGGTACGTCCGCTGCCGGGATTGGCGGCCAGCAGCTTGTCGGCCCAGGCGTCGTAGCCGATGCCGTTGACGATCGTGTACTGGGCGCCGGCCACGGTGCGGGCGTCGGCGGCGGTCGGCTCGTAGTCATGCGGATCGGCGTCCGGGTTGCTGATGATGCTGGTCACCTTCGCGTGGCTGCCGCCGAGTTGGGAGGCGATGCTGCCCCAGAAGTTCTCGGCCGCCACCACCTGGATCGTCCTGCCCGAGGCGCCGGTCGCGGCCGCGGTGGCCGTGTGCGAGGAGGTCGAGCAGGCCGTCGCCGTCACGGCTGTGAGGACGGTCGCCGCACTGGCCAGTGCGACTCTCGCGGTCGGTCGGGCGGAACGGGAGGCGGGGGCGGGGGCGGGGAACATGCGGAACTCCTTCTAGCGGTACGGGGGCGCGCGGCGGGCAGGGGCCGGCCTCGGCGACACCCCGGACGCTAGGTGGAAATGATTTTCACATCAATGCTAGATGAAAACCGTTGCCATCTTTTGACCGTACGCATGACTCGCCGACCTGCACGGACAGGCAGCGGAGGGGGTGCGCAGGCCGCGTCGGAGGCTTGGGTCTGCCATGGGTCGGTGTGGCGGGTTACGGCTCTCGGAGAAGGCGCAGCCACTTGAGCATGAGCGCGGTTTCTTCCTGTCCCAGGGGGGAGTTGCCCGGCGACTGGAGTCTCGCTTCGAGCTGCAGCGTGGCGGAGAGCACCGGGTCCTCGCCGTGGACCGGCGCACAGGTGTCGACGAGGCAGGAGGAGAACACCGCGTCTCGCACCCGGTGAGGGAGGCCCGGGTCGCTGTAGCGGTCAGGCTGGGACAGGATGCTGAGGGCGACGCCGACATTGGCCGACAGGATCGTCTGTGCGGCCTCTTCAGCCGGGATCCTCAGTGCGCCGTGGGCGGCGCAGCGGTCGAGGGTGTGTTTGAGGAGGCCGAAGATCCGGCCGGCCGGGGCGGGCACCTTGGGGAGGGTGGGCGAGAACATCAGCCGGTACAGCGCCTGGTTGGTCAAGGCGAAGTCCATGTGGTCATCCCAGCCGTTGCGCAGGTCGGCCACCGGGTCGTCGGTGCTCTCCAGCGCCTGCTTACGGGTGATGTACCGCTCGAAGCCGCTTTCGACGAGGGCGTTGAGCAGACCGTTCTTGTCCCCGAAGATGCGGTAGAGAACGGGCTGGCCGACGCCCACGGCGTCGCAGACGGCGCGGGTGGACACGTCGTTGTCGGAGGAGGCGCTCAGCAGTCGCTCGGCGGCGTCGAGCATGCGCGCACGGGTGTCCTCGCTCTTCGGACTCCTGCCGGCGTCAGACATGACTGTCCACCGTCTCCTTCCTGCCGACGGCCTATGGAGGACGACCGTAGTGGGTGCCGCCCTCGTGACGATGGCGGCAGCCACTGAGAATAACCGCTGGATGAGGGCTTCCCGGGGCTGGTGTGGGCGGGCGGGGCCGGCAGCCGGGTGCTATTCCTCGTGGTGGTCGTTGAGCATGGCTGCCGTCAGGATGTCGCCGCCGAAACCCCAGCCGCCGTCGGTGACCTCTTCGACGAGGACGAGGGTGTTGGGGCGGGCGACCTCGCCGTAGATCTCGGCGTAGAGGTCGGTCGTCCGGTCGACGATGAGCGTCTTCTGCTCCGGGGTGATGGTGCCGGCCGGGACCTTGAAGTTGGCGAAAGGCATGACGTGACTCCTTGTTGGGGTTCGACTTGCAGTGGTTACCGGCACCGGGGTTCTGTCCGGGGCCCGCCGGCGTGGGGTCTAAAGACTGGCCTGCTCGGGGAGCAGTTCCTGGATACCGATGCGGTGGTAGAACTCGGCGCGGATACGGTCGTTCACGGCGGAGACGACCTCGCTGCCGTCCTTGCTCGGGTCGACGTGGACACGGAAGGGGCG
>Ga0182008_10002509_pt1 | contig 11452 bp, 13 predicted proteins | sample Sormic07211129_1_FD_120482 | JGI IMG/M metagenome (GOLD analysis project Ga0182008, IMG submission 120482) | Rhizosphere microbial communities from Sorghum bicolor, Mead, Nebraska, USA - 072115-129_1 metaG | ecosystem: Host-associated > Plants > Roots > Rhizosphere | place: USA: Nebraska...
CCTGGTGCGCTATGCCGATGCTGCGCTAGTGCGCAAGTATTGCCAGCAGGCGCTGGATCAGGGCTACCGCTCCATCAAGCTGCACGAGATCGAGCCCGACATCATCCGCGCCGGCCGCGCCGCTATCGGGCCGGGTATCGGCCCGTCGGTCGACGTGAACTGCGCCTGGTCGACCGAGCAGGCACGCGAGCGCGTGGCGCCGCTGCTCGAGGTCGATGCACTCTGGATCGAGGAGCCGATCTTTCCGCCCGAGGACATCCGCACACAGGCCGAGCTTAACGCGCTGTTTCCGCTGGGTGCCGGCGAGAACGCATGCACGCGCCACGAGTTCGCGCGCATGCTGGAGGCGGGTGCCGTGTGTTACCCAGTAGCGCTCGCATCATCCGTTGTGGCGCCCTATGCCCCGACGTTGTCATGAACGCAGTGGCAGTGGACGTTTCTCAATTGAGCAACGTACTGACCGCGACGGCTCTCGGGTCCCTTGCCAGGCCATCCTGATGCACGCACAGCCTTATCGGAGATCGCCTGCGGGCGACCTCCAGTGGAGCCCAGAGAATGTGATGCGCCGTAGTGCACGCAGGAAGAAACCCCCTCCCCTTACCGTACTCGGCGCCGATGCATCACGGCATCACGGCATCACGGCAACGCGATCCATCGCCCCGCCCACTAGATTCTGAGTTCAGATAGCCGTGTCCGTACCGAATCCGTCACGCTGTCCAAGAAAAGCTGCCTCTCGATCGGCAGCTTCCGCTCTTCCACCCAGAACGCATGGATGCTTAACTGAATCTCGGGCATGAACGGCCTCATTACCATGCCGGAATGTCTGAAGAGATAGGTAGACAGCGGGTCGACGATGGCAAAGCCCAAAGAGCATCGGACCATTTCACACGCAATAAGCGTGGCTGGACATTCCGCCGCAATGGGTGGACGACGTCCGACCGATGTGAATGCGCTCAGAATCAACTCGTCAATGTGCTCCGTGCTCGACGGCCAAATCATGGGTTCGTCGCAAAGGTCTGCTGCGTACACCACATCCTTGGATGCCAAGGAATGTTCGGGAGGCAGCAGACAGATAAGCTCCTGGCGGCTGATCAGTTGGCTGCAGACGCCGGGTAACGGATTCAAATTCAGGGCAAATCCCAAGTCAACCTTTTGTGATGCGACCAACGCTTGCACATAATCAGACGGTTTATTCATTAAATTGAAGTGAACAGTGGAATCGTTTTTTAAAAAGCTTTTTATTGCGGGAGGCAATGCGGCAGTAGCAAATGCAGGTGTCGAGGCCAGCGTGACATGTCGCGCCGTCTGAAAACGCAATTGCGAGCAAAGCGCGTTAATGGAATTCAATCCAGTAAAGGCGCGTTCGATCTCGTTGAATATCAGCTGCGCACGCTCATTGGGAAAGAGTCTGCCCGCCACACGCTCGAAAAGAGAAAACTCCAGCCGCTCCTCGGTTTCCTTGAGCAAATTGCTGATTGCTGGGGGCGTGACGCCCAACCGCGATGCCGCATTGGCGATAGAGCCAGTCAAGATAATCGCGTGGATCATTTCAACGTGACGGACACTTAATTGACGAGCCATGCCACCTCAGCAATAGATTCGAACACCCCTGCCCAGCTCACGACGTGCTGCTCGAGACATGCATCAGCTCTCGTGTTGGTGGTTCAGAAAAAGTGAATTTTCAAAATGATCGGAATATGCAAAATCTAGTCATCTCGTGCAGTCACCGCTTCTGACGGAGCGTTGCATGGGATAAATTCGTCGAGCACTGCTTATCGTAAGACGCGCAGGATAAACCCTTTACTCCTGAAGTCTGCATGAAGCTGGTGTTTACCCTAATATTTCGATCAATCGCAGGCTGCATAAGCGGCCGCGCGATCGTCAAGTCAAAATTGCATGTTCCACGTAATTGATTCCGCGCTCCAAAGTTCGGCACCGATCAGCAACGCAGTCAAGCTCAATGGAATGGTGTTCACAGCCCAAATCCCTAGAATCCCCGGGGGTGATGCAATTGAGCTGGGGGAGTTTTCCAAGCAAGCGCAGCGGACCTTCGAAAACTTGAAGCTTATGCTCGAATCAGCCGGTGGAACGATGGCCAGTGTCGTCCAACTTACCGTTTTTCTCGTTAACGGGAGCGACGGGCCAAAGATGAATGAGATTTATCGGCAGTTCTTTTCCGCACCCTACCCAAATCGGGCCTCGGTGGTTGTGAAGGAACTGATGGTGCCGGGCATGCTCATCGAGATCACCGTCCAGGCTTGGATTGGCGAGTAACAGATGAGCAGCTCCATCCCCAGCGGACCCACTGATATCTGCGTCATTGGGGCCGGTATTGTCGGGTTGTGCACGGCGCTGTTTCTACAGAGGGCTGGCTTCAGCGTCACGGTCTTCGACGAAGGCCAGCCCGGCGGGGCTTCTTCCTACGGCAATGGAGGACTGCTGAGCCCGCATAGCTGCATGCCGATGTCCATGCCCGGCATGCTCACTCAGGTTCCCAAATGGCTGCTCAAGCGTGACGGCCCGCTTGCATTGGACCCGGCGTATGCATTGACTGCGGCACCGTGGTTGACGCAGTGGGTCCGCGCTGGCACTTCCAAACAACTCGAACGATCCGCCTCGGCTCTGAACTCTCTGCATTCGAATGCAATTGACATCTACCGAGACCTGTTGGGCCCCGATGATTTTCGGCGGCTTATCCGAACCACAGGTCAAGTCCACGTTTGGGAGAGTCCTGTTGCCTCTAAGCGAGAGGAAATCTCCGCAGCCTATCGTGCTCGGTTCGGAATCAAAGCGGAGGTGCTGTCGCGCAGCAGGTTGCGCGACATGGTCCCGGCACTGACGACCAAGATCTCACGCGCCCTGTACTATCCCGGCGCCGGACACACGGTCAGTCCGCTTCAGCTTGCTCGGACGGTCGCGGAGAAGTACGTTGAAGCTGGCGGCTTTCTTGTCAACGAACGCATCCATAAGGTCATTCCGACGGGCACAGGGTACCGCCTTCTCGCCAGCTGCCGTGATGTGATCGCGCGTCGTGTTGTCGTGTCGGCTGGAGCTTGGTCTTCCGAACTGCTCCAACCGCTGCAGGTGCAACTGCCCTTGGAAGCAGAACGCGGTTATCACGTCGAGCTGCTCAACGCGTCCATCTGTCCCGAATTTCCGGTCCTGAACCAAGACAGAGCATTCGGCGCTATCCAGATGGAGAACGGACTGCGTTTCGCCGGATGGGTCGACATTGCCGGCATGGTCAAGGTCCCTGATGAACGACGCGGCGATGCCATGCTTGCACAAGCGCTCGACATGTTCCCCGGACTGACCTTCGAAAAACGTTCTTTCTGGATGGGGTTTCGCCCCGGAACACCTGACAGCCTTCCGGTGCTCAGCCAAGTTGACCAGCACCCGGGAGTGTTTGTGGCCACAGGCCATGGTCACACGGGCGTGACTGCCGGCGCGGTTTCCGGACTGCTCATGAGCCAGTTGATTTCCGGGGCCAAGCCCCTTGTCGATATTGCTCCCTTCAGTCTCAATCGGTTTCATTGACCACCCACAGCAAGCTTTGCAGCCAAGGATAGAAAGATGACTTACACCCCCTCCCGTGGATTCGCCAGAAAGTATTTGCGCCCCTGCCTCTTGGGCATGGCCGTGAGCGTTGTTCTGATCACCGCTCCTGCAGTCGCTTTCGCGCAAATCAGCCTAAACCAGCTTCTCCCCAAGCAGATCCGCGACCGTGGCGTGCTTCGCGTCGCCATCAATGATGGCGGCACGCCGCCGATGATCTACATCGCCGCGGACAACAAGACGGTAGAAGGCCTTGAGCCTGAGCTTACCGAAGCGATGAGCCAACTTCTTGGGGTCAAGATCGAGTACACGCGCTCCAAGTTCGACGGACTGATCCCCGCCATCAAGGCCGGCCGGGCAGACGTTGCTGTGAGCTCCATCGGTGACTTGAAGGTCAGGCAGACCCAGGTCGACTTTGTTGACTACTTCAAGGCAGGTGCCGCTTTGATGGTGCCAGCCGGAAACCCGAGGCGCATCGACGGCATTCCTAGCCTGTGCGGCGTATCCGTTGCCGTGCTGCGCGGGACCTATCAAGAAGGTGAGGTGATCAAGCAAAGCAGCAAGTGCACAAATGACGGCAAGGCAGCGGTGGCTATCCAGGCCTACAACGACCCGAACTCGGCACTCATGGCTGTGCGTACCAAGCGAGTGGAGGCATGGCTGGGAGACTCCGCCCCCGTGGGGTATGTGGCCAAGCGCTCGAAGGGCGAGTTTGAGCTGGCCGGCGCAGGCGCCACCATTGCGTACCTGGGCTATGCGGTCGACAAGTCGCAAACTGAACTGCGCGGCGCCATCAAAGCGGCCCTGGACGAACTCGTGAAGAACGGCACATACGCAAAGATCTGTCAAAAATGGGGCCAAGAAGCGAACATGATCGAACAGATCACGGTCAACAACGCACTGCTCTGAGCAATGACTCCCTCGACGATGAAAAATGGCCAGGGCGTCGTTTCGGCAGGGCCACTGAACTCTTCAGGTGAAGGATTCACCACCGTCCCCTTGCGCCACCCATGGCGCTGGGCGGGAGCGGCCATGGTGGGCTTTGTGCTCTTGACTATTGCCGACCTGCTGATCAACAACAAGGGATGGCAGTGGGATGTCGTCGGGCAGCACCTCTTCAGTGAATCGGTCCTCGACGGCGTTGTCCGGACCATTCAACTCACCGTGCTGGCGGAACTGCTGGGAATCACGGTGGGCATTGCACTGGCAGTGATGCGGCTGTCGCCTAATCCAGTGCTTGCGTGGACCAGTGCCACTGTCACATGGGTGTTTCGTGGCATTCCTGCGCTGGTGCTACTGCTGTTCATCTACTATTTCTCGGCGCTGGTACCAAGACTTTCGATCGGCATTCCCTTCGGTCCTTCATGGGGCGACTGGGAGACAAACAAGGTCATCACTCAGATGACTGCTGCAGTCGTCGGGCTTGGCTTGGCCCAAGCGGGCTACGTGGCTGAGATCGTGCGAGGCGGCATCCTCTCCGTGCCTCCAGGGCAAACCCGGGCGGCCTTGGCCTTGGGCATGCCACCCCTGCGCGTGATGCGACACATCGTCTTTCCGCAGGCCATGCGGGTGGTGGTGCCGCCATTGGGCAACGAAGTGATCTCCATGCTCAAGGCCACATCGCTGGTCAGCGTGATCGCATACGCGGAACTCCTCACCACCGTGCAAGTGATCTATTCGCGGACGTTTGAACAAATCCCGCTGCTGCTGGTTGCCGTGATCTGGTATGGGTTCCTCACCACCATACTCACTGTCGTTCAGTCTTACATCGAGCGTCGGCTCGCCAAGTCCCAGAAAATCTCCAGGAGTGCAAGATGAACAGCGAAAGTCTCACACGTGGCTCCATTCCAGTCCCCGCCGCCGGACCGATGGTGTTCGCTCGCGGCGTATTCAAGAGCTATGGCGGAGCCGATGTTTTGCGCGGTGTCGACCTTGAAGTTCAGAAGGGCGAAGTGGTTTGCATCATTGGCCCTTCTGGCTCCGGCAAATCAACTTTTCTCAGATGCATCAACCATCTCGAGAGCATCGGCGGCGGCAGCATCTCAGTGGATGGCGAGCTTGTTGGTTATCGGCAGCAGGGGCGCAAGCTCTTCGAACTGCCGCTCAGCCAGATCTGTGAGCGGCGCAAGGAGATCGGCATGGTGTTCCAACACTTCGAGCTCTTCCCACACATGACGGTTCTTGAGAACCTGATGATTGCGCCCAAGGTCGTGACACGGCGCGATACCGCTGAGGTGAAAGCGTATGCCCTCTCCCTGCTAGACAAGGTGGGCTTGGTTGCGCGCGCCAACTCGTATCCATCAGAGTTGTCTGGCGGACAACAGCAGCGCGTAGCAATTGCTCGAGCACTGGTGATGAAACCGAAGCTCATGCTCTTTGACGAACCGACCAGTGCACTGGATCCGGAACTGGTGGGTGAAGTGCTGACCGTCATGCGCGACCTGGCCGCGTCTGGTATGACGATGATTGTCGTTACTCATGAGATGGCCTTTGCCAGGGACGTCGCAGATCGTGTGGTCGTGATGGACGCCGGACGCATCATCGAGGACGAGCGCCCAGAGGTTCTCTTCACGGCTCCGCGCACGGATCGCGCTAGGGCCTTACTGGAGCGGCTTGTTCCTCATGCAAGTCGGGCGCCTGAGCCTACCTGACGCAGCGAACCCTCAGCTGAGACGGCACTTGAACGACAGATAGCATGTTGCGCGCATCCGCGCACAGCAGCATGCCGATCCAGTCCGCATGGCGACCTGAGTCCTGGCGCGCGGTCTGGTCAGACGGGGAATGAGACCCGCATGGTCTGGTGAGCCAAGCACGCGGGTTGCGGGCTTCACTCGAGATGCACCTGGGCGGTTTCGACGCACTCCCCCAGGGGCTGACGTTGAACGTGGAAAGGACGGTCGCCATCCACTAGCCGGGTGCGCCGAGCACTGCAGATTGCGGAACGCGAACGTCCTGGAACGACATGTCCGCCGTCGGCAGGAAACGATAGCCGAGCGGATCGCTGTGGCGGCGCGACACCCCCGGTAGATCCGTGTCCACGAGGAAGGCGGTGAGGCCTTTCTCGGCCGTGGCATAGACCAAGGTCACGTGGCTTTCGACATCCAGGTTGATGTGGATTTTCTCGCCGGTGAGGCGAGCAGGCAAGGGGCCTTGAAAAGGGGGGGGCTGCCGCGCACGCCGATGGCTTCGACGCCTCTCAAGGCCAGGGCCATGTGCAATTCACCCGTGCGGGCCCGTTCGACCAGCGGCGCGATCAAGTCTTCATCACAGACAGGTTGCTCAAGCGAACGGGCTCGCTCAGGCTGGCCCGAAAGATTCCGATCACCATCGGCCTGCTGATGACGGCCAACATGATCGGTTGCAACTTCGTGGACGCGGACTGGATGGTGATCGGGCTGATGTCCATGGTCTTCTTCGGGAAGGGCTTCGACTCATGAGGGTGGACCGTCGTCGCTGACACGGCGCCCATGGAACCCATCGGTCTGACCGGTGGCGTGTTCAATGCCATCGGAAACGGCGGGCATCACCACGTCGCTGATCATTGGCTACATGGGTGCCGCCAACTCTTTTCACTACGCCCTGGTCTTCGTGGCCATGCATGGCCTGGTGGCGGTACTGATCTATTGGCTGCTGGTGGGCAAGATCGAGCGATTCACGGTGAGCCGGCCGTCTGCGACAGCGCATGACAACAGCCCCGGCAGGGTGTCCGGTCAACGCTGATCGTTCGGCTCCCAGGCTCTGCACGCCTGCTGAGAAGTCAGCACGAGCAGTTGCCGGAGTTCCTCGACCGCAGGTGCCGGCTCCGGATCTTTGCGGGTCATGATGCCGTAAGGTGAGAGCACGTGTCCCAGTGCGATCGGCAGAACGCTGACGTGGTCCCCCTGCGCCAGCACGGCGGCACGGGGCAGCACGGCCAGCATGTCTGCATGCTTGACCAGATTCAACGTCGCAAATATGGAGGTGGTCTCCACCACATTGGCGGGCAGTGTGCGGCCCTCGTCCGCAAACGCCGTCTCCAACAGCGCTCGGATGGGCGTCGGGCCCAGCGGCAATACCCAGGCCTGTTCCGCCAGATCTGCCAGTGACGCCACCTCGGCGCACGGATGGTCGGCCCGCACGAACACGCTCAACGGTTCGTCCGCCAACGACAGGAAGTCGAACTGGGGTCGGTGCGACTGCTGGGTGAAACGTCCGACGACCAGATCGAGTTCGTTCTTCTCCAAGTCCGCCAGCAGCCGATCGCTGGAAGACTCCATCAGGCGGATCGTCAAGAGTGGACGGCTCGCTTTGAGCACGGCGATGGCTGTAGGCAACAACCAGGTGTGCGCCGCGATGATGGCTCCGACGGCCAGCGTGCCCGCGCCGCCTTGTTGCTGCAGCTTCAGGTCTTCGCCGAACTTCAAGGTTTCGCGGAGCACGCGTCGCGCGTAGTGCGCCACGAATTCGCCCATGGGATTGATGCGTACGGCCTGCGCGTTGCGGTTGAAGAGTTTCATGCCCAGCAGGCCTTCCAGGTCCTGAAGAATCTTGGTGGCGGCGGGCTGCGACACATGGAGTGCCGTGGCGGCCTGCCGCAGGCTCTGGGTGCGGGCAAGCGCTTCGACCAGGCGCAGGTGCTTGATGCGCAGTCGTGAGAGCAACTGGGCGGGGGCAAAGGATTGATCCATGGGTGTGCGAAATTAACCTGAAGTTATCGGCCGATCCGAAACATTCAATTTTCAGAAATCATCACCGAGCCTAGCATTGCCGTGCAATGGCTGCCCTGGCGCACGTGCTCTTGACTTCAGCACCAAGGTGGCCTCTCAGGTTTTATCCATCATGATCACCATCGCCATCACCGGGGCATCCGGCGCCGTCGGGAGAGCGCTTCGCCCCGAGCTTCTCAAACTTGGCTACGCGTTGTGGCTGCTGGACCGGGTCACGCCCGCCAGCATTTCCGCGGGCGAAACGTTTCACCCCGTAGACATCCTCCAGCGCCAGGCGTTGGCCAGTGCCTTGGCCGGCTGCGACGCTGTGCTTCACCTGGCCAGTTGCACAGTGGACGATCCGGACTGGAGCGCCCACCTGTCGCTGAGCGTGGAGGGTACCCTCAGCGTGTTCGAGGCCTGCCGCGACGCGGGAGTGTCCCGGGTGGTCTACGCCAGCTCGCACCATGTGGTTGGGCTGTACCCGCGCCAGCCGGCCGTCGATGTCGGCCTGTTTCATCGCCCCGACAGCCGCTATGCGGCGGGCAAGGCCGTGGGCGAGACGCTGGGCAGCCTCTACGCCTACAAGTTCGGCCTGTCGGTGCTGGTCATCCGCATCGGCAATGCGGACCCGCAACCACAGGACCGTCGGCGTCTGGGCAACTGGGTGGCGATGGCCGATCTGGCGCAGCTGGTCGACATTGGTGTGAAGTCTGAGGCGTTGACATTCGAGATCGTCTACGGCGTGTCCGACACCACCGGGAACACTTACGACAACGGCAATGCCTACCGTCTGGGCTACCGGCCGGTCGGGCGCCCGATGGACTACCGCAGCCAAGTGCTGGCGGCAGACCCGGCGCCCGCAGAGGGCAGCACCGAAGCGCGATCGCCTGCGGAGTTGACAGTGGGCGGCATGTTCTCGCAGCGCGAGTACGTCGGCTTGACGGATCGGCTCCTGCCGCGGGGCGACGCATGAAGGTTCGATCCGTCGATGTGCGGCAGATCCGGCTGCCGATCCAACCGGAGATCGTCAGCGCGGTCGGCAGTGTGGGCCACATCGGCTGCATCCTCGTCGCGATCAGCGCCGGTGATGGCGTACAAGGCGAGAACGTCCTGTTCACGCTGAACGACAGGTTCTCCCACCCGTTGGCGCAGCTCGTGCGTGAACTCGGGGCTACGCTGGTGGGGCAGCAGATCGACAATCCGACGGGCACGTGGGACGCCTTGCAGCGCACGCTCGGCTTCTTTGGTGTCAAGGGCTTCTCCACGATGGCCATCGGTGCGCTCGACGGCGCGCTGTGGGACTTGCGTGGCAAGGCATGCGGCCGTTCGATCAGTGCGCTGATCGGCCGCCGGCACGATCAGGTCAAGGTGTACGACAGCGGTGGCCTGTGGCTGCACAACACCGAGGCAGAACTGGCCGCCTACGCGCAGGCGAGTCTGCGCAACGGTTTCCGTGCGTTGAAGCTGCGGCTCGGCGCACCGACGCTGCAGGAAGACGTCCGGCGTATCGGCGCCCTGGCGCAGGCGGTTGGCGGCCAGGCCATGCTGATGGCCGATGCCAACCAGTGCTACGCCGAACCCGTGGCCATCGAGGCCGGCGCGGCGCTGCAGGCGCACGGCTATGCGTGGTACGAGGAACCGAGCGATCAACTGGACCTGCAGGCCGCGCGGCGCATCCGGCAAGCGCTGAACATTCCGATCGCCACCGGTGAGAACTGCTACAGCCGCTTCGATGCCCAGGCCGTCGTGGCCTCGGAATGCGCTCAGATCTTCATGCCCGACCTGCAGCGCATCGGCGGTGTGACGGAGTTCCACCGCGCCATGGCCGTGGCCGAGGCCGCCGACTGGGCTCTTTCCAGCCATCTCTTTCCCGAGTACAGCCTGCAGCTGCTCGGCACCGCGCAGGGGCCACCGGTGCTGGAGCATGTGGCGTGGTTCTCGGGTCTGTTCAAGCAGCGCATCGAGATCGGCGACGGATTCGCGCGCGTGCCCGATCGTCCGGGCTGGGGCTTCGAACTTGACTGGCCCGCCATCGAAAAGCTGGGGTGATGGCCATCCCCGCGAACTATTCCAACAGGAGACCTTGAATGACCATGAACCGTAGAACCCTTACCCTGGCCCTGGCCCTGTGCGCGCTGGGCCTGAATGCCGCTGCGCCGCTGGCTCGAGCCCAGAGTGATGCGCTGACCGCGATCCGCGCGGCGCGCAAGGTGCGCATCGGCATGGACGTGGCCGTGGCGCCCTATGCCTTCAAGGACGAAAAGCTCAAGCTCACCGGCTCGGACGCGGAGGTGGCGCAGCTGCTGGCGCGTGACCTGGGGGTGGAGCTGGAGATCGTGCCGCTGACCAGCGCCAACCGCGTGCCCTTCCTCGTGACGCAGAAGGTCGACCTCGTGATCTCCACGCTGGCCATCACGCCCGAGCGGCAAAAGGTGATCGACTTCTCCGTGGCGTACTCCGCGGGCTTCAACGGCATTGTGGGACCCAAAGGCGTGTCGCTCCAGGGGCCGGGGGATCTGGTGGGCAAGAAGGTGGCCGTGACGCGCGGTACCACCTATGACGCGCAGGTCACGGCCAAGGCGCCCAAGGGCACCGAGATCGTGCGCTTCGACGACGAGGCCACCACCATGACCGCTTTGGTCAGTGGCCAGGTCGACATCGTGGCCCAGTCCTTCGCGCTCACGCCGTTGCTGCAAAAGCGGGTGCCCGGCAAGGACTTTGAAACCAAATTCGTGCTGGAGGAGGTGCTGTTCGGCATCGGCGTGCGCAAGGGCAACGAGCCGCTGCGCGACTGGACCGACGCCTGGGTTAGGACGAACCTCAAGAACGGCCGCTTGAACGACGTGTTCCAGCGTTTCCATAGTCAAGGGCTGCCAGCCAAATTGATCGCGCAAGGCGGCTGACGCGGGTGCGGCATCGCGTCGATGTGGTATGCGCCCCAAGGGCTGGGCTCCTTGTGGACCTTGGCAGGGGGCGCTTCGGGCAAGCCCGGTACGCCCTGGCATGCCGACGCCTAGCATCGCTGGACGTGGTGCCGCACCTGTCGCGGCCCGCGATCACGGCAGGAGACCACACGCATGTTCCATCGACGCCACTTCACGCTGCTGGCCACCGCTCTGGCCGCCAGCCCCGCAGCCTTCGCGCAGTCCGATACGCTGTCGCGCATTCAGCAGGCCAGGAAGATCCGCATCGCGCTGGACCCGAGCATC
>Ga0182008_10002510_pt1 | contig 11450 bp, 10 predicted proteins | sample Sormic07211129_1_FD_120482 | JGI IMG/M metagenome (GOLD analysis project Ga0182008, IMG submission 120482) | Rhizosphere microbial communities from Sorghum bicolor, Mead, Nebraska, USA - 072115-129_1 metaG | ecosystem: Host-associated > Plants > Roots > Rhizosphere | place: USA: Nebraska...
CGAGAGCCGAACCGACGGAACGATTCGGCTGTACGTACGGTGACCGCCCTCCGGGAGCCTCAGGGCTGCGTCGTCTCCGATTCCAGGTGCTCCCGCGTCTCCAGGTCGTACACCCCGTACTCCGGCACCTGAAGCCCCCGCGCCTGCTGGTACCGCCTCACCGATTCCTCGACGCCCTTGTCGTAGCGGCCGTACGGCTGCCATGGGTACAGGCCGAGTTGGGCCAGCCGCTGCTGCAACTCCGTCACCTCGGGCCCGCTGTCCCCGCGCCGCAGTACCGGCGGCGCGCTCTTGCTGTCCTGGCCGGCGGTGACCGTACCGGTGGCGGTGGCCGTCGGTGGGGCCGTCGTCGGGGCCGCCGAGCGGGACGGGGTCGGTGACGGGCTCGACGCCGACGGGGACGGCGACCGGGACGGCGTCGGCTTCACGGACGGCGCAGGCGGCGCGGGCAGCGGCGAGGTGGCCGCCCCCGACGGCGACCGGGACGCCGAACTCACCGGCGCGTCCGGCACGCTCGCCCGTATGTCGTCCGGGAGCGCGGTGTCCCGTGTCGGCGTCCGGTAGGAGAACATCCCGCTCGCCAGCCCGGCGGCGGCGACCACGGCCACCAGCGCCCCGCCCGCGCCGAGCAGGGCGGTGGCGCGCCGGCGACGGGACGGACGGGACGCACCGTCCCCCTCGTCCCCCTCGTCCCCCTCGTCCGCCACGGGTGCTTCGGGCGCCTCGAACAGCCGTAGATCCCGGGTAGGGGGGTCGTCGGCGGCGTACGCGGCGCTCATGCCGGCCGGCACCGCCCGCAACGGCATGGTCGCGTCCGGCTCGCCCCCCGGCGCCCCCACGGCCGAGCCTGCCAGTGCCCCCTCCGCCGAGCCGTCCAGCGCGCCTTCCGCCGAGCCGTCCAGCGCCGCTTCCGCCGAGCCGTCCAGGTCCACGTACGGCCGTATGCGCAGGGGATCGAAGTCCTCCGCGGCCGCGGCCTCCGCCGTGCGGGTCTCGCGCAGGGCGTCCGCCGCGCGTCGGGCGCAGCCGCAGGACGGAGTGTTGTCGGTGCCTCTCGGCGCACCGCACTCCGGGCACAGATGACCATTTCGGTCCGTCACGTGTTCATCCCTCCCTCCACGCTTCCCTCGCGGGCCCCAGACATTATTCAGACCTTCTCCATGCCGTCTCCCACAAGCCCCCGGAATACCCCCCTCCGCAGGACTCGACAGGCCATATCCGGTCACTCCCACCACGATGGAAGGGCACCGAATCCTTGGGAGGTCTGATGGCAGGGGATGCGCCCGCGGCGACCGGGCATCGGCAGGAGGCGCACGATCCGCAGGTGTCGGGGAACGTCCTCGTCTCGATCGGCGCGCTGCTCCTGGGGATGCTGCTCGCCGCGCTCGACCAGACCATCGTGTCGACGGCGCTGCCGACGATCGTCAGCGACCTCGGCGGTCTCGAACACCTGTCGTGGGTGGTCACCGCGTATCTGCTGGCGTCGACGGCCGCGACCCCGCTGTGGGGCAAGCTCGGAGACCAGTACGGCCGCAAGCGGCTCTTCCAGACCGCCATCGTCATCTTCCTCGTCGGCTCGGCGCTGTGCGGAATGTCCCAGAACATGGGCGAGTTGATCGCGTTCCGGGCCGTCCAGGGGCTGGGTGGCGGTGGGTTGATGGTGCTGTCGATGGCGATCGTCGGCGACGTGGTCCCGCCGCGTGATCGCGGCCGCTACCAGGGCCTGTTCGGAGGGGTGTTCGGGGCGACGAGCGTCCTCGGCCCCCTGCTCGGCGGTCTGTTCACGGAGCATCTGAGCTGGCGCTGGGTCTTCTACGTCAACCTCCCGGTCGGAGTCGTCGCGCTCGCCGTCATCGCGGGCGTGCTGCGCATCCCGCGCAGGTCCACCCGCCATGTCATCGACTACCTGGGCACCTTCCTGATCGCGTCCGTCGCCACCTGCCTGGTGCTGGTGGCCTCCCTCGGCGGGACGACATGGGGCTGGGGCTCGCCGCAGATCGTCGGACTGGCCGTGGCGGGAGTGGCGCTCGCCATCGCCTTCGTGGCCGTGGAGCGGCGGGCGGCCGAACCGGTCCTGCCGCTCAAGCTGTTCCGCGTCCGCACCTTCACGCTCTCCGCGGTCATCAGCTTCATCGTCGGCTTCGCGATGTTCGGCGCGATGACCTATCTGCCGACGTTCCTGCAGGTCGTGCAGGGCGTCTCGCCCACCATGTCGGGTGTGCACATGCTGCCGATGGTGTTCGGGCTGCTGCTGTCGTCCACGGTGTCCGGGCAGATCGTCAGCCGCACGGGCCGCTGGAAGGTGTTCCCGGTGACGGGGACGGCCGTCACCACGCTCGGGCTGCTGCTGCTCCACCGCCTCGACGAGCACAGTTCCACGGCCGAGATGAGCACCTACTTCTTCGTCTTCGGCCTCGGGCTCGGCCTGGTCATGCAGGTGCTGGTGCTGATCGTGCAGAACGCGGTCTCGTACGAGGACCTCGGCGTCGCCACCTCCGGGGCCACCTTCTTCCGCTCCATCGGCGCCTCCTTCGGCGTGGCCATCTTCGGCACGATCTTCGCCAACCGCCTCGGCGACAAGCTGGCCGACGCCTTCCGAGGCGCACGGCTGCCCGGCGGTGCCTCGCCGGACGCGCTCAAGTCCGACCCCCGGGGCATCGGTTCGCTCCCGCCGGCCCTGCGCGAGCCCGCCCTGCACGCCTACGCCTCGTCCATCACCGACGTGTTCCTGTACGCCGCCCCCGTCGCCGCCTTCGGCTTCGTCCTCTCCTGGTTCCTGAAGGAGGACCGGCTGCGCGCCTCCGTCACCGCGCCGGACGTCACCGAGACGCTGGCCAGCAACCCGGTCGAGCGGTCCTCGTACGACGAGGTGTGCCGCGCCCTGTCCGTGCTGGGCACACGGGAGGGCCGACGGCAGGTCTACCGGGAGATCACCGAACGCGCGGGCTACGACCTTCTCCCGGCGGCGAGTTGGCTGCTGCTGCGGATCAAGAGGTACGGCTGGACGGAGCCGGCGGTGCTGGCGGACCGCAGCTCCGTGCCGCTGAGCGTCATCATCGCCGCGGCCCGGCAGGTCGAGGAACGGCGCCTGGCGGTCCGGGAGGGCCTCGACCTCGTCCTGACCGACACCGGCCGCGAGGTCGCGGAGCGGCTGGCGCAGGCCCGCGAGGAGTCCCTCGCCGCGCTGCTGGGCGACTGGTGGGGACCGCAGCGGCCGACCGATCTGACGCGGCTGGTCCGGGAGCTGAACGCGGAGCTGTGCGGCTCGGAACGGGAGCAGCCGCACGACCCGTCGGAGGGGAAGGTCAGCTGAGCAGGTCCGTGCTGAGCAGGTCCTTGTTCAGCAGGTCCTTGCCGAACCAGTGGTCCGCGTACATGTCGTCGTTGTGCGGCGCGGTCTCCTCGTATCCCAGGCGGGCGTACAGGGCGCGGGCCTCGGTGAGGTCGGCCCGGGTGTCGAGGACCAGGCGGGCGGCGCCCAGGGCGCGGGCGGCCTCCTCGGCGGCCCGCACCAGCAGCGGGGCGCCGCCCCGGCCGCGCAGCTCCTCGACGACGAACACCCGGGTCAGCTCGGCGGTCGCCGCGTCGAGCAGCCGTACGCCCGCCGAACCGGCCGGCTCACCCCCGTACCGTCCGACGAGCAACTGCCCGGTGGGCGGGGCGAGTTCGGCACCGGTGCGGGCCGCGACCTCCCGCTCCAGCTCGGCCGGGTCGGTCCTGCGCCCCTCGTGCAACAGGTAGTAGCGGTCGCTGACCTCCGTGTAGTACGCCCGCCAGAGGGCCGCCGCCACGGGGGAGTCGAAGCGTTCGGGGGCGATGGTCCAGCTCGTCGTCATCCGGCCATTCTGCGGAACCGGCGTGTCGCCCACGCAAGCGAATATGCGGCTGAGCCCCCGTGGCTCCCGAGGAGGGGTCCGGGTGCCGGCGCCGTTTGAGCGGGGACTTCCGGGTGACCCGTTCAGGGAACCGGCCCGCCTGGGCCGAAACATCGGAAGGCACCCATGTCCACTGGCATGATCATTGTTCTGATCGTGATCGTGGCGGCCGTGGTCGTTGTAGCGGCCGCCCTGACCCTGCGTGCCAAGGGCCCCCGCGGCGGCCGGGACCTGAAGCGGCGCTTCGGGCCCGAGTACGCCCGTACGCTGGCCCGGCACGACGGGGACACCAAGGCCGCCGAACGCGAGCTCACCGAGCGCGTGGAGCGGCACGGTTCGCTGCGCGAGCGGCCGCTGGACGCGGACCGGCGTGCGCAGTACGAGGTCCGCTGGACGGACGCGCAGGAGCGGTTCGTCGACGCGCCCCGGGAAGCGGTCGCCGAGGCGGACCGGCTGCTTGCGGAGGTGGCCGCGGCACGCGGCTTCCCGGACGGCCGTGAGTACGAGGAGCAGCTCGCCGCGCTGTCCGTGCACCACGCCGACCATGTCCACGGCTACCGGCACGTCCACCGGGTGGCCCGGGTGGGCGTCGGCGGGCAGGACGGGGACCGGGCCGACACGGAGGAGATGCGGGAGGCCATGGTCGAGGCCCGCGCGCTCTTCGACGACCTGATGGCGCGGGACCGCCACGAGGAGAAGACCCCGGCGCCCGCCGCCCGCACGGACGCCCACGACGAGGGCCGCGGCCACGCGCCGTGGACCCTCACCCGACGGCACGCGAAGGGGAGTTGACCGACATGACGGACGCGACGACGGGCCCCGACGCCAACCGGGGCCGCACACCGGGCAACGACGACAACCGACGACGCACGGTGACACCGACCCCGCCCGAGGGCGAGACCCCGGGTTCGGGCGAGGGTGGCGGTCTCACCGGGCGGGGGTACGCGCGGGGCGAGGGGGCGGAGGGGCGGACGGTCGCGCCGACTCCGGCCGAGGGCGAGACCCCGGGTTCGGGCGAGGGTGGCGGTCTCACCGGGCGCGGGTACGCGCGGGGCGAGGGAGCGGAGGGGCGGACGGTCGCGCCGACTCCGGCCGAGGGCGAGACCCCGGGTTCGGGCGAGGGCGGTGGCCGCCCCGGGCGGGGGTACGCGCGGGGCGAGGGGGCGGAGGGGCGGACGGTCGCGCCGACTCCGGCCGAGGGCGAGACCCCGGGTTCGGGCGAGGGCGGTGGCCGCACCGGGCACGGATATGTCGAGGGCGCGGGTGGGACCGCGGGCCGGGACGCCGTAGCGGATGAGGACAGGGCCGTAGTGGACGAGGACAGGGCGGAGGGCCGGACCGTGGCGCCGACCCCGTCCGAGGCGACCGACTCCGGGGCCAAGGCCGCCGGCCGTGACGACCGGCGCGGTGGCACCACCGTGGTCGGCGCGTCAGGGGCGGCGGGCGCCGGCGCCCGCACCGCCACCACCTCCGGTTCCACGGGCGCCCCCGGCCGCACCGACACCACCCCCGGCAACGGCGCCGCCGGTCCCCGGCTCTTCCCGCATGACGAGTCCGACAAGCTCCAGCTCCGGCTGCGGCACGCCGTGGCCGGGTTCGTCGACGGGCCCCGGGAAGCCGTCGTCGAGGCCGACGAGGTGGTCGAGGAGATCGCCGGGCGGTTCGTGGAGGCGGTGACACGGCGTCGGCGGACGCTGCGGATGTCCTGGCAGGACGGGGACGAGGACGAGAGGAACGCCAAGGGCTCCCATCCCGACACCGAGCAGCTCCGCCTCGCCCTGCGCGACTACCGTGAGCTGGCCGAACGCCTGCTACAGGGCTGAGCCCTCCTCGGGCCCACCAGCCCCGGTCCCACCGGCCGCCCCGGTCCCACCGGCCGCCGTCCGGCGCTCCCGCCACTCCCGTGCGACCTCGTCCACGTCGTACGGTTTCATCCCGAGCGGGGGCCCGGGCGGCGGCCTGAACATCATGTCGCGGATCTTGGCGTTGACGTCCGTGATCAGCTTGCGCGCGATCCGTTCGGAGGGCGCCGCGTACGCCGCCGCGAGCGTGTCCTCGGCCTCCTTGCGCAGGGCCAGCGTCGGCGGCAGGACCGACAGCCCCTCGCGGGCCATCTTCTGCCTGATCCACCACAGTTCGTCGTACGTCGTGTCACTGCCGGTCGGCAACGGCTTCCCCGCGCCCGGGAGTTGGGCGAACTCACCGCGACTCTCCGCGTCGCGGATCTGCTTGTCCACCCAGGACTCGAACGGGACACCCGGTGGCTTTCGCTCGGTCATGAGTCCATTGTGCCGGACGCGGTATGCCCGGGCGATTTATCATGCGGCGGCTGCGTAAGGACACTTCAAGAGGAGCGCACGTGCTCGAACTGACCATGGCCACCGTCTCCGGGGAAGAGGGGGCCACGGCCGGCATGCAGATGGCCGACGCGCCCAGCGAGGCCGGTGCCGTGCTGCGAGTGGGCCGGGACCGGGCGGTGTGCCGACTGGTGACGCCCGACGACTGGCTGTTCGTCTCGCGGGTCCACCTGGAATTCCTGTGCGGGCCGGAGGGGACCTGGCAGGTGACCTGGTTGCAGGGCTCACAGCCCGATCCCTCGTCGGAGGTGCGCCTGCTGGTGGGCGAGTACGCCCAGGCCCTCGCCTACGGCGGCACGGTGACCCTGCCGAGGGGCGGCAACGGAGAGATCGTCATCCGCGACCGCACCGCCCCGCGCAGTGTCAACGTCGGCTTCTACCACGAGTTCTGAGACGGGTCGTTCTGGGCAACTTCCCCCAGACCGAGAAGCACGGTGATCGACCACGAAACGGGGGACGTAGTGGCCGCCTCACACAGATGGACCCGTCAGACACCGCGTCAGACACCGCGTCGGACACCGCGTCGAATACGGCTCGGAGCTGTGCTCGTCGCGGTGGCGGTCCCGTTGGCCGCCGCCTGCTCGGGCGGTGGCCACGACACCGCCGCATCCGCCGCGTCCACGTCCGCGAGCGCCACCGAGACCACCACCCCCACTCCCTCCGCCAGCCCCTCGCCGACCCCCTCGGCCGCACCGTCGTACGCGTACGCCACGAACGCCGCCGGCTGTCACCCCAGTGCGAAGTGGACCACCCGGCAGGCGGCGGACTGGGTCCACTTCGGGCAGCTCGGCCAGTCCGCCGCGAAGGCCGGGGACGTCACCTTCGCCAAGTCCACACCGGGCCTCGAAGGCCCGATCTGCGACCGGGTCACCGTCCAGGTCCAGTACTGGCGGATCAACTACCGTCCGGCCGACGGCTCTTCGGCCGCCGACCCGCTCACCGACGCAAAGTTCAGCTTCGCCATCGAGTCCCTCAAACGCACCGAGCTGCACATCGACGGCCGTACGGCCCACACCGTGCACCCGCCGAAGGGCTTCGCGACGGCCAGCGCCTGCAACGGCTTCCTGGAGGCGACCTATGTCGGCGGACCGCTCACGTCCCGCGAGCTGCCGACGCAGATCAGCACCGGCAACTCCCTGCTCGGCGACACCGTCACCTTCCCCACCAAGCGGGTGACCGACTACCAGGTGTACGCGCCGACCTCACCGGGCCTGTGCGACGCGAACGGCAGGGCCTCCGCCGTACCGACGTCGCCCGGCCAGATGGGGATCCCGACGCCGAGCTACCCGGCGTTCAGCCTCGAACCGAAGACCAACTGAGCGACTGACCCGGCCTACCCCAGCACCCGCGCCAGCGCGAAGCCGTCGTACCCCTTGGCGCCCACCGTCTGGATCGCGGTGCCCGTCAGCCTCGGGTGGCTGCCGATGAGTTCGAGCGCGGCGCGGGTGCCGACCACGTCCGGTGAGGTGCTGTCGGCATCGACGACCCGGCCCTGCCGTACGACGTTGTCGAGGACGATCAGGCTGCCCGCGCGGGTCAGCCGCAGCGCCCACTCGACGTAGTGCGGGTTGTTGCCCTTGTCGGCGTCGATGAAGACGAGGTCGAAGGGGGCCGGGTTCTCGTCGGCCAGCTTGGGCAGCGTCTCCAGGGCGGGGCCCACCCGGACCTCGGCCACCCGGTCCAGGCCGGCCCGCGCGAGGTTGCGGGTGGCGACCTCGGCGTGCCGGGCGCTGTACTCCAGGGAGATCAGCCGGCCGTCGGCGGGCAGGGCGCGGGCGAGCCAGATGGTGCTGTAGCCGCCGAGGGTGCCGATCTCCAGGACGGTGCGGGCGCCCTGGATCTCGGCGAGGAGCTGCAGGAGCTTCCCCTGGGGCGCGCTGACCGCGATGTGCGGGAGGCCGGCCGCGTCGCTGTCGCGGACCGCCGCCGCCAAGGCCTCGTCGTCCGGGGAGAGGTGGGCGGTGAAGTAGTCGTCCACGGCGTCCCAGACCTGCGACTCGCTCATGCACCTGTGCCTTTCATCGGCTGATCATCGGTTGATCATCGGCTGACTGACTGACTGACTGACTGACTGACTGACTGACTGACTGACTGACTCGACCCGACCGGCCGGTTCGGCCGAGTCGGAATCGACGTCCAGTTTCCACCGACTACCTTTCCACCGACTACCTTTCCACCGACGGCGCCGATCCCGGCAGTGGCTTGCCCGCGGACTCCGTCATGAACCACACCGCGACGCCGCCGATCACGGCCGCGGCCATCATGTAGTACGCGGGCATCATCATGTCGCCGGTCGCGCCGATCAGGGCCGTGACGACGAGCGGGGTCGTGCCGCCGAACAGGGACACGGACACGTTGAAGCCGATCGACAGGGAGCCGTAGCGCACCCGGGTCGGGAACAGGGCGGGCAGGGCCGACGGCATCGCGGCCGTGAAGCAGACCAGCAGCAGGCCGAGCGCGCCCATGCCGAGCCCGACCGCGGCGAGGCTGCCCTGGCGGATCAGGAGGACGGCGGGGACGGAGAGGAACAGGACGGTGAGGGCGCCCGCGAACGGCTGGACGATCATCATCAGCGCCATCACGGCGAGCACGACGAGCAGGCCGTGCGTCTCGTCGTAGTGGAGCTCGCAGGTCAGATAGCTCGGCATGTACGACAGCAGCATGTAGTCGGTGACGTCGAAGACCAGGACGAGGCCGACACAGAGCAGCAGGGCCCGCCACTGGCCGGTGATCATCTCGCGCAGCGGGACCTTGGGGCGGGCGGCCTCCGCCTTCTCGACCTCCGCCGCGAACGCCGGGGTCTCCTCAAGGCGCATCCGCAGGTACAGGCCCACGACACCCATCGGGCCGGCGATCAGGAAGGGATCCGCCAGCCCCAGCCCACCAGGTCGGCGGTGGACAGCAGGGCGGTCACGGGTCGACGGGGACAGGGTCGGGTCGACGGGGACAGGGACGGGGCCGACAGGGGCCCGGCGCACTTCGTTGTGCTATACACGTAAACAGGGTGCACGGGGACGCGTATGCCCGCTCCCGGGCGGAACCCGTCAGGTTGTGATCCTTATCGCGTCCCGGGTGAGCAACCCCACCCCGGGCGGACTATCGTCTTCCAGACAAAAGGAGGAGGGCCGTCAGGTGAAGCCCGGGTAGCCTGCGTCTCACTCCGGGGGGTCCCTCACGGGGCTCACAGAGGATCGGGGCGGGAGGCCGACGAGGCGTGGCGAACGTGGAGCACAGCGGGCGACCGGCGGGAGCCTACGGGGCGACGGCTGCGGGCGCGGTGAGAGGCCGTCTGCGCGCGGCCCGGCTGGGCCTGTGGCTGGTCGCGGCGGTCCTGGCCGTACGGCAGGTGGCCGTCGTCCTCGGCACGCCGAGAGGCGAGCGGCTGACGGACCTGGAGACCTGGGTCGGACCCAACGGCGTCCTGCATGTGAAGGGGTCGCTGTACGACTCGACGCAGTTCACCGGCACCCCCTTCGGCGGTCTGGTCCTCAAGCCGCTGACCCGGGCCGCCGAGCAGGCGCTCGGCTGGGCCTGGACCTTCGGCACCCTGCTGCTGGTGGTGGCGCTCGGCCTGGTGGTCGCGCGCGCCCTGCCGCAGCCGGTGAGCCGGCGCACCTCGCTGCTGGCCGCGCCGGTCGCGATCAGCCTGCTCATGCTGTCCCTGCCGGTGCGCAACGCGCTCTGGCTCGGCCAGACCAGCATCATCCCGGTGCTGCTCGTCCTGGTCGGCTGCTTCGTCGTGCGCGGCGAGAAGACCAGCGGGCTGCTGATCGGCCTCGCCGCCGCCCTCCAGCCGACCGTGCTGCTCTTCGCGGCGCTGCTGTGGTTCACCGGCCGCAGGCGCGCGGCCCTCTCCACCGGGCTCACCTTCGTCGCGTCCACGGCGCTGGCCTGGGCGGCGATGCCGCACGACTCGTACACCTACTGGGTCCACCACATGGCGGGCACCGGCCTGGGCGGCAAGGCCGACGACCTCGCCAACCAGTCCCTGCACGGCGCGCTGCTGCGGCTGGACCTCACCGGCCCGCTGGAGATCGCCCTCTTCTTCACGCTGGGCACGGTGGTGGCGGTCCTCGGCGTCCGCCGGGCCGTGCGCTACGCGCGCGACGGCCAGCTCCTGCTCGCCGTGGCGATCACCGGCTGCGCGGCCGTCGCGGTCTCGCCGACCACCTGGCAGCACCAGCTGCTGTGGGTGCTGCTCGCGGTGGTGGGCCGGGTCGGCAGGCGGGCCTCGGACCGCTATGTCTGGCCGGTCGCCGTCGTCCTGGTGATGACACTGCCGGCGAAGATGATGCTGCCGAACATGGCGGCGATGGACCCCCTGCGTGACAACGTCGTCCTGCTCGCCGCCCTGGCCGCAGCGACCCTGGTGCCCTTCCTGTCCCGCACCTCGCCGTACTACCGGGCGCCGATCCCCACGGAGTACGCCGAGCCCGTCCCGGCGCGCCTCCGGCACGTCCCGCTGATCCCGTACCTGCGCAGGGTCCTCACCCGCCCGAACCTCCTCCTGGAGCTGCTGCTGATCCGCGTCACCTACGCGGCGTACCAGAATGTCAGGCTCGCGGCGACGGGCGGCTCGAACGCGGCGGGGCGGGCGCGGGCCGAGCACCACGGCCACCAGATCCTCGACATCGAGCGCTTCCTGCACATCGACGTCGAGCACTGGGTCAACCACGCGGTCGTGAAGATCGGCTTTCTGCGGGACTTCTTCGACTTCTACTACGAGTCCTTCCACTTCGTCGTCCCGCTGACCGTCCTCGGGGTCCTCTACTGGCGCCGCCCGGTCGACTACCGCTGGGCCCGCGCCTCCCTCGGCTTCGCCACCCTCCTCGCCCTGGTCGGCTTCTGGCTCTACCCCCTCGCCCCGCCCCGCCTCCTGCCCGGCCTCGGCATCATCGACACGGTCCACGGCGTCCAGAACTTCAACAAGCCCGACTACGGCACCCTGACCGCCCTCACCAACCAGTACGCGGCGATGCCGTCCCTGCACTTCGGCTGGTCGCTGTGGTGCGGAGTGGTGATCGCGGTCATCGCGCCCAAGTGGTGGATGAAGGCCCTGGGCCTGCTGCACCCGTTCTTCACGGTGTCGACCATCGTCGCGACCGGCAACCACTGGGTGCTGGACGCGGTGGGCGGCGCGCTGGTCGTGGGCGCGGGCTTCGGGCTGTCGTACCTGCTGCAGGGACCACGGGCCCGGCTCGTGACGGCGACGGCCGCG
>Ga0182008_10002513_pt1 | contig 11447 bp, 6 predicted proteins | sample Sormic07211129_1_FD_120482 | JGI IMG/M metagenome (GOLD analysis project Ga0182008, IMG submission 120482) | Rhizosphere microbial communities from Sorghum bicolor, Mead, Nebraska, USA - 072115-129_1 metaG | ecosystem: Host-associated > Plants > Roots > Rhizosphere | place: USA: Nebraska...
CGCTGCTTGCCCCAGGCATTCCAGAACAGCTGGGCGCCGATATGGTCCATGCTGTCGATGGCCGACAAATCCCACTGCGCCTTGGTATCGCCCTGCAGGGGCTTGAGCTGGGCGTCGATGGCCTTGATGGCATTGTCATGCGCCAGCGCGTGCACCTGCCAGGTGCCGCTGGCAGTGACAAGGGCTCCCTGTTGGGAGCTGGTCTGGGAGAGGGTCAGTTTCGGCGATTGTACAGTCGGCATCGTGCCAGTTTAAGGGAGAATGGCGCAGACCGCCACCGCTGTTCAATCGCCGGCCCCTCAGGACGCCAGGTGGCGCGCCTGCCGCTGCGGCAGGGCGACGTCCGGACGCACCTTGGCGTTGCTAGTACTCACTTCGCTTGGCTTGGCATGTGCGGCCGCCTGCGCGCCGCCCGCATAGTCGCTGGCCACGAGGGCGTTGGCCTCGGCCGCGCTCATGCCGCGCGTCTGCAACCATTGCGCCACCAGCTTGGCCAGGCGCTCCATGGCGATGCGGTGGGTGGCGTCCGTGTGGGCATACAGCCAGTTTGAAAAGTCCATGAAGTTTTCAAACGGCGCATCGCCGAGCATCCATTGCACCGTATTGGCGAAGCGGCCCGAGTTGGCCACCAGGTCCCAGTAGCGGGCGAAACGCACGAGGCGCTGCATGCTCATGAAATCGAGCTGTTTATTGGCCAGGATGGTGTACGGCGGGTGCGGGTCGAACACCATGCCATAGTTTTCCGTGTGGCGGATGATGGGCGTGCCGCGCAGCCGTTTCAAGATGCCGAACTGGATTTCATGCGGTTTCAGGGCCACCAGCTTGTTGAAGCCGGCCGCGAAGCTCGCTTCATCCTCGCCTGGCAAGCCGGCGATCAGGTCCACGTGCAGGTGGGCGTTCGATTCCTCGCACAGCCAGCGGATGTTGTCGGCCGCCTTTTGATTGTCCTGTTTGCGGCTGACCAGCGATTGCACATCCGGATTGAAACTCTGGATGCCGATCTCGAACTGCAGCGCGCCGGGCGGGAACTTGCTGATGCCTTCTTTCAAGGCGTCGGGCAGGTGGTCGGGCACCAGTTCGAAATGGGCGTAGATGGGATCGTCCGGATTCGCCTCGATCTTATCTAAGAAGAACTGCATGATCTTCAAACTGGTCTTGATGTTCAGGTTGAAGGTGCGGTCGACGAACTTGAACAGGCGCGCGCCGCGCGCATGCAGGGACTCCATCTCGGCCAGGAAGTTTTCCAGCGCGAAGGGCCAGGCCGTCTTGTCCAGCGCCGACAGGCAGAATTCGCACTTGAACGGACAGCCGCGCGACGCTTCCACGTAAATCGTGCGGTGGCGGATATCGTCGTCCGTATACAAGGAGTAGGGCAGCTGCAGTTCGGCCAGCGGCGCCTGCACGCCCGCATGGATCTTCATCAGCGGTTTCGGGCCGTTGAGGATCTCGCCGCACAGCTTGGGGAAGGTGACGTCGCCCCAGCCCGTGATCAGGTAGTCGGCCAGTTTGACGATTTCCTGCTCGCCCGCCTCATGCGACACTTCCGGCCCGCCCAGCACGATGATGACTTCGGGCGCCACGCGCTTGAGCATGGCCACCAGTTTCGTCGTTTCCTCGACGTTCCAGATGTAGACGCCAAAACCGATGATGCGGGGCTTGTTGACGAGGATGCGCTCGACCAGTTCCGTCGTCTTGGTGCCGATGACGAATTCCTGCAGCCGCGTCTGCGCCTGCAGCGGGCCCATATTGGCCAGCAGATAGCGCAATCCCAGCGAGGCGTGGGTATAGCGGGCGTTCAGGGTGGAGAGCAGGATGGTCATGGGAGGCGATGGAAACGGCGAATCCGCTATTTTACGCTGTCGCGTCAGCTGTGCGCTGCGGCTGCCAATGCCATGTTACCATTTGTCAACAATTACTAACTTGTCAATGCTGCGGCAGGCTAAAAGGGATACAAGGTGCTGGCGAAAAAAGTACTCACGAAAAAAGTCCTGGTCGGGGCGCTGGCCGGCGTGGCGCTGGTGGCGGCCGCGCTGATCGGTTACCGGGTGTTCGGCTGGGGCGCGATGGGGCCGGTCAACGGCCTGAAGCTGGATTTATCGCGGCCCGACGCGCTGGTCCGCACGAAAAGCCTGTCGGCCTTGCCGCGCGACCTGCTGACGGTGCCGCTGGCGCGCGATGTGCTGCGCGAGGATTTCCTGTTCTATTACGAGCAGAGCGAAGACCGGCTGGGCTTGAAGGGCAGCCTGCGCCGCATCGCCTATGAGCATGAATTGGGCTGGGGCGACCAGCTGCTGCGCATGGTGCTGGACCAGCCGGCGGAAGTGGCCCTGTGGCGCGACGCCGACGGCTCGCTCAAGCATTTCGCCATCGCCGTCTCGCGCAGCCAGTTGACGCGCCTGCTCGAGGAAGCGGGCAAGATCGCCTTGAAGGATACGCAGATGCGCGTGGCCGGCAGCTTGCGCGTCGATGGCGGCCAGGTGCCCGTGTATGCGCTGAACTATGCCTACCAGCGCACCTTGCTGTTTGCCGCGCACGGCCAGCGCCTGGTCATCCTGTCCCATCCCGGCATGCTGTATGGCGGCAGCGACGGCAAGGATGGCGATGGCACGGCCGAAAAAACCGTGGCCAGCCTGCTGGCGCCGGAGCCGGCCAAGCAGAATGTCTTTCATGCGCAATTCCATCTCGACGGTGCTGCGCCCGAGGGCCACAGCATCGCCGTCAAGGCCGACTTCCTGTCGTTCGGCTACCAGCCCTTCTTTGGCGCGCTCGAAGCGCTGCGTTTCGATTTTCAACAGGGCGCCTGGCAGTCGAAGGTGCTGCTCAATGCCGATAAACTGAAAAACGGTGCTTATGACAGCAGCGCCCTGTGGCCGCAGCTGCCGCATAATCCCAGCGCCTGCTTCAGCGTGCCGGTGGACTGGGCCGCGCTGCAGCCCGTGCTCAAGCGCCTGGGCAGCAAGACATCGGAACCGGTGGTGCCGCTGGCCGGGCACTTGCAAGGCCCCGCCGCCGCCTGCTGGTATGGCAATTCGCGCCTGCATACGCCCGTGTTCGTGGCCACGCGCAGCGCGCAGGCCGGCGACGACGCTGTATATGGCAGCCTGTTCGAGGCGGCCATCGGCGGCAAGGACCCCGTGCGCAAGACCACCGGCAAGGATGGCGCCATTCGCTGGGAGCGCAGCGTCGCCACGGCCCTCGGTCAGTCCACGCCGGCGCTGGCCGTGGCCGGTAATACGGTTGTCTTCTCGGCCGACGGCAAGCTGGTCGACCAGGTGCTGGCCGTGCGCCGCAAGCAGGCACCGGCTGCCAGCGACCTGCTGCCCGATGGCGCGCACACGATCGGCCTGATCGCGCCGGCCTCGCTGGCCCGCCTGATCCAGCTGGAAGCCTTCGATACCCTGCCGGCGAATAACGAACCGGTCTTGCGCGCAGCCGCCAACGAGCACCTGGTGCCGCGCCTGGACGCCTTGAAAAAATATCCACCGCTGCGCATGGTACTCAAGCGGCAGCCAGCCAGCGGCACGTCATGGGAAACGCTGGAATGGCAGGAGACGGCGCGATGACGGTGTCGCATGGACGGCGCGCTGCGCTGGCGGTGTGCGTCGCTGCTGTCGCCGCACCCGCCTGGGCCCTGCGCGCGGCCGCCGGGGGGCAAGTGCAGCTGTCGCAAGCCCAGAGCCGCGCCTTCCAGGCCTGGATGCTGCGCATCGTCAACGCGCAGATCGAACGGGGGCCGTCGCCGCGCTGGACGCACCGCGATTGCGCCGGCCTGGTGCGCTTTGCCGTCAACGAAGCGCTCACCGTGCATGACGCGAAATGGCTGCATGCGAACGGCATCGCCAGCGACCGGCGCTTGCCGCCCGAGCTGGAACTGGACGCGAACCAGGCAGCCTTGCGCAACCGCTGGGTGCAGACGGATGGCAAGGTCGGCCACTTCGTCACGGCGCTGGCGCTGGTGCAGCACAACAGCCGCTTCGTCGCCCGCGAGATCAGCCAGGCGCTGCCCGGCGACCTGCTGTTTTTCGACCAGGGCGACGAACAGCACCTGATGGTCTGGATGGGCGCGCGCATCGCCTATCACACCGGCACCGTCACCCCCGACGACAATGGTCTGCGGACCGTCGATATCAAAGAACTCACGAGCTGGAAGGACACGCGGTGGCAACCTGTGGTCAACAATCCGAATTTCGCCGGCGTGTTCCGGCTGGCGTTTTTATCATGAAGCCGATTTTTGTCATGAAGCTGTTCTTTGCCAGCCTGCTGGCCTTGGTCCTCATTGGCGGCGCCTCTGCGCAGCAGCGCGAACCGAGCAACTACAGCACCTTCAAGGGCGAGCCCTTCTTTTTGCTGTCTGACGCCAGCTACGGCAGTCTGGATGAAGCGCGCGTGCGGCTCGAAGTGCCCGGGCGCGACATGGGGCGCATGAACCTGGAAGCGTATTCGGGCGCCGACATCGTCGTCTACCGCGTGCCCGAGCCGATGGAATTCCTGAAAAAGCAGCGCAATCTGCACCGCATCCAGGTCGAGGGCAATTACCAGGGCGAGGGCCTGGCCAACACCTTGAGCTTTCTGTGGGATAGCTGGTGGAAGCAGTCGCGCCTGGCCTGGCGCAAGCTGTTTTCCGGCGAGGCGCGCCTCGCGGTCACGAAAGAACAGCCGCAGCTAGCGACGAAGGACGCTATCCGCAAGCCGACCGTGTTCGCCAACCATCCGCAGTACAAGCCGATCAAGGGCATGGAGCTGGTCGACAGCTTCCGCTATCCGATCTGGCAAGCCAAGGCCATCGTCCCGCCGAAAGGCGTCAAGCTCGATGGCTCCAGCAGCGACTTCATCGTCGCCGGCGCCGGCAACGTGATGATCCCGCTGGGCAAGCGCAAGCCGGGCCTGTACCTGGTCGAAGCGATCATCGGCGAGCACCGCGCCACCACCCTGGTGTTCGTGTCGGACACGGTGGCCGTCACCAAGGTCTCGTCCGGCCAGATGCTGGTATGGACGGCGCGGCGCGACAACAGCGCCGCCGTGGCCGGCGCCAGCGTGGCGTGGACGGACGGCACCGGCGTGCTGCAGTCGGCTGTCACCGGCGCAGACGGCGTCGCCTCGCTCGAACGCGGCAACCCTGAACATACGTATGTGCTGGGCCAGGATGGCGCCGGCGGCGTGTTCGTGTCCGAGAATTTTTACTATGACAGCGAAATCTATAACACCAAGATTTATGCGGTGACCGACCGGCCCCTGTACCGTCCCGGCGACGAGGTCAACGTCAAGTTTTTGGGCCGCGAATTCACCTCGGCGCGCGCCTCGCAGGCGGCGGGTGCTGCACCGATCAGCCTGACCGTGCTCAATCCGAACGGCACGCCGCTGCTGACGCAAACGCTGCAGCTGTCCGGCGACACGGGCGCCGACACGCGTTTCCGCCTGCCGACGGAAGCGACCGCCGGCGGCTATGAACTGCGCTTCAACTACAAGGATGGCGTGTATGGCGCGGCCTTCCGCGTGGCCGAATACGTCAAGCCGCACTTTGAAATCAACGTCCAGCCATCGAAACCGGAATTCAAGACGGGCGAGGCGGTCAAGGGCAGCATCGCGCTGCGCTACCCTGATGGCAAGCCCGTGAAAAACGCGAAAATGACCTTGTCCTTGCGCGGCCAGCAAAACACCATGGTCGAGGGGGAGCTGCGTTACAGCGGCCTGTTCCCCGTGGCCTTGAAGACCGAGGAAGTGACGAGCGATGGCAGCGGCAATGTGGATTTCACCTTGCCGCCCGCCGCTGATCCCTCGCGCTACATCTTGACCGTGCTGGCGACCGATGGCGCGGCCTACCGCGTCAAGGCGACGCGCGAGCTGATGATAGAACGCTCGAGCAGCAGCTATCAGTTGAAGGCGACGCGCCAGTTTTCCGATCCGGGACAGGCCGTGCATTTCGACTTGCTGGCCGATGGCCAGGGTGCGGCAAAGCCCGTGCGCTGGGAGATGGTGCAGCTGGAAAAACAGAGCAAGACCGAGGGCGCCTTCGATCCAAACGCCAAGGGCTGGGACGTGACGTTTCCGGCCTCCGGCTCGTATCAGCTGGCGCTGCGCGACGAACGGGGCAACCTGCTGGCCGCCGCCAGCCACTGGGTGTCCGGTGACGGTGTGCAGGCCACGCCCGGCAGCATCGAGATCGTGCTGGATCGCGCCCGCTACCGTCCGGGCGACATTGCCGAGGCCTTGATCACCTTCTCCGACAAGGTCGACCAGGCGTTGCTGACGCTCGAGCGCGACAAGGTCGAACACCATGGCTTGATGGCCGGCGCCGCGGATTGGTACCAGGCGAAGCGCGTGGCGCCGCGCCAGTGGAGAGTGCGCATCCCGGTAAAAGAAGAGCATGGCCCGAACATGACGTTCTCGGTGGCGTACACGCGCAATGGCGACTTCGTGTTCGAGAACGCCGGCCTGCAAGTGATCGAGCCGCGCATCGCGCTGCAGTTCAAGAGCGACAAGGAGGTCTACCAGCCGGGCGAAAAGGTCACGCTGGACGTCAAGGCCACGCTGGACGGCAAGCCCTTGAGCACCATGGTGGCGCTGGGCGTCGTCGATGAAATGATCTATGTGCTGCAGCCGGAAATCGCGCCCGACATCGGCGACTTCTTTTACCATCCGCGCCGCAACAACGTGCGCACCACGGCCAGCCTGTCCTTCATCAGCTATGACATGGCGCAGGGCCGCACGGCCGGCGCGCCCGCGCGCCACAACTACAACGAGCGCGGCGTCAAGGTGCTCGAACGTCCGCGCCGCGACAATATCGATACGGCCTACTGGGCGCCATCGCTGAAGACCGACGCCAACGGCAATGCGCGCGTGAGCTTTACCATGCCCGACGCGCTGACCCGCTGGCGCATCACGGGTCGCGCGATGGATGAGCAGGGGCGCGTGGGCCAGCGCACCGCCTATCTGCGCTCCGATAAAAACTTCTATGCCAAATGGACTGCGCCCGACTGGATGCGTGTCGGCGATGCGCCGCGCGCTTCGGTGGCCGTGTTCAACCAGACGGGCAAGGAGCAGGCGCTCGACGTCGTCCTCTCGGGCGGGGCGCAGCCGAAGACGGAAAAGCTGTCCGCTAAACCGGGCATCAATTACGTCGAATTTCCGCTCGCTGCAGGCGCTAGCGGGCCGCTGCGCCTGGAGCTGAAACAGAACGGCAAGCTGGTCGACGCGTTAGAGGCGGCCATGCAAACCTTGCCCGCCGCCTGGAGCAGCCCGCGCTCGCTGGTGCTGCCGCTCGATGGCGCCACCGGTGATATGCCGCTCAAGCTGCCGGCCGACGCGCGCAATCTCCGCGTCTCGTTCGCGCAGGGAGCAGCCAGCCAGTTCGCGCGCATTGCCGACGACCTGATCGACTATCCGTATGGCTGCGTCGAGCAGACGGCCAGCCGCCTGATTCCGCTGGCACTGGCCACGCAAAGCCTGGGGCCGGATGCCGGCGCCCTGCAAACGCTGCTCACGGCGCAGCGCCTGCGCCTGGTCTCGATGGCCGGCCCGAACGCCGTCTTCGGCTGGTGGGGCAACGCCACGGCCGGCAATGCCCTGATGACGGCGTACGCTTATTACGCCGACTGGTACGCGGCGCGCGCACTGCATATCGAACTGCCGCCCGAGCACTGGAACAAGCTGCTGGCCGTCTACAGCGAACATGGCTTGAAGGATGCGATGGGCGACCGCGCGCTGGTGCTGTGGATGGCGCGCGAGATGGGCTTGCCCACGCAGACGCTGGCCGCGGGCCTGGTCGACGACAGCGCCATCGCCACCTTGGGCGGCAAGCCGCGCCAGGCGGGCGACAGTAGCAGCCTGCTGCTGGGCGGGGCATCTGACCGCGAAGCGCAAGCGATGAGCCTTGGCCTGGTGGCGCTGGTCGCCAGCCAGAATGGCATCGCCTTGCCGCATTCGCTGCAGTTGCAAGTGGCCAGCGCCTGGCAAGTCTTGCGCGAGTCCAAAGCGCCGGTGGCGCAAGCCTTGCTGATGCTGGCCGGTGAAGTACCGCCATCGCAGGCCGACGCGGTGCTGGCCGGCGTGCGCGCCGAGATGCCGACCCTGGACCGCGCGATGACGTTGATGTGGGTGCAAAAGAAGCTGGGCGGCGTATCGTTCGGCAAGGGGCCTGCCGTCGCGCCGGACGGCGCCTGGCAAAAACGCGACAGCAGCAGCGGCCAGCCGTTGTGGCGCTGGCTTGACGCCAAGGGCGTGCCTGACAAACTGCGTCTCGCTGCACCGGCGCCTGCGGGCACGGTGGCCGTGGTGCAGTACGACAGCTACGCAACCGAAGCGCAAACCTTGCCGGTCACCGTCGAACGTCGCATCCTGCGCATGAAGGCGGGCAAGGGCGGCTACACGACGGAGCTGGTCAAGCCGGGCGAGGCGCTCAGCACGGACGCGCTGTACCTCGATGAAATCACCTTGAAAGCGGCGCCGGGCGCGAAACACCGCTTTGGCTTGCTGGAAGTGGCGCTGCCGCCCGGTGCCATGGTCGAATCGACGACCTGGGGCATGGTCATGGCGGGCGACAAGCCGGCCGCGCTGGAACGCGCGCGTCACACCGAGCGCCGCGACGGTTATGCGGTGCCGGTCGAGCCGTTGGAAGGCGCCGTGACCGTGCGCCATTTGCTGCGCTTTGCGCAAAAGGGCAGTTACGTGCTGCCGCCGGCGCGCTTTTACCGCATGTACCAGCCGGAGCAGAAAGCCTTCGAGGGCGGCGGCCAGAGCACGCGCACGCTGAAGGTCGAGTGATGCGCTTTGTACGTCCTGCATTGATGGCGGCTTTGCTGCTGGCCATGCCTGCCTGGTCGGCGTCATTGGACGTGGCCTGGTGGCGCGACGGCAAGATGGAGGTGCGCCAGCTGCGTCAGGGCGGCACGGCGCCGCTACCGTTTGACGGCGCGCGGCAAGTGCCGCTGGCCAGCCTGTGGAAGCTGTTCGTCTATGTATACGCCAGCGATAACAAGGTGGCGATGCCCGACTACCGCTGCGGCGGCCGCGATCCGGAAGAAGTATATTGCTGCGATGCGGGCCAGAGCATCGGCCACGATGCGGCGCTGGCGCAGTCCTGCGGCCCTTTCTTCTTTCCCCAGCGCCTGATGATCACGGTCGCGCCGTGGCGCAAATACTGGACCGCCCGTTTAGGTAGCGCCCCGGCAGGCGACTTTGCCTGGCTGGCGGACCCCGCGCAGCTGGCGCCGGGGCGGCTGGTACGGCTGGACAGCCTGCTGCGCGCGCTGGACAGCATACCGGCTGCCAGCCGGATGGATGCCGAAGCGGCGCTGTTGCGCGTGGTGCTCGATGGTCGCGGGGCAGGTACGGTGCGATGGTTCGGCAGCCAGCTGCGCGTGAAGACGTATTCCTGGCACGAGCAGCGCCGGGCAGACGAAAGGATTGGCGGCGCGGCCGGCTGGCTGGCCGATGGCACGCCGATCTGGTTTGGAGGCGCAGGCGGCAGCAGCAATGTCTTTGAACAGTGGGCGCCCAGGCTGGCCGCCAGTCTGCCGCCAGTGGGTGCGGCAGACGATGGCGGTTGCGTGGTCGTCGATTACTTCAAGCGCTATCCGATCCGCGCCGTGCGCGGCGAGCGTGGTGTGGCCCTACCTGGACCGCTGAATGGCCGCTACCATGTGCAATTTGAAAATGGCCAGAACCTGGCCTTGCGCAGCAGCGGCGAGTTGATGCTGCAAGAGCAGGGCGGCCGCCCGCAATTGCGCGGCCGCTTCGGCGTCAATGAATATGTGGCGCGCGTGCTCGACCGCGAAGCGAGTGCGAATGAGCCGGAAGCGGCCAAGGCGCTGGCGATTGCCGCGCGCACGTATCTGCAGCAGAACGCGGTGACCGTGGCGGGCTGCCAGCAGATCGCCGACAGCAGCGCGACCCAGCGCGTCAGTCCCAGCCCCGCTACGCCGGCGGCGCTGGCGATTGCGCGCTGGACCGATCAGCTGATCGTCGATGGTGTCACCGTGCGCTATCACAGCAACCGGTCGTCCGAGGGTACGATGGCGTGGAGCGAGACGGTACGCCAGGCGAAACAGGGCAAGCACTATGATGAATTGCTGGCGCAGGCTTATCCCGGGGGCGCGCTGAGCACCGTTGGCAATACCGGCGCGCGTTGCCGTCGCCTGGCGCAGAACGAGGATTGGCTGGCGCGGTCCGTGCCGCGCTGGCAGCGTGTGCTGCTGCGCGAGGCCGGCTACGAGGCGCCGCCGCAAGCGCCGCTGGTCTGCGCGCTATCCAGCGGTGCGCCGTATTCGGAGCAGTCGCGCAACCGCATCTTCATGCGCCCGCTGGCCACGCGTGAAGACCGCATCACCTTGGCCCATGAATATTTGCACCTTGGCCTGCGCCATCATCCACGCGGCCAGGACGAAGAATATGTCGAGCGGCTGGCCCGCCGGCTCGTCGACCTTAACCTGGAGGCCCTGTGAATTTTTATATCCGTTGCGCGATTCCGCTCATGTTATTGCCACTCTGGGCGCAGGCCCAGGTCACCATCGATGCACCGAAGAGCGGCTGGCGCAATTCGGCCGGCGCGCGCGAGGACTATACGCAAGCGGTCAATTACCCCGCCGCGTCGGTCAACCTGCAGCCGGGCCAGGCCGAGACGGCGCAGATACGGGGGCGTATCGCGGGTGCTATCAAGGGCAAGCCCGCCACCCTGGTGGTCAATGGCGTGGCGATGCCGATGGAAGTGGGCGAGGATGGCAGCTACGGCCGCCCCTATGGCTTCGGCAGCGGCTCGAACAGCGTGGAAGTGCGCTCGCCCGATGGCAGGAGCCGCGCGCGCACCCAGTTTGTCGACAGCTACCAAGGCAAGACGCAGGCGCGCCTGCGTATCGTGCTGTCGTGGGACAGCGCCGGCACCGACCTCGATCTGCACGTGGTCACGCCGGACGGCGGCCACGCCTGGTACGGCAACCGCGTCTTGAAAGATGGCAGCGCGTTGGACGTGGACGTGACCACCGGCTATGGCCCGGAAATATTTTCCAGTGCGGCGCCCCTGAAGGGCAATTATCACGCCTATGTCAATTACTACGGCAGCGGCGAGAACACCGCCATGCTGACCGTCGCCCGCCTGTCGATCATCACCAATGAAGGTACGCCGCGGGAAAAGCTGCAGAGCTTCCAGGTGCCGATGCGGGCCGCCGGCGAGCTGACCTTGGTGAAATCGTTCGTCCTGCCATAAATGGCCCTTGCGGACGCGCTGTTGCTTGGCTATAATTCGCCCCCTCGCTGAACGACGCATGCAAATGCCGAGTAAAGCAGGGTGAAAAAGAAGGTTGACGAATTAGCTGAAACGCTTCATACTCTTCCTTCTTCGCAGCTGACAAACACAACGCTTTGTCGATAGCGCGAGAGTGGCAAATAAGCAGTACCGAATACCGTTCTTTAACAATTAACAGTCGATAAGTGTGGGCATTTGATGTAAGTGCAGC
>Ga0182008_10002514_pt1 | contig 11437 bp, 9 predicted proteins | sample Sormic07211129_1_FD_120482 | JGI IMG/M metagenome (GOLD analysis project Ga0182008, IMG submission 120482) | Rhizosphere microbial communities from Sorghum bicolor, Mead, Nebraska, USA - 072115-129_1 metaG | ecosystem: Host-associated > Plants > Roots > Rhizosphere | place: USA: Nebraska...
GAACATGTAGGTTTTGAAAACAGAGCCATGGTTGCGAATACCAAACAACCGACAGCAGCGGAATTTTACGACAGTGTAGGAACAGGCTATTATCATATTGATTTACATCCTTCATCTGATAGGGTAAACTATGTAGACTTTCCATCATTACCTTTTCAGATTCCTCTAGGGGCCTTGCTGCCTGTAAAAATGGAAAACTTGATACCTGCTAATAAAAATATCGGCACCACACATATCACCAATGGTTGCTTCCGCCTGCATCCCGTAGAGTGGAATATTGGTGAATCTGCAGGTCTGCTGATCACTTTTGCCAAAAATAAAAATGTGTTACCAAGGGCGGTGCGTGAAAAGAAAGAATTACTCGGAGAGTTCCAGCAATTTCTGGGTTCACAAGGTGTCGAAATAGCCTGGCCAAAAAAATAGAACATCATGAAATTTAGTCAACCCCTGTTTCTACTTCTTTTATCAGGATTTTTCCTTCAAACCATGGGGTGTAAAAATCAGGAGAAAGATTTTGGAGAAGAAGAAATCTTCGCAATTGATTCTACGATTTTAAGTGTGAGCGTGATTGCAGCACATTTAAACGTGCCATGGGATATTGCCTGGGGTCCTGATGAAAGTATATTTATGACAGAACAAAGCGGTACGGTATCACGCATTAAAGTCCGCACCGGTGAAAAACATCAACTACTGAATATTCCGGAGGTATGGCGCAAGCGTACCTCCGGCTTGTTAGGCATGGCATTGCACCCGGATATGAAAAACCATCCTTTTGTATTTGTGGATTACACCACGAGAAAGGGCAAAGACAGTGTGATCTATACGAAACTGGTCCGTTATAACTACGAAAACGACACCCTTACCAATGCCATAGTTTTACTGGAGATAGAAGGGGCGCAAAGTCATAATGGCTCCCGTTTAGCTTTTTCTAAAGACGGGAAATTACTTTGGGCTACCGGCGACTTACAAAAAAAGGGTTACGCTCAGGATTCTACAAACTTATTTGGTAAGATTCTTCGCATCAATATTGACGGATCTGTACCTGCTGATAACCCGATTAAGGGAAGCCTTGTTTATGCCTGGGGATTTCGCAATATGCAAGGATTGGCCGTGACCAAAAATGGAGATATATTCACTTCTGAGCATGGCGATGCCCTGGAAGATGAACTTAACCTGATTAAACCCTTGCAAAACTACGGCTGGCCGGAAATAGAGGGCTTTCACGATCAACCACAAGAAAAAGCCATTGCCGAAAAGTACGGCAGAAGCGAGCCTGTTAAATCCTGGACACCCACGATCGCACCTGCAGGAATTGACTTGTTTGAATCGAACGAGATTCCTGAATGGCAAAATTCGATATTGCTGACTACCTTGAAGGGTAAAGCTTTAAGGGTGCTCCAATTAGGTAAGGACGGTCAGACCATTGCTGCTGATCTTGTTTACCTGGAGGGAAAATATGGCAGATTAAGAGATGTTTGTGTTTCGCCTTCAGGGGATATTTATATTTCCACAAGTAACCAGGATTGGAACCCATCGCCTGGATTTCCAAAAGAAACTGACGACAGGATCCTACGCATCAGAAAAATAAGAACGTCAAAAACCGAGGCTGCTGATTTAAACAAACTAGCATCCCTGCAGAAAAAACAGCCCGCAGGACTCTTGCTTTATAATCAATACTGTGCGTCCTGTCACAAAGAAAACGGTATTGGTGTTGACGGGACTTACCCTCCTTTACAAGGTGCCAAAAAGGTGTTGGGAAATAAAAATGATTTAGCGGATATCATGTTAAACGGCCTTCCGGGACCAGGTGGGGTGAAAGACAAAAAATATGAACAAAATATGCCAGCATTTAATTTCCTGACTGATTTAGAAGTGGCAGAGATTGCAACCTATATCAGAAGTTCCTGGGGGAATAATTCTACTGCAGTAAGTGTTGCTGATATTAAAAAAGTTAGAAAATAGATGAACGGATTTTTAATCAAAAAAGGGTGTGCTACACTGCTGGTTTTGATGGCATTAAGTGTAATCAGCATTGCCTCATTCGCTCAGTTTAAGGTGCTGAATAAAGGCATTGCAGGTAACAATACGCAGAATCTGCTTGCACGCCTGGACAACGATGTGATTGCGGAGAAGCCTGATCTGGTCATTTTAATGGTGGGTACCAACGACATGGTGAACTCAAGAAAAATGATTGCTTACGATCAGTTGGAGCAGAATTACCAGCAGATTCTTCAAAAGCTGCGGGCAAACCATATCACTGTTGTCACGATGAGTCCGCCAGCAGTTGATACCGGTTACCTGTTTTTAAGGCATGACCCTCAATCGTATGCTGAAGATCCAAACGCAAAAATAGATTCCCTGAACAAGCTCGTCAAGAAACTATCAAAAGTTAATGAATCTCATTTCATCGATCTCCATGCGGTTTTTAAAGCGGCCGGGTCTCCAAACCGAACCGTCGGTTCACTCACGGTAAATGAAGCAAATATGGGTCTTGCCGATGGCATACACCCCACAAGCGCGGGATATGAATTGATCGCAAACACCATTTATACCTATTTACAAGAGAACAGGCTGTTGAAGAAAAACAGGAAGATCATCTGTTTCGGTGACAGTATGACCTATGGAAGTTTTATGAAGGGGGCAGGAACGGTAGATGGAGAAACTTATCCTGCATTGCTAAAAAAATTAATAGAAAGGAATTAATTCATTTTAAATTACAAAGAAATACATATATGTACCACCAGAATCCCGTTATCGCTCCCCCGCCAATAAAGGCGAAATTATTAAGTGCCGCTGTATTGGTGGCCTCATTAGGTTATTTTGTAGATATCTATGACCTTCTCCTGTTTAGTATTGTGCGGATAGCCAGTTTACAGGACCTGGGTTTCAGCGGACAGGCCTTAACGGATAATGGCATATTTCTGCTCAATGTTCAAATGATCGGCTTATTGGTTGGTGGTATATTCTGGGGAATTCTAGGCGATAAAAAAGGACGATTGTCGGTTTTATTCGGTTCTATCTTTTTATATTCTATCGCAAACATTGCCAACGGATTCGCTAATTCTTTGGAAACTTATGCCATATGGCGTTTTATCGCAGGTTTTGGTTTAGCGGGTGAACTGGGCGCCGGCATAACCCTGGTGGCGGAGTTGATGCCGCGGGAAAAACGTGGGCAGGCAACGACCATCATTGCATCGATAGGGGTTAGTGGCGCTGTTGCGGCCTACTTTGTTGCGCAATATTTTTCATGGAGAACCTGCTATTTTATCGGCGGCGGACTCGGCTTGTCCCTATTACTTTTACGTGTCGGTGTTGCTGAATCCGGCTTGTTTGGTAAAGCAAAAAAGAAAGATTCCATCAGGGGCGATTTCTTCTCTCTTTTTACCAATAAGCAAAGGTTCTTCAAATACCTACGTTGCATTATTATCGGCGTTCCCCTATGGTTTGTGGTGGGCATCCTGATTACACTTTCTCCTGAATTCGGTGAAGTTTTAGGTGTGCAAGGCAAGGTAAATGCAGGAGCAGCTGTTGCTTGTTGTTATGGCGGATTGGTTTTAGGGGATATCGCCAGTGGCTTGTTGAGTCAGTACATGAAAAGCAGGATCAAGGTGGTCTATATTTACCTGTGCTTATCCATTTTAGGCATATCTTGCTTCTTTTTGATGTCAAATGTAAGCTTGTTCACTTTTTACAGCGTGTGTTTGGTGATGGGCTTCTCTGTTGGTTACTGGGTCATCTTTATGACGATCGCCACTGAACAGTTCGGCACAAATATCAGGGCTACCGTGACTACCACAGTGCCAAATTTTGTACGCGGCGCAGTCGTGCCCTTATCTTTATGTTTCCAGTACTTTAAAAATATGTTTAACGGCTCTTTTATTTATGCAGGTATAGCTGTCGGGATCATCAGTCTCGGACTTGCTTTCTGGGCTTTAAGTAAAATGCAGGAGACATTTTCTAAAGACCTTGATTACCTGGAAGATTAAGGCTTATTTGCCTTAATCATTCATCCATAAGGGTAAATAAGCGGTTTCTGACCAATAGGCATGCGCCAACTACACCAGCGCGTTCACCAAGTTTGGATACTTTAAATTTTGTATCAGTACTCACTAAGTTTAGTGAGTACTTGTTGATGGCACTTTTAATTGCCAATTGAATGTATTCATCTGCATTGGAAAGAATACCTCCAATGACAATAAGTTCGGGATTAAAAATGTTGATTAACAAGGCAATTCCTCTTCCTAAGTTTTCCCCGATTTCTGAAATGAGCTCTATCGCAAGCATATCATCATTTTTTGCCGCCAGAATGATGTCTTCCAGCTGTATGTGTTCGGGCTTTTTATGAATAGAGGACACAGACCCTTTTAGCAACCGTTCTCTGAAAATCCTTTTTAATGCCCATCCCGATGCTTCAGTTTCCAGGCAGCCTTTTTTTCCGCAATGGCAAATGACTTCATTTTTAAATATTGGCATATGCCCGAATTCGCCCGCAAAACCAGATTTTCCATAATAAAGCTGGCCATTCAGCATAATGCCCATTCCTAAACCGTAGTCGAGGTTCAGGAATAACACATCCTTCTCCTCATTGACAACTCCTGAAGTAAATTCTCCAAAGGCCATTGCTCTTGAATCATTTTCTAAGAAGACCTTTATCCCCAATGATGCTTCCAGTACTTTACTTAGCGGTTCTTCACTAAAATGGAAAAAATTATAACTGTATCCGGTGGCATTATTGATGCGGCCTGTTAAATTTATTCCAATCCCTAAGATCTTATCTTTTGGGATTGGAAGACTATTCATGAATTTGAATATGATGGAACACAATTCATCTAAAGATTCCTGTGTGTTGTTGAGCTCATAGGGCACCCGTTCTGTATATTGAATGATGTTTTTTTGCAGATCAGAGATTCCAATATTTAAGTGGTTGGTTTTTACATCTACGCCTATGAAGAATGCAGATTCAGGAACCAAGCCATAGATACTTGGCTTTCGACCGCCCGTGGAGTCAAATTTTCCGTAATCTCTAACTAACCCATCTGTAATCAGTTCGTTGAGTAGGCTATTTACTTTAGGTGCACTCAGTGTAAGCTCTTTGCACAAGTCGGCAATGGTGGAGTTACCCGTATTAGCGAAATAAGAGATAACTGATTTTTTAATGTTAATATTTTTATAGGCAACTCCGGTTAGGGTTTCGTTATTTAGTTCTTGAAAGAAGGTCATCTTGGGCTTTAAATAATGTTTTACTGTCAGAAGTTGAACGCTATAGGTTCTTACAGCCAGCCAGTTGGTTTAGGATAACAAGATATGAAATGCATCTTGCTCAGCCAAAACATTATTAAAGTATCCCTCAAAAGAATATCATTATGTTTAATCTTTAAAACGTTTGGTAAAAAGAAAAAGACGCTGGCTACTCAAAGGTTAATAAGGAATGCTGACTGGCAGTATGAATATCTCTCCATACCCTATTGATTTCCGTTTCTTTTTTGGCTGCTTCTAAACCGCAGTAGGGGAATAAATCATCGACTGCCCTGCGCGTACAATGGGCCAGTTTACGGCTTATGGCACTAACTGCCAACAATGCCTCTTCTGAAATGACCCCATTATTGATGAGCTGATCCCAGGATTGGTCAAATGTGTCGTAAAATTCTTCTCTCACTTTTTTAACCTCATTTTCACAACGGATGAGTTCTTTTTCGAAAAAAGCTTTTTGATCATCCCTGTATCTCTTCTGGCCAGAACGCTTGGTAAAAGAGTCTTTCGTCAGGCTAATAAAATGCAAAGCCATGCCAAGGCTGTTGACGGCTAAAGTAGTTTCAGCAAGCTGTAAAAAAGGATAATCAAAGCCTGGTGTTTTTACCTTGATGTCTTTGTTGATTTCAAAGGTCCTGTTTGAGGGTACGATGACGTCCTCCACTTTAAAAGAATGACTTCCTGTAGCAACCAACCCAAAGTATGACCAGCCGGAAATAACCGTTACTTCATCCTTTTTTAAAATAAAGGATTTAACCTGCGGATTGCCATTTTTGTCAAGCATTACCTCTCCATCTGTCTTTTTTAACACACAATTAGCAGTAAAGATGGTCGCATGCAAGGCTCCGCTGGCGTAGTTCCAGCTGCCATTGATCAGGTAACCATTTTCGCACTGTAAAGCTGTGCCAGAAACAGCACCACTGCCGGCAAAACATACCTTGTGATCCGCAAAAACTGCTTCTGCAAGTTCAGGATCTAAAAATCCGGCAAACCATCCTGCCCCACTGCATAAGGTAACGGTCCAGCCCAGGCTGCCATCTGCGGCAGCTATGGCTTCCTCCAGGCGGAGTATTTCGGGCAACAATAAACCCGGACCACCATATAGTTCCGGCACAAAAAGTTTGAACCAATTTTGATCATAGGCCAGCTTTAACAGTTCTGGATGCAGTTCTCCCATTTCTTCAGATTGTCCTGCATAATCTCTAATAATTTGTATGGAGGCCTTGCTTAAACTAGTGTTCATGGGATAAATTTGTTTTTAAGGATGAAGAAGCCGTTTCAAGCTTGCGCTTCCATTCCAGGAAACCAAAAATGGCGACTATAAAAAGGACGGTAGTTAACACGGCAAACATGGGAAGCTTTTTTTGGATCAATAAGGGAACTGCGAAGAAATTGGATATGTTAAGAAATATCCAGTTTTCTATTTTGCGCCTTGCCAGGAGCCACATTCCAGCCCATGCAGTAGAGGAGATAAATGCATCCCAGACAGGCACATCGGAGTCCGTAAAGTATTTCAGGAACAAATACAGTATTAAAAATCCTCCTGTAGAAATCAGAATCGCGATTTTAAGTTCTTTGTTATTGCACCAGCTGATATCAACTATTTTCAACGTTCCGCGCTTATCCCAGGCAAGCCAGCCATAAACACTCATCACCAGGTAATACATGCTCAATAAAGTATCTGCGTACAGGCGCACATTGAACATCAAATACATCGACAGCAGTATTGCGATTATACCTGTTGGGTAAAGCAGGATGTTATTTCGTTTCGCTAAAAGCACTTGACAGACTCCAAAACCAACAGAAAGCCACTCGATGAGACTGGTATGAGCGATCTGTTCCATAAACATGTAGTACCAATTTTTTATTTCCATATTTTCTTACATTATCATCAGCCGCTGTTTTGTAAACAGCAGCATAAAAACGTCAGGACAGTAAATTAACTGTCTTGAATTTATCAAATAAGGTAAGGTGGAATAACCAGTGACTTACCTTTCCTAACTGGCATTATCCGGTCAAGGTTCTACGGGTGTGTTCTCAGCCTTACAGTATGGCACCCCGAGGTTGTTGAAATTTTAAATTTCGAAACAAAGCTAACAATATTTATTATTAATGCTAGTTCTCTCCTCTAAAGGCCAATTTTCATTCGTTTTGATCCTCAATATTTATTCATTTTTTTAATAGCTTAGTAGTGGAGAGCGTTATATAAAAGGCGATTTTCGTTTAACACTTTATAATTTATTAACAATTTGTTTATTTGGATCTAATTTGCCCTTAACCTGGTCAGGGTATCTTTGCTTAAAACAGCATCATCATTATTAAAAACAAATCACTAATGAAAAAAATTCTATTATTAATTAGCCTTTTAACAGCTGCACAACTTGTCAATGCGCAGGAATATGCAAAAGGAACGGTTTATCATGATCTGAATAATAACAAAAAACTTGATCGAAATGAAAAAGGGATTGCAGGCGTTGCTGTCAGCAATGGCGTTCAAGTGGTACAAACGGATAAAAACGGGAAATACCAATTGCCTGTTGGAAAAGATAATATCATAGCGGTGAGTAAACCTGCAGGTTATGAACTTCCGTTAAATGAAAAAAAACAACCGCTGTTTTATTACATCCATAAGCCAGATGGCTCTCCAAAAACCAAGTATGCCGGTGTAGCTGCTTCGGGTAAATTACCTAAGCAGGTTGATTTTCCTTTATTAACGGGGAAAGCTGAAAATGAATTCACCGCATTTGTGTTCGGTGACCCACAGGCCTATAACCTGGAAGAAATGGATTACTTTAAAAAAGGTATTGTTGATGAAGCCAAACAAGCAAAAGGACCCGTATTCGGTATCAGTTTAGGCGATCTTGTAGGAGATGACCTGACCTTGCATAAGCCTTATATCAATACGATATCTGAACTTAATTTACCCTGGTTTAATGTAATGGGCAACCATGACATGAACTATGATGTACAAACAGATTCACTCTCCGACGAAGGTTTTGAGGCGGTATTCGGTCCAAATAATTATTCGTTCAATTACGGAAATGCACACTTTATCGTGCTTGATGATATTCTTTATCCTAATCCACGTACAGGAAAAGGTTATTTAGGCGGATTTAGAAAAGAACAGTTGGATTTTGTGGAAAATGACCTGAAGTTTGTTCCTAAAGATAGACTCATCGTATTGGCTTTCCACATTCCTTTACAACACGAAAATTCTAATGTTTTCCGTAACGAAGACCGTCAGCGTCTTTTTGACCTGTTGGCTTCCTATCCGAATACACTTTCCCTATCTGCACACACCCATTACCAAACCCACCATTTCTACACCAAGGCTGATGGCTGGAAACAAGAGAAGCCGCACCATGAGTATAATGTGGGAACAACCTCAGGCGACTGGTATTCCGGTGCTTTCAATAAGCAGGGCGTGCCAAGCTCAACCATGAGAGACGGAACTCCTAAAGGTTATGTGTTTTTAAAAATCAAAGGAAATCAGTATGCATTTGATTATAAAGTAGCTGGTGAAGCACCTTCTTACCAGATCAAGTTATTTGGCACCGATATCGTATCAAAAAAATATGTTAGCCGCCATCCCATTTATGCTAATTTCTTTATCGGAACAAAGGACGATAAAATCGAATATCGTGTAAATGATGGCGAGTGGAAAGCAATGAAATATACACCGGAAATTGATCCTCATTACACATCTAATCTTTATCAGTTTGACGGAGCAACTACTTTGCAAGAAGGCAGACGTCCTTCTGATCCGGTAAAATCTACACATTTGTGGAGAATCAATCTTCCTAAACTGGACGTAGGTTCACATACTATAGAAGTGAAAGCTGTAGATATGTTCGGTCGTGAGCACAAACAATCTAAAATCGTTAAGGTGGTAGCAGACTAATAAGCTTTCTTGAATCATTACAAAAATGCCGGATCATTTTATTTAAAATGACCGGCATTTTTCATTAGTACATAATTTGTTTTTTAACGGTGATGAAGCTATCATGAGCAATATTCATTTTTTTTGTGAGTGTTTGCTCATAATGGTTTCATCAGTATATAATTAGTTTTTTAAGGGTGATGAAGCTATCATGAGCAATATTCATTTCTTTTTGTGAGTGTTTGCTCATAATGGTTTTATTTGAAGATTTTTGTCGCTATCTTGTTAAGAATCAACCCAGTCGTTCCTAACCAAATTGACCTTAATCTATGAAAATTCTAGCTATTCACTTTTCTTTTTCTGCGTTTAAGAACGTCGGTTCAGCCCTGTTTGCAGGCCTTTTGATATTAATTACTATAGCTACGCTCAGCAGTTTTAAAAAAGAGGAACGTTTTACGATCACCGAAAATAAAGCGCAGAAAAGAGTGGATATCATGGTGGATGGTAAACCCTTTACGTCTTACATTTACCCGGATGAATTGATGAAACCTGTATTGTATCCCCTGCTTACCACAAAGGGATCATTGGTAACTCGTGGCTGGCCTTTAGATGCCCGTCCTGGAGAACGCACTGATCATCCGCATCATGTAGGGATGTGGTTTAATTACGGCGATGTAAATGGCCTTGATTTCTGGAATAACTCAACAGCTATTGCTGCTGATCAGAAAAGTAAATACGGAACCATCAGACATGTAGCTGTAAAAAGAATGAGTGCCAATGATGATCGGGCAGAATTGGAAGTGACCATGCACTGGCAGAAACCAGATGGAACTAACTTGATCAAACAGGATAGTAAGTATATTTTCACGTCTAAAGGTGGCCTTAGGGGTATTGAGCTGATTATAAAACTGACTGCATTGAAAGAGGATATCGCTTTTAAAGATAATAAAGAAGGACTGATCGGTATCCGTGTAGCGAGGGAATTGGAGCAGCCATCAAATCAATCCGACATATTTACTGATGCTAACGGGGTAGCTACCGGAGTGGCGAAAATGAACAATGAAGGTGTTTCAGGTAAATACCGGAACCATGAGGGTATTGAAGGAGATGATGTTTGGGGAACCCGTAGCAAATGGGTGAATTTAAACGGAAAAATTGGAGATGAACTGGTTTCATTGGTCATTATTGACAATGCGGAAAATGTGGGCTACCCGGCCTATTGGCATGCCCGTGGTTATGGCTTATTTGCAGCCAACCCACTTGGACAGAAAGAATTCAGTAAAGGAAAAGAAGTTCTGGATTATAAGTTGAAAGCAGGGCAGTCTGTAATTTTTAAATATAAAGTACTCATCAATTCTGGCAGTCATCTTTCAGATGCGCAGGTAAATTCGGAGTTTAACCATTAAAAGATACCAGTGCAAGGGATACCTCAAGTGCAATTTTGCGATGCCAGGTGTGTTTCAAAATTTAATTATACTGCATATGGTCACATTGACACCATAAAACAGGTCATTACCTTAGTCATAGCAGATTTTTCTTAAATTAGAACAAATTCTCAACTGAATTGTGGTACGTGCAGGGCGAAACATAGACAGCTGAAATGGTATTATATACAGTTTAAAAATCAATCATATGCCTTTAGAGAAATCCTTAAATAGATTTATAGATGCACAGGAAACAGATTACCAGGTTGCCTTGTCTGAAGTAAAAAACGGCAAGAAACAAAGTCATTGGATGTGGTATATCTTCCCTCAAATAGAAGGTTTAGGTCATAGCGAAACTTCCAGGCTTTATGCTATAAAAGATTTAAAGGAAGCTGAAGACTTTTTGCAACATCCTGTTGTGGGAAAGAGGCTGATTGAGATCAGCAATGAGTTACTCAAGCTTGAAAACAGTGACGCTAATGACATCTTTGGAAGTCCTGATGATTTAAAGCTTCAATCTTCCATGACTTTATTTTCCTCCCTTACAAACACTCATCCGGTCTTTCAATTGATCCTCGAAAAGTTTTTTAAAGGAGCCAGAGACGAAAAAACTTTGCAGCTAATTGGTAGACAAGTTTAAAGATGCTGAACTACCGTCAAATGGCACCACCCGAGCATTTGAAAGCTTATATCAGGTACCTGTGGACCTGGCAAGGCAGCACAAATACTCAACGTTTCAAGATCATAGCGGATGGTTGTCCTGGATTGATTTTTCAGAAGTCAGAAAGGCCTTCTTTTTACCAGAATGGGAAACAAGTATCCAGCTTCTTCGTGTACGGCCAGGCGACTAAGTATGCCGAAGTATCGTTTTCAGAATCGATTA
>Ga0182008_10002515_pt1 | contig 11434 bp, 7 predicted proteins | sample Sormic07211129_1_FD_120482 | JGI IMG/M metagenome (GOLD analysis project Ga0182008, IMG submission 120482) | Rhizosphere microbial communities from Sorghum bicolor, Mead, Nebraska, USA - 072115-129_1 metaG | ecosystem: Host-associated > Plants > Roots > Rhizosphere | place: USA: Nebraska...
ATCGCGTCCAGTTCCGTGCCTTGCGCATGCAAGCCATAGCCGGACAGCATGTAGAACGAAAACAGCACGCCGCCCAAGGACGCACAGAATCCGCTGAAGGCATAAATGAAGACCTTGGTGCGGCCCACGGGCAAGCCCATCATCAAGGCCGACTGCTCATTGCCGCCGATCGCATACACGGCGCGGCCGAACGGCGTGGCGTGCGCCAGCCAGATGGCCAGCAGCAGGGTCAGCACGGCAATCACGACGCCGGGCGAGACGAAGCCGCCGAGGAAGCCCAATTGCGTCTGCGACATGGCGACGAACAGCGGGTCGTCGATGGTGATGGAGTTGATGCTGATCAAATAGCATAATCCGCGCGCCAAAAACATGCCGGCCAGGGTGACGATGAACGGCTGCAATTTGAAATAATGGATCAGCGCGCCCATGCCGGCGCCAAACACGGTGCCCAATGCCAGCACGGTGACGATCACCAAAAGCGGCGGCCAATGCGCCACGTTGAGCAGCCAGGCGGCGATCATGGTCGATAAGGCCAGCACGGAACCGACGGACAGGTCGATGCCGCCGGAGACGATGACGAAGGTCATGCCGACGGCGATCACCAGCAAAAAGGCGTTATCGATCAACAGGTTAAAGATCACTTGCGTCGACAGCAGGCCCGGGTAGGCGGCGCCGCCCAGGCCCAGCATCACCACCAGCAGCAGGACCGTGACGAGCGAGGTGAAATACGGGGTGTGCAGCAAGCCCTTCATGCTTTTCTCCGATGCAGCAATTGCTTGAATTCCGACGATTGCGACAGGCAGACGAGGAAGACGACGACCGACTTGACGACCATGTTCACTTCGGGCGGCACACCGAGCGAATAGATCGTGTAGGTCAGGGTCTGGATGATGAGCGCGCCGATCATGCTGCCGACTAAGCTGAACTTGCCGCCGGCCAGCGAGGTGCCGCCCAGGGTGACGGCCAGGATGGCGTCGAGTTCCAGCATCAGGCCCGCATTGTTCGCATCGGCGCTCTTGATGTTCGAGCTGATCATCAATCCCGACAAGCCCGCGCAGGCGGCGCAAAAGACGTAGACAAAGAAGATCAATGTCGCCGTCCGGATGCCGGCCAGGCGCGCGGCGACGGGGTTGATGCCGACGGCCTGGATGAACAGGCCCAAAGCGGTTTTCCGCATCAGCACGGCCGTAATGATAAACACGGCCGCCACGAGGAACAGGGAAAAGGGCAAGCCGAACAGGTAGCCGCTGCCGATGAAGAAGTACGGCTGATAGTAGACGGTGACGATCTGGCCATCCGTCAGCAATTGCGCCAGGCCGCGCCCGGCCACCATCAGGATCAGGGTCGCGACGATGGGCTGCAAGCCCAGGCCGGCCACCAGCACGCCATTCCAGGCGCCGCACAGCAGGGCCGCGCCCAGAGCCGCCGCCAGGGCCCAGCCCATGGGGATGTTGCTCACGTAGGTGGGCACGCCGTTCTCCATCACCATGGTGCCACCGATCAGCATGGCGGCCACGGTGCCGGACAGGGCCACGACGGCGCCCACGGAAATGTCGATGCCGCGCGTGGCGATGACGAGGGTCATGCCCAGGGCCGCCAGCATCAGCGGTGCGGCGCGGTTGACGATGTCGATCACGCTGCCGTACAGGTGACCATCGCGGATTTCCAGATGGAAAAAGCCGGGGATGGCAAAAAGATCGACCAGCAGCAGCAAGCACAGCGCGGCCAGGGGTCGGCTCAGGGGGTGGTGTAAAACGGTATGCACAATGGAAGAATCCGTGGTGGCAGCCGCCCGGGCCGCAGGGGCGGCGGGCGACGATGTGGTCATGCTCATGCTGTCTCTCCGGCAATCACCTGCAGCACGGAACTGTCATCGAGCTCGCCGCGCGCATAGTCGCCGCAGGCCTTGCGGTCGCGCATGACCACGATACGGTCGCTGCAGCGCAGCACTTCGGGCAGTTCGGACGAAATGAACAGGATGGCCATGCCCTTGCGGCACAGCTTGCTGACATAGCTCATGATTTCCTGCTTGGCGCGCACGTCGATGCCGCGCGTCGGTTCGTCGAGAATCAGCATGGCGGGCGAGGTCACCAGCCAGCGCGCCAGCAAGGCCTTCTGCTGATTGCCGCCCGACAGGCTGCCGATCGGCGTTTCGATGCTGGCCGTCTTGATGCCCAGCGCTTTCACGTATTCGTCAGCCAGCGCCTGCTGGTGTTTGAACGGGATGGCGCGCAGCAAGCCCGTGCGGGCTTGCAAGGCCAATATAATGTTTTCGCGCACGGACAGCGACAAAATCGCGCCCTCGTGCTTGCGGTCTTCCGAGCAAAAACCGATGTCGCGGGCAATCGCATCGCGCGGCACATTGAAGTGGCGCGGCTGGCCCTGCATGGTGATCGTGCCCGAATCGGCCTTGTCGGCGCCAAACAGCAAGCGTGCCAGTTCCGTGCGGCCCGAACCGAGCAAGCCGGCCAGGCCCAGCAATTCACCCTGGCGGATGTGGAAATCCATGGGCAGCAAGGCGCCCTTGCGGCCCAGCCCTGTTGCTTCCAGCACGTTCGGACCGAAACTGGCCGCGCCCGCTTCTTGCGCCAGGTCGAGTTCTTGCGCCACGGTATCGGCCGCCACGCCGATCATTTTATTGACCAGCGCCAGGCGCGACAGTTCGCTGCACGCATATTCGCCTTCGCGCTCGCCATTGCGCATGACCGTGATGCGGTCGGAAATGGCGTAGGTCTGGTCGAGAAAGTGCGTCACGAACAGGATCGCCATGCCCTGCTCGCGCAAACGGCGCAGCACGGAAAACAGCAGATTGACTTCCGCCTCGTCCAGGCTGGACGTGGGTTCGTCGAGGATCAGCACGCGGGCCGAAATATTCAGCGCGCGCGAAATGGCCACCATTTGCTGGATGGCCAAGGGAAAACTGGACAATTGCGCCGTGACGTCGATATCGATCTGCAATTGCTGCAGCAAGGCACGCGCCTGCTGCTGCATGGAACGCCAGTCGATAGCCCCAAAGCGGCGCGGATAGCGGCCGATAAAGATGTTTTCCGCCACCGACAGGTTCGGACACAGATTGACTTCCTGGTACACGGTGCTGATGCCGAGCGCCTGCGCGTCCGAGGTGGACGCGGGGGCGATAGGCTTGCCGTCGAGTAAAATCTGGCCGCTGTCGGGCGTGTAGACGCCCGTCAGCACCTTGATCAGGGTCGATTTCCCGGCGCCGTTTTGTCCCATCAGCGTGTGCACTTCGCCCGGATACAGGCGCAGGGCAACGTCGCTGAGGGCTTTGACGCCGGGAAAGGATTTGCTGATGCCGCGCAACTCCAGCAAGGGAGCTGGCGCGGCAGTGTGATGCGCTTGCGTATTCATCATGCGGCAAGCTTAGTACTTACGGTTCGGAAATTCCTTGGCGGCCACCTCGGCAGGGAACACGCCTTCCACCGTCGTGATGCGCGCCGGTACGGGCTTGCCGGCCACCACGTCGCGGGCGATGGACATCAGTTGCGGGCCCAGCAGCGGGCTGCACTCGACGGTGACGTTCAGCTTGCCGGCGATCATGGCTTCGAACGCGCCTTTGACGCCATCGATCGAGATAATGATGATGTCCTTGCCCGGCTTCATGCCCGCTTCCTCGATGGCCTGGATGGCGCCGATGGCCATGTCGTCATTGTGCGCATACAAGACGTTGATCTTCTTGCCTTCGGCCTTGAGGAACGCTTCCATCACTTCCTTGCCCTTGGCGCGCGTAAAGTCGCCCGTTTGCGAACGGATGATCTTCAGCTTGGGATTCTTGCCGATGACTTCCTGGAAGCCTTCCTTGCGGTCGATGGCCGGTGCGGAACCGACCGTGCCCTGCAATTCGACGATGTTCAGTTGCGCGTCCGGGGTTTTCTTGGCGTACTCGAGCAGCCATTGACCGGCGCGGCGGCCCTCTTCCACGAAGTCTGAACCGATGAAGGTCACGTACAGCGACTTGTCGGCCACATTGACGGCGCGGTCCGTCAGGATGACGGGAATCTTGGCAGCCTTGGCTTCGCGCAACACCGTATCCCAGCCCGATTCCACGACCGGCGAGAAGGCGATCACGTCGACCTTTTGCGCGATGAAGGAGCGCAGGGCCTTGACCTGGTTTTCCTGTTTTTGCTGCGCATCGGCAAATTTCAGGGTGACGCCATCTTTCTTGGCCGCCTCCTTGATAGAGACGGTATTGGCGGTGCGCCACTCGCTCTCGGCGCCGACCTGCGAAAAGCCCATGACGAGAGGCTTGGCGGCAAACGCGGACGAGGTAGCGAAGGTGGTGGCGGAAAAGGCCAGCAGCATGGCGCTGGCGAGGAGGGTGCGGCGGCTCAATGTCATTCTTGTCTCCAGTTTTTTATTGGAATACCATCACAGCCGGATGCCGGATGGGCGGTTTTTTATGAACCCATGGTAGGAGAAAGCAACATAGCCATCCAATCAATTCTTTTTCGCTTGCGATACCGATTTGCGTATCGGTAGAGGGAGACAAGCCCCGCTCCCCCTTAGCGCAACAGGCGTAGCCCGTACAAGCCGCCCGCCACGGAGTCTTTGCCGGCAACAAATTTCACCGTCAATTTGCCCTTGGCGGCCTTGACCAGCTCGGCGGGCAGGGCCACGTCCAGCGCATGCAGCTCCTGCGGCGCATCGGCCGCCACGGCCACCGTGGCCACTTTCGTGCCGTTGAGCAGCACGTCGAACACGCGGCCCGCATCGAGCGTGGACAGGGTCAGGCGCAATATCTTCGCCTCTCCCTGCGGGTCGCTGAGGTCATAGCTGAACCAGCCCGTCGCATGGCGCCAGTGCCGGCCCTTGTTGATGCCGTTCTCGCCGCCTTCGGCCTGGAAAAAATGGTCGGATTCGGGCTGCTGCTGCCCGGGCGCCACCTGGTCGATGGTGAGCGCATCCAATGCCAGGCGCTGCGCTTCCGCCTGGCGCGTCGTGTCCTGCAGCTGCGCCAGCTTCGCGGGCGTGGAGACGGGCCAGTACAGCATGTAGCGCGCGTCGTGCAGGCGGAAAAACGGGATCAGTTTGATCGTCGCCGCATCCTTGCCCTGGATCAGCCCAGGCGCCGTAAACGTCAGCGGCTGGCCCTTTACGGGGCGGATTCTCCGCATGAAATCCTTCTCGTCGCTGACGAACAGCGGTGACGATTCCAGTGGACACACTTGCCCCTGGGCGATATGGCCCATGCGCGAGTCGTCGGCAAAATAGTTCAGTTGTTCATTGGCGAACGGCTGCGTCCTGGCAGCCAGCACGATGGGGCCGTGCAGCACGGCATAGTAGTTCGACTGGTCCGGCATCTGTTCCAGGCGCGTCGTCATGGGCAGCACCACGTCGACCTTGTCGCCGCGCTTCCAGGCGCGCGTGATCGTCACGTACTCACCGGGCACGCCAGCCACGCGCAGGGCTTTGCCGTTGAGTTTGACGCGCAGCTTGCCCCTGGCTACCCACTGCGGGTAGCGGATTTTCAGGCTGAAGGTTTTATTGCCCGTGAATTGGCCAAGCGTGATGCGGCTCGTGTCCCGGTCCGGGAACTGCGTGCTCTGGGTAATCGTGACGCCCTGCTCTTTCCAATCCAGGGTGGAGGCCATGAACAGGTTCACGTACAACGCATCGCCCGCATGCGCGTAAATGAACTCGCCATACTTGGCCTGGCTTTCGATGCCGGAACCCACGCAGCACCACATGCCCTTGTCCACTTGCGAATACACGCGGTAGTGGTTGGGCCGCATGGGCGTGAAATACACGAAGCCGCCCGTGCCGGGGCGCTGCGACGACAGGATATGGTTGTACAGGGCGCGCTCGTAGTAATCCGCGTATTGGACCTGCTCGTCGCGGCGAAACAGCTGCTGCGTGAGCTTGAGCATATTGTAGGTATTGCACGTTTCCGGCCCTTCCACCTCTTCCACCATCGAAGAAAAATCGTGTTCGTCGTGGAAATGTTCCTTGACGCTATTGCCGCCGATGGCCACCGTGCGCTTGTCGTGCACGGTTTGCCAAAAGAATTGCGCCGCCTGCTGCCAGTCGCGCCGGCCCGTCAAGGCGCCGATGCGCTCGAAGCCGATCACCTTCGGGATTTGCGTATTCGCATGCAGGCCCGTCAGCTTGTCCTGCTGCGCCGCCAAGGGCTGCAAGACCGCCTGGTGCGAGAAGCGCACGGCCAGGTCCAGATACTTTTGCTCGCCCGTCATCGCATAGACATCGGCCAGCACCTCGTTCATGCCGCCGTGCTCGGCACGCAGCATCGCTTGCATCTGTGCGTCGGTGAGCGAGGCCGAGAGTTTCACGGCCCAGTCCGAAAGAGCGACCAGCATGGTTTTCGCCTCGACATTGCCGGTGTACTGGTAGGCGTCGCGCAAGCCGGCGAATACCTTGTGCAGGTTGTACCAAGGCACCCATTTACCGTTGACGGAGAAGGTGTCGGCCTGCATTTCTCCCTTGGCGATGGCTTGCCAGGCGGCATTGCCGTCGGGAATGCCACCGAGGTAGCCATTGCCATTGGCGTCCTGGCATTGCTTCAGCTCCGCCAGCATGTAATCGAGGCGTGCGCGCGCCTGCGCGTCGCCCGTGGACGCCACCATCAGCGCCAGCGCGGACAGATAATGCCCGCCCATGTGGCCGTCGAGGCCCGTCGATTCCCAGTTGCCATAGCTGGGCTGGATCTGCGGCAAGCCCGCCTCGCGGCGGAACGGCGCCAGCAGCTTATCCGGGTCGAAGGCCAACAGATACTGCAAGTCCGTCGTCTGCGCGTCGAGGAACGGCCCCGCACCGAGGCGCACGGACGAGAGGGGAAACAGCTCGGCCGCCTGCGCCGCAGGCGTAAGCAGTCCGCCGGCGGCCAGCGCCAGCATCCATACGGTTTTTTTCATGGCGCGCCCCTAGGGCTTGGCGGCCGGCAATTCGCGGCTCTGGTAGCGATTCAAGTCGCGCGGGTCCACCTGCGGCCAGCCTTCCTTGTCCCACGTCATGGGCAGGATCTTGAGCTTCTGCAAATAGTTGTCCGCCGTCTCGTAGGCGTGCAGCACCAGGTAATCCTTGCCGTCAAAGGTGTAGGCGCTGTTATGGCCCAGGCCCCGCCAATCCTTGTCGCCTTTCAAGACCACCGTGCCGCCGCCCTGCGCCATGTCGCGGCCATCCTTGTCCAGATACGGCCCCGTCACGCTCTTCGAACGGCCCACGGCCAGGTGATAGGTGCTTTTTTCCTTCTGGCAGCACAAACCCCAGGAGACGAAGAGGAAATAATCGTCGCCGCGCTGGAAGATGAACGGCGCCTCGATTTCCTCGGGCGCGGGCTTGAATTCGCCCGCCCGTGGCGGCAGCGGCACGCGGCGCGCCAGCGAGTGCCACTCTTGCGGTTCCGCAATGGTTTTCCAGCCCGAGTTGAGTTTCACCAGCTTGATGCCGTTCCAGAACGAACCGAAGGCCATCCACGGCGTGCCCTTGGCATCGGTGACGATGTTCGAATCGATGGCGTTCCACTCGTCGCGCTCGGGCACCGATTGCAGCAGCATGCCCTGGTCGACCCAGCGGTAATCGGGCGAGCGGGGGTTCAAGGTGCTGTTGACGGTCACGCCGATGCCGGACGTGTTCTTGCCGAAGCCGGACACCGAGTAGTACAGGTAATATTTGCCGTCATGGAACTGCACGTCGGGCGCCCAGATATGGTCGTCAAACGATGGCGCGGCCGTCTTGGCCCAGGTCGGCTGGCCCGCGAAGACGCGCCCTTCCGGCTGCCAGTCGCGCATATTCTTCGAGCTGTAGAAGGTGATGCCGGGGCCCGTGCTGTACAAATAATACGTGTCGCCTTCCTTGGCCATCACGGGGTCGTGCACGCTGACCTGGGCCGCGTAGACGGGGCTGAAGGCAAACATGGCCGCCAAGACCATCATTGTCGAAAATTGCATCGTGTTCTCCAATATGAACGGGCCGGCCCATCATGCAGGCCGGCCCGATGAATGACAAGTGGCGAAAAGCTTATTCGACAGCCACCACCACGACGGCTTTGGCGGGCACCGACACGGTCAGCTTGCCGCCTTGCGCCTGGGCATTGAACGCCACCGGCTGCACGGCTTGCGGTTGCGCAAAGCTGTTGACGGCATCCATCTTGCCTGCGGTCAGCACGCGGCCATTCACGGCTGTCACTTTTTGACCTGCCAGCGCCACGCTCACGTCGACAGCCTTGTGCGGGTTCGTGTTGACCAGCGACAGATACACCTTGCCATCCTTGGCGCGCGCGGCCGAGGCGCTCACTTCCGGAATGCTGACCTTACCCAGGCTGTACTTGCCATTGCCTTGAATAGCGACCGGCAGCGAAGTGGCGTCCTGGAACGGCACATACATTTCAAACGCGTGATACGTAGGCGTAAGGAAATATTTATCCTTGTCCGTGATGATCATCGCCTGCAGCACGTTGACCATTTGCGCGATATTCGTCATGCGCACGCGGTCCGCATGGGCATGAAAGATATTGAAGTTCAGGGCAGCGACGAGCGCATCGCGCAAGCTGTTTTGCTGGAACAGGAAACCCGTGTTGGTGCCCGGTTCCACGTCGTACCAGGTACCCCATTCATCGACGTACAGGCCCGTCTTTTTCGACGGGTCATTCTTGTCGATGGCGGCGAGATTGTTCTTGATCAAGCTATCGATGCGCAGGGTACGGCTCAGGGTGGAAATCCATTCATTTTCGCCAAAGCCCGTGGCGGCGCCCTTCTTTTCCCACACACCGGTCGGCACCGTGTAGTAGTGGAAACTGATGGCATCCATCATGTTCGGCTTGATTTCGCGGCTCAAGGTGCTGGACCAGCTGGTGTCGTCGTCATTGCCGCCGCTGGCGATGAATTTCGGGCGCGCGCTTTCTGGCGTCTTCATGAAGGTGTGATAGTGCTTGTACAGGTCGGCATAGTACTGCGGTCGCATATTGCCGCCGCAACCCCAAGCTTCATTGCCGATGCCGAAGTAATCGACCTTGTATGGCTGCGCGCGGCCATTCTTGCGGCGCAGCTCGGCCAGGGTGGATTTGCTGTCCGAGGTCATGTATTCGAGCCATTCGGACATTTCCTGCGGCGTGCCGGAGCCGAGGTTGCCGTTGATATAGGTCTGTGCACCCAGCAACTCGGCCAGGTCGAAGAATTCGTGCGTGCCGACAGCGTTCGACTCTTCCACGCCGCCCCAGTTGGTATTGACCTTGGTCGGGCGCTTCTCGCGCGCGCCGATGCCGTCCTTCCAGTGGTATTCATCGGCAAAACAGCCGCCCGGCCAGCGCACCAGCGGCACGTGCAACTGTTTCAGCGCGCCGAGCACGTCATTGCGCCAGCCCTTGGTGTTCGGGATCGGCGACTCCGGCCCCACCCACATGCCTTCGTAGATGCCGGTCCCCAGGTGTTCGGCGAACTGGCCGTAGATGTTTTTATTAATCACGGGACCGGGCTTGGCCACGTCGATGGTGACGTTGACGGGCGCGGCAAAGGCGCTGCCGGCGGCCAGGCTGAGGGCCACGATGCTGGTATGGATGAATTTCATGCTGTCTCCTGTTTTTGTAGTGAAAAGCAAGGGCCGGGTCAACCCCGGCAAAATCTGGATGTGGCGATGCCTCTCCTGCCGCGGGGTTGGGGCGGCAGGAGCGGTGCTGCAATGGAGGTAGCGGTTTGGCCGCGGATCAGTCCGCAGCCGACAAAACGCCCAGGGCTAGGCGCAGCGTCGAAGACAGTACGCTAGTACATCAGTACGATGACTTCCGCCCCTGCAACAACGCCCTGGACGTTTTGTCAGACCCAGCCGGCGTCCACGATGAATTCTTGACTGGAGCACATCGCGCCGTCATCGGAGGCAAGGAACAGCACCATGGCGGCGATGTCCTGCGGCATCAGTTTATTGGGCAGGCACTGGCTTTTCTTGATCTCCGCTTCCGCCGCGTCATCGACCCACAGGTCGATCTGGCGCTGCGTCATGACCCAGCCGGGCGTGACCGTGTTGACGCGGATATTGTGGGCGCCGAAGTCGCGCGCCAGGCCCCGCGTGAGGCCCACGACGGCCGCCTTGGTGGTGGCATACACAGGGTAGCCGCCCGACTTCATGTGCCAGGAAATCGAGCTGACGTTGATGATGGAGCCGCCGCCCCTGCGCTTCATGCCCTCGAAGACGGCCTGGCAGGTGAAGAACATGGGACGTTGATTGATCGCAATGCGCTCGTTCCAGTATTCCAGGGTGACGTCCTGGGCCTGGTGGCGCTGGTCGTTGGCGGCGTTGTTGACGAGGATATCGAAGTCGCCCAGCTTCTGCGCCAGTTCCGCCATGACAGCTTGCAAGGATGGAATATCCGTGATGTCGCAATAGCGGAACAGTGGCGCCGTCAGGCCCGCTTCAGCCAAGCGGCGGCACAGGGCCTCGCTCGCTTCCACGGCGATGTCGACAAACGCCACCAGCGCGCCCTGGGCGGCAAACTCCGCCACCAAGGATTCGCCGATGCCGCTGCCGCCGCCCGTGATGAACACGCGCTTGCCCTGCAAGCTGCCATATTTCGCCAATTGCTTCATCTTGTCTCCACCTGTGTATTTTTATTTTTACCAATAAAACCGTAGCGAGCGGCAACGAGTTGTGGCCGAGACGCGGAACTGTGCGAATGCACAGTGAGCATCACAGGCCGCAAATCGCGCCGCGCAGTAGGTTTTAGACTTTACCGAGCACGCCATCGTGACGGCGCCAAATCCCCAGCGGATTATCGTCGCGCAGCGACTCCGGCAGCAAGTCCTGCAGCAGGTTCTGGTAGGACACGGGACGCAGGAAGCGGTTGATGGCCGCCGTGCCCACGGAGGTGCTGCGGCCGTCCGACGTGGCCGGGAACGGGCCGCCGTGCACCATCGCCGTCGACACTTCCACACCCGTCGGGAAACCATTGGCCAGGATGCGGCCCACGCGGCGCTCCAGCACGGGCAGCAAACGGCGCGCGTCTTCCAAGTCGCCCGCATCCATCTGCAGGGTGGCCGTCAGCTGGCCTTCCAGGCTTTCCGTGATCGCCAGCAATTGCTCGATGTCGCGGCACGCCACCAGCAAGGACGCCGGGCCGAACACTTCATCGCGCAAATCGTGCTTGGCCAGGAAGGCCTCGCCCGAGGTGACGAACAGGGCGGCGGCGCCCTTGCCTTCCTCGCCCGTGTTTTGCACCAGCGGCGTCACATCGGCGTGCTGCGCCAGCGCGGCGACGCCCTTGGCATAGCTGCTGGCGATACCGGCCGTCAACATGGTGGCGGCCGGGGCCGGCGCCAGCGCTTCGGCGGCAGCGGCGGCAAAGGCCGTGAAGTCAGGGCCTTCCAGGCCCAGCACGAGGCCGGGATTGGTGCAGAACTGGCCCACGCCCATCGTCAGCGAGGCGGCAAAACCGCTGGCGATCGCCGCGCCACGGGCAGCCAAGGCTTGCGGC